>Ga0182005_1000707_pt1 | contig 15405 bp, 10 predicted proteins | sample Sormic07211103_1_FD_123021 | JGI IMG/M metagenome (GOLD analysis project Ga0182005, IMG submission 123021) | Rhizosphere microbial communities from Sorghum bicolor, Mead, Nebraska, USA - 072115-103_1 MetaG | ecosystem: Host-associated > Plants > Roots > Rhizosphere | place: USA: Nebraska...
GCGGTTTCCCCCAACGCACTACCAAGGAGCACCACCCCGATGAGGACGTCATCCTCCGCCCTGCTGCTGGCTCTGGCCTGCCTGACCGCTTCCACCACCGTCTCGGCCCTGGACCTCAAGCAGCTGACCAGCACCGGCCTGAAGGCCGGCCAGGCGCTCACCCTGTCCGACCAGGACGTGGCCAAGGCCGCCGACGAAGCCTGCGTCTACATGGATCAGCAGAACAAGGTCGCCCCCGCCAACAATCCGTATGCCCAGCGTCTGGCCAAGATCACCCAGGGCCTGGCCAATGAAGACGGCCTGAGCCTGAGCTTCAAGGTCTACCTGACCGAAGACGTCAATGCCTGGGCCATGGCCAACGGCTGCGTGCGCGTGTACTCCGGCCTGATGGACATGGCCTCGGACGACGAAGTGCGCGGCGTGATCGGCCACGAGATCGGCCACGTGAAGCTGGGCCACTCCAAGACCAAGATGCGTACCGCGCTGCTGGCCTCGGCCGGTCGCGACACGCTGGCCGCCTCGGGCAATGCCAATGTCGCCACCCTGACCCAGGGCCAGCTCGGCGAACTGGCCGAAGGTTTCGTCAACGCACAGTTCTCGCAGAAGGAAGAAGGCGCGGCCGACGAGTACGGCTACCGCTTCATGAAGCGCCACCAGTACGACCCGGCCGCACTCGCCAGCATGTTCCGCAAGCTGTCCAGCGATGGCGGCCTGATGTCCTCGCACCCGGGCTCGGAAGCCCGCGCCGGGCGCATCGACGCGATGATCAAGAAAGACAGCAAGCGCTGAGTGCCACGCCGGCATCCTGGTCCGCCAGGGTGCCGGTCAGCCCGGCAGGATCAGGCAGGCGCCTGCACGGCCAGCGCCTGCCGGAACGAGGGCAGCTGCCGGCGACTGCACGGTACGCGGCCGCCATCGTCCATGTGCAGCAGGGCCTCGCCCCCGTCCAGCGGCTCGATCGAGACCAGGTGCCGCACGTTCACCAGCCAGCTGCGGTGGGCACGCACGAACAGCGCCGGATCCAATCGTTCTTCCAGCGCCGCCATGGTGCTGCGCAGCGGGTAGTCGTGTCCGCGCACCCGCAGGTTGACGTAGTTGCCGGCCGCCTGGGCGTATTCGATATCACCGGTGGCGACCAGGAAGTCGCGGCCCAGCTTGCGCACCAGGAACCGCTCCGGACGCTCCACGGCGTCCACCGGCGGCGCATCGTCCGGCGCGGCCAGCAGATGCGCCTCGCCCTGCCGGCGCCGTCCGAACCAGCTGAAGAAGTGCTCGATCGCCACGAAGGTGAAGAACGCGCGGACATCCTTGAGGTACTCGTACACCAGGCGTACCGGCCAGCTGGCATCGTCCTGGTAGTGGTAGCCAAGCGCGGCATAGGCGAGATGGCGCAGCCCCATCATCCCGGTGACATGCACCAGCGACCACGCCACGCTGGCCAGCAGGTACAGCGGCAGGCGGCGCTTCCAGGTATCGGCATGCAGCGGCCAACGCTGGCAGCCCCACCACAGGACCGGCAGCGTCAGCAGGATCATGGTGACGCTGCTCAGCTCCCAGATCATCGGCTGCCACAGGCCCAGGTCCTCGCCACGGCGGCCCGCATCCATCACTTCCACCAGCGCATTGGCCACCGCGGTGGTCAGCAGGATCACCGACCACACCAGCATCCGCGCACCCGGCCGCCACCGCGCGGCACGTCCGTTCGCCATTGAATCGTCCATTCGCAAAGGGTCGTCAGCCTGCCTCATCGCGCCATGGTAGTGCGCCCCACCCGTCCCTTGGCGACCGCCATTCGTCACTTGCCGCCGGCGGCAGGCCCCTTCGCCGTGGCGCACCGCGCGACGACTGCGCACTGTGCAGCCTCCTTTCCTGCCTGCCCCGTCCATGCCACGCCGCCACGACATCGACGCCCTGCGCGTGCTCGCCTTCGCCCTGCTCATCCTCTATCACACCGCCATGGCCTACGTGGACGGCTGGGGCTTCCATCTCAAGAGCGACTACACCGCCGAGTGGCTGCAGTGGCCGATGCTGCTGGTGAACCGCTGGCGGATGCCGCTGTTGTTCCTGCTCTCGGGTATCGCCATCGCCTTGATGCGGCCGGAGACGCGCATCGCGCACTTCGCGGTGCTGCGCACGTGGCGGTTGCTGCTGCCGCTGCTGTTCGGGATGTGGGTGGTGGTGCCGATCCAACCTTACTGCGAGGCAGTGACCAACGGGCATATCGAGCCCGGCTTCGGCGCCTTCCTGCTGCGCTACTGGCAGATGCCGGCCTGGCCGCAGGACAGCTTCGCCGGCTGGCAGCTGCGCATCACCTGGAACCACCTGTGGTACCTGGCCTACCTGTGGGTGTACACACTGGTACTGGCCCTGCTGATGCCGGTGCTGGATACCGCTGCGGTGCGCCGGGCGGTGGAGCGCTTCGCCCAGGCGCCGGCGGCGATCCTGATCGGGTTGCCCGCGCTGCTCTCCTTCGGCTGGGTGGCCTGGCTCGATCCCCGGTTTCCCTCCACCAACCTGCTGTTCGGCGACTGGTACCAGCACGCCAAGTACGGCACGGTGTTCCTGGCCGGTTACCTGCTGGCCCGCGCGACCCCGTTCTGGGCGCGCGTGGTCGAACTGCGCCGGATCACGTTGTTGGTGGCGGTCATCGCGGCGGGCTGGTACTTCGGCATCCGTATCCTGGGGCGGGTGTTGCCTGCCGATTCGCTGCTGCGGCAATGGCCGGACAGCGTCTGGACGCTGCAGGTGATGGCCAGCCAGTCGCTGTACCTGTGGGCCGTGCTGTTGAGCCTGCTCGGCTGGGCCAAGGTGTATCTGGATCGCCCGTTCCGCTGGCTGCCGTACTGCACCGAGGCGGTGTATCCCTGGTACATCCTGCACCAGAGCCTGATCATCGCGCTGCTGTTCTGGCTCAAACCGCTGCACGTGGGGCCGTGGTGGGAGCCGCTGCTGGTCCTGGCGGGAACCGTGGCGGGTTGCCTGCTGCTCCACGAAGGGCTGATCCGTCGCATTGGTTGGCTGCGCCCTCTTTTCGGACTGCGCCGGCAGCGGTTGCCGCTGATGCGTCCCGCCGCCGGTGGCGCAGCGGCGGGATCGCCGGGGATGGGCTGAGCGGCCATTTCACCTCGAACTCCCCAGCAGCCCCTGGTCACATCCGGAGTTTTTCAACTAATTGCATTGGCCTATCGATGAAATCCAGCGAGGCTTGGAGACTGCCCGTCCCCAGGGGACACCGTCGACACATACGGCCATGGATCAATCCGACATCGACCTCTTACATGCCTTCATCGCCTCCGAGGATGCGGGGTTTGCCGAAGAGCGGCAGGGCGACCTCTACCCCATGCGTCACTATGACCTGGCCGCCTTGGCCCCGCGCGCCGGCCGCGGCTTGACGCCGGAAATGCTGCAGCGCTTCTACTTCCACTGGCTGCGGGTGGGCAATTGGTCGGTGGCCTCGCTTCCTGAGAAGGATCTGCCGAGCCTTGTTGCCGCCTATCGGCAGCTGACGTGCGTGCCAGTAAGCTACGACCGTCGCAAACAGCAGCTCGGCCTTGAGCAACTATTCTGTTTTGGATTCGATGAAGCTGGCGCGCTCCCCAGTGCGGTGGTCGCCACCGCCAGTGATCTGAAGCAGCGCGCACGTTTGATTGGGCGGTGCAATAAGTACCAGTCCTTCCACGCACAGCGGCAGAAGGCGGAAGAGTTCCTGCCCTATCGCCCACAGGCACAGGCCATTCTTGAGGCGCTTCGGCACCTCGGCCATGATCAGGGTCGATCGAACCGTCGTCTTTACTGGGGCATGATCCTCATTGGGCTGCTCGAGGAGAGCACCCGCCTGCACATGTTGCATGATCTGCTTGATGGCGAGTGGCCGATGATCAGTGATCGCGAACACATGCTTTCAGTTCTTCACTACACCGCCGAAGCCGCCCGCCCGCACTGCCGGGAAAATGGTGAATACAACCTGCTGTGTGCGCGCCTCGCGAAGCTGCACGACACCCGGTTGATGGCCGGCGATGCGGTCAAGCTGGTGCAGCGCCAACAGTGGCAGGTTGAGAACATCCGCGACTGGAGCGCAAGTATCACGCTCTATCAGGATGGTGAGTACGACTACAAGCAGGGGTACCCGCGCATCAGGCTGAATCTCAGCAGCTGGCCGGACAGCCCGTGGGAGATCAACCTTTCCGTCGGGGATGAGCGCTACGTGGCGTACGGCGACGATCCGACCCGCAATGACTTTGGGTTGCCGCCGCTGACGGGTGCCAACCTGGAGCAGTTTCCGCAATGGGTCAGCCAGATCAACACCCAGTTGGGCATCAATCTGGTCGCTGGTGCGGATTCAAGCGCCGGCGCCTACAAGAACCGCAAGCTGGCCAAACAGCTGGATGCGTGGATTCGAGCACAGCATTGATAGATAGAGCGCGACGGCGCCAACGGCGCCGCCCCACTCGTCGACCAACGGTCGACGGCTACCGGACGTTCAAGCGGCGGGCGCTCATCGCACCTCGAACTCCCCGACAAGCACCGTCTCCGCCTGGTCCTTCAACCGCAGCGTGACCTGCTGGTCACGCTGGTCGCGGCTGCCCCACTTCGTGCTCAGGCGCAGCATCAAGGTGGTGGCACCGGTGACCAGCTGCTCGCGGCTGCCGAAGTAGTTCGCCTCGATCCTGTAGGTGCCGGGCTTGGCATCGCGTAGCGAGAACTGCTCCGGGCCGTAGCCGCCGGTGAAGTCCTGCGACATCTGCCCGCCCTGGTAGGTCAGCCGGTTGCCGTAGTAGGCGCGCTCGCCATTGGGATCGGTGACCCACAGGTCCATGTCGCTGTTGTCGCTGTCCCAGCTCAGCACCACGCGCAGGTCCAGCGGCATCGCACGGCGCAGGCGCGGGTCGATGGCCGAGGCGTCGACGCGCTCGCGGGCGATCAGCCGGGTCAGTTCATCCAGCGCGATCAGCGAGATGCCGTCGAAGCGGCCATCCCACGGCCGCACCACCACTTCATACAGCGATGCCACCGCCGCCTGGTACTGCCCGGCTGCCTCCAGGGCCAGGCCCAGGTCACGGAAACTCTGCGGCTCCTCCTCGCCCATCGCCAGCACCTGTCGGAACACCGGCACCGCCAGTGCCGGCGCCTTGGCCTGCATCAGGCGGTAGCCGAGCACGCGCAGCACGTGCCGGTTTTCCAGGTCCATCTCGGCCAGGTTGGAAAGCACGCGCAGCGCGAGATCACGCTGTCCGCTGGCCAGCAGCAGATCCGCCACGTCCAGATAGAAGGCGCTGCTGTCGGCGTGCTGTTCGCGCTCCTGCAGATACAGCGGATACAGCTGCGCCGGCTTGGCATCGCGCAGGCGGCGTGCATAGGCCGAATCCGGTGCCCACGGCGCCAGCGTCAGGGTGATCCGGCCGCTGTTGGTCGTGGGTGCCGATTTGGCGCGGCGCTCGGGGGTGGTCTCTGCCTGATCGGCAGCGGCCGAGGAGGTCAGTTCGATACGGTCCAGCGCCATCGGCGCCGCAGGTGCCGGCGGTGGCGGCGGTGCCGCGGCCATCGCCATGGCGACCGGCGCGGCGACGGATCGGGATTCCTGCTTGGGCCGCGGTGGCGCATCCTTGGGCCAGCGGGTATTCCACCACTGCTCGCGTTCGGCGAACTGGCGGGCGATGCCATCCAGGCGGCGCTTCCGCTCGCTTGCCACATCCGCCACCGTCAACGCATGGCGCTGGTCGTAGGCCCCGCGCAACGGGGCCGGCGGACGGATGCCGTAGCGCAGGTAATCCTCCAGGGATTCAAGAACCAGCAGCGAGGTATCGGCGGTCACCACACCGAACTGCTGCGACAACACCTTGGCCGCCGGCGCCCCGGCCGGGTCCGCCGCCAGTTCTGCCAACCTGGCATTTGCCCACGCGTGGGCGACCAGCCCGCCTTCCACCCCACGTGCGTTCGCGACGTCGAGGGTGATCGACTGCGGCTCGCTGCCGCCATCGCGCAGAGACAGCAGCACCGTCGCATCGGGACGCAGCACGCGGCCGGTGACGCGGACCCACCCCTGTGTGGCGCTGGAAGCATCCACGTTCACGTCCTGCGCGCCACGTGCCTGCACCTCGACGATCTCGACCGGTTGCTGGAGCAGCAGCGGCATCACGCCCGGCACCTCCGCCTCGCTGCTCACCTGCAGCAGCTGGCCATGACGGGCGCGGGTCCAGGCGCGCAGGCGCGGCGTGTCGGTCTTCGCACCGGCGCTGCTCAGCGCATACAGGCGTTGATCGCGCGACAGCGTGGGCAGCGTCTGGCTGCCGTAGTTGGCCAGGCCATCGCTGACCAGCAGGTACTCGCCTATGCCGGGGTTGGGAGTCCAGTCGCCCAGTGCGCTCGCGCCATCGTTGGGCAGCGCCCGCAGGTACTCGCGCAGGGCTGACCAGTCGCCCTTGTTGATGGTGAACTCCCGCGGCGTTTCGCTGCGGTCACGCAGCACGGTCAACTGGACCTGACCGGTGCCGAGGGCCTGGAAGTAGCGATCCAGCACCGCGCGTTCCGCCGCACCGTTGCGTGTACCGGCCGAGCCGGATGCGTCCCAGAGCAGGCCGATGCGGCGAGGCAGGACACGCGCAGCGGTCGACGCGCGAACCGGCACGCTGGCCAGCAGATAGCGCTGTCCCTCATGCAGGCCAGTGAACACGTCAGTGCTGCGCGCGAGCGGCAGGCTCCACTGCAGGTGTGCAGACATATCCGCGCCGCGCCCTTGCCACTGCGCCGCATAGGCGCCGGTCTTCAACGTGAACCCGAGGGGATTGACGCCCACGGCGACCGGCTTGCCCGTCCCGCTGGCCTCCAGCCGCACCGTCACCTGCTCCGCCTGCCGTGCGAAGAACACGGGCAGTGACCACTGCAGGCCCTGCGGTACGCTCGGCAGGCTGTCGCGCAGCACCAGACGCACGCGACGCTCACCACGCGCCGGGATGGGATAGAGCCGCAGCCGGAACTGATTGCCGGCGGTCTGCTCCAGAAGTCCCGGATCGACCTGGCGACGCTCGATCGCCTCGAACACCTGGCGGCCCTGCGCCTTGGGCACCGGCACCGCGTCGCGCAGCTCACCACCGATATCCAGTGCGAACCCGGCCACCTGTTGGCCCGCGGCCAGTGGGAACGCCAGCTGCCCTTCCAGCACCCGGGCATTCGGATTGTGGAACGTCATCTCGATCGTGGTTTCGCCCAGTCCCGCCATGACACGGCTGTCGATACGGGCCTCGGTCAGCCGCACCGGCACTTCGGCGCCCGCCACCTGCAGGATCGGCGGCCGTGGCGGCGGGAAACGCCGCGCCTGGGCGTGCACGCCGGGCAGCTGCCAGCACAGAAGAGCGAGCAGACCGATACTGCGCAGTGCGAGTCCCATGTGACGCTCCTGATCCGATGACACTCCATTGAACGCGCGGCGGTCAACAACGGGGTTGAGCGTTGGCAACCGCCTGTTCCGGTCATGGACGCCTCATCCGTACTGGGCCAAGATCGCCCTCCACGGATTGATGGACCAAGGATGCCGCATGTGCCTGTTGTTGACCGCCCCGCTGTTGATGGGGCTTGCCCTGCCCGGCCACGCCGCCGCTCCCGTCGAGGGCGTGACGTTCGGCCACGGCGACTGGATGCTGGCCTGCGACAACACCCGCACCTGCCGCGCCGCCGGTTACCAGGCCGATGAGAATGGCGGCGACCCGGTCTCGATCCTGCTGACCCGCGCGGGCGGGCCGGACCAGCCGGTGCAGGCCGAACTGATGCTCGGCCAGTACGACGACAACACCTCTACCCAGCGGCTCAGCCTGCAGATCAATGGCGCCTCGCTCGGCCCGATGCAGTTCGATGCCGCCGAGGGCACCGCCACCTTTTCCGCGAAGCAGCTCGCGGCCCTGCTCGCTTCGCTGGCACGCAACAGCCGGATCGAGCTGATCGGCGACGACCGCGCACGCTGGACGGTGTCCGATAAAGGGGCTTCGGCGGTGCTGTTGAAGATGGATGCATTCCAGGGCCGCCTGGGCACGCCGGGCGCACTGATGCGCAAAGGCACCCGTGCCGAATCCTCGGTGCCGCCCGCACTGCCGGTGCCGGTGGTGCGGCTGGGCAAGCCGGTGGCGACCCGCCCGGCAGACGAGGCGCTCGCCGCATCACCGGCGCTGCGCGCCGCCCTCGCAGCGGTGACCTCGGCCGACGATTGCGAAGCCCTGGGACCCAACGGAAGTCTGTCGCCGGATGGCGAACCCGAGGCAATGACCGTGCAGCGGCTCAGCCCCGACAAACTGCTGGTCTCGCTGAGCTGCTGGCGCGCCGCGTACAACACCGGTGACGGCTACTGGGTGATCAACGACCACGCGCCATACCAGCCGCGGCTGGTCACCACGGCAGCCGTGGGTGATGACGTACGCACCATCCAAGAGGCGCACAAGGGCCGGGGTCTCGGCGATTGCTGGTACTCCACCACCTGGGGCTGGACCGGCACGGCGTTCGTGAGGACCGCTGACAGCAGCACCGGGTTGTGCCGGCTGGTCGCCGCCGGCGGCGCCTGGGAAATGCCGACGCTGGTGACCGAGGTCCAGGAGTAAACCATCGCGCCGTCATGCGCGTCGATCCTCAGCCCTCGTCGTCTTCCCAGCCGTCGAAGGGGAACAGCGCGGGAAGGATCGTCTGCATGATCGCCATGCTCTGCACGACGGCCTGGTCCGCCGTGTAGGGACGCGAGAAGACGTCGTGATGTGCGTCCACCGGCCGGTCCGGCGCGCTGGAGAGGTGTTCAACATAGGCGGCCAGCAGGCGTTGCGCGGCCTGGTGGCGATCCGGACCGTCCTGCGCCGCGCGCAGCGCTGCATGCAGGGGACGCAGCGCGGCCGGATCGGGCAGCTGGCAGGTGTACGCCAGCGCGCCGGTCTGATCGTCGGCATCCCGGTAATCGTCCGGGTCGTCCGAGGGCTGGTAGGCCGTGGCCACGCAGCGGGTCCGGCGGAGTCGCGCCATCACCGCGGCAACCGCGTCGTCGACCGTGACCGGGCCGCTGGCTGTGCCATCTCCACTCTCGACCCGGGCGGCCAGTTCCAGCCGCAGCAGCCACGCCACGCTTTGCCGCGAGCCCTCCAGGTCCGGGAAGTCGAAACCCTCGCGGGCGGAGAGTTCGGTGCGTGCGGAATCGTCACCCTGCAGCACGATGCGGCTCTGCAGGTCGAAACGTTCGGTGGGCGATGGGAGCCGGTCAGGCATCCGCGCAGTGCTCGATGATCAGCTGGATCGCGCCGCCTCCCCGGTAGTCATCACTGACCAGCCGGTAGGCGATGTGGACGTGGTTGGCCGGCGCATTGCCGGTCCAGCCGCTGAAGTGGATCGCGCTGACCGGCTCGGGGCGGCCCGGCACGCGCAGGCTGAGCTTGAGGTGCTTCTCTTTGAGTACCTGCCAGCGCGCCACCTGGAAGTGACCGTCGAACAGCGGCTCGGGGAAGCCCTGGCCCCACGGCCCGGCCAGGCGCAGCGCCTCGGCGTGGGCGAAGTCCAGCTCCTGCGGCAACAGCTCGCCGTCGGTCAGCAGCAGCTGCTGCAGCGAGAGCGGATCCAGCGTGCGCTCCACCACGTCCACGAAGGCCTGCTCGAACGCGGGCAGCTGCGCGTGCGGCAGGCTCAGGCCCGCGGCCATGGCGTGGCCACCGAACTTGTCGATCAGGCCCGGGTGCGCGGCGTTGACCAGCGCCAGCGCGTCACGGATGTGGAAGCCGGGAATCGAGCGTGCCGAGCCACGCAGGGAATGGCCACCCGGCTCGGAAGGTGCGAAGGCGATCACCGGGCGATGCAGGCGATCCTTCATCTTGGAAGCGACCAGGCCGACCACGCCCGGATGCCACTCGGCATCGAACAGGCAGGCCGCGACCGGGCGCACACCCTCGGCACTGAGCACCGCACGGGACACCGCCCGCTCCGCGTCGTCGGTCATCAGCTGCTGGACCGCACGGCGCTCGGTGTTGATCGACTCCAGCGTCGTGGCGATCTCACGCGCGTGGGCGCGGTCTTCGGTGAGCAGCAGCTCGATGCCCAGCGCCATGTCTTCCAGCCGGCCGGCCGCATTCAAACGTGGGCCGAGCGCAAAACCGATGTCGCTGCCGGTGAGGCGCGAAGCATCGCGCCCGCTGGCCTCGATCAGCGCCTGCAGGCCGACGCAGCCCTTGCCGCTGCGCAGCCGGCGCAGGCCGGCCGAGACCAGGGCGCGGTTGTTGTCATCCAGCGCGACCAGATCGGCGACCGTACCCACCGCGACCAGATCCAGCAGGGTCAACAGGTCCGGCTCCGGCGTCGTGGCAAACGCGCCCTGCCCGCGCAGGTGGCGGCGCAGCGCCATCAACACATAGAAGATCACCCCGACGCCGGCCAGCGCCTTGCTTGGGAAGGCATCGCCGCTGATGTTGGGGTCGACGATCGCATCGGCCGGCGGCAGGTGCTCGCCCGGCAGATGGTGGTCGGTGACCAGCACTTTCCAGCCCAGCGCCTTGGCCGCGTTGACGCCGGCGTGGCAGGCGATCCCGTGATCGACCGTGACCAGCAGGCCGGGATTGAGCGGGGCCAGTTCGGCCACCAGCGATGGCGACAGCCCATAACCGTGCAGCATGCGGTTGGGCACCGCGTGCACCACGTCGCGTGCGCCGAGCATGCGCAGGCCGCGTACGCCGACCGCACAGGCGGTGGCGCCATCGCAGTCGAAATCGCCGACGATCAGGATGCGTTCGTTGTTGGCGATCGCGTCGGCCAGCAGCGTTACCGCCGCCTGCATGCTGCCCAGCAGATCCGGCGCATGCAGCTGGGCCAGCTTCGGCTGGGCCTGCGCGGCATCGGTGACCCCGCGCGCGGCGTACAACCGCTGCAGCAACGGCAACATGGATGACGGCCACTCGCTGACGGCGGCGGCGGGACGGCGCTGGATACGGGGTGCTTCAGACTGGGTCAAAACGGGCTCGATCAATGACGTGCGCGTCCATGATACTGCCCGGGGAACGCATCCACGCCATGCGTGGATGTTCCTGGCCGGCTGTCCTTCGACGCACTCAAAGCTCGTGCAGCTGCACCGGCTTCTTCCAGAACCGCCAGCGCTGATTCTTGTCGATCTGCACGCGCGTGCCGTCCTCGAAATCCAGGACCAGCCGCGTCAATTCCCCGCGTGCGATCGCCGCCAGCAGCGGCCGGATCGCCTCATTGCCCAACTGCTCCAGCGAACGCAGCTGGCGCAGGTCCACCAGGGCATCCACGGTCTGGTCACCATCGGCCTGTAGGCCTGCGGCCTTGGCCAGTGCCTGCAGCAGCGCATCGCGGCTGCGGACCTGGGCATGCGCGGTGGTCACGCGTTCGGGCAGCTCACCGCCGCCCCAGAACCACAGCGAATTGATCGCGCGCTTGCCCTCGCTCACGCGCTGCTGGTTCCACGGATGTTGATGCAGCACCACCTGCGCCTCGGTCAACAGGGCACGCCAGCGGCGCCCTGCATCGCCTTCGGGCAGATGGGCGAACAGATCATCGCCGAGCACTTCATCGGGTTCGGCGAATAGCGGCAGCGTGGTGCCGGGCGGAAGGCGCAGATACCAGCGGGAGGGTACCGGGGCATCCAGCACGAACCCGTAGCCGGCAAACAACGGCTGCAAGGCCGGCAGCAGATGCATCACATCGGCCAGATCCGGGCGGAGGGTATCCCCGTGCCCCATCAGGCGTGCGCCATGCATGTCCGGCACCACGTTGGCCGGATCGGCCCGCAGCCATACCGCCCCGTCGGCGTCGCCGACATCCAGCTGGCGGGTCAGGGCTGCGGCCGACCACGCGTCCGGCTGCGCCTGGAAGTGCCGACGCAGCTGGGCGCGCTCGCCCGCCTCGGCGCTGCGGCGCTCCGCACGCCCCAGCGCCTTGGCGACGTCATCGGGCAGCGGCGCCGCCGGAAACCGGCTGCGCGCCGGCAGCAACAACGTCGCCGTGGCCATCGCCGTCAGTCCAGGTACTGGACGCTGACGATTTCGTACTCGCGCTGGCCGGCCGGTGCGTCGATGGTGACCGCATCGCCTTCCAGCTTGCCGATCAAGGCGCGGGCCAGCGGCGAGGAGATCGCGATCAGGCCCAGCTTGATGTCCGCTTCCAGGTCACCCACGATCTGGTAGCGCTTTTCTTCATCGCTTTCCACGTCCGACAGCTCGACGGTGGCGCCGAACACCACCTTGCTGCCGGCGTTGAGCTTGGTGATGTCGATGATCTCGGCATGCGAAAGCTCGCCTTCCAGCTGCTTGATGCGGCCTTCGATGAAGCCCTGCTCCTCGCGCGCGGCGTGGTACTCGGCGTTCTCCTTGAGATCGCCGTGCTCGCGTGCATCGGCGATCGCCGCGATGACCTTCGGGCGCTTGACCGACTTCAGGTGGTCAAGCTCTTCGCGCAGACGCTGCGCGCCCTTCAGGGTGATCGGTGCTCTCATGCGTTCAACTCCTTGTGCAGTTCCTGCAGCGACCAGACCGGGCCGGTCCCGCGGAATTCCAGTGATTGCACCAGCGCCATGGCGCCGGCGATGGTGGTCGAATAGGTGACGCGATGCTGCAGCGCCTCGCGACGGATCGAGAACGAGTCGTTGATCGCCGCGCGACCTTCGGTCGTGTTGACGATGTAGACGATCTCGCCGTTCTTGATCGAATCGACGATGTGCGGACGACCTTCGACGACCTTGTTGACGATCTCGCAGTCCATGCCGTGCTCCTGCAGCCACGCGCCGGTGCCACGGGTGGCGACCAGGGTGTAGCCGCGCTCGAGCAGGGCCTTGGCCACCGGCAGCACGCGCTTCTTGTCCGGATCACGCACCGACACGAAGGCCTTGCCCAGCGGCGGGGCCTTGATGCCACCGGCTTCCTGTGCACGCGCGAAGGCGGCGCTGAAGCTGCGGCCCACGCCCATCACCTCACCGGTGGAGCGCATCTCCGGCCCGAGGATCGGATCGACGCCCTGGAACTTGGCGAACGGGAAGATCGCTTCCTTGACCGAGTAGTAGCCCGGCACGATTTCCTTGGTCGCGCCCTGCTCGGCCAGGGTCTTGCCGGCCATGCATCGCGCGGCGATCTTGGCCAGCGGCATGCCGGTGGCCTTGGACACGAACGGCACGGTGCGCGAGGCACGCGGGTTCACTTCCAGCAGGTAGACGATGTCCTCGCCGTTTTCACCGGCCTGGATCGCGAACTGGGTGTTCATCAGGCCGACCACGTTCAGGGCCTTGGCCAGCTCGACGACCTGGCGACGCAGCTCGGCCTGGGTTTCGGCGGACAGCGAGTACGGCGGCAGCGAGCAGGACGAATCGCCCGAATGCACGCCGGCTTCTTCGATGTGCTCCATGACGCCACCGATCAGCACGTTGCCGTCCTTGTCGGCAATGATGTCCACGTCCACTTCCACGGCATTGTCAAGGAAGCGGTCGAGCAGCACCGGCGAATCGTTGGAGACCTTCACCGCGTCGCGGACGTAGCGGGCCAGATCGGATTCACCGTAGACGATCTCCATCGCACGGCCGCCGAGCACGTAGCTCGGGCGCACCACCAGCGGGTAGCCGATCTCGCGGGCCAGCAGCAGGGCTTCCTGGTCGTTGCGGGCGATGCGGTTCGGCGGCTGCTTCAGGCCGAGCTTGTCGACCAGCTGCTGGAAACGCTCACGGTCTTCGGCCAGATCGATGGAGTCCGGCGAGGTGCCGATCACCGGCACGCCGTTCGCTTCCAGCGCGCGCGCCAGCTTCAGCGGGGTCTGGCCGCCGTACTGCACGATCACGCCCTTGGGCTGTTCCAGCTCGACGATCTCCAGCACGTCTTCCAGCGTCAGCGGCTCGAAGTACAGGCGGTCGGAGGTGTCGTAATCGGTGGAGACGGTTTCCGGGTTGCAGTTGACCATGATGGTTTCGAAGCCATCATCGCGCAGCGCCAGTGCCGCGTGCACGCAGCAGTAGTCGAACTCGATGCCCTGGCCGATGCGGTTCGGACCGCCGCCCAGGATCATGATCTTGTCGCGGTTGCTCGGCGCCGCTTCGCACTCGTCCTCGTAGGTCGAGTACAGGTACGCGGTGCTGGTGGCGAACTCGGCGGCACAGGAATCCACGCGCTTGTATACCGGGCGCACCTTGTGGGCACGACGCAGCGCACGCACGGCCGCTTCGTTGGTGCCGGTCAGCTCGGCCAGGCGGGCATCGGAGAAACCGGCGCGCTTGAGCTTGCGCAGGCGCACGGCGTCCAGCGCATCGATGCCATCGGCGGCTACCCCGGCCTCGGCCTGGATGATCTCTTCGATCTGGTCCAGGAACCACGGATCGATGTGCGACAGGGCGAACACGTCTTCCACGCTGAAACCGGCGCGGAATGCATCACCGACGAAGAACAGGCGCTCCGGGCCCGGGGCCTTGAGCTCGCGCTTGAGCGTGGTGATGTCGTCTTCGTTGGACAGGTCCAGGCCGGTCGGGTCCAGGCCGATCTTGCCCGTTTCCAGGCCACGCAGCGCCTTCTGCAGCGACTCCTGGAAGGTGCGGCCCATCGCCATCACCTCGCCCACCGACTTCATCTGGGTGGTCAGGCGCGCATCGGCGGCCGGGAACTTCTCGAAGGCGAAGCGCGGGATCTTGGTGACGACGTAATCGATGGACGGCTCGAACGAGGCCGGGGTCAGGCCGCCGGTGATTTCGTTCTTCAATTCGTCCAGGGTGTAACCGACGGCCAGCTTGGCCGCGACCTTGGCGATCGGGAAGCCGGTAGCCTTGGAGGCCAGCGCCGAGGAACGCGACACGCGCGGGTTCATTTCGATCACGACCACGCGGCCGGTGGTCGGGCTGATGCCGAACTGCACGTTCGAACCGCCGGTATCCACACCGATCTTGCGCAGCACGGCGATGGAGGCATCGCGCAGGCGCTGGTATTCCTTGTCGGTCAGGGTCTGGGCCGGGGCCACGGTGATCGAGTCACCGGTGTGCACGCCCATCGGGTCCAGGTTCTCGATCGAGCAGACGATGATGCAGTTGTCGGCGGTGTCGCGCACCACCTCCATCTCGAATTCCTTCCAGCCCAGCACCGACTCTTCCACCAGCACTTCGGTGGTCGGCGACAGCTCCAGGCCGCGGGTCACGATATCGACCAGCTCTTCGCGGTTGTAGGCGATGCCGCCACCGCTGCCGCCCAGGGTGAAGCTGGGGCGGATGATGGTCGGATAGCCGACGCGGGTCTGGATCTCGATCGCTTCTTCCAGCGTGTGCGCGACCGCCGCGGACGGGCACTCCAGGCCGATCTCACCCATGGCCACGCGGAACAGCTCGCGGTCTTCGGCCATGCGGATCGCATCGCGCTTGGCGCCGATCAGCTCGACGTTGTACTTCTCCAGCACGCCGTTGTCGGCCAGGTCCAGCGCGCA
>Ga0182005_1000710_pt1 | contig 15380 bp, 8 predicted proteins | sample Sormic07211103_1_FD_123021 | JGI IMG/M metagenome (GOLD analysis project Ga0182005, IMG submission 123021) | Rhizosphere microbial communities from Sorghum bicolor, Mead, Nebraska, USA - 072115-103_1 MetaG | ecosystem: Host-associated > Plants > Roots > Rhizosphere | place: USA: Nebraska...
AGGCTGCCTAGCGGAAGCCTTCCTTGTTCTTCGCGTAGGTCGAGGCTTCCTGGCGCGTGATGAGGCCGCGCTTGACCAGGTCCGCGAGATTCTGGTCGAGGGTCTGCATGCCGTACTGCTGGCCGGTCTGGATGGACGAGTACATCTGGGCCACCTTGTCCTCGCGGATGAGGTTACGGATGGCCGGGATGCCCACCATGATCTCGTGGGCGGCGATGCGCCCGCCGCCGACCTTCTTCAGCAGGGACTGCGAGATGACCGCGCGCAGCGACTCGGACAACATCGAGCGGACCATGGGTTTCTCGCCCGCGGGGAACACGTCGATGATGCGGTCGATGGTCTTGGCCGCCGACGACGTGTGCAGCGTGCCGAAGACCAGGTGGCCGGTTTCCGCGGCGGTGAGCGCCAGGCGGATGGTTTCCAGGTCGCGCAACTCGCCCACCAGGATGTAGTCGGGGTCCTCGCGCAATGCCGAACGCAAGGCCTCATTGAATCCGTGCGTATCGCGGTGCACCTCGCGCTGGTTGATCAGGCACTTCTGCGAGGTGTGCACGAACTCGATCGGGTCCTCGACGGTGAGGATATGGCCGTATTCGTTCTTGTTGACGTGGTCGACCATGGCCGCCAGCGTCGTCGACTTACCCGAGCCGGTAGGACCGGTGACCAGGATCAGGCCCTGCGGTTGCTCGATCAGCTCCCGGAAGATCTTCGGGGCGCCGAGGTCTTCCAGGGTGAGCACCTCGGAAGGAATGGTACGGAACACGCCGCCCGCGCCACGGTTGTGGTTGAAGGCGTTGACGCGGAAGCGCGCCAGCCCCGGAATCTCGAACGAGAAGTCGACCTCAAGGAATTCCTCATAGTCGCGGCGCTGCTTGTCCGACATGATGTCGTAGATCAGCGAATGGACCTGCTTGTGCTCCAGCGCCGGGATGTTGATTCGCCGGACGTCGCCGTCGACACGGATCATCGGCGGAAGACCCGCGGAAAGGTGCAGGTCTGAGGCCTTGTTCTTCACGGAGAAGGCAAGGAGTTCGGCGATATCCATTGAGGTCCCCTATCTTGGTGGGCATAGGTAACCATGCCCGGGGGTCGGCGGCAAGGCGCGGCACCGTATATGCTTCGGTGTATGTGAACCTCGTCGCCAACGGAGCGAATACCCCCATGAATCGGATCGCCTTCATCGGCGGCGGCAACATGGCCACCGCGTTGATCGCCGGAATGATCCGCCACGGCGCCCAGCCCGGCGGAATCGCCGTGGCCGAGCCCCGTGCCGAGGCCCTTCACGAGCTGTCCCGCGAATACGGCGTGGCCACCTACACCGACAACCGCGATGCCGCCGAAGGCGCCTCGATCCTGGTGCTGGCGGTAAAGCCGCAGATGATGGCCGAGGTATGCCGCAACCTGCGCGCCGCGGTGCAGAAGTATCGCCCGGTGGTGATTTCCATCGCCGCCGGCATCCGTATCCAGCAGATCGAACGCTGGCTCGATGCCGCCCTGCCCGTCGTCCGCTGCATGCCCAACACCCCGGCCATGATCGGTGCCGGAGCCACGGCGTTGTTCGCCAACGCCCGGGTGAGCGCACCCCAAAGGGCCCAGGCACAGCACGTGCTCGATGCCGCCGGGCTGACCGTTTGGGTGCCCGACGAGGATCAGCTGGACATCGTCACCGCCCTTTCGGGCTCCGGCCCGGCGTACTTCTTCCTGCTGGTGGAAGCACTGGAAAACGCCGCGTTTTCCCAGGGGCTTTCCCGCGAGACGGCGCGGGCGCTGGCGGCACAGACCGCCCTCGGCGCCGGCCGCATGCTGATCGAAAGCGGCGAAAGCGCCGCCACCCTGCGCCAGCGCGTCACCTCGCCCCATGGCACCACCCAGGCGGCATTGGAGAGTTTCCAGGCCGACCATTTCCCCGCCATCGTGGCGCGCGCGGTCGACGCCGCGCGCCGCCGTGGCATCGAACTTTCAGAAGACATGGAATCGAAGACGTGAACTACCTGACCAACGCAGGCGCCCTGATCCTCCAGTTCGCCTTCGGCGCCCTCGTCACCCTGTTCGTCCTGCGACTGCTGGCCGAGGCGCACCGGGCGGACTTCCACAATCCCATCTGCCAGTTCCTCTATCGCTTCACCAATCCCGCGGTGCGCCCGCTGCGCAAGGTGCTGCCGCCCGTGCGCCGGATCAATACCGCCGCACTGGTCATCGTGCTGGTGCTGGAATGCCTGAAGGTGGTGCTGATCGTCGCGCTGGCGGGAATCGCACCGGCGCCGCTGGGCATCCTCGTGGCCGGCGTGGCCGAAACCCTCGATTTCTTCCTGCTGACGTGGATCGTGCTGGTGTTCGTGTGGTCGCTGATGAGCATGCTCTCGACCGACCGCTACCACCCCGTGGCTCGCCTGGTGTCGAGCCTGGCGGAACCGCTGGTGCGCCCCTTGCGTGGCAAGTTGACCATCGGCGGGCTGGATTTTTCGCCCACGGCGGTGCTGCTGGGATTGTTCCTGGCGCGCATCCTCATCGCCCAGCCTCTTTCGGATTGGGGTACGCGGTTGCTGCTGGGGGGTTGAGGGTCACCTCCCTCCCAACCGCCGGGCATCCGTCACATTCGGCAGCGCCCCCAACCGGCCCAGCAAGGTCGACAGCTGCTCGTAGTCCTTCACGCGTAGCGTGAAGCGCATCTCCACCTCGCCCGTGCGCACGTGCACGCGGCTGGAAGACGCCACGATGTGCGGCCCCACGTTGTTGATCGTCGTGGCGACATCCTTTTGCAGGCCCTTGCGATCGTAGCCACGCAGTTCCACGTCGACTTCGTAGTTCTGCACGTCGACCCTGCCCCAGCTCACGTCGATCACACGCTCCGGGTTGCGCCGCGCCAACCGCGCCAGCGATGCGCAGTCGGAGCGATGGACCGACACGCCACGGCCGCGCGTGATGAAACCGCGGACGGGATCGCCCGGAAGCGGCTGGCAGCAGCGCGCCAGCGTCGTCAGCAGGTTGCCCACGCCCTCGATCGACAAGGCACCCCGATCGTGCTGCGCGCCACGGGAAGCGACCGGGTTGCCCGACTGCGTGATCTCCGTCTCGACGGGCTCCTGCAACGAGCGCGCGACCTGGCCGAGGGTGACCTCACCCAGGGCCACCGTCACGTAGAGCTCCTCCACGTTCTTCAGGCGGAAATGCGCCGCCAGCTTCGACAGGTCGACATCGTCCAGGGCGAGGCGGCGCAACTCCTTTTCGAGGTTCGCCTTGCCAGCCAGGATGTTCGCCTCGTGCGCCTCGCGGCGGAACCACGCGCGCACCTTCTCCTTCGCACGCGAGGTGTTGAGGTAACCGTGATGCACGGAGAGCCAGTCACGACTCGGCTCGGATACCTTCGTCGTGAGGATCTCCACGCGGTCGCCGCTGCGCGGCTGGGTGGTCAAGGGCACGATGCGGCCGTTGATCTTCGCGCCGCGGCAACGGTGCCCCACGTCGGTATGGATGTGGTACGCGAAATCGAGCACGGTCGCGCCGCGCGGCATGTCGATGACTTCGCCCTTGGGCGAAAGCACGTACACGCGATCTTCCATCAACTCGGTTTCGAAGCCGGCCGCCAGTTCGGCCTCGTCCTCCCCGCGCGGCTCCAGCAGCTTGCGCATCCAGGCGATCTTCGCCTCGAATTCGGAATCGGCGCTGCCACCCTCCTTATAGCGCCAGTGGGCGGCCACGCCGAGTTCGTTGGCGCGGTGCATCTCGTGCGTACGGATCTGCACTTCGAGCGTCTTGCCCTCGGGGCCGAGCACGGCGGTATGCAGGGAGCGATAGCCGTTGCCCTTCGGGCGCGCGACGTAATCGTCGAACTCGCCGGGCAAGTGCGGCCACAGGCTGTGCACGAGCCCGAGCGCGGCATAGCAATCGGCCACGCTGTCAACCAGGATGCGCACCGCGCGGATGTCGTAGAGGTCGGAGAACTCGAGCCCCTTCTTCTTCATCTTCTTCCAGATCGAGAAGATGTGCTTCGGACGCCCGGCCAGGTCGGCCTTGATGCCGGCACCCTCCAACACCGCGTGCAACTGCGCCAGGCTCTGCGCGATGAAGTGTTCGCGGTGGGCACGGCGCTCGTCGAGCAGGCGCGCGATACGCCGGTAGGTATCCGGTTCGAGATAACGGAAGGCGAGGTCTTCCAACTCCCACTTCAGCTGCCAGATACCCAGGCGATTGGCCAGCGGGGCGTGGATGTCCGATGTTAGCTGGGCCAGTTCGCGCCGCTCGTGGTCGGGCAAGGCCATGGCGCTGCGCATCGCCGCCAGTTGGCGTGCCAGGAGTACGAAGACGACGCGCAGGTCGCGGATGATCGCGAGGAGCAGCCGGCGCAGCCCTTCCGCACCACTGGCCGGCCCGCGTTGTGCATGCAACGCCCAGACCTTCTCCGCTTCGCCCTGGCCGTCGACAAGACGGCGCAGCGCCGGCGCCCAATGCTTCGCCGCTTCCCCGGCGGCGTCCGGGCTGGCCTTGAGCAGCGAGAACCACAACGCCGAGGCGCAGGTCTCGTCGTCGCATCCCAGCTGGCGGAGCAACTCGATCACCGTTTCGCCCTCGGCCCGGGCCGACGCGGGCAGCGCGGCGCAAGCCTCGCGCGCACGCTCGGTCAGCGGCATCGCGCTGGCTTTCGCCTCGGGGGAGCGGGTGTCGCTCATCGCCTGTCCTCAGGGGTCCTCATCGTGTGGCGGCCTGTGCGGTTTCCAGCGCGCGTGCCAGTCGCTTGGCCGACACCGGCTCGGCCGTCTTCAATTCCTGGGCGAACAACGAAACCCGCCATTCCTCCAGCAGCCAGCGCAGTTCATCCCAGGTCTCGTCGTTCAATGCGGTCCCGCCCGCGTTGAGCAGCGCACGCCAGTACGGCAGCACCTGCAGCATACGCGACTGGTCGCGTGCCGGGTCCTGGCGAAGGCGCTCGCCGCGCAATCGCATGGCCTTGAGGTAGCGCGGGTAATGGACCAGCCGTGCCAGCGGCAACTCGCGGAGGAATCCCGGCTGCAACAAGGCGGCCAGTTGTTCGCGCAGGTCGTCGTAGCTGGCCTTGGCGAAGCCCATCAGCGGCGGGTCCATCCACGGCTTGAGTTCGGCCTGTGCCTCGATGATCGGCTCGGCCAGCTTCTGCCGCGCCATGGCCGCACCGAACAGCTCACGTCCGAGCTCCACGCGCAAGGCTTCGAACTCCCCTTGCGTTCGCGCGTCCAGACGGCGGTCCGCGACGAGATCCGCGAATCCTCCTTCGACCAGGTCCTCGCGCAGGCCGTCGATGCTGCCCAGCGGGGCGTACTTCAACGACAACGCGTTGGCGATGGGAAGTTGCCTCCGTGCACGCTTGAACTCGGGTGCGAGGGCCTGCCGGAGCAATCGCTCCACGCCGGCGAGGTGCGCTTCGGCGGCCTCGTCCGCGCGTTCGAACACACGCAACGCCACGGCCTCGCCCAGATCGACGAGCGCGGGGTAAGCCTTCAGGCCCGCTTCCGACCGGACTTCCCTCGGGATCGCCTCGAAATCCCAGGCGACGATATCTTCGCGGGTCAGTTCGACGTCGGTCTTTCGCGAAAAGGCTTCGCGCGCCTTGCCTTCCCACCGGGCCCGTATCTCGCCCAGGTCGCGTCCTTCGGCGACCGCTCGGCCATCCTCGTCGTGCACCCGATACCGCATGAGCAGGTGCGGCGGCAGTTCGGCATCGGCGAACGCGGCGGTGTCCACCTCCACGCCCGTGGTGCGCTTGAGGAAGGTCGCCAAGGCCTTCGCCAGTGGCTCGTCGCGGGGACTCTCCGCCTCGGCGAAGGCACGCGCGAAATCGGGGGCGGGGACGAAGTTGCGGCGCAGCGCCTTGGGCAAGGAACGAATCAGTTCCGCCACCTTGTCCGCCAGCAATCCACCCACCAGCCATTCGCCCCGTGCCGCCGGCAAGGCGTTGAGGAAGGCCAGGGGCACCTGGATCGTGACGCCGTCGGCGGGATCGCCCGGCACGAAGCGGTATTCGAGACGATAGCGATGCTGGCCGATGTCGAGCGAGGCCGGAAAAGCCTTCGGGTCCAGGCCGGCGCCATTGTCCATCACGTCGGAAAGAGTCCAGCGCAACGCCGCCTGCTCGCCGGGCGAGGCCTTGCGATACCAGGCATCCAGCGCTCGCGCATCGGCGATCTCTTCCGGCAATTTGCCGTCGAAGAAGGCGGCCAATGCCTCGTCCGCGCGCAGCAGGCCGGCGCGGCGCTGCTTCGCCTCGATGTCGTGGGCCTGTTCCAGCACGCGCGCGTTGGCGCGGACGAAGTCGGCACGACTGTCGATATCCGCGCGCACGAGTGCCTCGCGCACGAAGATCTCGTGGGCCAGCCGGGGGTCCTGCTTATGGAAGGTCACCGGCCGGCGCTCGACCAGTACGAGTCCGAACAGGGTGACCTGTTCATACGCGATCACCGTGCCGCGCTTGCGCGACCAATGGGCATCGCGTGCCGTCGCCCTCACCAGATGGGCTGCCTGCGTCTCGACCCATGAAGGATCGATACGCGCGCACATCATGGCCCAGATGCGGCCACCGATATCGATGATCTGCGCGGCGAACACCCAGGCCGGGGGAGCCTTGGCCAGTGCCGATCCCGGAAAGACCTGGAAACGCCGCTCGCGCGTGCCGCGGAACACGCCCTTCTCGTCCTTGTGCCCGACCTGGGTGGGCATGCCGGCGAGCAGGCTGCGGTGGACCGCTTCGAACAAAGCGTCGCCCTGGGGGGACGGCGCGGGTGTGACTTTTCCCTTTTCAGGCTTTCCAGCCACGCGGGAGGTGCTCTGGCGGGAGCGGGCCTGGCCCTGCGAATCGGCTTGCGCCGTGGCGGTCGACCAGCCGAGGTCGCGGATGACGAGCACCAGCTGGCGATGCAGCTCCCGCCATTCGCGCATGCGCATGAAACTCAGGAAGTGCCGCGAACACCAGTCGCGCAGCTTGGACGAGGTGAGTTCCTCGGCGCTGTCGAGGTAGCCCTTCCACAGGTTCAGCACGCCGACGAAGTCGGATTTCGGATCGGCGAACTGCGCATGGGCGGCATCGGCCTGGCCGCGTGCCTCCGGTGGGCGTTCGCGCGGGTCCTGGATGCTCAGGAACGCCACGATGGTCGTGATCTCGGCGAGGCTGCCCAGGCGTCGTGCCTCGACCAGCATCCGCGCCAGTTGCACGTCGATCGGCAGGCGCGCCACGGTGCGTCCCACCTCGGTCAGGTGGCGGCCGTCGTCGATGGCCCCGATCTCCGCCAGGCGGCGGTAGCCGTCGGCCACGATGCGCGGATCGGGTGCGTCGAGGAACGGGAAATCCTCCACCTCGCCCAGGTCGAGCGCGAGCATGCGCAGGATGACGTTGGCGAGCGAGGAACGCAGCAGCTCGGGATCGGTGTATTCGGGACGCAGGGTGAACTCCGCCTCGTCGTAAAGGCGGTAGCAGATGCCGGGGCCGACACGCCCGCAGCGGCCTTTGCGCTGGTTGGCCGCCGCTTGCGAGATCGGTTCGACGTGCAGGCGCTCGAGTTGCCCGCGCTGGCTGTAGCGCTTCACGCGCGCCGTGCCCGAATCGACGACATAGCGGATGCGCGGCACCGTGAGCGAGGTTTCCGCCACATTGGTGGCCAGCACGATGCGCCGCTTCGTTCCCGGCCGGAACACCCGGTCCTGCTCGTTCGCCGACAACCTCGCGTACAGCGCCAGCACTTCGGTCTCGCGATACGGCTTGCGCGACAGCAACAAGTGCGTGTCGCGGATCTCGCGTTCACCGGGAAGGAACACGAGCACGTCGCCGCGCGGGTCCTCCCGGGTGATCTCGTCCATCGCATCGGCGATCTGCTGCGAGATGTTGCCCTCGCCGCGCTCACCCGGCGGACGGTAGCGGACCTCGACCGGGTACGTGCGTCCCTCGACCGTCACGATCGGCGCGCCGCCGAAATGCTCCGCGAAGCGCTCGGTGTCGATCGTCGCCGAGGTGACGATGATCTTCAGCTCGGGCCGGCGAGCGGCAAGGCGCTTGAGGTAGCCGAGCAGGAAATCGATGTTGAGGCTGCGCTCGTGCGCCTCGTCGATGATGATGGTGTCGTAGGCGGACAGCCAGGGATCGGACTGCGTCTCGGCGAGCAGGATGCCGTCGGTCATGAACTTGACCAGGGCCTGGTCGGAGACCTTTTCCGTGAACCGGACCTGGAAGCCCACCTTGTCGCCGATCGGCGTACCCAGTTCCTCGGCCACGCGCACGGCGACCGAACGGGCGGCGAGGCGGCGCGGTTGCGTGCAGCCGATCAGCCCTGCCTCGCCGCGACCGGCGGCAAGGCACAGCTTCGGCAACTGGGTGGTCTTGCCCGAACCGGTCTCGCCCGCGATCACCACCACCTGGTGCTCGCGGATCAACTTGACGATGTCGTCGGCGCGCGCGGCGATCGGCAGCGAGGCGTCCACCGTGACCGGCGGCTTGGAGGCGGCCCGTGCGGCCCGGCGAGCCGTCGAAGTCGCGATGTCGGCCGCCAGCGCCTCGACCCTGGCCGGATCGGGCTTGCGCGAAAGTGCGCGCCAGCGGCCGAGCAGGCGGCCGAAGTCGCGGCTGGTCACCTGCGCCAGCGCGTCGCGCAACTCTCGCAGGCGCGGATCGGGGGAAGAAAGTCGTGTGGGGCGTGTGGAGGTGCTCATGGGAACGCCAATGATAGCGTGGGCCTATCGACGGGATCGGAAGGTTTCATTTCACGTGCACCGGACAGGCCGTTAAAATTTCGCTCCAACGATCGAAGAAACCCCAAGGAGAGTCGTGACATGGCCATCGATATCGGTATCGCCAAGAAAGACCGCGAAGCGGTCGCCAAGCACCTTTCAAAGCTTCTGGCCGACACTTATTCGCTCTACCTGAAGACCCACAACTTCCATTGGAACGTCACGGGCCCCCAGTTCAACAGCCTGCACGCCATGTTCGAGGTCCAGTACAACGCCCTGTGGCTGGCCGCCGACGAGGTCGCGGAACGCATCCGCATCCTCGACGTCTTCGCCCCGGGCTCCTACAGCCAGTTCTCCAAGCTCACCTCGATCAAGGAAGAGGCCGGCGTGCCGGAGTGGAAGGACATGGTCGCCCAGCTCGTGGACGGCCACGAGATCGCCGCCGCCACCTCCCGCGACACCATCAAGGCCGCCGAGGCCGTGGGTGACGAAGGCACGGCCGACATGGTCACCGGCCGCCTGAAAGACCACGAGAAGACCGCCTGGATGCTGCGCTCGCTGCTGAAGTAAGTCCGGACTACCGCCTCCCACCAGGAAGAGAGGTTTTGGTGGGAAGCCCCGCCCGGGTGAGAAACCCCGGTTGGGTGGGAAGCGCGCTCGCGCGCGATCGGCTTCCCGGCCAGATCCATCGCGGCCAAGGCCGCTTCCCACCCGGATCGCTTCCAACTTGAGGTTTTGCCCCATTTCGGACCGCTCGATTCCGTGGGTCACGCTTCCGCCACAGCCCCCTACTCTGAGTTCAGCCTGACCGGTCGGCCCGCCATGCGTTGAGCCGCAACGCACCGTTCGTTAAGCTCCCCGGGTTACCTCACTGATACCACTCGGGGGCCAGCCGGTCCGGGGATTGTTTTGAGCGCTGCCACGACGACCGAACGAAGCCATCCGATCCTTGCCGCGCTGATCCTCGCGATCCTCGTGGCGGCCCTGAATTTCGGGCTGTGGCTCGTCGCCAACCTGCCCAACGGTCCCAGCGACTGGCACGGTCCCATTCCCGGCTTCGCGTTCACCGCGTACCAGCGCTACCAGAACCCGATCAAGGGCGACGTCTCCACGGACCCGGAAATCGACGCGGACCTGCGCCTGATCAAGCGTTACTCACCGCGCATCCGTACCTACTCGATGCTGGAAAATCCCCAGGTCATACGTCTGGCGGACAAGGAAGGCCTCGACGTGATGGCCGGTGCACTGATCGATGCACGCCTCGAGAACAACGAGCGCGAGATCGAAGCCCTGGTCGCGCAGGCCCACCGCTTCCCGAAAACCGTGACGCGGGTGATCGTCGGCAACGAGGTGCTCTTCCGCGGCGACCTCAAGCCCGAGCAGGTCATGTCCTACCTCGACCGTGTGCGGGCCGCCGTGCGCCAGCCGGTCTCCGTGGCCGAGCCATTTCATATCTGGCTGCAGAACCCGGAGCTCGCCGACCACGTCGACTTCATCACCGTCCATCTGTTCCCTTACTGGAACGGTATCGAGGCACGCGCCGGCGTCAACGATTCCATCGAAAGCTACAAGGCCCTGCGCGCGCAGTTCCCGGGCAAGCACATCGTCATCGGCGAGATCGGCTGGCCTTCCAACGGCGATCGCTTCAAATACGCGTATCCGAGCGTCTCCAACGAGGCGATCTTCCTGCGTACCTTCTTCAATGCCGCGAAAGCCGACGGCATCGACGATTACTACGTGCTCGAGGCCATCGACCAGCCCTGGAAGGAAAACCTCGGCGAAGGGCGCACCGGCGCGTACTGGGGCATGTTCAACGCCGACCGCCAGTTGAAGTTCCCCTTCACCGGTCCCGTCACCGAGGACGTGGGCTGGCCGTGGAAGGCGCTGGCCGCTTCTGTCCTGGCCTTCTTCCCGATGCTCTGGTTCGGCATCCGCTTCAACCGCTTCAAGCTGATGGGCCGCCTCTTCTTCATGGCGCTGATCCAGCTCGCCTGCGGCCTGATCGTCTGGTCGGCCACCCTGCCCTTCAATTTCTATCTCAGCCCGTTCGACTGGGCGATGCTGATCCTGCTGTTCCCCGCGCAGATCGCCATCCTGGGCATCCTGCTGATCAACGGCTTCGAGTTCACCGAAGTGCTGTGGCGGCGCAGTTGGGTGCGTCACGCCGGCATGCTGCCGCACGACCCGGTGGAGAAGCAGCCGTTCGTCTCCATCCACCTGGCCTGCCACAACGAGCCGCCGGAGATGGTCCAGATCACGCTCGATTCGCTCGCGGCGCTGAACTACGAGAACTTCGAAGTCCTGGTGCTGGACAACAACACGAAGGACCCGGCGGTGTGGCAGCCGGTCGAGGAATACTGCAAGAAGCTGGGGCCGAAGTTCCGCTTCTTCCACCTGGAGCCATGGCCGGGCTACAAGGCGGGCGCGCTGAATTTCGGCCTCACCGCCACGGACGAGCGCGCCGACGTCGTGGCCGTGATCGACGCCGATTATGTCGTGCGCGAAGATTGGCTGGCCTCCCTCACCGGCTACTTCCACGATTCGAAGGTGGCCGTGGTGCAGTGCCCGCAGGCGCACCGTGACTTCGAGAAGAACCGTTTCCGCCGGATGACGGCCTGGGAATACGACGGCTTCTTCCGCATCGGCATGCACCATCGCAACGAGCGCAACGCGATCATCCAGCACGGCACCATGACGATGGTCCGCCGTTCCGCGCTGGAAGGCACCGGTGGATGGTCCGAGTGGACCATCTGCGAGGACGCCGAACTCGGCCTGCGCCTGATGCACGCGGGCTACGAGCTGGTCTACGTCGACGAACTGATGGGCAAGGGCCTCACCCCTGCGGACTTCAAGGCCTACAAGAGCCAGCGCTATCGCTGGGCCTTCGGCGCCATGCAGATCCTCAAGGGTCGCTGGAGCTGGATGACCCGGAAGGGCCCGCTCTCAGCCGGTCAGCGCTTCCATTTCCTCACCGGCTGGTTCAGCTGGTTCGCCGATGCCCTGCACTTCGTCTTCACGATGATGGGCCTGCTCTGGACCGCGGGCATGATCTACGCGCCCGAATACTTCAACCTGCCGATGCAGCTGTTCCTGATCCCCGTGATCGGTTTCTTCTTCGCCAAGGCCATCTTCGGCATCGTGCTCTACCGTGCGCGCGTGCCATGCAGCTGGTACGACACCTTGATGGCGTCGGTGGCCAGCATGGGCCTGTCGCATGCCATCGCCCGCGGCATCCTGCACGGCCTCACGCGCGAAAAGACGGCCTTCGTCGTCACCGCGAAGAGCCGCCGCATGGGCGGCAGCAGCTTCGCGGCCTTCGCGCCGGTGCGCGAGGAAGGCCTCATGGCCATCGCCCTGCTCCTGGCGGTGATCGGCATGGGCCTGCATTACGGCACCAGCTACGTCGAGAGCGTCCTGTGGATGTTCATCCTCGGCGCGCAATCGATCCCTTATGTATCGGCGCTGGCGGGTGCCTGGATCGCGCATCGCGCGGGCGACGAAGCCGGCTGAGCCGGGCAATCGTTCACGTTTGCTTATCGACCTTACACGCCTCGCGAGGTAAGTTACGCCAAGACCTGACGTCAGGAGGTGCTGGACGCATCTCCGCTAGCGGCCGTGTCACACGGCCTTGGATCACGACCGGACGGGACGCTCATGCGCCTTACCAGACGCCATGGACTGCTGCTTCTGCCGTGGTTCCTCATGCCCTCGATCGCCCATGCCGGGATCGTGCTCCATGTCGACGGAGTCGACGAGAACCTCGGGAACGCGGTCGTCGCCGGTGTCGAACTGAGCCAGTACGCCAAGCGCGACGTCACCGCGGCGCAAGTGCGCCGGCTTTACGAAAAAGCACCCGACGAAGTCCAGGCGGCCCTGCGGCCCTATGGCTACTACGAAGCCACGGCCACCGGCGACCTGAAGCAGGTCGGCAACGACTGGCAAGTGACCTTGCACGTCGTGACCGGCACGCCCGTGCAGGTGACCGCGGTCAACATCGAGGTCGACCAGGACGCTGCGAAGCTCCCGGCCATCCGCCGTGCCCTGCGCGGGGTGGAAAACCTCAAGGGCAAGGTGCTCAACGATGGTGTCTACGACGGTGCGCGCGATACGGTCAGCGGCGCGCTCACCGCCACCGGTTTCCTCGACGCACGCCTCGTCACCCGCACGGTGGAAGTGAACCGTGCCGAACATTCGGCCGTGGTGAATCTCGAGTGGGACGCGGGCCGGCGTTATCGCTATGGCCACATCGTGTTCAAGAACTCGCAGTTCCGCGACGGCTTCCTCGACCGCTACGTGCCGTTCAAGAGCGGCGACTATTTCTCGCAGAACCAGTTGCTCGAACTGCAGCAGGCATTGAACGGCGCCGACTATTTCGCCGTGGTCAACGTCATACCCGATACTGACAACGCGAAGGACGGCACCATCGACATCGCGGTGGAACTGGCGCCGGCCAAGCGGACGATCTACACCGGAGGTCCCTTCTTCGGTACCGACACGGGCGCGGGCCTGCGCGGCGGCATCGAGAAACGCTGGATCAACGACCGCGGACACAAGTGGAAGAACGAGCTGGTCCTCGCGCAGCGCCTGAAAACACTCTCCACGCTGTACCAGGTCCCGATGCCCGGCCCCAACCAGCGCAGTTTCAACTTCGGCGCCAACTTCCGCGATGCCGACACCGTCACCTCGCAGTCGCGCACGCTGCAACTCGTCGCTAACGAAACGCGCCTGTGGCATGGCTGGCAGCGCACCATCGGCATCAATGCCTTGTCGGGCACGTTCACCGTCGGCAAGCGCGGTGGTGAAGGCGACAACGCGGAGGGCCTCGAACGCGGCCGCAGCACCCTCTTGTATCCCGAGATCACGCTCAGCCGGAAGAAGGGCGACAACCCCACCTTCGTCCGCAACGGCTGGTCCCTCACGGTTACCGCCCGCACTACTGCGGGACCGCTCCTGTCGGATGCCAGCTTCTCCCAGGTGATCGGCGACGTGAAATGGATCAAGTCGTTCTGGGGCCGCAACCGCCTGATCCTGCGCGGCAGCGCCGGCAAGCTGTGGACGAGCGACTTCAGCGACCTGCCCCCGCAGCTGCGCTTCTTCGCCGGTGGCGATCGCTCCGTGCGCGGCTACGACTACCAGAGCATCGGCCCGCGCAACGCCTATGACCGCGTGATCGGCGGCGAAGGCCTGCTGGTCGGCAGCACCGAGGTCGAGCACTACTTCACGCGCAACTGGGGCATGGCCGCCTTCGTCGACGCCGGCAACGCGTTCACGGGAACCGACTACAGCCCGCGCGTCGGCGCGGGCCTCGGCGTACGCTGGTTGTCGCCGGTCGGGATGATCCGCGCCGATATCGCCGTCCCCGTCGGCGACAAGAACGAACACGGCATTCATCTGCATGTCGTCATCGGGCCCGACCTGTGAGGAGCACCGGCATGAAATGGTTGATCCGCATCGGTGCCGCGTTGGCTGTCCTGCTCGTCGTCGTCATGCTCGGCGTGTGGTGGCTGGTCGGCAGTGCATCCGGCCTTCGTTTCGCACTCGCCCGTGCCCAGGCATTCACCGACAACGCGCTCACGGTGGAGAAGGCCGAAGGCCGGCTCGCCGGTCCGCTGGATATCGCCGGGCTTCGCTATCGCGACGGCAAGGGCATGGACATTCGCGTCGCCACGGCACACCTGGACTTTTCCTTCGGCGCCTTGCTGCGCAAGCGTGCCCATGTCCATGAGCTACGCGCCGACGGTATCGATGTCGCCCTCGGTCCTTCCGAACCGGAACCGGATACGCCGTCGGAGCCGTTCTCCCTGAAGCCGCCACTGGATGTCGTGCTGGACAAGGTGAAGGTCGGCCACGTGCGTGTCACGCAGGAAGGCAAGCCCTTGTTCGAGTCCAACTCGCTCGATCTCGCCGGCTCGTGGACAGCCAAGGGCATCGCGCTGAAGTCCCTCGTCTTGCGAGCGCCCGATGGCCAGGCCGACCTCGGTGGCACGCTCGCCGTCGGCGACGGCTACAAGGGCGACGGAAAGGCCTCGTTCGCATGGAAGGTCGGCGACGTGGACTATGCGGGCGACATCGAGGCGCATAGCGATGGCGCGAAAGCCCACGCGATGGTGAAACTGCGGCTGCCTTTCGTGGCCCAGGTCGATGCCGACCTGGTGCAAAGCGATGACTACGCGTGGAAGGCGAAGATCGACGCGCCACGCTTCGATCCCAAGCCGCTGCTGGGCGATGGAAGCCTGGAATCGCTCGGCCTTGCGCTACAAGGGACGGGCGACCGGTACAGTGCCCGGCTTGTCGGTGACGTCGACCTTGGCGATTACCGGGTGCGGCTTGCGCCGATCGAGGCGGCGTTCGACCACGAGTACAAGCGCCTGACACTCGACGAGCTGACGATCGCGTCGCCCCAGGTCAAGGGATCTCTCACCGCCAGGGGGACGGTCGAAATCGCCGCGCAACCGTTGTCGGCGGACCTCGCCCTCGACTGGAAGGACGTGCTCGTCCCCGCCACCGTCGCCGGCCAGGACCTCGCCAGCACCGGCCGGCTCACCTTCAAGGGCAGTGCCGAGTCTTATCGCGCGGAAGGCGATGTCGACATCGGGCCACCCGACCATATCGGCAAGTTCACCCTCGATGTCGACGGTACGCCGGATCGGGTGACCCTCCACTCCGTGCAGCTGAAACAGCGCAACGGCAGCCTC
>Ga0182005_1000711_pt1 | contig 15369 bp, 20 predicted proteins | sample Sormic07211103_1_FD_123021 | JGI IMG/M metagenome (GOLD analysis project Ga0182005, IMG submission 123021) | Rhizosphere microbial communities from Sorghum bicolor, Mead, Nebraska, USA - 072115-103_1 MetaG | ecosystem: Host-associated > Plants > Roots > Rhizosphere | place: USA: Nebraska...
CTAGTCGGGGCGTAGCGCAGTCCGGTAGCGCACTAGCATGGGGTGCTAGGGGTCGAGTGTTCGAATCACTCCGTCCCGACCATATTTTTCAATGACTTAGCCGCCTTTTGGTGGCTTTGTCGTTTCTGCCCTAGTGACATTCCGAGTGACCCTAGGGGTTTTACCGCTATACCTGCCTCCTTTTCAGGATCGTCAGCGCTGGTGCGCGTGAGTCGGTTGCTGATACCTTATTTGCCGCTGCAATCAGTTGATCCAGCTCCGCTGTCGAGTAGTGGCTGGTGATGCTGCCGTTCTTGTGCCCGAGCAAAGCTTTCCGGTCTTCCTCCGTCACACCAGCGGCACGCAAGCGCCTACCGAAAGAATGCTTGAGGTCGTGGATGCGGATTCGCAAAAATCCGTCATGCGCTGGCCTCAAGTACTTTTCCTGCCACTTCTTCGCCGCCCTGATCCGCGCCTTCTTCCAGGCTGAGTCATTCATGCGGTGCACGGTCGTTTCATTCCCTTCGCCATCTGGCTTGCCAAACGGAAACACGAACAGCGGGTGCTTGCCTCGTTGCTTTTCGATGACCGACTTGGCCACGTCATTCAGCACCACCAGGCGTTCATCGCCGTTCTTCACTCCCGCCCGTGCGCTCCTACCGCCAAAATTGGCCGGTATCAGGAACACGCTCGTCGCCAGTTCTGGCACGGCAATCTCCCAATCCCACTGAAGTTTGCACACCTCCTGCTCCCTGCATCCCGTGTTGACCTTGAACATCGCCATGGTTTGCAGATGAGCGGGCAGTTCGGCGAACAGGATCGACTGCTCTTCCCACGAAAGCGGGTAGGGCTTGCGACAGGTCGTCTTCTCATCCAGCAGCGAGATCATTGGCACTACGTCCAGCCAAGGCCGGCGCTCATCATCCCGCCATTTCCGTGCACACAGGTTCAGCACCCTAATCACCCGCTGAAGGGCGATATTCACCGTCCTGTTCGTTACCGGCTTTCCGATCTCCGGCGCCAGCTTCGAGCGAATGTAAGACGCCAGGCTGTTGTCGTCGACGTGCGTAATCGGCAGGTGACCTATAAACGGGTCTAGCTGCGCCATATAAGTTGCTGATATATGAATCGAAGCTTGATCCTTCACCTCAAGCAGGAACTTGATGGAAGCCTCCCGCCATGTCCGCACCGTCCTGACGCCATAGACCTTCTGTTGCCGCAACTTCTCCAGCATGTGGATCAGGTACTGCTCGGCTTCCGCCCGGTCACAAGTGCCAGTACTCTCTTGAATTCGCTCTCCTCGGTATTTTTTGTCGATTTTCCAGATGCCGTTCGGCATTTTTTGGAGGCCTGTAATTGCTTTTTGGGCCATGGTTCTGCTCCTTTGGCTTCCACATGGCGCTCGCTGCGAGGCCGATTGTTGTCCTGATTCGCCACCTTTTCAACTGACTTGCTTGCGATCCAGGCATCCGCCCACTCGTCGAGCTCGATCCGGTCGAACGCAACGCCCTGGGTACCGATGGGAAACTCGCGAACATTGGGTCGCACGGACTTGTTGAATTCGTCCCGGCACATGCCGAGGTAGCCGTAGGCGTGCTTGAGGCGGATAAAGCGCGGGGGAGGGGCTGAAACTTGGGCTGCACTGTTATTGGCCATGTGCGTCTTGCTCCATACCGCGCGTGGCGGCAGAAGGTGGGGGAGTTAGGCGGTTACTTTGGCTATGGCGGCATCTGCAATCTTCATTGCGCCTTGCGCGTCGTTCACGTAGGCCGGATCGAAACCGCCAGCCAGATGAATGGTCCCTTGGCACGCACGGAGATATTCACGGTTGAGTTTCAGTGCCCTGGACCAACTCCTCGTTCTGGACGCCGTACTCGATCGCCAAGGCGCGAAGGCGTTTCGCCTCTGCCTGTTGCTCAAGTGCCATCTCTTCGAAGTATTCGTCTGGCTCCCAAGGGGACGGGATGATCTCGGCTTTCCAGTCACGCCAAAACTCGACACTCTCGCCCTGCTCAAGCATTTGGGCCTTCAGAGTGCAACATGATTGGCCTCTGCGTGGAGGGCTTGCCCATGCAGGTGTAATGTGGGGCAGCCCCCACCGTCGGTATTGTTTCCCACTGCCCGGTTCATGGGGCGGTCCGTACCATTGGTTATGCACGCAGAGGCTTGGCTTTTGCACTTTGGACTTGAACGGTTTCTTGTCCAGCTGCATGAACGGGGCCAACGCCGGATAACGATCAATGCCGACGCGCTGGAAGTATTCAGCTAAAGGTGGCGTTTGCATTCGTACCTCCCCAGCCGAGCAGGCTGATGTCGATGTTTTTCGCCTGCAGCTCTTTGAGCGACAGATAGAGCATCGCACGGCCACCGGCCATACCGGCGTGCGGCGCGGACTTCACGAAATAGGGTTCTTCATTGATCAACTTGACGAACTGCGCGCCGCTGTTGATCACCGGTGTGCTGCGTTCATCGACGTTGCAATAGCGCGTGTAGCTGGCATAGGAGAGGACCGGGTCGAGGATCAGGTATTCCGGGGTGACCGCGTAGTGTTGACCTTCGGACAGGTACACATTGCCGGTTGCGGTTTCATCGGCGCTGCGTGAAATGGCCACGATAACCGACATTTTTTGCACCACCAGGTCGATTTCGCTCTGCACATAACCGTCGCCAGAATTGGCGCAGTGGTCAATCATCACCTTGATCACCGGGTCGAGCGCGTCCAGTGACTGGAATAAACGCAGCTGCTCACACACTTCCTTCAACTTCCACAGGCCGACGATGGCCACCTGTAAGGAAAAGCGTGGGCGGTCATCCATTTCCGGCGGCAGCAGGTCGGAGGCCTTCTCCATCAGTGCGTCGATGTCTTCGGGGGTGGTGGTCAAAGCGCTGGCCATGATCGCCTTGCCGAGGCGGCGCAGGTGATCGCGGCCTGCCGAGGCTAACCGGAAGTGATCCCGGCATTTCGCCCGTTTGATTTTAGACAGGTGTACGCGAATGCTCCGCTCCTGAATCGCTGGCACCTCGATTTCCTGTTCAGAGATCACGATCAGCGGCGACGACAGGGGGATGGCAATGGCCTCGGCGTTGGTGCGTCCCATGTTGCCCCGGCCCAGTCGACCCTTCAGCGTTGACTCGCCGTTCCACGCCTGTTTGATCCGCTCGACCACGTCCTTGTAGGTCTTGCTGCTCATCTTAGATTTGTTGAACTCTTCAATGATGCGCGGGATGGTCGTGGTACTGGAGAGGTAATCAAGCATCGCGTATTGCGAGGTCGAGGGTGCGCTGACCCCGGAATCCTTCTGCATGTAATCGGTGCCGTTGAGCCAAGTGATCAGGCCGGCGGTCTTCGACTTGCCGGCGCCGGCGCTACCCCACAGCGACAGGATCGGAAACTGGCTGTACAGGTGCATGAAGTGGGTCTTGAAATGCGCGGCGACGGTCCAGCCGACCATCAGTCCGATCTCGTGTTTTTGAGTGATCTTGAGCAGGTGCGCCAGGATTTGGTCCGCCTTTTCATCACCACGCTCGGCCATGGTGGTTTTGGCGAAATACGGACGGGCCAGCAGGTTGCCGAGGAACTGGTGGGTGCCGCGCACCTTCACCGTGTTCACCGACATATCAGGTTCGACATAGGTGAACAGCGGGATGTCATCGACGAAATCCAGGTGGACCCCGGCGGTGTAGACTTGGAGTATCTCGCCCATGTCTTGATCCTCTCGATAAACCGCCACTTTGATCCGCTGTACGTCGAGTTCGGTGCCCTGAAAGGTCAGGTCGCTGAGACCTTCGAATTCACGCAGGAACGCCGTGCGGCTGGCATAGCCGGGTTCCTTAAAAATAAGCTTGTCCACTTCCACCCCGCCCTTCATCACGCTCATCCATGTACCAATCCGACGCGGGCTGGTGCCATCCTGTGGTACGTCGATGAACGCATCAATCGGCTGCAGAGTGAAGTTGCTGATGCGGCGCTTGCTGTCCCCTTGTCCGAAGTAATAGCCATCCGGTTCAGCCACCGCGCTCAGGTTGGCGTCGGGGTCGCCCCGATTGATCCCCGCCTCGATCGCGCAGCCTTCACACGGGCGCTTGCTGAGAAGGGCGCGGATCGCGTTGCAGCCAAAGCTGAACGTCGGAGTGTGTTCGACGTAGCGGATCTGCGCTTCGATGTGATCGCGGCGCAACTTGGCGGTGTTGTACTTGCTCGACTTGGCACTGCTGGCCAGCCGCGCCGCCAGGCTTTCGGCCACCGTCTGCGACACCCCGGCACGCACAATGTAGGTGGCCAGTTGGGTCGCGACCTGGTTGTAGGACGCATCGGCCTTCAGCGATTCGCTGTCGCACAGCATCTGGATGCAGGTCGGGACCGGTTCGCGGATGGCTTCCATGTCCGCCGAGGACGCAATGATCACCCGTTTGGGCTTGGCGTGGATGCGTTTCTTGGCCTCTTCGAACAGCGCCTTCAGCTCGTATACCACCTGCCCCTGTGGGTCTTCAACCTCGACGGTGCGCGGCGCCTTTACCCACTCGCGGTAGCGGTCAACGGTCAGCTCGGCCAGTTCATCCGGGGTCACCGGCACCCGGAAGTTGCCGTCATGGCGTTGCAGATTGACGATGCGGAAACTGTTGCCCCGGCCGCTGCTGTACACCGAGTAATCGAGGCCGATCACGAACAGGTCGCGGGCCATTTCCTTGTAGATTTCCGGCAGGCGCAGGAAGGGGCGGGAACCTGCAAACAGCAATTCGTCGACCAAGATGTGCAGGCCCTTGCTGCCCGACAGGTAGACCTTGATGGTGCCTTTCGGCACGCCCATGCGGGTCAGCTTGCCGATCAGTTCCTGCCCGCTGGTGATGGCCTGGGCCAGGTCATCCTTGCAGTCGATGTCGAAGTACAGCGGGCCACGATAGCCGATCCTGTCGCGGTTGCGCGGGATCTCAGCGTCCGTGCCGTCGTCGACTATTTGATTTAGCGCCAGGATCGTGAGTTTCTTCGCGCCCTGGGCCTTGGCCAGCACGACCGGGTCTTCGCCGGCTTTGTAGGAAAGCAGAAACCAGGCGTCGTGCTCAGACCGTTGATAATAGTGATACATGCCGTTACTCCCCTGTCGACGTGGTGACGTTTACATTCTCCAAGGCGAGCTTCAGCCGCAGGAGGTCGATCGCCCTGGCCGGAACTTCCCGGTGGCGACGCGAGTCGCAGTCGGTGAACCAGCCGGAGACGCTATGCCGCGAATAGCACGTGAGTAGCGCGAGGTCCTTGTGTGACAGACGGTGGGATTTGGCGAGTTTGCGAATGAACGTAATTCGTGCATCCGCAGTCATGCGTTCCCCGGCGGAGCGGGGATGAGTGTGTTTAGTCAATTTGGTTACCTTCTATCCCCGAAAACCAGGGGCTCCCAATACAAAATTGGAGGAAAAGGCCCGGATAAACCGGGTGTTTACTTGAATGCCGCCCTTTCAGTGGGACGGTCACTCGAATCAATCCTTGTCGTTTAATGAATCAATCAGGTTCTGATGTTCAGCCAACCTTCTCTACTGGCTGTGGGTTTTTTTGGTTTTCATCTTGCGTGAAGTTGTGCGAGATACCACGTTGTTTGGCTTCTTCGGCCATCTTCGCCGCGATGGTCAAGTAAGGCTGCACCGTCCGCATAACTTTTTCACTGAGACGGTGCAAGACCAGTGGCCGGCTGTCTTTCGGGGCACGCTGGCCGCGTTCGTCGCAGTTTGATTTGAAAAGGCGATAGTCGTGCTCTTCCAGCCCGCGCGCCTGGAGGGTCTTGCGCAGGTTGCTGATGGTCGGTCGGTTCGGTAACTCCAACAGCATCAGCTCACCCTTCTTGATCTGGTTGTAACCTAAAGCCAATGCGTCGTAGATAAGGGTGGCTGGTTGGTGCTGGGAGCCACGCGTTACGCGCTCTTGGATCAGATGCTCATAGCTGAGACTGCCAGGCTCGAATATTGAAAACGCAATACCATCAGTGTTCCAGTTCGGTTTGCTGGTGACTTTGTTTTTGCTTTTCATTCTGAAGCCCCCAAACGCTCTTATTTTATTGGTGCATCGGTTTGTACACTTGTAAGGATAGCCCATGTTTTAAAAGCGTAGTCACTTCTTGGCTGAAAATATCACTCGTTGATGTGATCATTCTGATTTGGTATAGGGTGTAAAGTTATGTGTTGTTGTCATATCTGATTGATTATTATCAAATATTTCATTTATGAATTGGTGCTGAGCGTGCTTTTGGTGTTGCTGTTGACGGCCTGTTTTTTTTGATGTTTTTTTGAAACTTTGTACTGTGTACCGTGGGCCTTGTACTGAGTACCCTTGGGAGGTAGTAAGCTTGTACTGAGTACCGCTGGGATCTAAGGTTAGTTGAAGGCGGTGAGGGGGTCTGTACTATCCGGTTGAAAAAAAATAATAGGAAAAAGTCGTGGGTGGGGTTTCTGTTGGTACATTAAATGCTCTTTATATTACATATATCGGTTAATATTTTAAGGTATTGCTAAACAGTCTAGTTGGTGTCGAGGTATGTATTTCGTACTGTTGTTGGCTGTGCTTACATATCTATGTGGTTGGGTTTTTGTATTATGTACCAGTCATGTCGAGAGGAAGGTGCCCCTTAGGAAATAGCGCGACTCCACTTCGGTTAATCGCTCTTATTAGTGCCTAAGACAGCAGTGCGGATTGCTCAAGAAAGGACTGCATTAATTAGTTCGTCCGAAAAAATTAACAGCATCTCGTTCGGATAGCAGCAGATATGACCCGTTCGTGTGTTGCGTCCATCGAGGCTCGGTTACTGGCGAAAACGGCTGCGATGGAACGCGGCAGCCTGGGCAAGCTGATCGTCTAAGCATTGGCGAAAGCCCACCAGTGTGACAAAAAAAGATATGCAAACTCCAAATAGAGCCGGCCCCCGAGAGGAATGTGGAATTACCGGCTAGGTCTATCAATAGAATGGTCTTTGCTTTTTGGTAGGCATGCTATCACCGGCTCTTAAACTTATATGGGAGAAGACTATGATTATTGGCTACGCCCGGACCTCATCCGTTGAGCAAGAGGCCGGATTCGAGGCGCAACAGCGCGAGTTGAAGCGCATGGGGTGCGAAAAGGTCTTTCAGGAGCAGGTTTCCTCCGTGGCGCAACGCGCTCAGTTGGAAGCCGCGATTGATTTTGTCCGCGAAGGTGACTCCTTTGTGGTCACCAAGCTCGACCGGTTGGCTCGTTCGATCACCGACCTGCTACAGATTCTGCAGCGTCTGGAGAAGAAACACATCGAGGTCAAGATTCTTAACCTTGGGTTGGACACCAGCACCCCGACGGGAAAGCTGATCCTCACCGTGCTCGGAGGGATTGCTCAGTTCGAGCGAGAGATGATGCTCGAACGCCAGCGCGAAGGAATCGCCAAGGCCAAGCGCGAAGGCAAGTACAAGGGGCGGCAGCCGCTCCCCGAGGAAAAGCGCGACTCGATCATCCGCTTGGGATTGGCTGGGCTCAAGAAAGCCGAGATAGCCCGGCAGGTCGGAGTCGGCCAGGCCACCGTGTACCGCGAGTTGGCCGACCTCCGCAAGCAACAGGCAACTATGAACGGATCAATTCAACCTTGAAGGGGCTGAATCAGCCCGTTGGAGACAAAAGAAGGCATCCACGTTATCGAGCAGCACTACCCGAAAGCAGCCCTGTGGCACTATGCGGCCAAGACTTGCGGATTTTGGCGGAGCAGATGCATCAGTTGAAAGAGGTGGTCTCAACCCGAGAGTCCCGGAGGGTCGGTGCTCCGAGGGAGTGGCAAACTCGTTATTCATTTAGTCCACATGATGGACTAATCTGATGGTTTCAACCACCCAACGGGGGGCAGCAACATGCAGACCTACAACATCCATGCCGCCAAGACGCACTTCTCGCAGCTTGTCGATGCGGCGGCAGGAGGGGAAACTATCATCATTGCTAAGGCTGGCATCCCCGTTGCGAAGCTGGTCCCGCTCTCCGCTCCCGCTCGGCGCGGGATGCTCCCCGGGGTGGCATTCAACGCCGAGGCTTCGGACGGCCTGGACGTTGAGATAGCTGACCTGTTCGAGGGTAAGGCATGAGGCTATTGCTCGACACCCACGTCCTGGTATGGGCGGCTATCGGCGACGGCAAGCTATCCAAGGCAGCGGCCCAGCTTATTGACGATGAGGCCAACACCCTGTATTTCAGCGCGGCCAGCATATGGGAGCTGACCATCAAAGGTGCCGAGCACACCGGCGTTATCCCGGCTGTGTTGCGCAAGGTGCTGTTAGATGCGGGCTACCTTGAATTGCCGATCACCTCTGACCACGGTCTGACGGTAGGCACCCTGCGGAACCATCACCGCAGGCCGTTTGACCACATCATGGTGGCTCAAGCGCTGGCCGAGGGTATCAGTTTGGTGACCCACGACAGCGCCCTGCACGCCTACCCGCACACCATTATTGTTTGATCCCCAAGGTCCAGTTACTTTGTATCTCGGAGAATTCGCCATGCTCACTCTGAAACAACCCAGTCGCCCTACCAAGAAGTGTTGGAACTTATTACCCAGCACCCCAGCACCAGCGGCGATTGAGTTTTCCCGAGTTGGGGATACTTTTGTGGTCACTAAGCTCGACTGGCTGACCCGCTCGATCACCGACCTGCTGCAGACGCTGCACCTATAGGAGCTGAAGAAGGTTGAGGTCGAGATTCTTAATCTGGGACTGGACACCAGCGCGCCCACCGGCAAGCTAATCCTGACCGTGGTAGGTGGGATTGCCCAGTTTGAGCGGGAAATGATGCTGGAGCGGCAGCGCGAGGGGATCGACAAAGCGCAGAAGGCCGGCAAGTACAAGGGCGTAAGCCAATCCACGAGGAAAAACGCGCGGCCATACTGTGCCTAGCAGGGGAGGGCATGACTAAGGTCGAGATTGCCAAGCAGCTTGGCGTCGGGCAGGCCACGGTTTACCACTCACTTCTGAACTATGAAGGGGCCAATTCGTTTTTTTCTGCCATGCCCAAGCCCCCACACCTATTGGAAGTCTTATGCCCACTCTCCATGACTGGTCCTGCCTCGCCGCTATGGCGTCCTGCCGCTGACCGGCGAAGCCGCCGCCTGCTGTGCCTCTCAGTGAACCGGGGGGCACGCTGCTAAACGCCTACTTCGGCCTGCCGCACGCCGAGAGATGCGTCACGCCTTTGCGCCATAAGCACTGTCGGCGACTACCCGGCGATCGCCAGCATGCTGCTGGGCCGCGCTGTGCTGGACGACCTGATGGTGTTTGCCCTGCATGTCGACCAGTGCGACTACGTGTTGTAGACCCCGAGCGGGCCGAACGGCTTCAACGAAGGCGACACCTTCTACACGGACTACCTGAACACTGGGCTTGAACAACGCCAAGCACAGCCACACCCCGCAGATCGAAGGACGGAATGTCCACGCGCTGTCCGGTCGGGTTCTCTGACACGTCGGGCGGGCATAGTACCCGCTGTAAATTGCAGTACAATTTGTGCCTGGCCATCTGTCTGGAGAGCCCCATGCCCAGAATGACCCTCGATCTGTCGGACGAGATCGACAACCTCTTGAACGACATTGCCAAGCAAAGCGGCATCACCAAGGCAGAGGCGATGCGCCGCGCCTTCGCCCTGCTGGCCGTCGCGTACGACGAGAAAAAGAAACCCGGCTACTCGCTCGGGATCGTTCGGGAGCGTGAGGATCACACCCTAGAAGCGGTCTGCCGCGTGGTCGGGATTTGACCCTGCCAGAGAAGGAAGGCACACGATGCAAACCCATGCTCTCAGCCCTGCTGAACTGGAAAAAATCCACGCCGAAATCGTAAAACTAATGGACGACACCATCAAACGGAATGCCGAATCCCGTAAGTTCAACGCCGAAGCAGGCAAGTTCAACGCCGAAGCAGGCAAGTTCAACGCCGAAGCCAGCAAACTGATTGCCGATGCCAGCAAGTTCACCCGCGAAACCTTCTGGTATCCGATGGCTGTGGTGACTGGGCTCTACTGTGTCATGGCCGTGATCATGACCGTGATTTACAAGCTGCTCCACTAAACCGGCGTAACTACACCTCCAGCCGACACGAGAGGGCCTCCATACCCCGAATGCCCGCCTGCCCAGTTTGAGCGGGAAATGATGCTGGAGCGGTAGCTCGAAGGGATCGATAAATTGCAGAAGGCCAGCAAATACAAGGGGGGTAAGCCAACCCACGAGGAAAAACGCGCGGCCATATGCCTTTGCGCCGAACTGGAATAGAGCGCTGACGACCGCTCGGCTCCCCAGCGTGATGCTGGATGACCTGATGGTGTTTGCCTTGCTGCACGTCGACCAGTGCGACTATGTGTTGCAGACCCCGAGCGGGCCGAACGGCTTCAACGAAGGCGACACCTTCTACACGGACTACCTGAACACTGGGCTGCCCGACAGCTACCACCTGCTGGTGAACAACGCCAAGCACACCACGCCCGCCCAGGTCGAAGGACGCAACATACCCGCGATACCCGGCCGGGTTCTCTGCCCCGCCGGGCGGACATGGCACCCACCGCAAAGTGCAGTACAATTCGTGCATAGCTAATCTGTCTGGAAAGTCCCATGCCGCGCATGACCCTCGATCTGTCCGATGAAATCGACCAGAAGCTCACCGCCATTGCCAAGGATCGCGGTATGACCAAGGCCGATGCCATGCGCAAGGCCTTCGCCCTGCTGGTCATCGCCGACAGTGAAGCGCGCAAGCCCGGCTTCTCGCTGGGCATCGTCCGTGAACGGGATGACCACACCCTCGAAGCGGTCGGTCGCGTGGTGGGCCTCTGATGGACAAACCCGACATGAACCTGAGCACGGTGGACCTGAGCACCGTGTTCCCCGCCGCCGAGGGCGTGCGGCTCGATGAAGGCGGGCGCCTGCGCTTTGCCCGGCAGGTGCTGCTGGGGCTGGCGCTGATCTGCTGCGGGGTGTTCGTCGCCTACGGCCTGCAACCGGACAACCCCGGGATCAGCCAGATCTTCGAACTGGTGAAGATCGGCGCCCTGCCCCTGGTCACCTTGGTGATCTCGTTCTACGTCCCCAACAGTTCGACCAAGTAACCCGCTGCGCGAGCGGCCCCCTGAGAAGGGCGAAACGTCCAGGCACTGCAGGGCCGCGACGGGCGGAAAAGCCCGCCCATGTATTTTTTAGATTACAATTCAATCATAGTAGTGATAAAGCAGATCGCCACGTTTAGGGCGTGGGAACGCCAGCTCCTGGGCATCGAGACGGCAAAAACCTTAGCCAGTCAGGGGAGCCAAACATGAACGACCGCCTAGTTGATTACGACCCCGCCGCCGCTCTGGTGGACCCCGAATCCATCGCCATCTTTGTGGCCGATGCTTTCGAAACAGGGGACGCGGCTTATATCGCCAAGGCCATGGGCGTGGTCGCCCGCGCCAAAGGCATGACCGAACTGGCCCGCGAGTCGGGGCTGGCCCGCGAACAGCTGTACCGATCTTTCAGCGATAAAGGCAACCCCACCCTGAAGACCATGCTGGCGGTGATGCGCGCCGTGGGCATCGACATGACCGTCCGCCCGCATGTGTGAGCCGGACCTGCCTGAGAAGGAGACAACCCCGAAGAAGCGCACGAAGCCGAAACCCCACTACACCTTGGAGGAACTGCTGGCCCGCTGCGATCTGAGCCTTCCGAGGTCGGCAGAAGAGACCGCCTGGCTGGAAGCGCCGCCGGTTGGCCGCGAACTTGAAGCCTAGGGGCCAGAAGGAGAACCGCATGTTGACCCCGTCCTAACTCGAAAGAATCCACGCTGACATTGTCCGGCTGCGCGCCGAGACCATGAAGCTGCTCGACTCCCAACCCACAAGCCCGGTCGACGCGCGCGCCTCGATCCGCGACCTGTTCTGGTATCCGCTGGCCTTCACCATTGGCCTCTTCGCCACCGTGGCCGGTCTCACGGTGTAGGTGACCAAGCTGCTTAGCTGATTCCGACCTGCCCCGTGTGTCACTCACGTAGATACAACTGTAGATACGCGGTGGGGTGGCGACGAATGCAAATACCCCGGAGGGACCACTATGAAAAGCAATATCAAGAAGTGGGGCAACAGTCTGGCCCTACGTCTGCCGGCGTCCGTGCTCGGTGGCACCGTGTTTGAACTGGGCCTGGAGGTCGACGTGCGCGTCGAAGGCGACCGACTGATCATCGAGCCGGTTCGGCCGCCGATTGACCTGGACGCCATGCTCGCGGCAATCACCCCCGAGAATAGTCACGAGTTGATCGACTGGGGGCCACCGGTGGGCAAGGAGCTCTGGTAATGGCTAAAAGCGGCTATGTGCCCAACGCGGGCGAGGTGGTGTGGTCATGACTACTCAGATCAAGGGTTATCCGTTCGAGGTGCCGATTGCCAGCGCCAAGCCCAGCGCGGCGCTGGCCGATCAGGTTTAAAGCGTCGACTGGCTAGCGCGCCAAGTGCAGTACAAAGGCCAAGTAACCGCCGCAGAACTGGAGCAAATCCAGCGCGTGGTTGCGATTGGCCGTCCTTAATCCACCGCTGCACCCGCCCGACAAGGGAGCCTCACCTGAAAAGGAGCGACCCCCAGACGCTCCTAGCCCTTGAAGTGAACTATAAACGCGACGAAAACCTAGCCGCAGGACTGAAGTACGAACGAAATCCGGCCGGTTGAAAAGCTGGCCGACGGTTTATGGCTGCCTGAAAGGAACCGACAGAAAGGGCTCAGTTGCTCCCCCAGGGCAGAGCCTTGCAAGCTATTTTTAGTTACCTTTTCTTATATATATTAATATTTAATTATTATTTATTTATATGAGAAAGGAAGGCTAAAAAAGCGAGAGACTTCTAAGTGATAATAACTTGTATCGAAAATCCTCAAAAATTAAGTCGCTAAGTGTTCTTGGTTGACTTAGTGACTTGTTTGTCAAGCAAAGTCTTCGCGGGTCTGTTCGCGTGTTTTCAGATAATTTGTAATAAAATCAATGGCTTGATTATTTTATCTGATTATCGCTTTTGAGAAAAGTTATTGCTATCAGCGCTATTCTAGCTACTCGTTTAAGCAAACGAATAAATAGCTAGCGAATAATCGGTCGGGTAACCGATAAATAGTCAGTACGAAAGAGTAAAACTTCAAAACTAGGTATCTGGTCGCGTAGTCGATACCCAGGTTTTGTTGTCTCGTTTTCCGCGCACCGGCCGCCATTGTGGTGTGGGTTGTAAGGAGGCCTCATCGCCCGCCCGTACCGAAACCGTGCTGGCGCGAGTGGTCGCCGTGTTCGGTGCGGCTCAGCCGCACTGTGCTTATTTGTTTGCCAACCGTCGCGCAATGCGCGCGCAAAGTGTTGGTGTACGACGGACTGGGTATCTGGCTGGCGGCCCGCCGCCTGCACCAGGGCAAGTTGTTCTGGATGGGTTCTCGACACGGTACTCACGTGGAGTTGGGCGTTGAGCAATTGAACGCCCTGGTGCTGGGTTTGCCCTGGCAACGAGTCGGGCCGGGCGACGCTATTTCCATCGTGTGGCGCCAGCCATGGCTCGGAATATTGGAGAGGTCTTTTAGCTTGCAGTTTTCCTCCCGCTCGTTACGCTATTGCCCTTCTCCAAACGTAGGAAAAGACGGTGGACCTTTTCAACGATAGAAACCCACGGCTCGACCTGAAGCCTGTTGTCATATTCAATAAGTACCTCCGCACTGTGTTTCTGTTGGGGCGTTGCGAATGTGGCCGCTGCAAAGATGCTGGCTACGATGATTCAGCCTTCAAGCCAAAGCACAACATTGAGATCGATGGCTTGAACCATATGCGGCGATTCGCGATCAGCTTGGCCAGCGATACCGCGATGGCGCTCGAAAATGCCTGGGAGTCTTTCTACCAGGCCTCTATGGACCTCACCGACATGAGTCTGTGGCTCAAGGCGGTTCAGAAATTTACCGACGAATCCAACCTGCGCTACCTTCTGCCGGTCTTGATCGAATCAGGCTATGCCGAAGACACGGATGGTGAGTTGCGCGTGAGGTATTTCCGCAAGGCTGAATAACGCCCTGTACCACTGTTATACCGTTATCCTGGATGGTCTAAGAGTCGGCAGCAAGGTGATGGCATCCAATCATGACTGGCATGCAGCCGGCACGCATCGCCGGCGAGATGATTCGCGAAGGGGGCTTCGAAAGCGGTATCTGGCGCGTCAACGCGCATTCGGGACGCTACAGCCGCGACTACGCGACAGCTGTACCTACCTGGGAAATGCCGTTCGCAAGATTGCCTCGTTCTTCTCTCAGGATCGCTTCGAGCTGAGCCCTGTCTCGACGACAGGCAGCGTTGCAAGTGCTGCGCAGGCGGTGGCAGAGCCATCTCTTTCAGTCTCTGCAGTCTGAGCTGGCTTTATTTTTTTCAACTCGGTAAATTTTTCACGTGCTCCCGGCCGTAAGGCGGATCGGGAGACAAACTTCAAACGTGGTCATTTGTCCGAAGCGCGTCTCGGGCTCAGTAATCTGATGTGGGTGTGTTTTGCATGGCAGTTAAGCTTGAGCTTTTAACCCAAGATCCTGAAGAAATTGAACTGGTAACGCGGTATTGGGCCATGGATGAGGAAGGTGCATATCTGGAGAGGGTCGCTGATCTTGTTCCGTTTCGGGAGATCATGAAGTCTGGCCAAATCGCAAAGCAGGTGCGTGAGTACTGCCTGGCTTTCGACGAAAACCAAAGCTGCTGTCTCTGTGGGGGCGAAGTGCGCGTCTACGGTCGCGCCGAAGCCAAGAAGGTCTTCCAGCGCTCATCCACCCCCTGCGACCCGTGTGCTGAACTTCAAAATAGGACGCGCGCAGAGCAGGCAGCGCTTGAGCAAGCGGAGATCAGTAGACGGCTCGCTTACAAGATCGAGAGGAGCGCCGCAGCTACGCTGGACTACACGTCCCTTCCGGATAATGTGGTGCTACTCTTGCTGGCTATCGATGCAGTCGTTGCTCCGCGCCTGGCTCATGGCACCTTCGGCATGGGGGATTGTGACGACTTGGCACCGTTGAATGCCGATAAATTCGTAAAGCAGCTTTACAAGGATGAATACCTTTTGGAGGATCCCAGCGCGGCCAAAGCTGGAACCTATTTCCTCCAAAACGGCGACCTATGGCTTAAGACCTATCAGCTTGAGCTGTTCCTGCCGCCCGACAAAACTCATGGGCGTGGTATTGGTGCGTTAGGCCTGCTGAATGAGCATCGGTTTACCGATGCCGATTCGTTATTCAACCTCTGGCTGGATTACGCCGTAGCCGATGTGCTGCGTTACCTGTCAGACCAGTGCAATATCTACAGCCATGATCTCGAAGACGAGGCGATTGAGAAAATCACAAGCACAGTCAGGCATGGATTGCAGACGTACAGCGTTGCACAGCTGTGGTCTGTGATGTGGAA
>Ga0182005_1000714_pt1 | contig 15330 bp, 12 predicted proteins | sample Sormic07211103_1_FD_123021 | JGI IMG/M metagenome (GOLD analysis project Ga0182005, IMG submission 123021) | Rhizosphere microbial communities from Sorghum bicolor, Mead, Nebraska, USA - 072115-103_1 MetaG | ecosystem: Host-associated > Plants > Roots > Rhizosphere | place: USA: Nebraska...
ATCTGGAGCTGCCCGAGCTTCAACGAACTGCGCCGCGATGGTTTCGATGCCGAGCGCTACAACCGCTTCCACCCGGAAGCCGAGCCGCGCAAGGCCTACGTGACCGAGCTGCTGGAAGGCCGCCAGGGCCCGGCGATTGCCGCGACCGACTATGTGCGTGCGTATGCGGACCAGATCCGCGCGTTCGTGCCGATGTCGTACACGGTGCTGGGCACGGATGGCTTCGGTCGCTCGGATACCCGTGCGAACCTGCGTCGCTTCTTCGAGGTTGACCGGTACTACATCGCGCATGCCGCGATTGCGGCGCTGGCTAAGGAAGGGAAGATGACGGGTAAGGATGTGGCGCGGGCGATCAAGCAGTACAAGATTGATCCTGAGAAGGCTAATCCTGTTGGGGTTTGATCAGTAGTAAATTCTTGATGGGACGGAAGGGGGCGGACCGTACGGACCGCCCCTTTCTCATCGATAGAAGACCAGGCTGCAGCGGTGAAACTCGCGCAGCGGCACTGGCGATCCCGTTCTTGCGGGACTGACGTGCTCATCGCCTTCGCTTGCGTCGCGAGCTACATGATAAGCAATGGCATTTTTTAAGTGATCAAAACTTCAGGGACGGAGTAATGTCGAAGCTAAAAGGATGGATCATCTCGTTTGTGTTCTCCTCAGTAGTGGCGTGGATTGCGTTCGAAAAACTACCGGAGATCACATGGCTAAAGACGGTTGTGATAGGCATCTGCGGTACCGTCGCTACCAATATTGCTATCGCCTTTATTACGAACCCAAAGGAGTTCGTTGCTCGATTTCGTCCGGGCGCATGGCTGTCACGGCTGGCAGTCGAGTGTTACTTCGGCAAGCCTTCAGACTTCCGATTTGATTGCATGTCCCGGGTAATCGAGAAAATCTACTTTAGACAAGGTGTCGTAAGTAGGGTCGACCTTGAGAGCGCCTCGCCAATTGTCGCTGCAGGGATCATTCTTGCGTTGCAGCGTAGATCGGACGTAACTGGCGCCGATGGGCTGGATTTTCCAGACGCAAGAAGTCTGGCGAGAAGTGCAGCAAAATGCGCGCCCTACAGGAGATACCTGCTTGACAATGCCGCAGTGGATCTGCCTAGCATAGCAAAATTTCGTGACGAGTGTAGCAAGTCTGGCGGATACGCAATCGGGGACGAACTTCGAAATAAGTCTGATGAGGAGCTAATCAGGAGGATCGGCGATTCGAACGATGAAGTTGTACGTCTTTTTGCAACGACCGGCCAACTTACTAAAGAGTTCGAATATCTTCTTAATGGAGTTATTGCTAAAGTGAGGGAGCTGCATCTCTATATCTGCTCGCCCCTTGTTATTACGCACAGTTCACTGCTACGGCTTGAAGAAGAATACGAGAATCCTAAATTCTGCACGTCATTTGGTCAGCTCGTGACTGCCGATGATGGCAAGACCTTCAGAGAAGGGGACTGTATCCGCCGAGTTATTAGTATTCTCGGCGTACTGGATTCATTTCAAAGAATTGCTGGGGTCGACCGGCTGAAGATCTACTTTTTCAAAGATCGATATCCCGGAGTCAAAGTTCGACTGCTTGAGAGAAATGCATACGTACAGGTTCAGCCCGGCTCTCTCACTTATCAGAACAACCTCTACCGTTTCGGGTTGGAAAGCACCAGTAGCGATGTTGCGCGGGCGATGGAAGTCGATCTGCATCAGATGTTTCTTAACGGTAAGGTTGAAGAAGCTGAGGCTTCACGCGAGGGCTTGGATCGCCTAAGGCGACGATCAATTTGTGAACTATCGATTCACTTGCTGGCTCGTGGCGCGTCGGAGGCTTCGATCGGCGCAGCCACGCCAAGAATAATGGCTATGGCAAAGCTGCCTTCGTCAGCAAGGTTCATGCGTGACCTTGCTTTTCGCCTAAGAGGTCTCGAATCGGTAGCAAGAGGTCAGCGGTCGATAGCAGAGCTGCCGTTATCCGACTGTATGGCGCACATATCCGTTGGGATGATAATTGTTGATTCCGGAAAGCTGGCGCTCATAAAGAAAGCTGACAGCTTCTACGAAGGAAAGTACAGCATCGTGGCAGGGCACGTGGAAAACGAGGAAAGCCCCGGCCAAGCACTTGTCAGAGAATGCATTGAGGAATTGGGCGTGGCTCCGGAAGCATTCAAGTTAATGATGGTTCCATTCATGTTGGATGATCGGTGTAGATATGGCGGGGCACATCACATGTGGTTTCTGTTCGAGTGCACCATTGATCAGGCCGCGGTTTCAATTGATCCAACGGAGATCGAGCACCTCCAGTGGGTGCCAGTCGGCGAGCTTCAAAAGTGGAAGCCATGCCTAACAGCAGGTGCCGAGGGTGCTCTTCGAAAAGTCGGATACGTCTCATGAGTGGCCGTCCGATTGTCATTCGACTTCCTGGTGCGGGCATGATCACTGCCGGACCGAGCAATGCTATCCCTTGGCTTTCATATAGGGAGCAACGCATTGATCACGAGTTTTACGGGCGACTCATCGCTGAGCTAGTCGTGCGACACCCTAGTGAGAAATTCATCCTGATATCTGGGGGGCTCGGGTCCCATCTATACATGAATCTAGCTCGCGACCTCGAGCTGGGTAGTTCAGAGGTTAGGAAAGCGGCAATGAGCCATATCTGCCTCCTGCAAGGGATCATCATGTCTTATGCGGCAGCAAAGAGGGCAAGGGTGTTTGACAGGCAGGTCCAAGTGAGCGAAATTTCCGAGATGGTAGCGAAGTGTGGCAGTAGTCTGTTCTTCGTTTTGCCTTCCGAAGCTCACCCCTCTACCGATGATTTGGCAGCAGATGTAGCCCGAATCGCGAGCGCTAAGCATCTCTTTTTCTTCAAGTCTCGCGCACCCCGATACACTGTGGGATTTGAGGAGGAAACCACTGTTAGCACATGGGATCTAAAGGAGCTGCAGGCGCGCGCAGAAAATTATGAGCGACTTGGCCAGGGAAGTTACATAGTCACTGCGAGTGCCTTGAAGATCATTGGCGAGTCTGCATATGACGTCACAATTCTCTCTCCTGATGCGACGCATCTCATCTTTCAAGAGCCAGATCCAACTCTGTCAACGGTGATCGAACGATGAGTGTACTGAGTAATGAAGAGATTAAGGATCATCTCAAAGTAGGCGAGATTGTGATAGATGGATTTGAGAAGGCCTGCATGAGGCCTTCCAGCTATCTACTCAGGATTTCACCGGACTTGCTTTTCCGATCGGGAGAACCCGCCCTCATTGACACTAGGGTTACTGATACGCGATCGCTGTTTACGGCCACTACTATTCCTGAAGATGGATATTGCCTTGAGCCGGGTGTCCTGCACCTGGCACGGTCTGTTGAGCGTATTTCACTAACCTCCAGCATTTGCGGAGAGCTTGGATTGCTGTCCTGCTACGCACGAGTAGGGGTTTCGCTGAACCTTGGCTCGAACCAGGTTGCTGCCACGTTTGGTGCAAATCGCCCGTCTTCCATCGTCTTTGAGATAGTTAACTCATCCCAAGATACATTGATAATCTATCCAGGCGTTAAGTTCTGTCACCTCCGATTTGCGCGCCACCTAGTGCCGGCGAGCGTAACATACCCAGGCATTTACGCTTCTGGTGATTCTATTCTTCCGGCAGACTTCTCGAGGAAGCCCGCATTGTAGATCCCGTCGTTCGGCTCGTCCGTCTGGCGTCGGTGGCCGTTCGTTTCCCTTCCGAGCTATGCACACACTTACCTGATCCAAACCGCGCTGCCATCGCCACGACATCAAGCGAGCTCGATGCCGTATAGATACTGAACGTCCGAGGAACGCTATTCGTACAAAGGGCGTTACTTGCCGTTCGTGCGGTAATTTGTCTGGCATGCCACGCCATTCGCTATGAAGGTTCGAGCTGTGTGGATCGAACGTCGGCCACTCGAGTGCGAAGGTCCTGCAGGGCCAGGGTTAAATGTGTATGGTCGGACCCATACTCTAGAGCGCGAATATTGTAGGATGCGTGCCAGTCGCGGTATTCCCACGAAGTGTTGTTGCCTTCGCGGACCAAGACGTAGTGGGGCTTAGTTCCAGAGGCAGTGATCCTGACATCTTCAAGCGTCAACAACAGGTCCGGATCATCGAGGCTGCAGCCAATGAAGATGACGGTGTGAGTAAGAAAGATGGCTCTGAGCATTTCATAGAATCCACCGTGTGCCCTCTTCGCTGCGTGATACTCGGCCTTAGTGAAAACCATCTTTTGAACATCATCGATGGTGCCGTGTGCCTTGATAATTATTCTGGTGTCACTGCGAATCTCGTCTCCGAGAGAATTGCTGTAATAGGGAAGAATCTTGTAGCCTTCGCTCCCGTGTGATAGGCAAAGTCGCTCATAAATTTTGTCGAAATTTGTCGTAATAACAATTCTCGAGTCAATCTCCAGGATTGTTTTGTGCAAGTCGCTAGCATTGAATCCGGGGTTGTTAAACTCCCGAGTAAGGAACTGTTGATAATCGGCTGCGTCCGACTCGGCCGAGATCGCCTCGAGAGCAAGTAAATATCGTCGATTGTCGATTAGACCAGAGATCGCCTCTGCTTTCGCCTTGTCTGTCACCAAGGCCGCCGCGTCCCTCAGGAACTCGGACCAAGTCTTAGGGTGACATCCTTTAGCGTCCGTAGCTGACGCAGAAACGCCCGCCCCAAGGAAGAGAACGCAGCGCCTACGCGCGATCTCACCGACCAATGCATCGGGCCACATCATCCTTCCGCGACCTCTAGATTATGAAGGAGTTTCTTACACACCGCCTCAAGAGTTCGAGTGTAGGACGCTACCTGCGCGTACTGGCTACCGATGACGCCATCACCATTATTCAGCATATGAATAGGAGATTTCGCTGACTGGGCCATCGGAACAAGGCTAAAGAGATTCGGAATGTGGCCGAGTTCGAGATCGGAATTACTCAAGCCTCCCGCGCGTAAGAACGCCATCGTGGCATCAGTCGTTGCCGGTATCTCGCGCATAATCTGATCGTAAGATTTGACTGGACGTCGCCCTGTCTTAAATGTCCTAGTCACATATTGTTGTACTGAGTATCCGATAAACCTAAATTTCCTGCTCGTATCGAGTACCATCGGGTAGGTCTGAAGAATGCCAGGGTGATCATTCAGGCCATCTTCCACAGACCTATCGTACTGCTGCTTCCAGCCGGCAATCCAACTGGAAATATTCTTAATTCCCAGTAGGCTAAAGATGTCGCAGCCAAATGGTGTAATAATATAGTCACAGGCCAAAATCACAGATCGATTGAGAGCGCCAAGAGACGGGCCAACATCGAACACGACGTAGTCATACTTATCGTCTACAGCGGTAAGGAGCTGTTTACACCAGTTGGTGACTCGATAGCCGCCAACTTGCCGCCCCTGAAGATCACCCCATGCCTTACTCAGCTGGTCTTCTATCATGGAAAGCCGAGGATGGCCCGGGATAATATCAGTGCGGAATCGATTCAGTTCTCCGCGCAGGGGGACGACCGTTCCATCGATCTTAGGCTCCCCGTGCTCGATTGGTTTGACGTGGGAGTAAAGCGTTTTCATCAATGAGTTATCAGCGTAAATCTCCTCGCATGTCAGATCATCGAGCACCGCTTGAGTCGCGTTGCATTGCGGATCGGCATCGACTAGAAGAACCCGCTTACCAAGATTGAAATTTAGGTATGCGACAACGTTGCATGCAAGCGTCGTCTTACCAACGCCACCCTTGTTGTTGAAGAAAACTATCGACTTCATTGAGGCTCCAAATCACGGGTGGCTGGACGGTGAAATGCGTATTCGATGCGCCATCATTGCCGCACGCGCAAGGTTCTTAGCATAACGCAAGGTAGGCTATGCCGGCATAGCCCTGGCTGCGGCTCGGATTTGTGTTCGATTCGGCGCACTAGGCTCAGCTCGTGCGACAGTGTTCTCGTATTCTGTCGGCCTTCGCGTTCACTGCGTTGCTTGCATCCCAGGCGCGGCTCTGACAAAATGATGACTATGATGCCCATTCTCGAAACAACCCTTGGACGCCTCTATGAGGCAGATTGCATGCAAATGTTTGGGCTCGTCGAGTCTGATTCGGTGGATCTTGTCTTCGCTGATCCGCCTTTCAATCTTGGCAAGAGCTACTCTTCGAAAATCAATGACGCGTTGACTGACCACGACTACGTTCAGTGGTGCGAAGCATGGCTTTTTGAGTCAATTCGAGTTCTCAAGCCGGGCGGCACGCTGATGCTCTGGAATCTTCCAAAGTGGAATCTTCTGCTGGGAGCATATCTCGCAAAGCACCTGACCTTCCGTAACTGGATTTCAGTTGACATGAAGTACAGCTTGCCAATTTCTGGAAGACTATATCCTTCACACTACTCGCTCTTGTACTTCGTTAAGGGAGCAAGGCCCGCCATCTTTCATCCTGATCGGACTCCAATCGCCTGCTGCAGGCATTGTGGTGGGGAGTTGAAAGATTACGGTGGCTACAAGTCAAAGATGAATCCTAAGGGCGTAAATTTGTCTGATGTTTGGACCGATATTCCGCCTGTTAGGCATGCTAAATATAAAAAGCGCGACGCGAATGCTCTTTCGCTAAAGCTGATGGATAGGATCATTTCCATGTGTACAGATTCAGGCTCTTTGGTGCTGGATCCCTTCGGCGGATCTGGTACTACATACGTCGCGGCTGAGCTCGCAGGGCGGGCATGGATTGGAAGCGAGCTAGAATGTTCCGCGATTAGAAATAGGTTCGAAGATCTTGACTCTGATAGAAGTCACTTTGCGCAGATCAACCAATCAAAGAACACATTATTCACGGACAGCGATTTGAAGAGGCGCTTGCAGTCAGGTAGGCCCCTTTCAAAAGACTATCGCGTGGCTGAAACTGAAACGCCTGGCTGCGAGTGCTCGGATTGAGCTATTCGCCGTCTTCGCCGTTGGGCGCTTCACTCAACAGCTTATTTTGCCCTTGCGCTGCCTGGCCGTCGCTCCCGGTCGGCAGATATGGGAAGTTGTTGTTGTCGGTTAGTGCGTCCTGCTCAACAACCGCAACTGCTAGAAGGCCATACTTAACAAGAGCTCCTATCTTTTTCCACATGGTGAGATAGGGCGAGAGTTCGCCAATGTTGCCGATTCGGTCGGTCAGGTGCTGATAAAGATCGCGACTGGGAAGTATCAAGATGCCGGCGTCAATACATCCTGCTGATAGGGCGATGTAAAGCTTGTTCATGCTTCGATGAGAAGAGGAGATGTTCCCTGTCTCCCATTCAATTGCTACTTTGCGACCAGAATCAGTCTCGGTCATGAAGTCAAAGTGTCCGAAGCCCGAAGTGATGGGTTCCTGATAGTCGGTCAGGTCAGGATAGGTCTTAAGAGTAGGTTGAAGCTTGAGATGCTCAATCGCAACCTGCTTCTCCTGGGTCCATCCTTCGGAGCCAACCATGTGGCTCAGGAACCTTGTCCTTAGATATTTAACGCCATTCCGCCGCCACTGCGACTTTCCGAGCCGTGTTTTTTTACGCAGCGTCAGCGACTTCGCACCTTCCGGAAAGTCAATCGATACAACGGCACGAACCAGTGACTCATGGACGGCTCTCCAATCATCCGTTTCCGCCAGCATACCTTGGTCGAAAAGTACGATCGTCCTAAGCCACTTCACTCGCAAGTCTCCGGAAGGCCGTAAGTGAGCTTTGCTACATCCCAGCCAAAGGAGCTGGAGATTTCGCACAGCACCGTAAAGGTAATGTTGCGCTCGCCTCTCTCAATTCCACCTACGTACGATCTATCAAGGCCGGCATTTGCGGCCAACTCCTCCTGCGTCCAGCCGAGCTCCTTTCGGCGCGCACGAATCCTGATTCCAAGCTCTTCTAAGGGCGTCCTGTTCATGGATAAAGGATGTCGGGTTGAGGACTATAGTTCCACGGACTAAAGTCCCCATTTAATCGGGACGGACACGATGTCCCTTGAGGTTGAGTAGCGCGGCGGTCTGGAGTCCAACCTCAATCACCAGGAGGTTGGACGGGAAGAAGCGCTTTCCCGAAGAACGGATCATCGGCTTCCCGACGTTGCTCCATGCCCGAACTAGCATCGAAAGCTGGCGGCACGACTACAACGAAGAAAGACCCAAAAGAGCGCTTGGCGGGCTGACAGCTGCTGAGTATGTCGCGCGGTTGGCAACCAAGACAGATAACATCAGCATCGGACTCTATACCCGACTGTTACTCAGGCGGGGAGAGGGGGGGGGGGCGTCGCCCGGACCGCGCCTACGAACAGGGTGAACGCGAGTAACAGCTGCGGCGAGTACTTCCCTTTCAGCACGAGGCTATATCGGGCTCGTCATTCCAAGTACTGGGCCATCTCTTCTTTGCACGCCCCGAGGATGTGCGAAGAGGCCGCGCATTGGTGGATGCGTAACGCGCCGGCTACGCCAGAAGACCGACTTTAGAAGCGTCTGCTTGACGAGGGAGCGTACGCTATCACCTCACGGCTCCGTCTTCGGCGCCAAGCTGACCGTCCATTGACCGCCTTCCTCCAGATGTGGGGTCAGCAGGCCGTAAGCCTTGACCATGTTCAAGAACCCGGAGTGGCCATAGACCGTAGGATTGAATGCCGGGTCAGCGCGCTCCAGATACTGCCCAGAGAGTTCAATCTCACCCGGCCATCCCGGCTGGACGAAGTCAGCAGCGCGACCGCCTCCACAACCAAGCGCGGCCGCCGCCCCGGAAGCGATCCGCTAGCGAAGGCTTCGTCTCCTGACTCTCACCCCATGCGCATCGCTTGGCTCTGGGATTCACGAACGCGGGCGTCCAGCTCCTGCTGCGTGGTCTGTGCCAAGGCCTGCTGCTGCCGCTCCTGTCCGGCCACGTCCAACCGCCGCAGCGATTGCTCCACCGGCGTCTGCACGGCCACCTCCGTGGCCATCGTAGCGCGCTGATGCGCCGGGTCCTTCAGGTCGCCTTGCACCACGAACACATTGCGTCCGGCGGGGCTATCCGCGGTGCCGTAGCTCAGCACCACATGGTCGGCACGCTCCAGCCCGTTCTCCACGGCAAGCGCGGTAAGGCTGGCCGTCAGCCGTTCGCTGGTTTCGTCAAAGCTCCGCCCATGTTTGGCATCCAGCGCGGCCACATGCCCGCGGATCTGCTGGTACAGCGGGTAGTGAGCATCGTCTGGGCGAAGCCCGGCCAAACGGGTCTCCGGCTCCTGCCCGGGCAACTCATTCAGCACCACCTTGGGTGTTTCGATCCGCTGCCGGTAGGCATCATCGGGATGGAACTGGGTCGCCTTCTGCTCGCGCTCCAGACGCACCTCGCGCGTTTCGTTCAGTCCCTCGAGCACCCGCGCATTGCGCTCCTGCATCGGGAGGCCACCTTCGGGGTGGTGGTGCCACGTACCAGCCTTCTCGTCATACACGTGGTACGAACTGCGTATACCGATCACATTCGGATTGCTGGCAGGCAGGGCCTGGTCAGCCATGGTGGCTTCATAGAACCCAAGCTTGGCCACGTAGGCGGTTGCCTGTCCCCAGGGCATGGCGGCGTAGGCATGGCCCACCGTGTTCGTTGCGCGGCTCAGCCCCCGGTTGTCGTTGTTGAGCATCTCCTGCCAGACCCTCTCGGCGGCGTCCTCGCTCACATTCCTGCGGGTGGCTTCCAGCAGGATGCGCGGGGTCCAGCAGTTGGGATCAAGATGATGACGCTCGAAGGCCTGGTCATGTGCTTTCTGCACATCATTGCCAGGCAGGTTGAGCGCCAAGTCAGAATTGCCGGTATCCAACCAAGCTTCGCGGCGCTCAAAATCACGCTGAATCAGCGTCTGGCCGAAAGCCTCCCATTCCCGTTCGGTCAGCACGCGGTTCTGGAGCCTCGGGTTGCGATCTTTCTGGTTACCGGCCTCGAACTGGGCGTACGCATTGGCAACCTGTCCGGGAAGGTTGTCGCTCCGCACTACCCCCAGTGCGAGCAATCCGTAGCCGTCGCTACCTTCCTTCTGAGCCAGGTAGTTCCAATAGAGTTCGCGGTTGCCTTCTTTGGCATACGTCCGCAGGATATCGAGATCTTTCTGATGCAATCCACTCACGTGCTGTTCCTCCTGAACCTACTGCGTTAGGCAACCTTGTAGGCAACAAGCAAGCTGCGGGCCGCATCCTCGATTGCCTTCCAATCCTTTAGGAACACACGCGGGTAGAAGAGTGTGAGTGAGAGGTTGTTCTCGGCGTCCACGATATTGTGCGTGCAACCAGAGACGGGCACGCTCTCGTCGATGACCAGCTGGTCACCCTGCAGGGCCAGCCCGTCGCGGCCCTGCTGGAGTTTTTCGCACTTGATGAAGGTCGCCAGTGCGCCATCTGCGCTCCGAGCGATGTACCAGTCGCTTTCGAAGTTGGGGTTCCGCTTGGCCTGCATGCCTGTCTGCTTCTGGTGAGCCGTCGTGAACTCGGCCATCCTTGTTTCATCAATTGAATAGGGCGTCAGTCCGTATTGATCAGCTCCTGGCTTGCGCATGTCCAGCCGGCGGGTCGGATCCTGCCGATAGATGGAGCCCTCCTCGCTGGTGGCCTCCGTGCTGGTCATCCGGCCGAGCAGATCCGCGATCGGCACGCGGTCGATGTGATTCACCGAGATGGACAGTGCGCGGTGATGGTCAGCCATCGAGCGCGATCCACGCGTGCCTGGCGGAGCGGCTTTCAGCTCCGGCCACATGAGCGTGAGACCCACGCCGCCGCCGATGGCGGGACCGATCTGATCGTCGTACAAGTTGGCCGGAAACGCATAGCGATGAGGGCCGAGTTTTACCTCCACGGGCGCGGTGGTGTAGGTGTAGCCGTCAATGGTTCGGCTTTCGCTGGAATCTTCAGACATCGTGGTTTCCTTTCTTCCCTCGTCCGTGGATGGGACCTTTGCACAAGCCCCGGCGCTCAGGGCGACGGCGAGCGCCGCTGTCACGCACCGGGCGGATGACTTCACACTCATGGGGCCATTCCATTGCATTGGATATGCCAACTATAGGCAATGCGGTGTAAAGGAAGCAGTAATAACAGAGAGGAGGAGCCCCAGCCCCGGCGGTTCAGCCGACTGGGGATACGGCTATCGACTCGCGCCCCGCCAAAGGCCCAGCCAATGCCCCCAAGCGGCTCCTGTTAAGATGTCCCAAAACAGCCAGCCTGCCCACGTCTTCCGATTGTGTGGCTGGCCGCTATCAGCGGCCACGCGAGCCAAGGATTTCTCTCCGAAGCCTTTCACAAGGAAGCTCGCATGCACCGCAATTCCGTAATCCGCTCGGCCGCCCTGGCCTTCGCCATCTCCCTGAGCCTTGGCGCGCCGTCCGCGTTCGCCGCCGAGCAGGCCACCGCATCCACCAGCACCACCGCCGTCCAGCGCAAGGCCGTCGCCCAAGGCCTGTACGAGCTGGCCTTCAGCGCCAAGCAGAACGCCGTGTTCGTCGCTTCGTCGGGCGGCTTCGGCGACGCCGCCGGTCCGTCGCAGGTCCTGCGCCTGAACCCGGAGACCCTGGCTGTCGAAACCGCCATCCCGCTGGAGCGCAAGGCGTTCGGCGTGGTGCTGGACGATGCCAACAACCGCCTGTACGTCGGCAACACCGTCGATACCTCGGTCACCGTGGTCGACACCGCCACCCATCAGTCGGTCGGCATCGTGCAGCTGATGGAGAAGAAGGTCGGCAAGGATGGCAAGGCCGCCTACACCCACGATCTGCGCGAGCTGGTCGTCGACGGCGCCAATAACCGCCTGTACGTCACCGGCCACTCGGGTGAGGGCAGCGTGCTGTTCGTGGTGGACACGCAGTCGCTGAAGGTCATCAACACCATTCCGGGCCTGGGCAATGCCAAGGCGCCGGGTCTGGCGCTGGATGCCAAGGCCAAGCGCGTCTACACCTCCAACCTGCTGGCCGAAGTCGTCGCCATCGGCACCGACAGCGGCAAGGTCGAGCAGCGCTTCAAGGTCAGCGCGGAGCAGCCGATGAACATCGCGCTGGACCCGGCCGGCAAGCGCCTGTTCGTGACCGACCAGGGCTCGGAGATGATCCGCAAGTACCAGGCCAGCAGCTCGGGCTTCGAATCGAAGCACCCGGGCCAGCGCGTGCTGGTGCTGGACCGTACCACCGGGAAGGAACTGGCCAGCATCCCGACCGACGCCGGTCCGCTGGGCATCCTGCTGGATGCACCGCGCAAGCGCCTGTACGTGACCAACCGCGATGGCGGCACCGTGACCACGTACAACAGCGACACCTACAAGCAGGTGGCGACGTACACGGTGCCGACGCACCCGAACAGCCTGGCGCTGGATGCCAGGAAGAACGTGCTGTACGTGACCGTCAAGAACGGTGACAGCGAGCCGAAGGGCAGTGAAGAGTCTGTTGCCCGGATTGCGCTGTAACCCGTGATTGCGAGATGGCGCCCGGTGAGAATTTCACCGGGCGCCGTCTGCGGCGCTTTACCTTCGGGCCATTGGGATGTGCACGGCCTCAAGTGAGTGGAGTACGTCACACCCGGTGACGGAGCAACTGCACGAACTCACATTTAGCCACAACGTGGTTGCTCGTCGGGCGCTGATAGCCATTTTCTCGTAAACCAGGCCTTGCGAGAGAAAACTAAAATCCTCAGGGTCCAAGCCCCCAGCCGCCGTTACCCGACCCCCAAACTCGATCTGAAAATAAATGGGCTGACCATCCCAGAACGGAGTTTTTGCTGCATTGCTGCTTGACGATGAAATCCCGTCGAGATTATAAGGAAATAAGGACGGGTAATTCACGAGCCATACACATGGATTTGGACGGCCGGCAGGAGAGGGTTGATCAGGCGCGTGCCCTGCCTGCGAGGGGGGCTACCCTTCTGTCATTACTGAGGCAGTTCTGGGCCGATTTCATTGGTCACCGCAAGGCTGCCGTCGCCTTGGCCGCCAGCCTGATGGTGCTGACCGTGCTGCTTCAGCTGCCGGTGCCCCTCCTTACCATGCACATTATCGATGTGGTGGTTGCCAAGCAGCCATTCTCGATCGTAAACCAGCTGGGACTGGCGTTGGTTGCGCTGATCGTGCTCCGCCATGTGTTCTCGTATATCAACGAGAGTGTCACGCTTCAGCTCAAGGAATCCATCATCGTCGATGCCCAGGTAAGCCTGTTCCGGCACCTGCAGTCGCTCCCGCTGAGTTTCTTTGCGAACAGACACTCCACCTACCTGCAATCGCGCCTGATGAATGACGCACGCGCCGTTGAGGGTGCGCTGGTCAGGGCCTTCGTCACGATCGGGGTCAATGTGCTCACCTTCGTGGTCGGCGCGGCGATCATTCTCCATATCCAGCCGCAGATGGGTGTCGTGCTGCTGCTGACCATCATCCCTTTCGGTTGTATCCGCCTCCTCACCAACCAGCGCATGCGTACCCTCAGCGCGGATATGCAGGAGCAGCAGGCGTCCGCCTCTGCTGCGATCAGCGAGCGCCTGGCAGGCATTGCAACGATCAAATCGCTGGGGCAGGAGGCTGGGCAGACCGAGCATGTCTCCCGGCGGCTGGATCAGTTGAAGCGCGTCTATGTGCGGACCAACTGGTTCGGCGTCGTGAGTGGCATCGGCACCAGCCTGGTGACCTCGTTGAGCACGGCGTTCGTCCTCTGGTACGGGCTGCATCGCGTCACCAACGGAGCGATGACCCTGGGCCAGGTGGTCGGCATTCTGTCGCTGATGAACTTCCTGTACGCACCGGTGAATGCGCTGGTTGCGGCGAACATCGGGATGCAGCAGGCCGCCTCCGCCTTGCAGCGGATTTATGAGTTTCTTGGCGAGACGCCCGAACAATCCCGTGGCGGCAGGCTCGACGTCACGGAGGGGCGCGTGGAAATCCGTGGGATCGCGTTCGCTTACACGCCTGAGGCCAAGGTCTTCGAGGATTTCAGCCTCACGATACGCGGGCGCGAAACCATCGCGCTCGTCGGTCATTCCGGTGCGGGGAAAAGCTCGCTCGTTCGCCTGCTGCCCCGCCTCAATGAGCTGCAGGGTGGTCGGATTCTGATCGATGGATGCGACATCCAGGATGTTGCGCTTCCCGAGCTTCGCGCCGCGATCGGCATCGTGGAGCAGCAGGCGTTCCTGTTCACCGGGAGCATCTTGGAGAACATCCGCCTGGGACGGCCCGGGGCGACGATGGACGAAGTCATCAACGCCGCGCGCAATGCCTATGCGCATGAGTTCATCAACGCGTTACCCGAGGCCTACCAGACCCGCGTCGGTGAGCGCGGGATGACGTTGTCCGGAGGGGAATGCCAGCGGATCGCGCTGGCCCGCATGTTCCTGAGGGATCCGCGCGTGCTGGTCCTGGATGAGGCAGTGTCCGCGCTGGATTCGCAGTCGGAGGAGTACATCCAGCGCTCGTTGCGGTCGCTGGCCCGCGACCGCACCACCATCATCATCGCGCACAGGCTCTCCACCCTGATGCTCGCGGACAGAATCATCCTGATAGAGAAGGGCGTCCTGATCGAGGAAGGAACCCACGAGGAGCTGATTTCCTCCCAGGGAGCCTACGCCCGGTTGTTCCAGCAGCAGTTTCAGTCACAGGGTCTTCATGGAAAAGAACTGATCGGAACGGAAACTACCTGAGAGGATTGATAATGGACATGGTGATGCTCCCGCCACGCATCCGGATGTGGAACCGCGATGGCTGGTATCTGTATTTCGATCCGCACAACTTCAAGTGGGTACGGGTGAACGAATCCGGACATTTCATCCTCACGCAGCTCCAGCTGTACAGGATGCCCGAGGACATCGTTTGCGAGATCGTAGAGAGCTTTGGTCTGCCTGAAGACCGTGCCAGAGCCGCCGTGCATCAGTTCGTCGACAACCTCTCAAGCATCGGCTTCCTCCATCGCAACGAATACGAAGAAGGGGAGCGCCCCACGTTTGGACCGCGCAGCTTCGCGCACACGGTCTATATGCACCTGACCAACAACTGCAACCTGAAGTGCCCGTATTGCTATAACAAAAGCGATCGCGAGTACAAGATCAAGATGGAAAAGCAAGGACGCATCGCATCGATCCTGACCACCGAAGAGAGCAAGGCGTTGATCGCCGACCTGGTGAAGAACGGTGTGCAGCACTTGGTGTTCACGGGTGGCGAGCCGCTGATGAGGCCCGATGCGCTCGAGCTCTTCGAATATGCCCGTTCCCTGAGTACGACGCTGAAGATCGAGGTGCTGACCAACGGCATCCTGATCAAGCGACCCGTGGCCGAGAAGCTCTGCGACGTCGTGGATATGGTGACAATCAGCCTGGACGGGCACGAACGGCACATGCATGAGCTCTACCGGGGCCGGAACACGTTCGCC
>Ga0182005_1000715_pt1 | contig 15320 bp, 18 predicted proteins | sample Sormic07211103_1_FD_123021 | JGI IMG/M metagenome (GOLD analysis project Ga0182005, IMG submission 123021) | Rhizosphere microbial communities from Sorghum bicolor, Mead, Nebraska, USA - 072115-103_1 MetaG | ecosystem: Host-associated > Plants > Roots > Rhizosphere | place: USA: Nebraska...
CGAAATCGGCTGCATGGCGCATGCCCGCCGTAAGTTCTTCGACCTGCATGTGGCGAACAAGAGCCAGTTGGCCGAGCAAGCGTTGCACTCAATCGGCTGGCTGTACGAAGTCGAACGGCAGGTCAAAGACATAAGCGATGAAGAACGATGGCGATTACGCCGAGAAATAGCGGTGCCCGGGGCACAGAAGTTACATGAGTGGATGCTGGCTCAGCGCGACCTCGTGCCCGAAGGCTCGGCCACGGCCAAGGCTCTGGATTACAGCTTGAAACGCTGGGCAGCGCTGTCGCGCGACCTCAATGACGGAGCCGTACCCATTGACAACAATTGGCCGAGAACCAGATCCGACCCTGGGCTCTTGGACGCAAGAACTGGCTCTTTGCAGGGTCGCTATGCAGCGGCAAACGGGCAGCGGCGATCATGAGTTTGATCCAGTCGGCGCGGTTGAATGGGCAAGATCCGTATGCTTTTTTGAAGGATGTCCTCACGCGGCTGCCGACACAGCGGGCGAGTGAAATCGACCAGTTGCAGCCGCATAACTGGCGGCCACCTAAACTGGGTTAACTCACTAACCTAGGGACATAGAATGCTCATTGTCTTCAGCGGCCTTCCAGGTACCGGATAAACGACTATCGCATGTGACCTTGCCACCAGAACAAGTGCCGTGTATCTGCGGATCGATACGATTGAGCAGGCTATTCGAGACTTCGGTGCTCTTGCACAAGACGTAGGGCGGAGCGAGTACGTGGTGGCCAATGAGCTTGCTCTGAGCAACCTTCGTTTTGGGAGCACGGTCATAGTTGACTTATTAACCCAGTACTCGAAAGCCGAAAGGCATGGAGCGATATCGCCACACGCTCTGGTGCTCCATTAGTGAACATCCAAGTGATCTGCTCTGATAAACATGAACACCAGCGTCGGGTAGAAACCAGAAAGATTGATATTCCTGGGCTGACTCCACCAACCTGGCAGTGTGTACTGGATCATGAATACGAGGCGTGGGAAAGCGCTCCGTTTAAGACAGACACAGCCCTGACGTCTCCTGCGCAGGCGGTGGCGATGATCACCGAACGATTTTTATTCAAGGAGTAGCGCCAGCTTCACGCCCGAGGTCGAAGGTGTGATTAGCGGACGCTTACTCTTTTTTGGCGCTAATGGGCAGTGGCTCAAGGTCAGGAAAATGCTGGAATAGTTCTGAATCGAACAGTCAAGACGGTCTATCGGCTTAGGTCTGAGGATTCAGATTTGGACACTGAGACATGTATTAGGGGACATTTGGCATGAACGGTAAAACCTCCTCCGTGACGCAAAGAGATTAAAGTGTCGATCGCGCGGGTACAGAATGATTTAGGCGTTGAATAGAGTGGCCTCGGACTAGCAAATTGCGAGGCCGTGTGGAGGGTCAATGTAGCGAGTTTTCACGTCCCTTTGCGACGTCTTTAGCGCTGATTTCTCCGTTGCTTTGTCCGAAACGACGCAACACGAATGTGCTAACCGCGGCAAGCTCAGTGTCGTTGTAGGCGCGGCCAAAATCCGGCATGCGTTGATTGGCTTGCACTGCCAACGGGGTGTGGCCTTCCAGGAGCGTCGCAATGACGTTGGTGCCCGATGGGTCGTTGACAGTCTTAAGTCCCATCAGCATGGCCCCTGGTGATTGATTGCCACTGCCATCCGGACGATGACATGCGGCGCACGCGTCCGAGAAAAGCTTGTGACCCAATGAGACACCAGGTTGATCAACGACCGCTGGTGTGGGCCTGGAAATGCCCTGGCTTTGCGCTGGCGTAGATTTGAGATAGACCACAATCGCCTTGACGTCCGCTGGGTCGAGGAAGCGCAAGCTGTGTTCAACAGCATCCGCCATTGGCCCGCCAGCCCCTCCATAACCAGGCGCGTAACCTTGTGACAGGTAGTTGATCAACGATTCCTGTGGCCATGCGCCAATCCCGTACTTGACGTCTGAGCTGATGTTGTAAGCCCGCCAATTGCCGACCTCTCCGCCTGCCAGCGACTTTCCAGAGCTCATCGCCTGGAACATGTTGCGTGGCGTGTGGCACTCACCGCAGTGACCTGGCCCTTGAACCAAATATGCTCCGCGATTCCACTCTGCTGACTGCTTGCTGTCAGGTACGAAGCGCTCGTTTGATGCGAAAACTAGATTCCAGAAAAACATACCCCAGCGTTGATTGAACGGGAACGACAGATCGTTCTGCGGTGGTTTCTGATTGACCGGCTCCAGGCTAAACAGATAGGCCTTGATCGCGAGAATGTCTTCACGGGACATCAGGGTATAGGAGGTATAGGGAAAAGCCGGATAGTAATGTTTGCCATCCTTGCCTACGCCTTTTTGCAACGCGCTGACGAACTCATCGTCGCTCCAGTTACCAATTCCGGTTTCCTTATCTGGGGTGATATTCGGGGAATACAGAGTGCCAAACGGCAGCTTGAAAGACAGACCTCCGGCGAACGGTTTACCACCTGGTGCCAAATGACACGCGAGGCAGTCTGCCGCGCGTGTCAGGTATTCCCCTTTGCTGACCAGCGCCGGGTCGGCGGCCTGCGCTGTCACTGCAAATGCCCCGATCAAGAGTGCGAAGACGAATTTAAGCATTTTCATGACGTCGCCCCTTAAACAGTGAAATAGCCGAAACGGCTTAGTGGTAACCGACGCTCGCGGACTCCGCAAGCGACATGCAGCGCATTCACCAACGCAGCTGCGGCTGGCACCACGCCGGTTTCTCCAATTCCGCCAGGGCTCTCAATACTTGGCATCACATGCACGTGTACAGCGGGGGCGTCGCTCATCCGAATCTGCCTGTACGCATTGAAGTTGCGCTGCACTACCTGGCCTTTCTCTACAAGGATTTCGTTAAACAGAGCTGCTGATAATCCGAACAAAGTGCCGCCCTCCATCTGCGATGCAACCGAAGTCGGGTTGTTGACGAATCCGCAGTCGACCACGGAGGTCAGCCGTTTTATGCGAATGCCTTTTTCTCCCTGCATCTCAAGCTCAATTACCGTAGCGACGAAACTGCCGAACACTGCGCTGACCGCAACACCTCGTCCCTGGCCGGCTGGCAATGCCTCTTTCCAGCCAGCAAGCTCCGCTACTTTCCTCAATACGGCCTGCGCGCGCGGCTGTTCCTGCATCAGCCCCAATCGGTATTCCACAGGGTCGGCTTTCGCGTTGCGTGCTAGCTCATCGATAAAGCATTCGATCGGGAAGGTGCTGCGCAAAGGGCCCACGCCACGCCACCAAGAAACCGGAATGGCCCCAGGGTCTTGCCGGATGTACCGCACCTGCAAGCTCTCCAGTGCATAGACTGGCTCGATCGCTACTTCGACGGCGTCGCCATCCACGCCACTTTCCGGTAGTTGGCCAAGGTAAGACGCGACAATTGAGGCTCCTACAATTCGGTGCTCCCAGCCCAATGGCCGAAGATCTTTGTCCAACGCCGCGTTGAGACGGTCGACATAATGGGGGCGATATTTGTCGTGGGTCATGTCTTCTTCGCGACTCCAGATCAGCTTGATTGGATAGCTGACTTGTCGAGCGATATCCACGGCCTGAAAAATAAAGTCGGACTCAAGGCGGCGACCAAAACTGCCACCAATGAGCTGGTTATGTACAACGACTTTTTCCATGGGCATGCCGCTGATTTTGGCTGCGCCCATCTGCGCGAAAATAGGCGCTTGGCAACCGACCCACAGCTCACACATATCCGGGCGGACATGGGCGACGCAGCTCATCGGCTCCAGCGGTGAGTGCGAAAGAAATGGTTGTTGATAGACCGCTTCAAAATGATTAGGCGCACTTTTTATCGCGGCCGCGATGTCGCCCGTTTGCTTAGCGAATACGCCATCTCTGATACTTGCATCGAGCAAGGCGTTGTCCAACTGAGCAGAATCTACGGAAGCGTGTGGCCCGAAATCCCACTCGACCTCCAAAGCTTTGAGTGCCTGCTGGCAAGCCCAGAAATTGGTAGCTGTCACCGCAACCGCATTGTCCAGTCGAACTACGTCGCGTACGCCTTGAATCTTACGTGCTACCTCGTCCTTGACGCTTTTGAGCTTGCCGCCGTACACCGGGCAGGTTAGCGATGAGGCAATCAGCATGTCCGGTATTTTTAGATCGATTGTGAATTGCGCAGATCCGTTGACCTTGTTTGGCGTATCGAGTCGCTGCGCGGGAGTGCCCAACAGTTTGAAATCTGCGACGGGCTTGAGAGCTACGTCATTCGGAATCGGAAGCAGAGATGCTGCGTCTACCAAGTCTCCGTAATCTGCATGTTGGCCGTCAGGCCCTAAGACTTGACCGCTTAGAGCTCGGCATTCGCTTGGCGCGACCTTCCATCGTAGCGCCGCAGCTTGAACCAGCAATATGCGAGCGGTGGCGCCAGCACGCCGGAGCGGTTCCCAAGTGAATCGGGTCGAAGTCGAGCCACCAGTCGCCTGGAACTGCAGTAGCGTGTCGGTATACAGAGCCCCGTTCGGAGGCGCTTCTTCGATGCTCACCTGACTGAGCGGCACCTCTAGCTCTTCGGCGACCATCATGCCGATGGCCGTCTGTACGCCTTGGCCCATTTCGATTTTCGGTGATATCACGGTAACGCGACCGTCGCGCGCGACCTTCACATATGCACCGAAGCCTGGCGCAGCATTGTCACCCAGCCGCGCCGTCGCGACCGTTCCGGCGGCAAAGCTGCGGCCGACCATTGGAGGTAGCCAGGCACTTATAAACAAACCACCCAATGAAAGAGCGCTGCCCTTAAGAACGCTTCTGCGTGAGACCTTCGCAACCATTTGATCATTATCTGTCATGGAAATTTTCCTCAGGCCCTGCTGACGCTTTTGATGGCCGCGCGAATGCGGGTATAGGTCGCGCAACGGCAAAGATTACCGGCCATGGCCGTCGTTATCTGTTCATCGTTGGCGTCTGGGTGGGCTTGAAGCAGGGCGACGGCAGACATGATCTGGCCGGGCTGGCAGTAGCCGCACTGAGCAACCTCATGCTCCAGCCAGGCCTTCTGCACTTGCTGACCCACCGGCGACTCGGCCATCGCTTCGATGGTGGTGACCTTGCGTCCCGCTACCGCGCTGACCGGCAGCACACATGAGCGAGTGGCCTGCCCGTCTAGATGAACGGTGCAAACGCCACACTGGGCAATGCCGCAGCCATATTTAGTCCCAGTCATTCCCAATACATCACGCAATACCCAGAGCAGTGGCATGTCATCAGCGACATCCACAGCGTGATCCTGACCATTTATCAATAACGTCTGCATCGAAACCCCTGGCTTGATCGCGATTTGTCGCTGAGCTGCTCCACGAAGGCGGTGCTGGTCTGCAACGGAGTGGTGTTATGTTTTCATCAGCTTCACGCGCAGCTTCGCGTGAAGCATCTTCGGTTGGGCCATCAGTGATGGGCGCATTCGATAGTCGCTTTAAAAATTGATACCATATGTGAGTCATTATGCAGAAGAGATTTTTTGTATCCTTCATTCGATTTTGATAGGCATACAATTCATGCATTAAAGATGGAGGTCGGGAATTTGACTGACGACGACGTAGCTGTGGCAGCCCGATTAGCAGGCGTACCCGCGAGCGGCCGTGAGGCTTAGCCGTGCAACCGCTCGTTCACCCAAGCATTTCATACGTCAACCTATACCGAGCGCTGCGGAGACGTGACTATGATCACCGAGTACGGGAATGGCCTGGCCTCTCGAGGGATAGGGTGAGTGCACTGCGGCTCTTTAAAGGAAGAAGTCAAAACCTCGCCGCTAACTTGCGTCTATGCGCTTATCAAAGCCATTCTTGCTTCTCTTCAGACAGAGAGTTTAATAGTCCGAAGATAATCGGCTAATAACTTGCTGAGCTCGCATCGACCGAGTGGTGATAAAAAGAGTCCACCTTGGTGGGCCAAAAAGGAACGACCGTGCAATAACATAAAAAGAATTAGTGCCGCAATTAATAAGGCCAGTTGTATAATCGCTCTGTCCAAAGTCAATTGCATTTCAATTAAGCGTCGTGGAGGAACGCAAGTTCAGGTTGCGTCATTTTTACTTCAACATCGATGATCTGGTACTCGACTAGGTCATGGATGACGTATGGATCCTGTGCAATAATTTCCCGGATCATTTCTCTAGCAACTCCGTAAGCGATAATGACGCCTCCCAATCCGTTGGTTTTGGCTGATGCTAAAAGAAATACTCCATTGTCTACGTATTTTTTTACCCATGTTACATGCGCATCCCGCTGCGCGTCGAGCCTTCCTGGCTTTTGCGTTAGATTTACGTGTAGAAAATACATAACGTTACCTCAGGGTTGATCATGCATTAGCCAAACTAGCCGCGCCTTCGTTTTCAAACGAGTAGAAGGCCTAAAGAAGCCAAGCATGGCAATACTTTCGTATCAAATACTACAGTGACAACTTCCTTGCTTGAACGGTCTGTCAGCTGGTCTGTACTAGAAAGATACGTTAAAAATAAACTTTCGGACTTATATATCGCCAAATGCTTCAAGGCACGCAGCGGCTTGGTGTTGAAAAGGATAGAGCCCTAGCGAGCAATCGAGAAACTCTTAAATTTCCGTACATATCGGAATGAAACGATCGAATGAAACACGCCGTGAGTAGATTTTAGTGTTATTGACAGGTGTCAGCTTTGTGTGTAGCTAAGGGCGGTTACTAGCTTTAGGGTTCCTTTGAGTTAAGAGAGTAAATCTTACAAAAATAACCTGTTTTAAGCTTGACTTTTCCTCGGTCACTTTATATTTTGAAGTTAGTAGCTGCGTTGCGGTGGCGGTGATTAACAAATTTCTTGCAATTCGGGCGTATGATCGATCTAAGGTCGTGTGATATAGGATGACACCTGCTGCAGTCGCAATTTCGCGGTGCAGCGGGTGTAGAAATTGTTTCCACGCTGTATACTGTATAAATAAATTTTTACGGTACAGTTTGAAGCAGGCCTTCATCCTGTTATGTCCCTATTAGTAATGCGCACTGACTGATTGTCTGATCGACTTCTCTGGGTTGCGGCACTGTAATTGATAGCTACTGTTACCGGTTGTGTAGCTAGTGATATCGCCACAATTGCTATCAAAATCGTGCCCATGACGTCAGCTGTCCTGTCCATCTGACCTTGCGGACAATGATTCTTCTTAAAGAGGCTAATTGAATGACCAAAAAGTATCCACCGGCTCGCACCGCTTTGCTGATTGTTGATCCGTATAATGATTTCATGTCTGAAGGTGGAAAATTTTACGAAGCAATCAAGCCGACAGCTGATGAGTCGGGTATGTTTAACAATCTTCGTAAAGTTATCCCGCATGCGCGTGAGGTCGGGTTGCAGATTTTTATTTTGCCTCACCATCGGTCTCATTCTGGCGACTTTGATGGCTGGCAGCATATGGCGCCGCTTCAGCAAGAGGCGGTTGCTTTGAAAGCTTTCGCAGAAGGCACATGGGGAGGAGAGTTCAATACTGAATTCGGCCCGCAGAAAGGCGATGTCATCGTCCATGAGCACTGGGGCCAGAGCGGCTTTTCAAACACAGATCTGGATCAGCAATTGAAGCAGCATGACATCCGATATGTGATTTTAGTCGGCGTCATCGCTAATAGCTGTATCGAATCGACGGGTAGATTCGCGATGGAGCTTGGGTATCACGTCACGCTTGTGCCTGATGCCGCTGCCGCGTTCAGTGCTGAAGGCATGCACGCGGCTTTCAAAGTCAATGGCCCTACCTTCGCGCATGAAATTCTGACGACCGATAACCTGCTGGAGCGAATAGCGATCTGATGCAAATAAATAACCTTCCGGGTGTGAACATCCACCCCTTAAGCCAGGCATCCGGGACGCCGTTATCGAATGTCAGTTAAATGTGTTTATCAAACCGCGGCTGACTGATCGAGGATGGTGTCGTCTTCACTTAGTAAGATGACGTCTGGGGCACCGGTGGGATATGCAGATCTATGACCGATTTCGCCAGCACCTCTTATGTCTGTAGTTATTTATATTATCCGATCGACCGCGTTGACTTTGGTGTTTTGTATGGATCGTGGGGATATATTTAAAAAGCTTGGCAATACGCAATACACTCTAAATGCTCAACTAATATAGGATATTGTGATGAAATATATAGCGTTGCCTGTAATTATAGTTTGTAGTGCCGTAGTGTCAACTTACGCTGCGGCTTCTGGGTCTGCCGATGGGCAGAGAAGCGGGGCTGACCGGGCGTTAGATATTTACACGGTAACGAGTGTGACCACAAGGCAGGATCCTGAAAAGGTGGACGGCTTAGTCAAGTCCAGGATAGTCTACCAAGATCGAGCGGGTCAGACACATACTCTCGAATATACAACCATGGGTTATGGTCGTCAGGGAGGATGACCAGGTCTGAACCATTGAAGGCCGCGTCGTGTCATCAGATGACAAGTTAAGTCCGGCAGCGTGGCAATGAACGTCAGGCTACTGGTTTGCTTCTTGCGGTTGAAAAAACTGGCCTAGCTACTGCGCGCTCTCGGCGTTAGCACAATGCGACTGCCTACTATTCATTGATATGTAGCTGCATCGATAGGTGCTGGCTACATCTATGCAACGCTAGCCGAGATTTATGAGCCAGATTATTTTTTATGGAGTAAGAGTCTCACGCGTGTGCGCTGCGAAAGCTGCTGACAGATTCCCGGTGGGATTTTCCGGTGAAAGCCGATATGCTTAAATTTATCATGCTCATGTTCTTGCCAGAATCACGCAGTACGAGAGGCCTACTGAATACCTGCCAGTGCAAGGGGTAGATATCAGTATGCCTAAAGCTGGCTTCGCTAGTTTAGCTGATCAATATTAGCGCTTTCGACGACTGTTTCATCCTCATCCTCAACCTGTCCTCTGTCTAAGGAATGGAATACTACCGCTGCTGTCAGGATTGTAGTTGAGGTTAAAATCATGATAAGTGTACTAAAAGAACCACTGTAGCCCGCGATTAGTAAGTCGCGAGAGGTATCCGGAAGCAGGGCTGCTGCGGCTGGAAGATCGCCGGTAACCAACCTCTGGGCTGCCTCATTCACGCTCATCGATTGCTCACCAACCGAAGCTGCTAAGTGTCGAGCGGTAAACCCTGAAAGGAGCGCGCTGACTACCGCCACGGCTACACGTTCTCCTGCCACCCTCGTGGTGCTGAAGATTCCTGTCGCCATCCCCGCGCGTTCTTTTGGCACTACGCTTACTGCGAGACCGCGATTAGGCCCCAGGGCAAGCCGATCCCTGCACCAATAACCAGAAGAGGTGCCACCAATTCAAATGGTGCGCTCCCGACTGGCCTTTTGCTGAAGCCAATAAAGTCCCGCTGCGGAAACCGACAGACCCAGACCGCAGATTGTGGATGGCTTGAGCCAGAGGGTCATGTGACCTGCAATGATGGGTAGGAGAAGCAAGGGCACAGAAAGCGCGACCATGAGTTGCGGCTGCAACCTCACTCATTCCATCAATGCCGACAAATCGTATGGGCAACAGGATCAACAACACCACATATGCGTAAGCCGGAGCAGCCGCCAATAGCTGCACGCCTACAAACGTTGGATAACGGAAAGCGTAAGGTCGAGCATTGGCGGCGCGACCTTTTGCTCAATAATCACGAATCCGATGAAGGATACGAGTGCAATGCCCAGCAGGAAAATTACCGCGGGATCGCTCCACCCGTTTTCAGGTGCCTTGAGGATTGCGTAGGTGAACACGGTAAGGGCCCAGGTAAAACTCAGCGCGCCCGCCCAATCGACTCCGCTTGCATGAGGGTTGCGCGACTCCCGCATGTACCTTGCGCCGAGTAGGGTGGCAATCACCGCTAATAAGGTGATCAACAGGAACACGGTTTGCCAGCCAATGGTTGAAATCATCAAGCCCGACGCTATCGGGCCAAATGCCAAGCCGATGCCGAAGCTGCTGCCTACGAAGCTAAACGCTCTAACCCGTTGCGCCCCATCGAACTCCTGTGCCAGCGACGCCAGTCCGCCGGAAAAAGCGGCTGCCGCTGCGACGCCCTCAGCAGCACGCAATAGGCCAAAGACCAAAAGGTTGGGAGCAAACGTCGGAGCCGCTGAAAGCTAAGCGAAACCGGCAATGCCAGCGATGAAGACAGTTTTGCGGCCATAGTGATCCGCAAGTGTACCTGCAGCCATTAATCCGCTACCGAAGGTCAGCATGAACGCATTGGTCACCCAATTCAGGGCAATAGGAGTGCGGTTGAAGCTATGGCCGATAGCAGGAATTGCGACAGCGGCAGCAGTGAAGTTTAAAGGCATGGTAATTGATGCGATGCAGACGGCTACAGTATCAGTAATTTCTGCGCCGCAGTGTGCGCAACAGAGGTGGGCATGATCGGATCCTCGAATTAACACAGCAGGCGTTGGCGTACGGATTGCCTGCCGACATTTCGGTAAGGATAAAGCTGTCGTAATTGTGCAGAAAACGTTTTAAATTCCGCGTATAGCGGAACGAAATGATTGAGTTGAGGGGGCTGATATGGATCGGCTTAGCGGATTGATTGCATTTGTAAGAACGGCTGAGCTCGGAAGCTTTGTCGCGGCGGGGAGGGTATTGGGTCTTTCGGCGTCGGCCGTAGGAAAAGGCGTTACTCGGCTTGAGCTCCAGCTCGGCGTGCGCTTGTTCCAACGCTCTACCCGGAGCTTGCGGTTGACCGACGAGGGTAACGAGTTTCTAGAGCGGTGCCGACGCATCCTAGATGAACTGGAAGATGCTCAAGCCGCAATTTCACGTAGTGCCGAGAAACCTCGCGGTCGGCTACGCGTCAGTACCCCGACGGTCACTTACCACCTGCTGCTTCCGATCCTTCCTCAGTTCCTAAGCCTTTTCCCTGATATCGAGTTGGATATCGACTACAACGACCACATGGTTGATCTGATCGATTTAGGGGTCGATGTGGCCATTCGTAGCGGGCCACTGTCGGATTCGCGGTTTATGTCCAGACCTTTGCGCCCTGTGCAGATGCTGATATGCGCAGCACCCTTGTATCTTGAAGCACATGGGATCCCGCAGCGGCTGGAAGAATTGTCGAAACATCACGCTGTGAGATTTCGCTTTCCCACCAGTGGCAAGCTTCAGGAGCTGCCGTTGTCTCTCGCCCCAGGGCAGTCAGAACCGCGCCCGCGCACAGTTTTCACCTGCAACAACATGGAGGCTTTGCGAGGCGCCACGATTGCGGGGTTGGGAATAGGATGCATGCCGGACTTTTTGGCGCGAGAGCCTCTTGCGAACGGTGATTTGCAGTCCATTTTGAACAATTGTGTGAGGACAGCAAACCCGCTTAGCCTGGTGTGGCCCTCAAGCCGGCACCTTTCGCCCAAGGTCAGGGTATTTGTGGATTATGTCGGTAAAGCACTGGAGGCTGATGCGGGCTAAGTCTTTGTATGCTGTCGCGCAGGGGATGCCAAGCGGACACTCACAGATAGAGTGCTGATCGCTTTCCGTAAGCAAGACGGGCGATCAGCCACCTTGATCGAGGCGATTTATTCATACCTCAAACGGGTTTTGCACGGTGCCAGACGAGTCTTGACACGACCGACTTGCCTTTGGATCGAATCGGAATTGCAGTCGAAAGGCTTAGAATCCCGCCTTCCAGGCTTGCCAGCCGAGGTTGGTTGTTTCCGATCCAATTTGGTAGCAGCGAAACGAACACGCCGTGCGTGATTGTGCTTTCTTCCTCGTCAACCACAAAAGGCCCGGAGTGTGCGACGTAGGTCGAGGCAGCTGCTTATATTCCTCCAGCGTGCCTTGGTAAAAATCATTGATGGCGGAATTGGGCCTATCAGGTAGCATAAACTGCGCCGACATGTAGCCGTCAGGGGTATACATGATTATACCCTTTGGACTTGAACCCATTGGATGAAAGGGGGGAGCACCGTCCACTGGGTTTTCAGAGTACGAATGCAGTTTCCAGGCACCAATATCCTGTCGCGCAAATTCATTTTGGCTTACCTGTCGATCTTCCGCCCTGGAAAAACCAGTGGCCGTTTTGCCCGCCACGCGCTGCGGGTTATTCGCCAGTGCGATTGACCCCATGACAGATAGCACTGATCAGTTTGCTTTTGCTCCAGAAATGTTCGAGGATTCTTGTGAGTCTCGCATTTGGGTACAGGTCAACTGCAGCGCCTCCACCCCCGACAATATGGACTGCGTCGTACAACGCCGGATCGACTTCTGACAGTGGCGCAGAAGCGTTGACGCGTTCCAGTAGAAATTTGTCCGCTAGGAAACCTTTACTGACCAGGTCATTAGCTTCCCAAGAGTTTTCAGAATATGGGTCGCTAGTTGCATCGTATTTGAGTGTTCCGCTGTTAGGGCTGGCGAAATCAATTTCGTACCCCCGTTCGGCAAAATGCCGGTAAGGGGGGAGTTCGGCGAGCCAGTACCCAAGCTCCGCGCTGTTGACTACAAACAGAATCTTCACTTGTTACTCCTCTATGGAAAGTCTTGCTGGATAAGATTGTGCCCGACATGTCGAGTCTCGCCGAGTCGGCTGTGTCGTTGAAATCGAAAGATGCTAGGCTTGTTATCCATCTTATGGATTGCTGAATCTGCCGCTTAGAGCGTTCGTGGGCGTGTTTCCCCGAAAAGCAAGCAGTGCACTTGCGTAGTGGTTGCTAACACCGCGTTCTTTAATGTGCGATCCAACGCACGTCATGGGATGGATCTCCTACAAGGCGTCTGCCCGAACATCCGCGACGGTGGGCATCGACGGCCCGATGTTTCGCTACTAGTTGCGCTATCCGACCTACGAAGGCTGATAGAACGAATAGGGCAGAGCGCTCGGCGCCTGGCGGTGACCTAAATTCCTAAAGCTAGGTTCATCTGCCAAGCAGGCATTTGATGACTCCATACGCATCGACCAAACGGGCCGGAGCGTAGTTTTGAGCGTGCTGGGCCCTCTATCGCATTGCAGATAGCCTCGATTGATTTAAGCCCTGAAAAGCGATGAATATCGACTCAGGGCATGTTGGAGTCGTCCGCTACCCCGTCCGCAACCATCCTCAGTGCCCAGCCTCCGCCACTTGGTTCATTGACGAGGACTATTCTGCAGCTATTTCCAATAAATATACATTAATAGCTTCATCTATTGAGGGCTTGACCTTGGCAGCTGTTGCTTTATATTTTAAAGCTATCACTGTTTCTCTGGAATTGCTTAGCAAATCAGTACCTTCCGGTCGGTCTATTCGACCTATCGCCTTCAACCGTCGGCCCGTGGCCGTCCATTTTCTCTAGGAGCTCTCATGAATCAAAACCTTTACTCCGTGGATCGTACCGCGCTGCTACTCGTTGATCCTTATAACGATTTCCTCAGCGAGGGAGGAAAGCTGTACGACAAAATCAAAGATACAGCTGAGCAGGTCGGCCTATTCGCAAACCTGCGGTCAATCCTGCAGCGAATCAGATCTGCGGGCGTCCAAGTATTCATAGTCCCGCATCATCGTTTTCGCGAAGGTGATTATGAACACTGGCAGCACCCAAACCCAATGCAGCAGGCGGCGATGAAAACCCAGCCGTTTGCAGTCGATACGTGGGGAGGAGAATGGCACCCGGAGTTCGGGCCCAAGGCAGGCGACGTGATCGTCAAAGAGCACTGGGCCCAGAGTGGTTTTGCAAACACCGATCTTGATGAGCAACTCAAGCAGCACGGTATTCAGAAGCTAATCCTGGTTGGCATGGTCGCTAATACGTGCATCGAGTCGACTGCTCGCTACGGTATGGAGCTCGGCTACCACGTCACCCTCGTGCGTGATGCAACTGCTGCGTTCAGTGCCGAGGCCCTGCACATCGCTCATGAGGTCAACGCGCCAATGTTCGCCCACTCCGTGCTCACCACAGCTGAGCTGATGGAGTTGCTTCCTCAGTAAGCGCGAGCCCGCCAGAAACGGACTCTGCTGTGTCGATATGCCTCAGGCTTCATTCATGGAGCGCAAATGGGAGCCGATTGCCCATCGCGTGATCCCACATATTGAAACCCTTCTGAAAGAGATTTCTAAAATGAGTATTGAATACACGGCCGCTCGCACTGCATTGCTGATCGTCGATCCCTACAACGACTTTATGTCAGAGGGTGGAAAGCTTTATGGCGCGATCAAGCCTACGGCTGATGAGTCGGGTATGTTCGACAACCTGCGCAAACTCATTCCAGCCGCTCGGCAGATCGGCTTGCAGATTTTTGTATTGCCACACCACCGCTCGCACGCGGGCGACTTTGACGGTTGGCAGCACATGACGCCATTCCAGCAAGCGGGCGTGCCGCTGCAGGCATTCGCGGTAGGTTCTTGGGGTGGGGAGTTCAACAGCGAATTTGGCCCACAAAAAGGGGACATCGTCGTTCACGAACACTGGGCTCAGAGTGGCTTTGCCAACACCGACCTTGATCAGCAATTGAAGCAGCATGACATTCAGCGGGTAATCCTTGTCGGAGTTATCGCAAATAGCTGTATCGAATCGACAGGTAGATTCGCGATGGAACTCGGTTACCACGTTACGCTTGTACGTGACGCTGCTGCTGCCTTCAGCCCTGAAGGCATGCACGCAGCCTTCAATATCAACGGCCCTACTTATGCGCACGCTATTTTGACTACCGCTGAGTTGCTTGAGCGGTTGCCAGTTTAAGCAAGGCCATGCCCTCTGATATGGGAGCGTGATCGTCGCTCTCTATCAGTTCTCTGACCGGCTTTTACCCCCGGTAACCGCCATGAGCTCAAGCGGCTCCTGGATAAGTCCGTTCCGCCAAAGCAGCTTGGGCGTCGTCCAGATGCAAACGTGCAGCCAGGACTAGTCGATCCCAAATTTTGTATCGATCAAGGATTCGTGCCTAGGGCTACCGCAGGTAAAAGGGGGGGGCGGGAACCGTCTCTAGGCAAGTATGGGGCGCTTCTCCGTTATAAGGTGCTTGGCTGATTCAGCGAGCAAGGAGCACATTACAACCCCCGCGAAAGGTGCAACTGCCTTCGGCATCTCATATGGCGACGATAACGGCGAGCCACAGATGGTGTCTGACGGTTTGAGGCATGGGATTGTTCGCGACCTTGGGCGTTAACCAACTGCGTAAATGCTGTACGCTCCAGAGGGAGAGTTTTGCGAGCTTTCGCAGAGTAAGATTTTTTGTTGTACTTTCCCGGTAAGCATTGCTTAGAAGTGCAAAAAATTGATGCTGATCGATGCTTTGCATTTCCGACCAGGTAAGTGGCAGACTGCTTCGTGCAGGTGTGACATAGCGTCTGTTTGGGTGGGTGTATGCAGCAATTCCACGACTGATACGAGCCTCCTTCACCACTCTCA
>Ga0182005_1000716_pt1 | contig 15294 bp, 4 predicted proteins | sample Sormic07211103_1_FD_123021 | JGI IMG/M metagenome (GOLD analysis project Ga0182005, IMG submission 123021) | Rhizosphere microbial communities from Sorghum bicolor, Mead, Nebraska, USA - 072115-103_1 MetaG | ecosystem: Host-associated > Plants > Roots > Rhizosphere | place: USA: Nebraska...
CCTTCGGCCGCGGCACCGAATCGAATCCCCAGAAGTGCCGCATCGGTTCAGTCAAGTCCAATGTCGGCCATCTGGAATCGGCTGCGGCCATCGCCGGGTTGACCAAGATCCTGCTGCAGTTCCGCCACGACGCCATCGCACCGTCGCTGCATGCTTCGCCTGCGAATCCGAACATCGACTTCGCCCAAGCGCCTTTCCGCGTGGTTCAACAGCAAGAGCCGTGGGTCGCGACCGGCGTGCACAGCCCACGTCGCGCCGGTTTGAGTTCCTTCGGTGCAGGCGGGGCCAACGCGCATTGTCTGGTCGAGGACCATCCCAGGACCTTGCCGGCGGTCGCCGACGGTCGACCGGTGCTGTTCGTGTTGTCGGCCGACGGCGAAGAGCGCTTGATGCGCTATGTCGATCGCATGATCGCGTTCCTGGAACGCGGCGGCGACCCGGATGTCGGTCTGGACCTTCGTTCGCTCGCCTATTCCTCGCAGATCGGCCGCGAGGCGATGGACGAGCGCCTCGCGATCGTTGCGACCAGCGTCGCCGAACTGTTGAACGCGTTGTGCGCCTGTCGCGCCGGTTCCATTGCCGAGGGCGTGCTGCGCGGTTCGCCGCGCCGGCAAGGCGAGAAGCTCGATGCGATCGTCGAGGAGGGCGAGCGCGACGCGATCATCCGCACCTTGATCGCCGGCGGCCGCTTGCCCCAGTTGGCGCGCGCCTGGGTCTCGATGCTCGACGTAGATTGGGCGCGTTATGTCGACATCTTGTATCCGGTCAATGCCGGTGGCGCCCGACCGCGTCGTGTGCCGTTCCCGACCATGCCCTTCATCACCCAGCGCTATTGGGTCGACGAGAAGCGCCGCGATGCGGTTGCCGACGCCCCGCATCCGCTGATCGACCGCAACCTGTCCACTCTCGCCGCGCAGATCTACCGCAAGCGTTTCGATGGCCAGGAGTTCTACCTGCGTGACCATATCGTCCATACCGACCGCGACCGTAGGATTCTGCCGGGCGTGGCCTATCTGGAAATGGCGCGTGCGGCCGGCGATCTTGCGGCGGGGGAAGGTTGGCGCGTGTCGCGTATCCGCAATTTTGCCTGGCGCCAGCCGTTCGAAATCGCCGGCGCGCCCGATGCGCTGACGATCCGCATGCACAACGACGAGGCCGGATTGCAGTTCGATATCCTGCGCGAATCGGATGCGGCGATCTGCGTGGACGGCGAACTGCTGTTCCAGGGGGCCGGGGACGAGGTCGCCGACGAGTGGCTGGACATCCAGGCCATGGTCGCGCGCGGCACCCGCATCGAACGCGGTCCGGAGGAGATCTACTTGGCCTTCCGCCGCATGGGCTTCCATTTCGGCCCATCCTTCCAGGTCACCCGGGCTCGCTATCGCCTGGCCGAAGGCGCGTTGTGCGAGCTGCGCCTGCCGGCGCATCTGCGCTCGGGCGTGAGCCAATTCGCTCTGCACCCATCCTTGCTCGATGCTGCATTGCGCGCCGGGCTGGCGGTCGAGATGGCCGGTAGCGGTGATCCGGTGGTGCCGATCGTGCCATTCGCACTGGATGAGTTGGAGATTCGTCACCCGCTCACCGAAACCTGCTATGCGCATGTCGTGCGCAGCCGCGATGCGCTGGCGACCGCGCTGCCGGCCGGATTGGCGTCGACCACCGACGCGACCGCCTACAAGTACGACATCTTGGTGACCGACGCGGATGGTCGCGTGCTGGCGAAGTTGCACGGCTTCAGCGGCCGCGCGCTGGTTCGTCAGGAGGTGCCGAGCCGCGCGGTACAGTTCTTCGATGATCACTGGGTGCCTGGGCCGCTAGCGCAGGTCACGGTCGCGAGCCGTGCCGCGCGCACGGTGCTGGTGATCGCGGACGACCGCGAGTTTGCGCATGGTTTGGTTCGCGCTTTACCCAAGGGCGATCGCGGCGTCGCGATCGCGTTCGCGGCGGATGGAGAAGAGGCGTCTGCGCCGGATCGCTTCGATCCGTTCAATGCTGCGAGTGCGTCGGCCCTGTTCGATTCTCTGCGCGAGCGCGATCTGCTGCCGGACCATATCGTGATTAGGAGCGGTACGCCGGCTGCCGCGTGGTCGGCCGATGGCGCCGGCGCGAGCGCCTTGCATCGCGGACTGCAGTCGGTGCGCCAGCTATTCATCGCCTCGGAGCGGGCCAATCCCGGCGCCGCGGTGCGGCTGCTGTATGCGTATCGCGATGACGGCGACGTCCAGCCGCAACACGAGGCGATCATTGGATACGCGCGTTCGCTGTTGATGGCCAATCATCGTTTCGAACTGTCCACGCTGAGCGACGATCGAGATCGGATCGAGGTGTGCGCACGGGCGATCATCGACGAACTGGACGTCGATACTGGTTTCGGCGCCAACGAAATCGCCTGGCGCGGCGGCCATCGGCATCGTCGGGCGCTGCGCGTCCTGCCGATGGCCGCGCACGATGCGAATGCCGCATTGCCGTTGCGCGATCACGGCACGTATCTGATCACCGGCGGCGCGGGCAAGCTCGGGCTGGCGGTGGCGCATTGGTTGGCGACGAAGTGCCGGGCGCGGCTGCTGCTCTGCGGTCGCTCGCTCGAGTTGCCGGCGAGCGCGTGCGAGGCGGTCGACGCGATCCGCGCGCTCGGCGCGCAAGTCGAGTACCGCGGCGTCGATACCGCCGATGCGGCCGCGGTTGCGGCGTTGGTGACGGTGGCCGAGCGCGAGTTGGGCGGCTTGAACGGCGTCATTCACTGCGCCGGCGCGGCCAGCGATCGCTCCATTCTCGAACTCGACGATGCCGGTTTCAACGCGCTGCTCGCGCCCAAGGTCGACGGTTTGATCGTGCTCGACCGTGCGACCGCGGCATTGCCGCTGGATTTCTTCGTCGCATTCTCGTCGGTCTCGGCGCTGATCGGCGATCTGGGATCGGGCGCGTATGCAGCCGGCAATCGCTTCATGGATGGCTATGCGCTGTGGCGCGAGGCGCAGCGCGCCCGCGGCCTGCGTCATGGTCGCAGCCTGTCGATCGGTTGGCCGTTGTGGGCGACCGGCGGCATGGAAATCACCGGCGGCGATTCGGTGGTGTTCGGGTTCTCCGGCATGCAGGCGCTGAGCGAGGCCGAAGGGCTGGAGATCCTCGACACGCTGTTGCGTTCGGCGCAGGGACGCGTGCTGGTGACGGTCGGCGATCCGCAGCGCATCGCGAAGACCCTGAGGTTGACGGACGACGCTGTGCCGCAAGCGGACAAGCCGGTCGCCGTCGAGCGCGCCGTTGCGATGCGCATGATCGATGCCAAGCCAGCGGTGCGCGACATTGCGTCGGCCGCACCGCCGTTGGCCGCGCGTCTCAACCAGCAAATGTCGCCAGCCGCGCGCCGCGTAGCCGACGTTAGCGTCATCGACGACGCGCTGCTTATCGAAGTCGAACAATTCATCAAGCAATGCATGGCCGCAGTCACCAAGACCCAGGCCTCGGCGATCGGTTCGCGTGCCAGCTTCGAGCAGTGCGGGATGGATTCGGTGTTGATGCTCGAATTGCACACCGCACTGTGTGCGGACTTCGCCGAATTGCCGAAGACCGCGCTGTTCGAATACGACAGTGCCGCGCAGCTCGCGCGCTATCTGCTTGCGCGTTATCCGGAGGCGGTGCGCCAGCGTTTCGCCATTGCCGACGCGCTGGCTACCGGCATCCCGGTTCGCGAGGCGCGCGCAACGCCGGCCGTGCCGTCGCCCGCTCGCGAGAAGACCGCCGCGCCGATGCACTCCAAGCGGCTGCCGGCCGGGCGCGCGCCGTCCGCCGCAGCTGAAGCCATCGCGATCGTTGGCATGGCCGGCGAATTCCCGTCCTCGCCCGACCTGGATCAGTTCTGGCGGAATCTGCGCGAAGGCCGCGATTGCCTGACCCATATTCCGCTGGCACGCGGATTCGCATCTTCGCTCAACGAGCATCGCTCGCGCTCCGGCCAATCGATCGCCGACGTCGGAGGTTTCCTGTCCGATGTCGAGCTGTTCGATCCGAAGCTGTTCCGCATGTCGCAGGCCGAGGCCGACAAGGCCGATCCGCAACTGCGCGTATTGCTGCGCGCCGCGTGGCGTGCGGTCGAGGATGCCGCGTATACGCCGCAGGCCTTGGCCACCTCCAAGGTCGGCGTGTTCGTTGGCGCGATGAACGACGACTTCAGCCGTGTCGCCGCCGACATGCAGCGGAATAGCCGCGAGTACATCGGCCCGGGTTCGGTCGCCAGCGAGCTGTCGAACCGCTTGTCGTTCGTGATGAACTTCCATGGGCCCAGCCTGACCGTTTCGACCGCATGCTCCGGGGGGCTGACCGCACTGCATCTGGCGCGGCAGTCGATTCTTTCGGACGATTGCGAAATAGCCCTGGTCGGCGGCATCAATCTGTCGCTACATCAGAGCAAGTACCAGTTGTTGCACGACATGAAGGTATTGTCGCCTGACGGCAAGGAACGCACCTTCGATGAAGGCGCCAATGGTCTTGTGCCGAGCGAGGGTGCCGGCGTGGTGGTGCTCAAGCGGCTCAGCCGTGCGCTTGCCGACGGCGATCATATCCACGGTGTCATCCGCGCTTCGCGCATCGGCCACTTCGGCACCGGACCGGGGCAGTTCATGCCGAATCTGCAGGTGATGGAAGACACCGTCGCCGATTGCATTCGCGATGCCGGTCTGGTCGCCGACGACATAGGCTGCATCGAAGCACACGGCACCGGTACCGAATTGGGTGACCCGATCGAATTGAAGGCGCTCGACAATGCGCTACGGCGTACTTCCAGCGCGATCGGCCGGTGCGCGATCGGCAGCAAGGCCGGCATCGGGCATATGGAGGCCGCGTCCGGCATCGGTTCGCTGATCAAGGTGTTGTTGAGCATGCGCCACGGCGAATTCGCGCCCTGCGCGAAGCTGCGCCGGATCAACAGCAATTTCGATCATGCCGGTTCAGCCTTCCGTTTTCCCGATGTGGCGGCGGTATGGCCGCGCAATGCCAAGGGCACGCGTATCGCCGGCGTCAACTCGTTCGGCATGGGTGGTTCCAATGCATTCGTGATCGTGGAATCGCATGAGTCCGCGCCGGCCGAAGCCGCGAGCGTCGCGATGCCGGTCTTGTTCGTGTTGTCGGCGCGTAGCCAAGAGGGATTGAAGAGCTACACGGCCTCGCTTGCTGCCTTCATGCGCGAGCAGATCGCGCAGGGACTGACCCAGTCTGCATTCGCCGACATCGCCTACACCTCGCAAGTCGGGCGCATCGCCTATCGTCATCGTCTGGCGGTGGTTGCCGCCGATGCGCAGGCGCTGATTGCAGCGCTCGAGCACCCACACGAAGCCGGCGGCCGTAGCGGCATGTTCTCGGGCGATATTGAAGCCCATGGTTCGCTGGACATGCTGCGTTTGCTAGACGGCGATGCCGGAGACGGCTTCGTCGACACGCTGCTGCGTGCGCGAGACCTCGACAAGCTCGCCGAGCTGTGGGTGCGCGGTGCGGCGATCGATTGGTCCGAGATCCACCATGGGCAACCGCGCCGTCGCGCCTCGTTCCCGGGCACGCCGTTCGAACAGGTACGTTGCGATTTGCGCAATGTGGTCGTCCCGGACGGTGTGGCCTCTGCTCAGTCGAGGCCGGGTGACATCCTGGCCGACAACCGCCTGCAAATCGGCGAAGCCGAAGCCCCCACAGGAGCGGTGGAAGCATCCGCGGAATGGCGCCGTCTGTCGGATGTCGCCTCCACCGACGTCGAAGATGCATCAGGCTGGACCGCGGCCGATGAGCCTTACGAGGAATGGGTGCGCCGCTACTGGGTCGACCACCTGGGCGACGCGTCCGATACCGTGGTCGCCTTGGGCGAGCGCATGTCGCTGGAGTCCGCGGCACCGGGGGGCGATGGGCCGGGGACGGTGCATGCCGTGTCCGAGGTGGTCGATCCGGCATTGACGCAGTTGCTGCAGGTCTTTGGTTCGCGCCACAGCATCGCGCTGGAAACCTTGATCGCCGCGGCCTGGGCCGTGTTGCTCAATCGCTACAGCAATGCCCGCTATTCCCAGTTTGGTCTTCTCGGCGCCGATCATGCCGGTGAGGCGGTCCTGCTGCCGGTGCGGGTGCGCACCGTCGGTCGGCAGAAGGTGCTCGAATGGCTGGGTGAGTTGCAGACGACCTTGCTGCGTAAGCATCGCCACGCCTCCACGACGGTCGAACGGATTGGCGAATGGGTCGGGCGCGAGCAGTTGTTCGATTGCGTGGTGAGCTTCGGCTCGCCGATCGAGCCAGGCGAGGATGGCGAACGCCACCTGGCCTCGGAAGCGTATCCCTGCGGCCTGCGCCCGCGCATGGAACTGGCTGCGGCGATCGACGTCGATTCGCTGGAGCTGAGCTTGATCTATCGCGCGGTCGAGCCCGACCACGCCAGCGCGGCGATGCTGCTCGAACAGATCACCGTGCTGCTCGAAGGCATTGTCTCCAATCCCGATCGCATCCCGTCCGCGCTCGGCATGCGCACCAAATCCGAGAGCCGGGAACGCTTCTGGAAGACCATGGAAGCCAAAGCCATCACCACGGAAGGTTCCTGAATGACTGTATTCGTCACTGGCGGCAATGGCTTCGTCGGTCTCAACATCGTCTCCGCGCTGGTATCCGCCGGGCATCGCGTCACCGCCATGGTGCGGTCGGATTCGAACACGAAGTACCTGGAACCGTTCGGCGTGGACATCGTCCGTGGCGGTCTTGACGATGTGGATGCACTGTCGCAGGCCATGCGCGGCGCCGAGGCGGTGATTCATGCCGCCGGCAACACCAGTTGCAAGTGGAGCGACCTGCCGATGTTGCAGGCAGCCAACGTGCACAGCACGCGCAACGTCGTCGATGCGGCCTTGCGCAATGGCGTACGCCGGCTGGTCTACACGAGCACCACGTCGACGGTCGGCGCTTTCGACGACGCGTCGCGCGTCGCCGATGAAAGCGTGCCGCTCACCGGCTACCGTAGGCGCAGCCCGTACGCGGCGACCAAGCAGCAGGCTGAGCGCGTCGTGTTCGAGGCCAATGCGCGTGGTCTGGAGACGATCGTGCTCAATCCGGCGGAGGTGGTCGGGGCCTACGATCACAACCTGCAGTGGGGTCGGTTGCTGATCGCCGCGCACTACGACCAACTTCCGTTCAGTCCGCCGGGCGGTGCGACCTATTGCTCCGCAGCCGAGGTGGGGCGCGCGCATGTCAGTGCGTTGTCCCTTGGAAGGCCCGGAGAGCGTTATCTGCTGGGCGGAGAGAATATTCGCATCGCTCGTTTCCTGAACGTGATCGGCGAAGTCTTGGAAAAGCCGTTGCGTATTCCGAAAGCGAATTACCGCTGGTTGCGCCTGAAGACCACTCTGCAGGAGCGCCGGTTCCCGTTCGTACCGGGCCAGCCCGCGGTCGAGGCGTACCGGATGCGCGTGATGGGATGTACGTATTACTTCGATTCGAGCAAGGCCGAGCGTGAGCTCGGCTATCGCTCCGCGCCGATCGAAGCGATGGTTCGCGACAGCGCGGAGTGGTACAGGCGCAACGGATTTTTCGGCTGAAGGCTCTGCGTGGACGATGCTCAGGACGCGGTAGGGACACTTAACAGGAAGGATAGGGAAAGAACATGGACTCAAGAGCTTTGATCGAACTCGAACGCAAGCCTTTCAAAGAGCGGCTCGCGCACCAGTACGAAACCTATGTGAAAGAGTTGGAGGCGGGGTACATGGTCGGCCGCCAGGGCTTCGGTCCGGTCGATCGCCGCATGAAGTACAAGGAACTCAACAGCGAGGTCTTCAATGAGGTCCTGGTATTCGGTTCCAACAGCTATCTGGGTCTGTCGAACGATCCCTATGTAAAGCGCAAGGTGATCGAGGCGGTCGAACTGTACGGCATCGGCAGCGGCGGATCGCCGGCGTTCTCCGGCTACACCAAACAGCATCGCGATCTGGAACTGCGTCTGGCCAAGTTGGCCGACCACGAAGATGCGGTGCTGTTGCCGGGCGGCTACATGGCCAATCTGTGCTGGGTCAGCGGCCTGATGAACCGCAACGACGTCATCGTCTACGACAAGAACAGCCACGCCAGCGTGATCAACGCGATCAAGATGGCCGGCGTACCGTTTTACACCTTCGACCCCGACGAACTCGATGGCTTCGAGAGGATTCTCGAGCGGATCAAGTCCAAGGCCAAGCCGGGCGCGCAGATCTTCTCCACGGTCGAGGGCGTGCGCTCGGTCGACGGTCTGATCATCGACCTGAAGAAGTATGTCGAGATCTGCAAACGCCACGATGTGATCACCATCCTCGACGATGCCCACGGCCTGGGCACGGTCGGCCGCAACGGGCGCGGCACGTTGGAGCATCTGGATCTGCTGGGCCAGGTCGACCTGCGCATGTCCACCTGCAGCAAGGCGATCGGTGCGCAGGGCGCGTTCGTGTCGGGCAGCAACGAGCATATCTTCCTGCTGCGCAATTTCTCGTATCCGTACCTGTTTACCTCGGGCCTGGCGCAGCCGACGATCGCCGCGATCTCGGCCGCGCTCGACGTGATGGAGCGCGAACCCCAGCGCATCGAGAACTTGCATGCCAATGTCCGCTACATCCAGGACCGCCTGGAGGCGGCGGGCATGCGCATCGCTCGCGGCGAATCCGGGATCGTGCCGGTGTTCTTCGGCGAGGATGGCGCCGTCAGGCGGCTGAACAAGGAGCTGTACCGTCGCGGCCTGTTCGCCAACATCATGGAATACCCGATGGTTCCACCGGGCGCTGAGCGCCTGCGTCTGTCGGTGATGGCCACGCATACGCGCGAAGAGATCGACGCCGCGGTCGATCTGATCGCATCGACCGCGCGCGAGATGGGGCTGCTCTAACGCCGGTTTTTCGCCATTCGCGCGCCGCGATGCGTGCCAACGAGATCCGGGCGAGCGCCGCTTCGTGCCGGACGCAACGTCAGCTGAGGAGAGAGACATGAACGTGTACGCAGAAGTATTGTCCGCCATCAACGAGATCAAGCGGACCGGATTCACCGTCGATACCGTCGAACCGGACTTCTATCTCGGTGGCGATCTGGGCGTGGATTCGCGGGAAATGCTGGAAATCTGGTACGAACTGGAGCAGCGCCTGAGCGTGCGCATCGCCGATTCGGACAAGCGCGACCGCTACACGCTGCAGGACGTCGTCGACGTGCTGAGCGCGCAGCTGAACAACCGCGCGCTGGTCGCCTGAGACGGACGAGGACGGCGCGATGACGACGGTATGGGTGTTTCCTGGACAGGGATCGCAGCACAAGGGCATGGGCGGCGAGCTGTTCGGGCGCTATCCGGAGCTGGTCGCGCAGGCCGACGCGGTCCTGGGCTACTCCTTGCGCGAGCTGTGCCTGGAGGATCCGAACGGCTTGCTCAACCAGACCGAGTACACCCAGCCGGCGCTGTTCGCAGTGTCGGCGCTGGCGTTTCTGCAGGCCCGCGACGAGGGTGCGGCAGTTCCACAGGTCTTTGCCGGCCATAGTCTCGGCGAATTCGCCGCGCTGTTCGCCGCGGGCGCGTTCGATTTCGCGACCGGCATCGAGTTGGTCGCCAAGCGCGGGGCATTGATGGCGCAAGCGCCGCGCGGCGCGATGGCGGCAATCATCGGACCGGAGCTGGCCCGCGTGCGGACGATTCTGGACCAATCGGGGTTGAGCGGCGTCGATATCGCGAACATCAATTCCGACACTCAGCACGTCATCTCGGGTCTGCACGAGGACATCGGTCGCTGCGAGGCCGTGTTTGCCGGGGCGGGCGCGCGTTTCGTGCGCCTGAAAGTCAGCGCAGCCTTCCATTCGCGCTATATGCGCGAAGTCGAGAATGCCTACGCCGAGTTCGTCGGACAGCTGTTCGAACAAGGCCGTCTGCATCCGCTGCGCGCCGATGTCGTCTCCAATCGCACGGCGCGCCCGCATGCGCGCGAGGCCTGGCTGCCGAAGTTGATCGAGCAGATCAGCCATCCGGTGAACTGGTACGAATCGATGTCTTGGCTGCTGGCGCAGGGCGAGGTCGCGTTGCGGGAAATCGGGCCGGGCGATGTGCTGAGCGGCTTGTTCGTGAAGATCCGCAAGGCGCCGATGATCTTGAGCGCTGCCACGGAGCCAGCCCGCTTCGCGGCGAAACCGCGCATCGTCTTCATGTACTCGGGCCAAGGCTCGCAGTACTACGGGATGGGGCGAGAGCTGTATGCGAAGAACGCCGCGTTCCGAGAGGCGATGGACGCGTGCAACGCCATCTATCGGGATATGACGTCGCGCGATCTGGTCGCCGAGCTCTACGACGAAGCGAGCAAGCGCCGCGAGATGACCGATATCGGTTTGTCGCATCCGGCCATCTTCAGCATCGGCTACGGCCTCACCCAGGCGATGGCGCATGCCGGCATTCGTCCGGATGCCGTGCTCGGCTACAGCCTGGGCGAGTACGCGGCCTCGGTCGCGGCCGGAACGCTGTTGCACGAAGACGCGATGCGCATCGTGATCCGCCAGGCCGGGGTGTTCAGGAGCGAGGCCGCCGGCGGCGGCATGCTCACCGTGATGGCGCCGGTCGGACATTTCCACAGCCATCCCGAGCTCTACGGCGGTACCGCGATCGGCAGCGTCAATTTCGACGGCAACTTCGTTGTCAGTGGCAGTCGTGCGGCCATCGACGACACCCGGCGCAAGCTGGATGCTCGGGCCGTCGTCTCGATGCGTCTCCCGGTCGAGTATCCGTTTCATTCGCCCTTGCTCGCGCCGATCGAACCGACCTTCCTGCGCATGTTCGATGGGGTGCCGATCTCGGTGCCATCCATCGCGCAATACTCCTCCGCGACCGGTGGTCGCCTGGAGCGGGTCGAGCCGTCGCACTACTGGAAGGTGACCAGCGAGATGGTGGATTTCCGCGCAGCGATCGCCGCGATCGCCGCGGAAGGGCCGTGTCGCTTCGTCGATCTCGGCCCCACCGGCACGCTGTCGGGTTTCATCAAATACGGTTATGGCGATCGCCTGGAACAGATCACCACGATCAATCAGTTCGGACGCAACGCGGAAACCGTCGCCGGCGCGATCGACAGGCTCGCGGCCTGAAGCGTATCCGACCTTTCGGTCCGCACCATGAGGACAGGACCGGCTGGAAAGCCGGTTCGATGCAGCAAGGACAGGGAATAGGGATGTCAAACGGGAACTTCTTGGACGCTTCGATCAGCACCGGCATCGGCTCCGATGCGGGTACATCAACGGTCAACCCTGCGATCGGCAACGACTTCGATCGTCACGTCGCCTATTGGCGCGACGCGCTCGCCGGCGCACCGGCCATGCTCGAGTTGCCGACCGACCGTCCGCGTTCCGGGCGACGGGACCCTGCTACGGCCGGCGTCGCGGTCGCTATCGATCCCGAGTTGACCGTGCGCCTGGACGCGCTCGCCGCGCGTCACGACGCGACCCTGCAAACCGTCTTGCTGGCGGCGTGGGCGGCGACGCTGGCGCGCTTGTCGAGTCAGGACGATGTCGTGATCGGCGTGCCGACCGATGGCGATGCGCCAGCCGGTTCGATCGGCGATGTGCTGCCGCTGCGCATCGATCTGAGCGGGCAGCCGAGCGTTGCCGAACTGCTGGCCAGGGTCGGCCGGCGTCTGCGCGATGCCTTCGCGCACGCGGTGCCAACCTTCGAAGGCATTGTCGCGTCGACCGCATCGCTGGCCGGCGCGCTGCCGGCGCCTGTGTTTCAGAGCGTGCTGGCCTTGCGCGACGCCGATGCGCCATCCCAGGCACAGTCGCCAGGCGTGGATCTGGCCTTGAATCTGCGCGGGACCGGCGAGGGCATCGCCGGCGAACTTTACTACGCGGTCGCCTTGTTCGACGCCGACAGCGTCGAACGCTACCTCGGCCACTGGCAGCGCTTGTTGCGCGCGATGACCCTCGACGAGACGCGGGCGGTTTCGCGCCTGCCGATTCTTGGCGAGGAGGAGCGCCGCTTGGTTCTGGAGACCTGGAACGCGACGTCGATCGAATATCCGCACGACGCCTGCATGCACGAGTTGTTCGAAGCGCAGGTCGTGCGCTCGCCGGATGCGGTGGCGCTGGTCGCCGGCTCCAGTACGCTGAGCTATGCGCAACTCAACGAGCGCGCCAACCGCCTCGCGCATCATTTGCGCGCGCTTGGCCTTGGCCCGGACGAGCGGGTCGGCATCTGCGTGCAGCGCAACGCCGAGATGTTGGTCGCGCTGCTGGCCTCGCTGAAGTCCGGCGCCGCCTATGTGCCGCTGGACCCGGCCTATCCGGCCGATCGTCTGGGCTACATGCTCGACGACGCCATGCCGCGCGTGGTGCTCACCGATGCCGTTGGTGGTCCGGTGCTGGCGCAAGCGCTGGCCTTGGCGGAACAGGCGCAGTCGTTGGCCGTGCTCGACCTGCAGGCCGATGCGGCTGTGTGGGCGAACGCGCCCGGCGAGAATCCGTCGGCGCAAGCGGTCGGCCTGCACTCGCGTCATCTGGCCTATCTGATCTATACCTCCGGTTCGACCGGCCGGCCCAAGGGCGTGGCCATCGAACATCGCAACGGCGTCAACTTCATTTGCTGGGCCTTGCAGGAGTTCTCGCCCGACACGCTGCGCAACTGCCTGTTCTCGACCTCGATCAATTTCGATCTGTCGATCTACGAATACGGCGTGCCGCTGTCGTGCGGAGGCTGTGTGACCCTGGTCGACAACGCGCTGACCTTGTTGAACGCGGCCTTGCCGGTCACCCTGATCAACACCGTGCCTTCGGTGATGATGGAGCTGACGCGCGCCGAGGCGATTCCGCCGAGCGTGCGGGTGGTGAACGTCGCCGGCGAGCCGCTCAAGCGCGCGCTCGCCGAACGCATCATCGCGACCCCGCAGGTCGAGCAACTGTGCAATCTCTATGGCCCGTCCGAAACCACCACCTATTCGACGTGGACGCGGATGGATCGCAGTACCGGCTTCATCGCCGACGTCGGCCGTCCGGTCGGCAACACGCAGGTCTATATCCTCGATGAGGCCGGCACTCCCGCGCCGGTCGGCGTGGCCGGCGAGATCTTCATCGGCGGCCATGGCGTCGCCCGCGGCTATCTCGGCAAGCCGGAGCTGACCGCGGATCGCTTTCTCGATGATCCCTTCAGTGCCGAGCCCGGCGCGCGCATGTACAAGACCGGCGACCTCGGGCGCTGGTCGAACGACGGTACCATCACCTTGCTGGGTCGCAACGACTTCCAGGTGAAGATCCGCGGCTTCCGCATCGAGCTGGGCGAGATCGAAGCCAGGCTCGGCGAATGCGCGGGCGTACGCGAAGCGGTGGTGGTCGCGCGCGACGACGACAACGGCGGCAAGCGCCTGATCGCCTACTGCCTGGCCGACGAAGCGCTGGACATCGCGGCGATTCGCGAGCATGTCGCCAGCGCTCTGCCCGAATACATGATGCCGTCGGCATTCGTGCGTCTGGAAGCCTGGCCGCTGACCGCCAATGGCAAGCTCGACCGCAAGGCGTTGCCCGCGCCCGACGACGACGCGTATACGCGCCGTGCGTATGAGGCGCCGCAGGGCGAGATCGAGACGACGCTCGCCTCCATTTGGTCCGATTTGTTGCGGCTCGAAAAGATCGGACGCAACGACGATTTCTTCGAGCTTGGCGGGCATTCGTTGCTCGCCGTGCAGCTGGTGTCGCGCGTACGCAAGGCACTCGATGTCGAGCTGACGTTCCGCGATGTGTTCGAAGCCTCGGAACTGCGGGAGCTGGGCGAGCGCCTGCCGCGCATCGCCGTCTCGAGCCTGAGCCAGATCGTGCCGGTGGCGCGCCGGCCGTTGATGCAGATGCCGCAGATCGTGCGCGGCTTCTGGGTCATGACCCAGCTCGGTCAGGCGACCTCAGCGCATCACATCGGCGGCGCGTATCGCCTCGCTGGCGACCTCGATCGTCCGGCACTGGAGCGCAGCTGGCGCGCCATCATCGCGCGACATGAGATCCTGCGCATCCGTTTCGTTCAGGTCGATGGCGAGCCCATGCTGGGCGTCGACCAGACTGCGCCGTTCGATTTGCGCTTTCAGGATATCCGTGGTGCCGAAGATACGGCCGCTCGTTGCGACACGCTGTATTCGGAACTGTACGCGGAACCCTTCGATCTCGGTCACGACGTTCCGCTGCGCGCACAAGTCCTGCAACTGGACGAGCATGCATTCGAGCTGCAATGGGTGACCCATCACATCGTCTCCGATGGCTGGTCGATCGGTGTCATGCTCAAGGAACTGAGCGAGTTCTACGCCGCCGAGACCGGCCACGCTCAGGCAGCACTGCCAGCGCTGCCGGTGCAGTACCTCGATTACGCGTTCTGGAAGGGCGAGCATCTGCCGGCCGCGGAGCAGGATCGGCAGATCGGCTACTGGCGCGATGCGCTGGCGGGTGCGCCGCCGCTGCTCGAGTTGCCGACCGATCGCCCGCGCCCGCCGCAGCAGGATTTCGCTGGTGCAGCGATCGATCTGCATCTGGGCGAAGCCTTGACCGCACGGCTGAAAGCCTTGAGTCGGCGCCACGGCGTCACCCTCTACATGACGATCCTGGCCAGCTGGGCGGCAGTGTTCTCGCGCCTGTCGGGTCAATCGGAGGTCGTGATCGGCAGCCCGATGGCCAGCCGCAGCCGTGAAGAGATCGAGCCGCTGATCGGCTTCTTCATCAATACCCTGGCGTTGCGGATCGATCTGGACGGCAATCCCTCCACCGGCGAACTGCTCACCCGCACGCGCCAGCGGCTGCTCGATGCGCAGGCGCACGGGGATGTGCTGTTCGACCGCGTGGTCGAAGCGCTCAAGCCGCCGCGCAACAGCGCCTACAACCAGATGTTCCAGGTGATGTTGGCCTGGCAGAGTCAGGACGAGGGCGAATTGGCCCTGCCAGGCATCGAAGTCCTGCGCGCGCCGAAGGCGATGAAGACCGCGCAGCTCGATCTGCTGGTGGATCTGCGCGAGAAGGACGGCTGCATCAGCGGCTTCCTGAATTACATGACCGCCTTGTTCGATCGCGAGACGATCGAGCGCTTCGTTGGCTACTGGCAGCGCTTGCTGACAGCGATGGCCGACGACGATGCGGCGCCCGTGTCGGCGCTGCCGTTGCTGGGCGAGGCCGAACGCGCGCAGGTGTTGCACCGGTGGAACGCGACGGCGCAGTCCTATCCGCGCGACACCTGCGTGGGCGAGCTGTTCGCCGCGCAGGCCGCGGCACAGCCGGACGCGGTGGCCTTGGTGTGGGGCGAGCAGCGGGTCAGCTACGACGCGTTGAATCGCCGTGCCA
>Ga0182005_1000717_pt1 | contig 15286 bp, 12 predicted proteins | sample Sormic07211103_1_FD_123021 | JGI IMG/M metagenome (GOLD analysis project Ga0182005, IMG submission 123021) | Rhizosphere microbial communities from Sorghum bicolor, Mead, Nebraska, USA - 072115-103_1 MetaG | ecosystem: Host-associated > Plants > Roots > Rhizosphere | place: USA: Nebraska...
CAACGCGACACTGAGTCCATGGCGGGCGGCAGCGGCCTCGAAGGCGGCGCGATAGGGCGGCGCGGCGGCGACTGCGGAGGCGTGCGCCGCGGCGGCCGGACGCTGCGCCGCGCCCGGCGTCGCCCAGCCTGCGCCGAGGTGACGCACGCTGCCGTCTTCGCCGATTTCCATGACCTGCGCGTGGGCCTGCGGCCATGCCGCCAGCGCCAGCAGCAACGATGCGAGGCGCCGCATGCGGGCATCCGGTACGGCACGACGTGGGCGGCGGGAAACGGTGTGGCGCAGCATGGCAGTGGAATCCGGAATCGCGATGGCACGTTGCGGGCGGGAACGTCGCGCGACTGCGGCATGCCGCCAGTCGCCAGCCTGTTGCCGCATGCGCGACGCAACGGACACGAAAGCTCGAATCCATCCTCGCACGCGGCACTGCGCCGGCATTTGTCGCGCGAGGCAATATTCAGGCAAACGCCGCAAGCGGCGAACGGCAAGACTGGCGGCGCTCGTGCCCACTCGACGGTGCACATGATCGACTCTCGCCACGCGCCTTTGGAGGCCACGCCATGACAGACCGCAACCACGACCTCGACGACCACGACCGCGGCCTGCAGTTCGACCTGCAAACTCTCGAGCAACGCATGCAGGAACGGCGGCGCCTGCTCGCCTGGATCGCCTCCGGCAGCGCGATGGCGGTGATCAGCGCCTGCGGCGGCGGCTCCAGCGGCGACGACACTTCGTCCACGTCCACCGCGACCACCACCACGGCATCGACCACCACCAGCACCACGACGACGACGACCACCACCAGCACCACATCGGGCAGCTGCATTGCCGATCCGGAAGAAACCGCCGGCCCCTATCCCGCCGACGGCTCCAACAGCGTCAACAGCAGCGTGGTGAACGTGCTCTCGTCCAGCGGCATCGTCCGCAGCGACATCCGCAGCAGCTTCGGCAGCGACAGCGGGACCGCGGCCGGCCTGCCGCTGACCCTGACCCTGACCCTGGTCAACGTCAACAACAGCTGCGCGGTCCTGTCCGGCTACGCCATCTACCTATGGCATTGCAATCGCGACGGCAAGTATTCGCTGTACTCCAGCGGCATCCAGGATCAGAACTACCTGCGCGGCGTGCAGGTCACCGACAGCAACGGCCAGGTCACCTTCCAGACCATCTTCCCCGCCTGCTACAGCGGACGCTGGCCGCACATCCACTTCGAGATCTATCCGAGCCTGGACACCGCGACCAGCTATACCAACAAGGTGCTGACCTCGCAGATGGCGATGCCCAGCGACATCTGCGATACGGTCTATGCCGCGGTCAGCGGCTACAGCGCCAGCGTCACCAACAAGGCCGCGATCAGCCTGTCCAGCGACAATGTGTTCGGCGACAACACCAGCACGCAGCTGGCCGCGCAGACGCCGACGCTCAGCGGCGACACCAGCAACGGCTACACCGGCACCATCACCATCGGCCTGGCGGTGTAGCCCCGCCAGGCGGCGCCCATCCGCAGCGCTGCAGCGGCGTTTAGCCCTGCAGCGCGCGCGCGTGGTGGGCGATGTGCTCGCCGATGAAGCTGCCGATGAAGTAGTAGCTGTGGTCGTAGCCGGGCTGCAGGCGCAGCGTCAGCGGGTAGCCGGCGGCATCGGCCGCGGCCTGCAGCAACTGCGGCTGCAGCTGCTTGTCGAGGAACTCGTCGCCGCCGCCCTGGTCGATCAGCAACGGCAGGCGCTCGCTCGCCCCGGCGATCAGCGCGGTGGCGTCGTAGGCCTTCCAGCTGGCGCGGTCGTCGCCGAGATAGGCCGAAAACGCCTTCTCGCCCCACGGCACCTGCGATGGCGCCACGATCGGCGAGAACGCCGACACGCTGCGATAGCGGCCCGGATTCTTCAGCGCGATCACCAGCGCGCCGTGGCCGCCCATCGAGTGGCCGCTGATCGCGCGCCGCCCGTTGTGCGGAAATTGCGCCTCGATCAGCGCGGGCAGCTCCTGCACCACGTAGTCGTACATCCGGTAGTGCCTGGCCCACGGCTCGCGGGTCGCATTGACGTAGAAACCGGCGCCCTTGCCCAGGTCGTAGCCCTCGGCATCGGCGACATCGTCGCCGCGCGGACTGGTGTCCGGCGCGACCAGGATCACCCCGTGCTCGGCGGCGTAGCGCTGCGCGCCGGCCTTGGTGATGAAGTTCTGCTCGGTGCAGGTGAGCCCGCTGAGCCAGTACAGCACCGGCAGCGTGGCGTGTTCGGCCTGCGGCGGCAGGTACACGGCCACGTTCATCGTGCAGCCGAGCACGGCCGAGTCGTGGCGATAGACGTCCTGCCAGCCGCCGCAGCAGGCATGGTGTTCGATGCGTTCCATGAAAGGGATCCCGAAGAGGGGGACGCGGCCAGGCAAACGCCGGCCGCATCCGGAGACGCCGCCGCGACGCGCCGCCAGGGCGGCACGCCGCGGGCGGCAGGCTTTACTGCAGCACGCCGTTCTTGCGCGCGACGTGGGTGGAAATCGCGTCCATCAACGGCGGCGACAGGCAGTCGTAGGGCTCCAGCTTCAGCTCGCGCAGCCGGCTGCGCACGCCGTCCATCGCTTCCGGGCGGGTGCCGCTCTCGATGATCGAGGACACGAACGCGGCGAAGCCCGGCGCCGACCAACCCTGCTGCGGCGACAGCTCGGTATGGATGAAGTCCAGGCCGTAGAACGGATGCTCGGTGTTCTCGATGCGCCCATACAGGTGCACGCCGCAGCCGGTGCAGGCGTGGCGCCGGATCGTCGCGCTCTCGTCGACGACCTTCAGCTTCTCCTCGTGCGCGGTGACCTTGACCTTGTCGCGGCCGACCACCGCGATCACCGCGAACGTCGCACCTTTCGGCTTCCAGCATTTGGTACAGCCGCAGGCGTGGTTGTGCGCGGTCTGCGCCCCCACGTCCACGGTCACCTTGTCGCTGGCGCAGTGGCATTCCAGGGTGCCGCCCTGGAAATTCTCCGCGCCTGCGCGCACTCCGCCGTCCACCGACGGATGAATCGTTACGGTACTCATCATGCCCCTCCCGGGTTCGTTGCGTACCTGCATGCGCGGAAGCGGCCGCGCGCCGGACTGACCGTCAGGTCAGAAATGGATCACGGTGCGGATCGACTTGCCTTCGTGCATCAGGTGGAAGGCTTCGTTGATCTCTTCCAGCGGCAAGGTGTGGGTGATGAACGGATCCAGATCGATCTCGCCATGCATCGCCTGCTCCACCATGCCCGGCAATTGGGTGCGGCCCTTGACGCCGCCGAACGCGCTGCCGCGCCACACGCGGCCGGTGACCAGTTGGAACGGACGCGTGCTGATCTCCTGGCCCGCGCCGGCCACGCCGATGATGACGCTCTCGCCCCAGCCCTTGTGGCAGCACTCCAGCGCCGAGCGCATCACGTGCACGTTGCCGATGCACTCGAAGCTGAAATCCACGCCGCCATCGGTCAGCTCGACGATGACTTCCTGGATCGGCTTGGCGTAGTCCTTCGGATTGATGCAGTCGGTGGCGCCCATGCTGCGCGCCAGATCGAACTTGCCCGGGTTGGTGTCGATGGCCAGGATGCGGCCGGCCTTGGCCTGCACCGCGCCCTGGATCACCGCCAGGCCGATGCCGCCCAGGCCGAACACGGCCACCGAGTCGCCCGGCTTGACCTTGGCAGTGTTGTGCACCGCACCGATGCCGGTGGTGACGCCGCAGCCGAGCAGGCACACCTTCTCCAGCGGCGCTTCCGGATTCACCACCGCCAGCGAGATCTCCGGCACCACGGTGTATTCGCTGAAGGTGCTGCAGCCCATGTAGTGGAAGATCGGCTGGCCGTTGTAGGAGAAGCGGGTGGTGCCGTCGGGCATCAGGCCCTTGCCCTGGGTGGCGCGCACGGCCTGGCACAGGTTGGTCTTGCCCGACAGGCAGAACTTGCACTTGCGGCATTCGGCCGTGTACAGCGGGATCACGTGGTCGCCGACCTTGACGCTGGTCACGCCCTCGCCGATCGCCTCGACGATGCCGCCGCCTTCATGGCCGAGCACGGCGGGAAAGATGCCTTCCGGATCGTCGCCGGACAGCGTGAACGCATCGGTGTGGCAGACGCCGGTGTGGGTGATGCGGACCAGCACCTCGCCCTGGCGCGGCGGTTCGACGTCGATCTCCACGATCTGCAGCGGCTGGCCGGCTTCGAAAGCGACGGCGGCACGGGATTTCATGAGGTTTCTCCTGGAAGAACGGGTTGGGTCGTGGGGTTCGGGATCACTTGAGATAGGAGCGGACCAGCATGCCCATCTCGCGCACGCGCGCGGCGCGCTGCGTTTCCGAGGCGGCGGCATGGCCGAATTCTTCGCGGATGTGCGCCTGCATCACTTCCGACATCAGGCCGTTGACCGCGCCGCGGATCGCGGCGATCTGCTGCAGCACCGCAGCGCAATCGGCACCGCCTTCCAGCGCACGCTCCAGCGCCTCGGTCTGTCCGCGCACGCGGCGGATGCGGGCCAGGACGCGTTTCTTCTCGTGGGGCGTATGCGGCATGCGGCGACCTGGGAACTATACTGGGGGACAGTATATTCCTCTGCCCGAAAAAGAAAACGCCCGCGCCATCCCGGATCGGGACGGCGCGGGCATGCGGCACCGGGCCGCAGGACTCAGCGCTGCGCGGGCGGCGCGGCCGCGGATGGTGCGGCGCCATCCTGCGACGGACCACGCCACGGCGGCGGCGTCACGCCCTTGCCGCGCAGGCAGGCATCGAGCTTGGCGAAGTTGGCGCGCATCGCCGGGTCCGGCTTGGCCGGATCCGGCCCAGCGCCCGCCGGCCGCGCGCCGCCATTGGCCGGGGCACCCTTGCCCATGCCGGCGTCGGCCGGCGGCGGACCTGGCGGCCGTCCAGGCAGCGGCAGCCCGAGCTCGCGCGCGCAGGACTGCACCGCAGCCTCGAACGCCGGGTCGCGCGGCGGCGCCTGGTCGTGGCCCGGCCCGCTGTCCGCCCCGTGGCCAGGGCCGTGGCGCGGCCCGCCGTCCGGCGGCGGCGGTGGCGGCGGCAGCGCGGCGGGACCACCGACATAGACGGTGACGCAGCCGCTCAGCGCGGTACTCAACACTAGGGTCAGCGCCGCTTTGGCGATTCGATGCGATGTCATGTTAGGCATGCCTCCTCCTGATGGCGGGTGGTGAAAACGGGCGATGGACGCGGTGCGCCGACGGCGCCGCACCCGCTCCCCGCGGCAAGCTCGCCGATGCACCCGCGGACCGCATCCTGTCATGCCGATATCGCGCGCCGTTGTCGGCGGGCGACACGCGGGGAATACGCTGGCCGGGCACCGCTTGCCGGGTCCGCGATTGGTCCGGCGAAGGGCGACGCAACAGCCGCCATGGCGCCGCCCGCCCCCTTATGGCGCAGGCACTCCGATCCCGGCGATGCGCTCCACCGCGGGCGCCGCCGCGGCCGGCGCCGCCTGGGACAGCACCGCGGCCTGGAACCGTGTCGCAAAAGCCGCATCGTTGTGGCAGAAGTAGCGACGCGCGGCGCGCGAGATCGTGTCGCGCTGCAGTACCGAAAGAGCCAGCGCGCGCTCCACGCCGGCCTCGATGCCGGCGCGATCGACGTAGTGATAGGAGGCCAGCCGCTGCATGCGCGAGCATGCCGGCGCCAGCAGCAGGCCGCGCGCCGGCGTCACCAGCTCGTTCATCGGCTCGGCGTCGGTGGTCAGCGTCACTGCGCCGACGCTCATCGCCTCCATCAGCGAATGGCCGAAGCCTTCCACCTCGGACGGACACAGGTGGAACAGATGGGCGTTCTGCAGCGTGCGCAGTTCGGCGTCGTCCAGGTAGGCGATGCGATGGTCGATGTTGCCGGCGCGGACCCGTTCGCCGGCGCTGCGCGGGTTCTGCACCACGGTCAGTTGCGGCCATTGCGGATGCCGCTGCCAAGTGTCCAGCAACACCCGCGTGCCCTTGGCGGTGCTGCGCCCGGCCAGGTGAAAGAACGCGTAGCGGCGCGGTATCCCAGGATCGTAGCGGTCGCGGCTGGTAAAGCCGATGTAGCGGGTGCGGCAGCCGAGCCGCCGGAACGCCAGCTCGGCATGCCGGGTCTTGCACAGCACCGCCTCGAAACGCGGCAGCAGCGGCAACCATTGCGGCAGGAACCACTCCGGATTGGGCACCAGCAGGTTGCGCTCGGCCAAGGCCAGGCAGCCGGGATAGACGCGCTCGGAAAACACCTGGGTGTGCACCTGGTGACCGAATGCGCCTGCCAGCCGGGCGCCGGCCTCCTGCACCAATCGGGTCAGCTTGCCGCGGCTGAAGCCAAGTCGCTGCACGCGCTGGCCGCCCAGCGTCAGCGCGTCGGCCATCAGTCCCAGATCCCGGCTCAGGCCGGTGCCGTTGTCGCAACTGACGATGCGGTAGAGATCGGACGCCATGCACGTGGTACTTGAAGAAAGAGGGTCAGCGTCGAGGGCGCAGATGTCGGCGTTTTGTCCAGACATGCCGGCACACGGCACACTTCAGCCAGGCCAGCGGACGCCGCCGACGATGGACGCGTATCGTCGGCGAGCCACGGACATCGCATCGCAGCGGCGGCAGGCCGGAGCGACGCCCGTGGACGCCGCCCCGCGCAGGCGGCAGGCGGCTTGTCGGGTGCAGCGATATTTGCAACCATGCCTGGCTCATGCCGCGTCTGGAGCGCCCTGCTCCAGGGGAACGCGCAGCGCCCGAGCACGACCAGGCAGACGGAGAGACCGATGTCCCTGTTGAGCAAGCGCGACATGCGCTGTGCGCCCTCGCCGCATGCGCGTGCATGACGCTCACCGCCAAGACCGAAGCCCCGGGCCCGTGCCAGCCGCATGTCGCCCAGGTGGCTGCGCACCGCCGCGCCCCCTTCCCAGGAACACGACACGCATGACGCATTCGATCGCCCGCTTGGCCGGCCTTGCCCTGACCCTGGCGCTCGGCGCCGTCCTCGCGCTCATCGCACCGCCGCGCAGCGCCCACGCGCAGAGCGCCGACGAGCATCCGGACTGGCCAGGCAAGGGCCAGCTGTTCGTCGGCGCCAACTATCAGCCGATCGACCGCTCGCCGGAACAGATCCGGCAGGACATCGCGGTCATGAAGGCGGCCGGCTTCAGCATGGTGCGCATGGGCGATCTGTCGTGGGATTCGTTCGAACCGGAGGAAGGCCACTTCACCTTCGACTGGTTCGACGACGTCGTCGCACAGATGCATGCCGCCGGCATCAAGGTCGTGGTCGATATCCCCGGGCAACCGGCGCCGATCTGGCTGCACAAGGCCTATCCCGGCGTGGACCTGGTCAACCAGGACGGCGTGCGCCTGCATGCGGCGACGCGCTACTGGGACAACATCGCCGACCCCGACTACCGGCGCCTGGCGCGGCGCCTGGCCGAGACCATGATGCAGCGCTACGCCGACAATCCGGCAGTGATCGCGCTCGGCTACGACAACGAAATCGGCAACGGCCAGCTGTCCTATTCCGAAGCCGACCGGCAACGTTTCATCGCCTGGCTGAAGCACAGGTACGGCTCGATCGCCGCACTCAACAAGGCCTGGGCCACGCAGCGCTGGTCGCGCCGGATCAACGACTGGGACCAGGTCGACCTGCCCTACGTCAAAGGCCCCGGACCGAACGAGCGCTATCTCGACCTGCGCCGTTTCTGGTCAGACGACACCATCGGCGCGCTCAAGGATCTGGAAGCGGCGCGCAAACGCTACGCGCCGAACCTGCCGGTGGCCTCCAACCTGTGGCCGACCGCACCGACCAAAGGCTTCGACTATCTGCGCTCGTGGGACGAGATCTCCACCTACGGCGCGCAAGGCTTCTATCCCGGCGATCCGGTGACCGCCGCACTCGACGTGATGATGACCCGCGCCGGACACCAGACGCCGATCTGGTTCAACGAGTTCACCGCCGGCGGCGGCGGCTACTACGGCACGCCCGGACGCTCGCGGATGTGGGCCTATTTCGGCCTGCTGCACTATTCGCAGACCTTCCTCGCCTGGACCTTCAACTCGCATATCGGCGGCGAGGAACAGTCCCTGTTCGGCCTGCTCGACCACGACAGCCGGCCGTCCTGGAAGGTCGACGAATTCAAGCGCATCGCCAGCGAGATGAAGACCCTGCGCGGCATGGGTTTCCCGCGCTATGGCAGGCCCGAAGTCGCCATCCACTACTCCTTCGACACCAACTGGCTGACCACGCCGCCGCCCGGCCCCAACACCATGCAGGAGTATTTCAAGGGCAACTACGGAGACCAGGTCAAGGCCGCGTTCGCGCCGCTGTTCGAGGACAACATCGACACCGCGGTGATCGACATCGGCCACGACGCGATCGACAAGTACAAGCTGGTGGTCCTGTCCAGCGCCTACATCATGGACAAGGAAACCGCCGAGGCCGTGCGCAACTACGTGGCCAAGGGCGGTACCGTGATCATGACCGGCTATTCGGCGAAAGTGGACGAAACCGGCAAATGGTTCGAAACCCCGCTGCCGGGCCGGCTGACCGATGTGTTCGGCCTGCGCACCAACGAGTTCTACCGGTCGAAAGCGCCGCTAGAGATCGGCTTCGACGGCGCCACGCTGACCGGCACCGACCCGCACTACGAAGTGCTGGAACTGGGCACCGCCAAGCCGCTGGCCATGTTCGCCAACACGCCGCAGAAAAGCCCGGCGATCGCGATCAACCGCTACGGCAAGGGACAGGCGATCTACCTCGCCACCGCGGCGCAGGGGCCGTTCATCGCGCCGCTGCTGCGCTCGCTGTATGCGTCCCTGGGCATCGCCCGCGGGCCGCAGACGCCGGCGGGCGTGGTGGCGCGAGTGGTCGACGGGCGCACCTTGTACGTCAACACCAACGACGCCCCGGCCAGCGTGACCTTCCCCGGCAGCAAGACCGGAGTGCTCACGCGCAGGACCTATTCCGGCCGGATCGATCTGGACCCGTTCGGCGTGGAACTGGTGCAGTAAGCCGCATCCAATGCGGCGCCGCCAGGCGCCGAACTCCCCTGGCGCGGTCGGCGCGCCTCATGCAACACGCCCCCGCGACCGCCGCGAGGCGCCGACGCGTCAGCGCTTTGTGTCAACACGTGTCTGAATACGACACAAACCCGCCATGAGGCCACCGCCACCGCTGCCTATCATGACCCCGCGATCACACGCCCGCCTTGCACCCAGCAGCGATGGCCTGCCCGCACCAGTTCCAGGCGGCAGCGGCTGCGTCTAGACTGGCTGAACCCCGTCGCGGCCGCCCTTCAAGATCATGGATATGCAATCCTTCATTCTGGTAGTCGACGACGACCCCGATCTGCGCCGGCTCATCAGCGAGTTCCTGCAAGAGCACGGCTACCAGGTGGAAGCCGCCGAGAATGTCGCGGACATGCGCCGGCTGATGGCCATCCGCCAGCCCGACCTGGTGATCCTGGACGTGATGATGCCCGGCGAGGACGGCCTCAGCGCCGCCCGGCAGCTGGCCAGCGAGCGCGGCGCGCCGGCGGTGATCATGCTCAGCGCGCTGGGCAGCGACACCGACCGCATCATCGGCCTGGAGGTGGGCGCCGACGACTATCTGGCCAAGCCGTGCAATCCGCGCGAGCTGCTGGCGCGGGTACGCGCGCTGCTGCGCCGCAGCCAGGCGGCGACGCTGCCGCCGGAAGCGCGCGGCAATGTCTACGAGTTCGCCGGCTGGCGCCTGGACGTGATCCGCCGCGATCTGCGCGATCCCACCGGCATCTTCATCAACCTCTCCGACGGCGAGTTCGCCCTGCTGCGCACCTTCGTCGAACATCCGCAGCGGGTGCTCAGTCGCGACCAGCTGCTCGACTATGCGCGCGGCCGCGACACCGAGGTCTACGACCGCGCCATCGACAGCCAGATCAGCCGCCTGCGCCGCAAGATCAACGAACGCGTGCAGACCGAACTGATCCGTACCGTGCGCAACGAAGGCTACATGCTGCTGCCGAGCGTCGCCCGCCTGTGAACACGCAGCAACGGGGGCGACGCGGCATGTCGATCTTTGCCCGCACGTTCCTGCTGCTGTTGGCCGCGCTGCTGACCGCGCAGCTGATCGGCATCGCCCTGTTGGTGCTGCGCACGCCGGTGTACGAGATGCCGGTGCATCCGCCGGAGGTGATCGCGCTGCTGACCACCAAGATGCCGGCCGGCACGCAGACGCTGAAGGTGCACGACACCGCGCAAGCACCGCTGCCGGCCACCGGGCAGATCCGCGACCGTTTCGCGGAACGCATGATGACCATGTGGCTGGACGTGGTACCGGACCGGGTGCGCTTCTATCGCAGCGGCAGCCAGAACATGCCAGCGCTGGACTTCCCGCAGGACGAGCAGCGCCCGCCACCGCCCCCGGCCGGAGACGACCGCCCGCCGGGAAGCGGGCCGCCGCCGCCGTTCGCCGATCACGGTCCGCCGCCGTTCGGCGACGCAGCAGGGCAGCAACCGCCGCCGGAAGAGTCCGCCCTCGTCGCCAATGGCGCCGCAAGCACCACAATGCGCGCGATGCGATCGCACTGGCGCGAACGCGGCTTCGCCCCCGAATCCCCGCTGCTGGGCGGCTTCACCGCCGCGCTGCAACAGCCCGACGGCCGCTGGCGCAGCGTGGTGTCGCCACCGCGGCGCTTCTCCACCGCGTTCAAGACCCAGGTCGCGCTGCTGTTCGTGGCCGGCCTGCTGGCGATGCTGCCGCTGGCCTGGTGGTTCTCGCGCGCCCTTGCCGCGCCGATCCGCCGCTTCGCCGAAGCCGCCGACCGGCTCGGCCGCAATCCCAACGCCGAGCCGTTGCAACGCAGCGGCCCCAGCGAAATCGTGCAGGCCGCCGACTCGTTCAACGCCATGCAGGCGCGCCTGAACCGCCTGATCAACGAGCGCACGCACATGGTCGCGGCGATCGCCCACGACCTGCGCACCCCGCTGGCGCGCCTGGCGTTCCGCCTGGAAGGCCTGCAGCCGCCGCTGCGCGACAAGACCATCGCCGACATCGACGAGATGAAGGCGATGATCTCCGCAGCGCTGGATTTCATCCACAACGACAGCCGCCGCGGCACCCGCGCACCGCTGGATTTCCGCCTGCTGGTGGAGAGCGTGGTCGACGACGCCAGCGACACCGGCGCCGAAGTCAGCTTCGTCGCAGGCCAGGCCATCACCCTCGATGGCGACCCGCTGTCGCTGCGACGGATGGTGATGAACCTGCTCGAGAACGCGCTGAAGTACGGCAAGCGCGCGCGCCTGCAACTGCACCGCGACGGTGCCGACTGCACGCTGTGGATCGACGACGACGGCCCCGGCATCGACCCGGCGCAGCACGAGCAACTGTTCCTGCCGTTCTTCCGCGGCGAGAACTCGCGCAACCGCGACACCGGCGGCATCGGCCTGGGCCTGTCGGTCGCGCACAGCATCGTCCTCGCCCACGGCGGCGAGATCACCCTGACCAACCGCCCCGAAGGCGGGCTGCGGGTGTGCGTGGAGTTACCGTGCCAAGCGGCGGCTGTCTAATGTGAGGTAGCGGCGCGGCCTGCGAGCTGCAATTAGGCGCGCGCGAGCAGCCAGCTATCGCCCGAAATCCGCGAACGAAGAGTCTCAAACGACTCGGACCAGATCAAACCGATGTCAGGCACTTTGAATTAACTGTTAGACAGTAGTCTGGAAGCGCTCAACTGCTCGCTCAAAAGAAAACGCCAAGTCCCGTTGAAGATGCGGCCGTCCCTCCGCAAACAGCCAGGACGCCAAGAGGGCCGGGGAGAAATTAGACTCACCTCGTTGTGCAAGAGAGAATAGCTGCTGATGAACCCGATGCTGGATCTCATTGATGTCACGGAGCAACCGTGGATCAGTTACGCCCGGGCCTTGGAACTCGTATGCGGAGCGACCAAGGATAGTCAACTCATGCCCAACGAGCATGAGGAGCCGAGAGTGCTCAGTGGTCGAAAGAGTTGAGAGAAGTTTTTCGCAGTCTTGCTGAGTCATCGACATTGCTTAGAACTCAAGTTAGCCGATTTGCGTAGCCGAGCCAAACACATGCCAAGCCTAATCTGCCCGGTGCTTGGTGTAGCGAAGCAAGTTCGGCCTGAATGAATTGTTAGGCCTCATCCCATGGCAACGTGAGTGTAACCATGGAGATGCGACCACCTTTGAACTCGTAATGCGCTCCATGGCTAGAGTGATCTATTTTGAGCCACAGCTTGGAGGCGCCAGAAGTTTGATACTTGGCCCCGGAACTTTGGCATGACTGCTCTGCCAGGTCGAACGAGTCGTACATCGGAACGCCTATTTCTTCCAGGGTTACAGAAGCAAAGCCTTCGCGCGGCTCTATGTAACAGAAGATCGTGTCGAGCGTCTGCTGCTCGTTGAAGCGGAGCTGAAACCCGGCAGACTTGATTGCAGCCCAATAAACATCTGGCGTGTTCTCGTGGATCCTGTCGAAGGAATACACAACGTCAACGTCAAACTGCTCAAGGATGTCGATGATCTCCTCATCCTTGAGTGATTTCCCTAGCAAAGAGAGCGCTGTCATGGGGTCTAACGCCTAAGGTAAGCCGGCCCGCGCAGTCGAGTGGACCAAGTCGTAAGCTCTACCGGCAGCCTGGTCCGCATAACGAAGTCGGTTCGGCTTTAACGCATTGTTAGGCCGCACGGCGCTCATGGCTCCGATTCTCCCGCGAATTGAATTGGCAACCTTACTAAACCTCCCCGTCCGGGTTGGAGCTTGGCGAGGCCAGGGGAAATTACCCAAGTCTTCGCGCTTTCCACCGCTGCGACATCAAGGTCGGGAACTCCTGACGATCGTGAAATGATCACGTGCCGCACTTGGCCGCACGGATTCAAGAACAGCACCAGTTCTACCTGACCGAATACGTCAGTTCCAACTAGCTGAGGTGGATAGTTGATTGTCTGGCGGGGTGCTTGTGGCGTGCAAGCCTCTATATATATGGGCGCGAACACAGGGTTCTCGCTCGGAGTGACAGCGGAACCCAAATTACTCTGTAAGGCAAGAAGAAGCATTAGTGTGGCGACCATCAAACCCTCCCCTGCGGACGAACACCTGAGTGAAGCCGCGCCGCGAAGCGGCGTCGACCTGGACGAATTGTTAGGCGATCCAGCTTGGACGTTCTTGCCGAATCACCCATTTGTTACCAATTTTCTCAAGCTCAACTTCCCATCCTGCGCCGCAAAGAAAGCATCCGGTGCGCCCAAGCTTTACGACTGCAGACCTCGGGGACGTGTACGCAGGTAGGCTCAGGTGGATGATGCCTTAAGCCGACCCGCGAAGCGGGTTCGGCTTGAATGAATTTTTAGGCCCAGGACATGACGCCTGACTGGCGCCCTAATCGTTATGCCAGGCAATAAAAGATGGCGGCAGGCCATTAGCCTGAAAATCCTCCAAAGCACGTATCACAACCTCAGCGGGATAGCTCCAGGAGGCTGGATATGCATCCACTTGACCGAATACTGCACGCCCCCCTTGCACTGTATTCGCAAAAGAGCGAAAAGCCCAATCCAACCTACGCGTTCTGCAACGCCCCGGGACTGCAAAACACGTGGCACCCCGGCATGGGAAGAAGAGGCGGCGACACCGCCGACGCAGCCCTTCACCGCAGCCTACGCTACAGAAATTTCTGCGATATGGCCAAAGAGATGCGCTGCCGCGTTCGCGCTTCCTGGCGAACGCGGAGCAGAGCCAACGCACGCGCGCAGGCATTGCATGATCCCCAGCAATCGCACGCGGCAAAGTGCTTTCAGCGAGTGCCTTGGCCAAGCGCAAACCTTCCGTCGGCGCCGCACTCGCGGCGCGCGGAAAACACCGCTACTAGGTCCGGCCCAGCCTTCGCTCGACCTGGCGCCGCTCCCACGCACCGCCCAGCAAAAAGGTCTTGAGCGCGTGGATCGAGAGGCCAGCGCCCCAGACGAGCCACAGCAGCAATCCGGCCCACCAATGGTCGGGGGAGATCAACAAGAGCACTGCAACGACGGCAGCGCATACCACGAGATAGACAACGATGTGCAGGTAGAACTCTCGCAGCTGGCCGGTGGACTTCATGGCAAGCGCTTCCTGCGGTGAGACCCGGTCTTCGGCGCTCGCCATTTCCGGCTCTCCCAAGTCTTCGATGGGGACATCGAAGACCGCGGCCAAGGACCTGAGCGTTTCCAGGCTGGGCTTGGCACCTGCTTCCAGGCGCTGAATCGTGCGCAGGCTGGTTCCACTGACGTCGGCCAGCTGCTGCTGAGACCAACCTCTCTTGAGCCGAAGTTTTTGCGTGATCATCTCGTCGTCCCTGGATTTGGCGAATGCATCGTGAGCGACAGACCGGAGCCCGTCTACGTCAGCGACCCGCCACGGAGGCGTCATTCCTACGACAGGGCCCGCAACCCACTGATCTTGAATAGAATCCAGACACGCACACGGCATCGGCGAGAACGGCTGGTCGGGCCGCTGCGCTGACGCTCAGTAAGCAAACTCGCGAAACACCCGATCGATATCGCCATGCCACGCCCCGTGATACAGCGCCAGCTTGCGCTCGGCCGCGGTCTCGCCGGCGTGCAGGATCTCCACCAGCGGTTCCAGGAAGCGCGATTCGTCCTGGCCGTCGCCGTTCAGGCGGGCGCGGCGGCGCAGGCCGTCCAGGGCGATCTTCACCGACTCGGCGGCGAGGTCCTGCACGGTGCCGTTGCGGAACGGCAGCTTCAGCGCCTGTTTCGGCACGCCGTCGCGCAGCGCGTGGCGTTCGACCAGACTGAAATCCTTGACCAGGTCCCAGGCCGCGTCCAGCGCGGCATCGTCGTACAGCAGGCCGACCCAGTACGCCGACAGCGCGCACAGCCGACCCCACGGGCCGGCGTCGGCGCCGCGCATTTCCAGGTATTTCTTCAACCGCACTTCCGGGAACGCGGTGGTCATGTGATCGGACCAGTCGCGCAGCGTCGGCAGCGCGCCCGGCAACGCCGGCAGCTTGCCCTGCATGAAGTCGCGGAAGCTCTGCCCGCTGGCGTCGACGTAGGTGCCGTCGCGGTAGGAGAAGTACATCGGCACGTCGAGCAGGTAGTCGACGTAGCGCTCGTAGCCGAAGCCGTCCTCGAACACGAAGTCGAGCATGCCGGTGCGGTCGGCATCGGTGTCGGTCCAGATGTGCGAGCGGTAGCTGAGGTAGCCGTTGGGCTTGCCCTCGGTGAACGGGGAGTCGGCGAACAGCGCGGTGGCGATCGGCTGCAGCGCCAACGACACGCGGAACTTCTTGATCATGTCCGCTTCGCTGGCGTAGTCCAGGTTGACCTGGACCGTG
>Ga0182005_1000718_pt1 | contig 15278 bp, 16 predicted proteins | sample Sormic07211103_1_FD_123021 | JGI IMG/M metagenome (GOLD analysis project Ga0182005, IMG submission 123021) | Rhizosphere microbial communities from Sorghum bicolor, Mead, Nebraska, USA - 072115-103_1 MetaG | ecosystem: Host-associated > Plants > Roots > Rhizosphere | place: USA: Nebraska...
ACCATCGCCAACACGGGCCACGAAGAAGTCGTCTTCTGCCATAACAAGGACGCGGGCCTGAAGGCCATCATCGCGATCCACAACACCGTGCTTGGCCCGTCCCTGGGCGGCCTGCGCATGTGGCCGTACAAGACCGAGCAGGATGCCGTCAACGACGTGCTCCGCCTGTCGCGTGGCATGACCTACAAGAACGCGGTGGCCGGCCTGAACCTCGGCGGCGGCAAGGCCGTGATCATCGGCGATCCCTCCAAGGACAAGTCCGAGGCGCTGTTCCGCGCCTTCGGCCGTTTCGTCAACTCGCTCAACGGCCGCTACATCACGGCCGAGGACGTCGGCATCGACGTCAACGACATGGAATACGTCTACCGCGAGACCGAATACGTCACCGGCGTGCACCAGGTGCACGGCGGTTCGGGCGATCCCTCGCCGTTCACCGCCTTCGGCACGCTGCAAGGCCTGATGGCCGCGCTGCAGAGCAAGCACGGCAACGAAGACGTCGGCAAGTACAGCTACGCCGTGCAGGGCTGCGGCCACGTCGGCAGCGAATTCATCAAGCTGCTGCGCGAGCAGGGCGCGAAGGTGTTCGTCACCGACATCAACAAGGATGCGGTGCAGCGCTGCGTCGACGAACTCGGCTGCGAGGCCGTGGGCCTGGACGAGATCTACGACGTCGACGCCGATGTCTACAGCCCGTGCGCCCTCGGCGGCACGATCAACGAGCAGACGATCGACCGCATCAAGGCGAAGATCATCTGCGGCGCGGCCAACAACCAGCTCGCGACCGACGCCATCGGTGACGAAGTCGCGCGTCGTGGCATCGTCTACGCCCCGGATTACGCGGTGAACGCAGGCGGCGTGATGAACGTGTCGCTGGAGATCGACGGCTACAACCGCGAACGCGCCATGCGCATGATGCGCACGATCTACTACAACGTCGGCCGCATCTTCGAGATCTCCGCCCGCGACAACATCCCGACCTACAAGGCCGCGGACCGCATGGCGGAAGAGCGCATCAGCGCCATCGGCAAGATCCGCCTGCCCCACATGGGCAACGGCGCACCGCGCTTCCAGGGCCGCATGCGCGGGCAGTAAGCGCTACGCATATTGGGCAACGAAGAAGCCGCCGGCGCGATCCGGCGGCTTTTTTCGTTTCGGGATTACGCCATCTGGACGAGCACCGTCATCCCCCGGCGCGGCAACGCCGGGCATAAGCTGGACACGGCGGTTCCATCCGAGCCGCCATCGGCAAACCATGGAGTGGATGCATCATGAACAACGGCGTGGAAAGGCAGAACGGCACGGTCAAATGGTTCAACGACGCGAAGGGATTCGGCTTCATCGCCCCGGAAACGGGTGCCGACGTTTTCGTGCACTTCCGGTCCATCCAGACAACGGGTTTCAAGACCCTGAAGGAAGGACAGAGGGTGTCGTTCATCGTGGTACAAGGCCTGAAAGGCTTGCAGGCCGACGACGTACATCCCCTCTGATGCATCAAGCAGCAGAGCTCGACCCCTCGTTCGGCGACAATGGCAGGCTCATCTTGACTTCGAGCCATAGGCGTACGTTCGCGTACGACATGGCGACGGGTGACGACGACAGTATTTTCGTTGCATTGTCATGCATCGACGATGTGGCGGTCGGTGCTCTGTTCGGGCTTGCCAAGCTTCACCCCGATGGCCGGATCAATCAGACATTCGGTGCCGAGGGCTACTCGGTTCATCCCGCCCCCGGCGAAACACACGGAAATGGGAATTCCCGGACGCGCGGCACACGCAACTCCCCACCGTACGCGCTATCGCAGGTCGCGGAGGAGTTCGGCGTCGTCGCAAAAGGCATCCAGCCGTTCGTCCTGCCCGATGGAAAGATCCTCTTGCGCTGCACGTCGGGTCGACCGTACGACATACCGGAGCCATTTCTCGCAAGGTTTCATGCGAATGGCTCGCTCGACATGTCATTCGGCAACGAAGGCACGCGGATCTTCGTGTTCGAAGAACACATTCTGCTCGACGCAAACGTCATTTCCCTGGACGGCGAGCTGATTGTCCTGGCGGGTCGACGTTATCGCAGGAGTGACGGAAAGATCGACGGCGTAATCATCCGGTTGCTCGAGGATGGAAGCGCCGACCCCTCGTTCGGCGAAGCGGGCATCCTTCCGGCGGCCTTTCCCGGCGGCGTGGACGAAAATGTCCAGTGCGCCGTCATCCAGGGCGAGAAGTTCATTCTCGCGGGCATGAACTCGTTGCAGGCACTTGCGCGCCGGTTCCTTCCGAACGGGGAAATCGACACGACGTTCGGAAGCCAGGGAACATACTATCTGCCCGAAACAGAAGATCCCGACACGGGGCCACCGTATTTCGTGCACGTTCTGCCGACTGCGGACGGGGGATTCATCGGCCTGGGAACAGACCCGGTTCCCGGCACCGCTACCTCTCGCGATTATGGATTCGTCGTCGGCATCGATGCGGACGGTCGAGCGAACCAGGATTTCGGCGGAGGGCATCCCATCCTGACCCCCGCGCACCTTGGAACAGCGAGGCTGCACGGTGGCATGTTCGACCGGTCCGGGAAACTCGTCGTCGCCGGCACCCTCGGTGGCACGTACGCCAAAGGGTGGCTGGTGGGCCGGTACTCCTCCTCGGGCGTGCCGGATGAATCGTTCGGCGACCGCGGCTTCATGTATGTCGTTTTTGGCGAGCCTGCGTATTTCAATGAAATCGCGCGAGGATTCACCGTCCAGGGCACCCGTGGAATCCTGCTGTCAGGTCAGGTCATAAACGCAACCAGCAACGTAAGCGACGCGGTCGTCTTTCGTGTACCGCTCGCCTGAAGTCGCCACCGTGCCGGGTCAAGACGCCGCGACGGCCAGGTTCGTCGCGGTCACGGCGGGCGCCGGTGCGGTCACCATCGCACCAAGGGTCAACAGGCAGGTCAGGACGGCGGCGACGAAGAAGGTCTTCAGCATGGCGGTCTCGAATTTCATGGTCGTTCTCCAGGACGGTGGATGAAGGGGTTTCGAGAGAGGTATCGCAAGGGCCGTGCCAACCGGCGGAACGGGCTGGAAGGCGCATTCCACGGGGGTTGGCGCGGGGCGTCCGTGATACCGGTACGTGTCCGCGGACGGTACGGCGTCCGGCCGGTCGCCGTGTCCGGACGCCAACCACGGTGACCCGTGGGAGCCGCTTCAGCGGCGATGGGTGCTTGTCGACAGCGGGCCCGCCGCCGCGGGATCGCCGCTGAAGCGGCTCCCACAGCGGCTCCCATAGCGGCTCTCCGCACTCGAGACGTCGCAGCAAGTGGACCCCATGTTCCGGGCTTCGATCTGCTACACTTTCCGCACCCGGGTACTCTTGTAAGGCTTTGCCTACACGGTGCTTTTGGGTTCAGGGGAATGCCGCCGGACGGCGGCGACAACCAGAGCATTCCGATCACCTTCGTCGCCTCGATGGTGGCGCCCGTTTCCGTTTGCCCTCGCGGGCGCGGGCCTGCGCGACCCCGGGGATGAAATGGACTTACCGAGCTATGAGCGCGATCCCAGCTGAAACCTTCACCTCCGACGACGTCCTCGCTCGTCTCCGCTCGGTCCTGCACGAGACCTTCGAGATCGACCCGAGCAAGGTGACCCCGGAAGCCAACCTCTTCACCGACCTCGAACTGGACAGCATCGACGCGATCGATCTCGCGATCCAGGTCCAGGACATGACCGGCACCCGGATCAAGCCCGAGGACTTCAAGAGCGTGCGTACGGTCGGCGACGTCGTCGCCACCGTGCAGTCACTGCTCACCCGCTGAGCGGACCGATGGCGGGCAGGCCCGGACCGCGCGATGCCGCGGCGCGTTCCTTCGCGCCCTGCGCCGTCGTACCGATCTACAACCACGGACGAACCATCGCCGCCACGGCGAACGCCCTGGCTGCACACGGCTTGCCCGTGCTGATCGTCGACGACGGCTCGAACGACGAGACGCGCGACATCCTCGACGCCCTGGTCGCCGGGCGCGACGAGCTTCGCCTGATCCGCCTGCCCGAGAACGCAGGCAAGGGCGCCGCTCTCACCGCCGGCTTCCTCGCCGCGCACGCTGCGGGTTACAGCCACGTGCTGCAGATCGACGCCGACGGGCAGCACGACATCGCCGATGTGCCGCGCTTCCTCGCCGAGGCACGCGCCACTCCGGAAGCGATGATCTGCGGCAAGCCGATCTACGACGACACGGTGCCGCGCGCCCGCCTGTACGGCCGCTACCTCACCCACGCCTGCGTCTGGGTCGAAACGCTCTCGTTCGACATCCAGGATTCCATGTGCGGCTATCGTCTCTATCCGCTCGCCGACACCTGCGCCGAGATAGCGCGCAAGCCGCTTCCGGCACGCATGGACTTCGACACCGAGATCGCGGTGCGCCTGTACTGGCGCGGCGTGCCGGTGCGAAACGTGCCGACGCGCGTGATCTATCCGGAAGACGGCCTGTCGCACTTTCGCATGTGGCACGACAACGTCCGCATCACCGCCATGCACACCCGCCTGTTGCTCGGCATGCTGCCACGCATGCCTCGCTTGCTCCTTCGCAAGTTCAACCGAAGGAACGCACGATGCGCCGCCTGATCGCCCTCGCCGCGCTGTTCTGCGCGTTTGCCGTCCAGGCCCAGGCGCCGACCCTCGTGGACGACATCCTGGCGCAACTCGCCCGGCACGCCCAGGTGCGCGCCACGTTCACCCAGAGCCGCGAGAACCCCGCGCTGGCGGAGCCCCAGGTCAGCCATGGCGACCTCCTGTTCGTCGTCGGCCACGGCATGCTCTGGCACACGCGCGATCCTTTCGACGACAACCTCGTGCTCACCACGGACGGCACTTCGCGGCTGGATGCGCAGGGCAGGCTCGAACGCGTTCGCGACGGCAACCGCGGCGTCAGCCAGGTCTCGGCGATGCTGCAGTCGCTGCTCGCCGGGCAATCCACCGAGGCCATGCGCCAGTTCAGCGTCACCGCGGAAGGCTCGCCGGAACGCTGGACCTTGCGCTTCGTGCCACGCCAGGCGCGCATGGCCCGCGTACTGGCCGGCATCACGCTGAAGGGCGATGCCTTCCTGCAATCGATCGAGGTCGAGCTGGCCAATGGCGAACGCACCCGCATCGCCTTCTCCGACACGCGCGACGCCGGGCCCCTCACCCTGCTCGAAGCCAAGGTGCTCGGCGTTCCATGAGACAGGTACCGACCGCGGTGCGTGCCGGCTTGTTCGCGTTCGCGGCGCTGGTGGCCTGCGTGTCGTGTGCATGGTTGCTCTTCGGCCGCGGCGTCTCGCCACTACAGACCGACCTGCTGACCATGCTGCCGGCCACCGAGCGCCACCCCTTGGCGGAAGACGCGGTGGAACGGCTGGCGAAGTCCAGCGGGGACCGCATGGTGCTGCTGGTGGGCAGTGCCGATGACGGCAGCGCCAAGGACGCCGCGCGCGAGCTGGGCGCCGCGCTGAGTGGCGATCCCGTCTTTGCCTCGGTCATCGCCGAACTGCCGCCCTTCGACCTCGACCAGCTCGTCACGCCGTTCCTGCCGTTCCGTTTCCATCTGCTGACGGCGGAAGATCGCGCCGCCATCGTGGCACCGGGCTTCGATCCCGTCGCCATGCTCAGGCGGCGGTTGAATGAACCCTTCGGTGCGAACGTGGGCGCGAAACTCACCGACGATCCGTTCGGCTGGCTGCAACACTGGCTCGACCGCCAGCCGTGGAACCATGCCACCCTCGTGCCCGAAGACGACCTGCTCGTCGCGCGTCGCGGCGACGAGACCCACGTCCTGGTGATCGCCACGCTCGCCGGTTCGTCATACGGCGATACCGTGCAGCGCCAGGCGCTGGCGGCGCTGGCCAAGGCGGAAAAGGCCATGGCGGCGAAGCATCCGGATGCGCGACTGCTGCGCACCGGAGCGATCTTCTACGCCGCCGCCGCGCGTGCCGGTGCCGAACGGGATACGCACGTGGTCGGCATCGCCTCGTCACTCGGCATCGCCGCGCTGTTGCTGTTCGTATTCCGTTCGGTCCGGCCGCTGCTGATCGCCTTCGTTTCGACCGCGCTCGGCGTGGTCGGCGCCATCGTCGCCACGGTGCTGGTGTTCGGCCAGTTGCACCTGCTGACCCTGGTCTTCGGCGCGGCGCTGCTGGGCGAAGCGGTGGATTATTCGATCCAGTACCTCTGCGCGCGTGCCAACGCAGGCCAGGCGTGGAACGCCGCGCGTGGCGTGCGCCAGGTCCGTCCGGCGCTGCTGCTGGCGCTGGCCACGTCCCTGCTGGGCTACGCGCTGCTCGCGCTCGTTCCCTTTCCCGCCTTGCGGCAGATGGCCTGTTTCGCCATCGCCGGCATGGCCGTCGCCTGCGCCAGCGTGTTCTGGCTGTTGCCGGTGTTGGCGGCGAAGCCGGCCCGTGCACCGCTCGCCCCGTCCCTGGTGCGGCTGGCGCTCCGCTGGCAGCGCATCGCCTCGGGTCGCCGCGCCCTCGCGGCCATCGCCGTGCTGGCGCTGCTCGCCCTTCCCGGCTGGTCGCGCCTCGGACACGACGACGACATCCATCTGCTCATCTCCCCGCCGAAGTCGCTGGAGGCACAGACGGCCACGATCCGCGACATCGCCGGTTTCGGGGGCGGCAGCCAGTTCTGGCTGGTGGAAGGCAAAGATACCGAGCAGGTGCTGCAACGCGAGGAAGCGCTCACCGATCGCCTGCGCACATGGCGGGACGACGGCAAGCTCACCGGCTGGACCGGTGTGAGCACGATGCTGCCCTCGTTGAAACGGCAACACGACAACCTCGCCGCCGCGGCCATGGTTTTCTGCGGTAAAGCCAGCCCCCCGCAGCTCACCGCGGACACATGCCATGGCAAGGTCCGCTCCGCCATGCTGGCCGCCGGCTTCAAGGCCGAGGCGGCCGACGCCTACGAGGCGACCTTCCCTGGCCGTGCCTTCACCCTCGACGACTGGTTCAAGACGCCCGCATACACTCCCTTCCAGTACCTGTGGATGAGCGGGAATCATGGCACCGGCAGTATCGTGCTGCCGCAAGGCCAGGACGACGTGAACCTGCTGCGCACCGCCGCCGGAGGCCTGCCCGGCGTCTCGCTGATCGACAAGCCCGCCGGCATCTCCATGTTGTTCGGCCGCTATCGTGGCTACGCGAACATCTGGCTGGGCGCGGCACTGGCGCTGGTCGGCCTCGCCTTCGCCTGGCGCTACGGTCCACGCGCTGCCTGGCGCGTGCTGCTGCCGCCCGCGGCCGGCATCGTCTTCAGCGTCGCCGCGCTCGGCTATCTCGACCAACCGCTCACCCTGTTCCACATCATGGCCCTGATGCTGGTGCTGGGTGTCGGCGCGAACTATGCCGTCTTCCTTCGCGAAGGCGAGCCTCATGCTGCCCATGTTCCCGGGGCCGCTTACGCGGGCGTGCTGCTGTCGGCCGCCACGGCCCTGCTCTCTTTCGGGCTGCTCGCGCTCAGCACGATGCCCGCCCTCCGGCATTTCGGTCTCACCCTGCTCTTCGGGATCGGCTTCACCGCGCTGCTGGCGCCGGTGAGCGTTCCCGCACCAAAGAAATCCAACGCATGAACACCACCGCATATTCCACGGGGAATCACACGATGAAACGCGTCGTCGTCACCGGTATCGGCGGCATCACGCCGCTCGGCCACGACTGGACCCGCATCGAGGCGCGCCTGCGCCAGTTCCACAACGCCGTGCGCCGCATGGGCGAGTGGGACTACTTCGACAAGCTCAACGGCCGCCTGGGCGCGCCGGTGGACGATTTCAGCCTGCCCACGCACTGGTCGCGCAAACACGTGCGTTCGATGGGGCGCGTGGCGCAACTGGCCGTCGCCGCCAGCGAACGCGCACTCGCGGACGCCGGCCTGCTCGACGACGAACGGATCGCCGATGGCCGCATGGGCGTGGCCTACGGTTCGTCCGGCGGCAGCATCGAGCCAGCCCGTACCGTGGGGCACATGCTCGAGACCGGCTCGATGCAGGGCGTGACCGCCACGAGCTACATCCAGATGATGGCGCACACCACGGCGGTGAACGTGGGCGTGTTCTTCGGCCTCAAGGGCCGGGTCATCACCACCTCGAGCGCATGCACCTCGGGAAGCCAGGCCATCGGCTACGGTTACGAAGCGATCCAGCAAGGCAAGCAGACGCTGATGCTGTGCGGCGGTGCCGAGGAACTCTCCGGGCCGGGCGCGGCCGTGTTCGATACCTTGTTCGCCACCAGCACCCGCAACGAGACGCCGGAGCTCACGCCCCGCCCGTTCGACGCCGGACGCGACGGCCTGGTGGTCGGCGAAGGCGCGACCACGCTGATCCTCGAGGAATACGAACACGCGGTGGCACGCGGCGCGCGCATCTATGCGGAAGTCGTCGGCTTCGGCACCAATTCCGACGGCGCGCACATCACCCAGCCCACGCGCGAAACGATGGCGGGCGCCATGCGCCTGGCACTGGCAGATGCCGGCCTGCCGGCTTCCGCCATCGGTTACGTCAGCGCGCACGGCACCGCCACCGATCGCGGCGACGTGGCCGAGAGCCACGCCACCGCCGACGTGCTGGGCGCCGGCGTACCGATCAGTTCGATGAAGAGCTACGTCGGCCATACGCTCGGCGCCTGCGGCGCACTGGAAGCGTGGTGGGCGATCGAGATGATGCGCGGCGGCTGGTTCGCGCCGACGATCAACCTCGACACTCCCGATCCGGAGTGTGCGGCACTGGATTACCTCACGGGCGAAGGCAGGGACATCCAGACCGACCATGTGATGAACAACAACTTCGCCTTCGGTGGGATCAACACCTCGCTCATCTTCAAGGCGCATCGCTGATGCGGCGTGTCGTCGTCACCGGCATGGGCGCGGTGTCCTGCCTAGGCGCCGGCCGGCACGCGCTGTTCGAAGGACTGCGCGCGGGCCGCGCGGGCTTTCGCCACAGGGACGATTTCGAGGCGCTCGGCATGCGCTGCCGGGTCGCCGCGCCCGTCGACCTCTCGGCACTGGAACCGCCGCCGCGCAAGCTGCGCCGCTACCTGCCCCAGGCGGCTGAATTCGCCTGGCATGCCACGCGTGAAGCATTGGCCGAGGCGAACCTGGACGAAGCGCGGGTACGCGAGCGCGATGTCGGCATCGTCATGGGCGGTGCCGCGGCGCTGAGCGAATACGAGGCCGGCCTCGATGTCTTCCATGCCAAGGGGATATCCCGGCTGTCGCCGTTCATCGTGCCTCGCAGCATGGGCAGCGCGGTATCGGCCACGCTCACCCACGCGTTCGGATTCGGCGGCCGTGGATTCACCGTCGGCTCCGCCTGCACGAGCGCCACGCACGCGATCGGCCAGGGCATGGAACTGATCCAGCTCGGCCGCCAGGAGATCGTGGTGTGTGGGGGCGCCGAGGAACTGCATGACAAAGCCGCCATGTGTTTCGACGTGATGAACGCGCTTTCCTCCACCAGCGTGGCCGGTGAACGCGTATCGACGCCTTACGCCGCCGACCGCGATGGCATCCTGCTCGGCGGCGGCGCCGGCGTGCTGGTACTGGAATCGCTTGAACACGCGTTGGCACGGGGCGCGACGATCCTCGCCGAGATGGCGGGCTATGGTGCCGCTTCCGACCCGGACGGCATGATCAGCCCCGCCGCGGACGGCATGGCCGAGGCCATGCACCAGGCCATCGACCTCGCCGGCACCCTGCCCGACTATGTGAATACGCATGCCTGCGCCACCGTCGCCGGCGATCTGGCCGAATGGGAAGCGCTGCGCCGTGTGTTCGGCGATCGTGGCCACCCGGTGCCGCCTATGTCGTCGATCAAGGGCCTCATCGGCCACGCGCCCGCCGCCGCGGGTGCGCTCGACGCCATCGCCGCGATCGCGATGATGGAACAGGAGGTCCTGCTTGGCGGTGCCATGCCACGTGAGCGCGATCCCGCCTTCGCGGACGCGCCGCTCATCGAAGGTGAACTCACGAAACGCATCGATAGCCTGCTTTCGAACACCTTCGGTTTCGGCGGCAGTTGCGCCGCGCTGATGATCCGCCGTTTCGACGGGGACAACGCATGATCGACCTGCACATCGACGCGTGGCGTGCCTGGGCGCCGGGCGTGGACGCCCCCGCCGACTGGGCGGCTTGGGCCGCCGATCCGCATCCCATCGTCGATCGCGGCGAACAGCCCGCCTGCGATTTCGTTCCGGCAATGCAGCGTCGCCGGCTCAGCAGGCTGGCGCGCATCGTGATGCATGCCGCGTGGCCCTTGTGCGGCGGCGACGAGCAACTGCCTTTCGTGTTCGCCTCACGCCACGGCGAGACCACCCACACCTTCGCCATGCTCGACGAGATCGGCCGCGAGGCCCCGCTGTCGCCGACGCGGTTCGGCCTGTCCGTGCATAACGCCATCGCCGGGCAATGGTCCATCCTGCGCGGCCAGCGCGGCGAATCGGTGGCCATCGCCGGCGAGGCCGATACCTTCGAACATGCGATCGTCGAGGCCGCCGCCCTGCTCGGCGAGGGTGCTTCCGCCGCCATCGTGGTCGTCGCCGAAGAGCTTCCCGCCGAGGCCTACGACGGATGGATCGACGACGTACCCTTCTCGTATACGCTCGCACTGCGAGTATCGCTGGCGGGCGGTGGCCCGCGCTGGCGCCTGTCGCTCGGTGAAAATACCGGCGCCACGCCGGCGGCCGGTGAGCCGCACGCCTTGCGTTTCGTCCGCGCCTTGCACCATGGTGCGACCCTCGACCACCCGTGGAAGACACGACGATGGACCTGGCAGCCGATAGCGTGAGCCGCCGCCGCGACGCATGGGCGTGGCGCTTCGTCTTCACCGCGCTCAGCTTCGCGCTGTTCGGCGTCGGCGGCGTGCTGCTGCGGCTGCTCATCCTGCCCGTGGTCCTGCACTGGCCAGGCCCGCCCGCCGTGCGCCGGCGGCGCGCCCGGCGCACGGTCGGCCACGCCTTCTGGCTGCATGCCCAGTTCATGTACCGGACCGGCGTGGTGAGCTATTCCTTCGAAGGCCTGGAGAAGCTGGGCCGCCCCGGCCAGATGATCGTCGCCAACCACCCTTCGCTGATCGACGTGGTCTACCTCATCGGCCACGTGCCCGATGCCAACTGCATCGTGAAGCACAGTCTCTGGAAGAACCCCTGCATGCGCGGGCCCGTGAGCGTCGCGCAGTACATCAGCAACGATGGCAGCGCGGACATGCTGGAGCGCGCGGCCGACGTGCTGCGCGAAGGACAGACGCTGATCGTCTTCCCCGAAGGCACGCGCACCACGCCGGGAGAGTTCCCGGTGTTCCACCGTGGCGCGGCGGCGATCGCCGTCCGCGGGGCGCGGGTGGTCACGCCCGTGTTCATCAGCGTCCGGCCCACCACGCTGACCAAGGCCGAGCCGTGGTATCGCGTCCCGCATCGGCGCGTGCGCATGCATCTGCGCGTAGGTGACGATATTCCCGTGCAGGGCTTCAGCGAAGGCACTCCCGCGCCGATAGCCTCCCGACGTCTCAACGAACACCTGCACGCCCTCTACGCCAGGGAACTCAAGGCATGAACGACCTCGAGCGGGATATCGCCCGCCTCATCATCGACACGCTCGCCCTAGAGCACCTGGGTGTCGACGACATCGCCCCGGACCAGCCGCTTTTCGGCCAGGGACTCGGGCTGGATTCGGTCGATGCGCTGGAACTCGCGCTCGCGTTGCAAAACCGCTATGGCCTGAAGATCGCATCGGATTCGCGAGATGCGCGGCGCCATTTCGAAACCGTGCGCAGCCTGGCCCTCTACGTCCGGGCGAGTGGGTCCGCATGCGCAAGCTGAGCGACCTCGTCCTGCTGATCGTCGGCGTGCTGTACCCGTTCATCGTGTACTTCGGCATGGACCACGTGTCGACGCCGGTCTTCGGCCTGATCCTCGGCGGCCTCTGGCTCGTCCGCGCGCCCGCGCTCCTGCGCCAGCCCGGGGGGCGCTGGATGCTCGGCATCACCCTGGTCTATTGCGCCGTGCTCGCCTTCGGTGGCGAAGAACACCTGCTGCGCTGGTACCCCAGCCTGATCTGCGCCCTGCTGCTGGCGGCCTTCGGCCTGAGCCTGAAATACGGACCGCCGATGATCGAGCGCATCGCGCGGGTGAGCGAACCGGACCTGCCTCCGGTCGCCGTTCGCTATACGCGCCGGGTGACCTGGGTATGGGTGGCGTTCTTCGCGCTCAACGGCACCGCTTCGGGCGTGCTCGCCGAGTGGGGACCGCTTTCATGGTGGACGTTCTACAACGGCATCCTCGCCTATTCCGTCATGGGCGCTCTGTTCCTGGGCGAGTGGGTCCTCCGCCAGCGCCTTCGCCGGCGGATCAACAAGGCACCGATGGACGGTGCCGCGCAGCGCCTCGCCTCGCATCCCTGGGTGGACGCGGCGGCGGGCGGGTATGCCGGAAAACTGGGCCCGGGCATGGTCGTCGCGCTGGGCACCGCCGGACGGCTGGCCTTGCTCCGTCACGGCCGCGCGGGCATGGTCAACGAGTTGGGCCAGCACGCGGCCGGTGACGATGCCCTCTCCACGCCACTGGTCTGGCGGTTCGTCGACATGCTGCCGGAACCGTCCAGCGTGGATGCGCTGCTACGCGCCGCCTTGCCCGAGACCGCCATCGTGCTCGGCGAGCACCGCGAAGGCGATACCTGCACGATCGACCTCGAACTGCCGCTCGACCTCGCCTGCTTCGCGGATCATTTCCCCGATGCGCCGGTGCTGCCTGGCGTATTGCAGGTGGGCTGGGCGCTCGACCTGGCCGCGCCGCGGCTCGGCACGCCACGTACCTGCCATGCCATGGATGGCCTGAAGTTCCAGCGGCTGCTGCGCCCCGGCGATCGTGTCCGACTCGTACTACGCCACGACCCCGATACCCGACGCCTTCACTTCGCCTATCGCATGGACGATGCGCCCGTCTCCTCGGCCCATCTTCGCCTGGATGGCACCCATGCCTGAGGCGACGGCGAACGTGCAGCATTGGGCGGCGCAAAAGGAGCGCGGCAGCTTCCTCGGCATCAAGCTCACCGCCATCGCCGTGCGGCTGCTCGGCCGACGCGCGGTGACGCCCGTGATCCAGCTGATCGTGCTGTATTTCTTCGTCACCGGACGCGCGGCGCGACACAACGTGCGCGACTACCAGCGGCGCCTCGCCGCATGGAGCGGGCGCGGCGACCTCTTCCCACGTTCGCGTGCCGTGTTCGCCCAGTACCTCGCCTTCGGGGAATGCATGCTCGACCGTTTCGATGTCTGGCGCGGCAAGCTGCGCCTCGCCTCGATCGACATGGACGATCCCGATGGCGTGCGTGACGCGCTGCTGGCCGGTGGGCGCGGGCAGCTGCTGGTCTGCACCCACCTGGGCAACCTCGATGTATGCCGTGCGATGGCCGAGGTCGGCGAGGGCGTGGCGCTGAACGTCCTGATGCATCTGCCCAACGCCGCGCACTTCAACCGGCTGCTTGGCGAGTCGGGCGACAAACGGCTTCGCCTGATGCACGTGGGCGACCTGGATACTTCCGCGATGCTGGAACTGTCGCAGCGCCTGGAGCGGGGCGAGTGGATCGCCATCGCAGGCGACCGCGTGCCGGAACACGGCGGACGCGTCGTCGACGCGGATTTCCTCGGCGCGCCCGCGGCCTTTCCGCAAGGCCCATGGCTGATGGCCGCGATGCTGCGTTGCCCGGTGAACCTCGTTTGCTGCCTGAAACACCAGGGCCGTTATCGCATCCACCTTCGTCGCTTCGCCGATGCCGCCGGGTGGGAACGCGGGTCGCGCGCTGCGGCCATCGCCCGGTCGGTAACGGACTATGCCGCGTGGCTCGCCGAACGTTGCCTCGACGCACCCTTGCAATGGTTCAATTTCCACGCGTACTGGCACGGTACGAACGGAGCAGCCCATGCGCGCTAGCGGCGTTCTCGCCGCCGAGATCGAAGTGACCGTCCCCTTCTTCGACGTCGACTCCATGGACGTCGTCTGGCACGGCCACTACGTGAAATACCTCGAGATCGCGCGTTGCGCGCTGCTCGACGACCTCGGCCACAACTACAGGCGGATGAAGGAAACAGGCTATGTCTGGCCCATCATCGACCTGCAACTGCGTTATGCCCGCGCCGCACGCTTCGGGCAAACCCTGCGCGTGCGCGCCGAACTGATCGAGTGGCAGAACCGCTTGAAGATCCACTACACGTTGAGCGACGCCGCCAGCGGCGAGCGCCTCACCCGGGCCAGCACCATCCAGGTCGCGGTGAGCCTCGTCGATGGAGAGATGCAACTGGTCTCGCCCACCGTGTTCACCGACGATGTCGACCGTCGCCTTGCGCGCCGCTCGCAGGACCGTTCCGCAGGAAGCACGCCATGAAGTACGCCAGCGCCACCTATGTCGAGGAAACCCGGATCGGTTTCGTTTTCCTGCGCACGCATACCTGGCAGCACCATGTGCTGCGGGTCGCCATCAACGACCTGAAACGACTGGTCGGCGAGCCGCTGCCACGAGGAGGCACCCTGCTCGACGTCGGCTGCGGCCAGGGCCGCTCGTTCCGGCTGCTGCGCGATGCCTTCGCACCCGCCCGCATCGTGGGCCTGGACGCCGACCCGCACAGCGTCGCGTTGTCGGCCCGGGAAGCGGAACGCGAAGGTATCGAGGCGAAGCTGATGCTGGGCGACTGCGCCAGCATCGACCTGCCCGATGCCAGCGTGGACGTGCTGTTCTGCCACCAGACCTTCCACCACCTGGTGGAACAGGAACGTGCCCTCGACGAATTCTGGCGCGTGTTGAAGCCGGGCGGACTGCTGCTCTTCGCCGAGTCCACGCGCGCCTATATCGACACCTGGGTGATCCGCTGGTTCTTCCGCCATCCGATGCACGTGCAGAAGAGCGCCGATGAATACATGGCGATGCTGCGTGCTCGGGGTTTCGTCTTCGATGAAAGCAACATTTCCCTGCCCTACCTGTGGTGGAGCCGTTCGAAGGATTTCGGCCTGCTCGAACGCTGGGGCATCAAGGCGCCGCCCCCGCCCGGCGAACGCGAGGAAACCCTCGTGAACGTGGCCGCGCGCAAACCGTTCGCCGAGGCATGAGAACGACGTACCTCAATGCGCTCGGCGTGGCCTGCTCGCTGGGCGCGGGTAAGGCCGCGGTGACCGATGCATTGTTCGGCGCGTCCACACATGGCCTCCGGCTGCTCGATGGCTGGGTGCCCGCGCGCAGCTTGCCGCTGGGCGACGTGACGGCGGAGCTGCCGCCTATGCCCGCCGGCATGGAACG
>Ga0182005_1000720_pt1 | contig 15214 bp, 9 predicted proteins | sample Sormic07211103_1_FD_123021 | JGI IMG/M metagenome (GOLD analysis project Ga0182005, IMG submission 123021) | Rhizosphere microbial communities from Sorghum bicolor, Mead, Nebraska, USA - 072115-103_1 MetaG | ecosystem: Host-associated > Plants > Roots > Rhizosphere | place: USA: Nebraska...
ACGCAGGCAGCTCCTGCACCCGGTCCGCAAGACGCCAGGTCAGGCGCCAACCTTGTAGCGCGCCGCCGGCTTGACATGCGACAGGTTGGGCTTGAGCGCCTGGCGCGCAGCTTCGAAGCGGTCCCAGTCGGCCAGGTCCGGCAGCGACGGCACGGTCGCCAGCTCACCCTGGTCCAGCCCGGCTAGTGCGGCATCGACCAGGTCCGCCGCATCCATCACGATCTCTTGCGGCAGGTGCTGCACCGGCAGGCCGGCGCGGTCCCAGAACGGCGTGCGGATGGCGCCTGGCAGCACGACCTGCACGCGCACGCCTTTGGCCCCAAGTTCATGATGCAGCGACTGGGTCAGCGCCAGCACATAGGCTTTGGTGCCGCCGTAAGTGCCGTTCAGCGTTTCCGGCGACACCGCCACCATGGAAGAAATATTGACGATGGTGCCATTCCCGCGCGCCACCATCGCCGGCGCCACGGCGCGCGTCAGGCGGGTCAGCGCCTGCACATTCAATGTGATCAGGTCGTCCAGTTCTTCCGGCGTGGAATCGATCAGGCTCTTGGTCGCGCCAAGGCCCGCATTGTTGACCAGCATGGTGATGCTCGCATCACCGGCCAGGCGCCGCTCGATGGCCCGCAGGTCGGCCGTGACGCTGAGGTCGGCCCTGATGACATCGACCTTGCGGCCGGTGCCGGCAGACAATTGGCGCGCCAGTTGATCCAGTTTTTCCTGGTTGCGGGCGACCAGGATCAGGTCGTAGCCGCGGCGCGCCAGGCGGTCGGCGTAGATGGCGCCGATGCCGGTCGAGGCGCCGGTGATGAGGGCTGTGCCTTGGGCGGCATGGGTAGTTTGGGTAGACATTTTGTATCCTTGGAAAGTGATGCCGGACTGCCGGTCCAGCTGGTTTTAAAGATTGACAAGTCCAGTGTAGGAGTTCAATCTATGTCCCAAGTGACGTATTTACCTCGAATTGGGCCAACATGAAAAAAACCATCGCTTTTGTCGTTTTCGACGGCTTCCAGCTGGTCGACATGGCCGCCGTCTCCGTCTTCGAGCTGGCCAACGATTGCCCGGGCGGGCCGTTTTACGATGTGATGCTGGTGTCCGAACAGGGCGGCCCGGTGCGCAGTTCGTCCGGGGTCAAGGTCGACAGCATTGCGTTCGATGCCCACGCCTACGACACGGTGATGGTCACCGGCTCCATGTCGCCGGTGGTGTCGTCGCCCCGCTTCGTCGATTTCCTGCGCCGGTCCTGCGCCGCTTCGCGCCGCACCGCCAGCATCTGCACCGGCGCCTTCCTGCTCGCCGAGGCCGGCCTGCTGAACGGCCGCCGTGCCACCACGCACTGGGCGCAAGCACGCGAACTGCAGCACCTGTATCCCAGGACGCGGGTGGAAGAGGACCGCATTTTCATCAACGACGGCAACATCTGGACTTCGGCCGGCATGACCGCCTGCATCGATTTGAGCCTGGCGCTGGTCGAGCAAGACCTGGGGACGGCCAACGCGCGCCTGATCGCCCGGATGATGGTGGTCTATCACCGCCGCAGCGGCGGCCAGTCGCAGTTTTCAGCGCTGCTGGAAATGGAAGCGAAGTCGGACCGGATCCAGAGCGCGCTCAGCTACGCCAAGCGCAACCTGGCGAAGGAATTGTCGGTGGATGAACTGGCCGACGCCGCCCACCTGAGCCGGCGCCAGTTCAGCCGGGCGTTCCGCAACGAGACCGGGAAATCGCCCGCCAAGGCGGTGGAAGCGTTAAGGGTCGAAGCGGCGCGCGCCATGCTGGAGGACAGCAGCCACTCGATCGACGTGGTGGCAAGGGAAACCGGGTTTTCGGATACCGAACGCATGCGGCGCGCTTTCCTGCGCACGGTCGGGCAACCGCCGCAAGCGGTCAAACGCGCTTCGCGTTTAGGGAAAACGTAAAGTTGGCATGCAGGCGGATCAGGGGATGTCCAATACGATGAAATGTCCAATAAAAATGGACAAATTAATATACTGGACAAAATCAGCTCTTCCCTGAGAAATCAAACGGCAACAGCAGGCTTATCGCCTCAGGGTCTTATCCTGCCGGATCGTGTCATAGGCATCCATGCGTCCGATTGTTCGTTCGATCAGGCAATACTCCCTGGCGTTTTCCCGCTCTAGCGGCACCGTCTTGCTGTCGGCCTGGATCGAGCAATCCAGCAGGATGTTTTTCTTCCAAGCCACAAAATCATCGGCAAGCTGCTGCCTTTCGGCGCCGCGCAACAGCTGTGATGTCGATTGATGCAGTTCGGCGGCTGCCTTGCTTTGCAGGGTCAGCTCTTCGCCCAGGCACGCTGATTTCGATTCCTCGCTGGTATCGGCAGCGGCGTAGCAGGCTTTGAAAATGTTTGAAAAATCGTGGCTGCCGGCGGCCGCGCTTGAAACAAACGGAACAAAAAGCATGGCGGCAACAAGGTAGGGAAAATAGCGTTTCATGGCATCGCCCTTGGTGGGGATTCAACAGATGGAAGTAATGCTGCCCTGCCATAAGCATGCCATGAGCCGGGGTTCCGCGCACTGCCGTCAGTCACAGTCCACCGGCGCCCGGATCCGGCAACGCCGTCCGCATTTCCGGCGCCGCGCCGCGGCTGTCTGCCAGCACCCTGGTTTGCCGGATCTCGCCGCAGCGCAATTGGGCCGTGTTGCCGCTAATCTTTTCCAGCTGCAGGTCGCCGTCGAAAACCTGGGTTTCGGCCACCGTGACCGTGCCGCGCGACGCATTGTTCAGCACGGCGAACCCGCCTTGCCGGTAGCCTCCCTCTGCCAAGCTCATGAGCCGCCAGGAGTCCAGGCGCTCGGCGGAACAATCGGCAGCGGCTTTGGCAACCGTGGCGGCTGGCGTCGCCGCAACGGCGCGATCGGCTGGGCTGGCGGCGCTGCCGCCGGCGGGACGCAGCACCACGGCCGGCCTGGGCAGCAAGTCCGGCGCGCTCAAGTACGCCAGCAGCGCAATAAACGCGATGCCAGCCAATCCTATGCCCAGCGCAAATTTTTTCTCATTCATTACCGCACCTTGCTGTGGCCGGGGCGGTCGACAGCGCGACCGCCCCGGCCCGGTCACGAACCTACCAGCGCAATACCGGCGGCCTGGTCAAACCCTGGTGGCCTTCGGTGTAGCCGACCATCGACTGCATGAAATTGCTGTCGCCGCCCAGGCTGACCTTCACGTCATACCAGCCGCCGGTAGTATTCAATTGCAGCGTGGCGGTCTGCTTCGCCGCTACCGTGACAGTCTGGGTGACCAGGCTGCCGGAGGTGATGCGGTCCAGCACCGTGAACACCGCGGTATTGGTGGTCGCACTATTGTCGAACAGGATGCTGACCGCCTGCCCGGCGCCGTTGTTGCTCAGCTTCACCTGCGGTTCCGGCTGCCCCTGCCATGCGGTCGCGCTGAGATAGCCTTTGAAGCGCCGGTAGAACTGGTTGGGGCCGATCATCTCCAGGTCGTAATAACCGCCGCCGTAGCTGACCACGTGCCAATAGTCGCTGGACGTTGCGTTGGCCGCCATGGTGTACATCCACGGGTTGTCGCTGCGATAGTTGTCGACATTGATTTGCAGCGGCGCCGGCTTGCTGCCGCCGTTGCTCCAGTTGGTCCACACTTGCTGGCCGGCGAAATCCTGCGTCAGCCAGCCGTTGAGCTGGTAGGGCTGCACGCGCAGCGGTTTTTGCCCGGCCTCGTAGGCCGGCATGACGGTGCTGGGTGCGGGCGGAACCGGTTTTGGCAGGCTCTTCTGGGCGTTGGCTTGCGCCGCCAGCGCCACTGTGTCCGGCAACACCGGGAATGCCGCATTGCTGACGGAAAAATCGAAGCAGGAGGTCAGGTCGCCGCAGATGTCGCGCCGCCACTGGCTGATGTTGGGGCAAGCGACGCCGGTCCATTTTTCCAGGAATTGGATGGTCGAGGTGTGGTCGAACACTTCGCTGGCGACCCAGCCGCCGCGGCTCCATGGCGAGCAGACGATGGTCGGCACCCGCGAGCCGAGGCCGATCGGCACGCCGCTGACGAATTCGTTGGCGGTGCCGGCCGGCGGCGTCGGCGTGGTGACGTGGTCGTAGAAACCGCCGTTCTCGTCGTAGGTATAGATGAATACGGTCTTGGCCCACACCGCCGGATTCGACGCCAGCGCCTGCAGGTACTGGTTGACGTAATCGACGCCGACATTCGGCGAACCGCTGGGGTGCTCGGACTTGGCCGCCGGCGCAACGATCCAGGAGACCGCCGGCAAGGTGTCTTGCATCACGTCGTTCTGGAAATCGGCCAGCACCCGGGTCTGCACGCCGTTGATGTACAGGGGCGAATTGGCCGGCAGGTTCTGGAACTGCTTGAACCACGCCAGGGCGTTGTCATCGTAATTGTCGACTTCCTGGTAAGTGCGCCAGGAAATGCCGGCCGCCTGCAGCGCTTCAGGATAGGTTTGCCAGGTCAGCGAGCCGTAGGTAAAACCATTGGTGGTGGCCGGCCCGCCGTGCAAGCCTTGCGGATCGATGGTGCCGCTCATCAGGTACAGGCGGTTCGGATTGGTGGAGGTCCGCGCCGAGCAGAAATAGTTGTCGCACAGGGTGAAGGCATCCGCCAGCGCATAGTGGTAAGGGATGTCGTTGCGCGTCATGTAGGTGATCGCATTCATCCCCTTGTTCGGGATCCATTTGTCGCTGCGGCCCTTGTTCCAGGCGGCGGTGCCGCTGGCCAGGTCGTGCGGCACGTCCGACAGCCACTGCGCCGAACTGGTGCTGGAATTCAGGCGCCATGGCGTGTACAGGCTGCCGACGCTGTCGGCCTGGGTGAAGACGTTGCGGCTGGTGGCCTGGAGCGTGGCGGCGTGATCGTCGTTGAAGCCGCGCGCGCCTTTGATGGTGCCGAAATAATGATCGAACGAACGGTTTTCCTGGCACAGGATCACGACGTGGGCAACCGAGCCCAGGGTGCCGCTCGCCGCAGGCGCCGCCAGCGCTTGCTGTACGGCCGGAGGCAGCATGGTTGCGCCCATCGCTGCCACGGAATCTTTGAGGAATTTCCTACGACTTGAGTGCGCCATGTTGTTTCCATAGAGTAAGAATGGCCCGACTCTATACATGAAATATTACGCAACGGTGACGCCCGGGTTACGTCTCGGTGACAGTTGGCGCAGCAGCCGGAGCGCTGCCTGCCGGCGAAAAGATCCTGCTATGCTTTGCCCGTATCCGACAACCCTGGAAGCAGCACATGGCAAGCAACATAGAAATAAAAGCGCGCATCGACATCACGGCGGAGCTGGTCGCCAGGGTGGCGGCGATGGCAGACGAAGGCCCGCTTGAAATCGCCCAGGACGACACCTTCTTCAACTGCGCCAACGGCAGGCTCAAGCTGCGCGCCTTCGGCGACGGCAGCGGCCAGCTGATTTTCTACCGCCGCTCCGACCGGCAAGGACCAAAGGAATCGTATTACCTGATCTCGGCTACCGCCGAACCGGAACTGCTGCGCGCGGTATTGTCCGAGGCGCACGGGCAAGCCGGCCGGGTCGAGAAGCAGCGCACGCTGTACCTGGCCGGCCGCACCCGCATCCATCTTGACCGCGTCGCAGGCCTGGGCGAATTCCTCGAACTTGAAGTCGTGCTCGGCGCCGGCGAAGCGGCGCAGGCGGGTGTAGACGAAGCGCACGCCTTGATGGCAAGGATCGGCGTCCAGCCCGGGCAGCTGGTCGAGGGCGCCTACGTCGACCTGCTGGCGGCTAGCCGCGCTTGAGCGCCTGCAGCGACCTGATCCTGGCCATCGCCTGGCGGTCCGATGTCGCGGCATCTATCATCGCCGCCACATCGGCTTTCAAGGCAGTGCGTGAACCCGCTTCCAGGTAGATCATGTGGCCGGACGGATAAAATTTCGCGCTCAGGTTCTTGCGCACGGCCGCATCGGCCAGCGGCATTTTCTGCAGGTCCATCACGGTCTGGTAGAACGGCGTGACGAAATCGTAGTAGCCGTTTGCGGACAGCACTTTCAAGTCGACGTTCAAGCTCATGGTCGCGGCCAGGTCGCCGGCGGTGTACAGGATGATGTCGCCCTTGGCGTCGATGCCTTTCTGGGCACCGGTCGGATCGGTGTGGCTGAAGTCCCAGTTCTGGAATGCCTTGTCGTTCAGGTCGGTGAACGCGGAATTCGAAGTGAACTTCAAGCCGTCGTTCAGGTAATTGTTCCACATCGCCGTATACACGCCGGCCACCGCCGTCATGCTGGGATCGTTGCCGCCCGCGTTGGGCGAGATGTCGGCCGCGATGCCGGTGTCTATGCCGGTCACGCGGCCATCGTAGGCGCCCAGCGCCAGCCCCTGGCTCTGCAGCAGGCTGATCAGGAACAGCGTCCTGCCGTGGCTGTCGCCGGCGGTGATGTCCAGCCCCCAGGCCGTCAGGGTGGTCGGGTCGATGCCGGTGAAATCGCTCAGTTTCTGCAGCGTCGCCGGATCGGCCTTGGGAAATTTCTCCAGCGCCGTGGCGTAGTCGCTGCGCGCAAACAGCGCGGCGCTCGCCATCAGCGACGGCAGGTCCGCCGGCGCCGGCGTCACGCTGGTTTTCCTGTGATACCAGGCATCCGCCACGGCGGTCGGCAGTGCGCCTACCGGATTGCCGGCTTGCGCATAATCGAGGATCGACGATTGCAGGGTGATGCCGTTCAAGTCCACGCCATCCTCATGCAGCAGGTACGACAGCACCGCGCTGCGCGGCGTGCCATACGATTCGCCGAACAGGAATTTGGGTGAATTCCAGCGGTCGTTGGCGGTCAGGTAACGCTTGATGAATTGCCTGATCGACCGGGCGTCCTGGTCGACGCCCCAGAAATCCTTGTTCTTGAAAGGCGCGATGGCGGCGGAATAACCGGTGCCGACCGGATTGATGAATACCAGGTCGCTCTTGTCGAGCAGGCTGTCGGGATTATCTTCCAGGGTGTACGGAGGCGGCGGCGTGAAGCCAGGCATGGAGGTCTTGATGCGCTTCGGCGCAAACGAGCCCAGCAGCACGAACACCGACGACGAGCCCGGCCCGCCGTTATAGAAAAACGTGACCGGGCGCGCATTCAGGTCCTGGCCGTCAACGGTAAACGCGACGTAGAAGATTTTTGCAGCCGGCTGCGAAGTATCGGCATCGACCGCCACCAGGTGGCCGGCGGTGGCGGTGTACTGATAGGCGCGCTTGCCTATCGTGGTGGCGTGACGGGTGACCGCTGCATTCTCGGACGCCTCGGCCACTGAATCGCTCGGCCCGGTGCCGTAGGCGGTCGGGTCGAAACAAGGCTGGTCGCCGGCTGGGTCCGCTGCGCGGGCCGATGCATGGTTGCTGCTCATGGTCTCTCCTTGGTCGAAGTTGCGGCCCGCCGGCCGCCGCTGCTACAGCACGCTTGCCAGTTTCTTGCCGTCCGGGCTGCCCAGTCCGGTGCAGGCGTCCCAGCCGGGCGCCGCGGCAAAGTAGCCGTTGTTGCCCTGCGTGACGTCGTGGAAGGCAGCCTGCTGCTGGTACAGCTTCGGGTTGACGAAGCCGACCGCGCTGCCCTTCACCGTGTTGATACGGGCCAGCAACGCCGCCCACAGCGGCGCCACCGCGCTGGTGCCGCCCACTACCGCATCGGCGCCGTCGATATACACCTGGTAGCCGGTGACCGGATCGGCGTTGCCGGCCACATCCGGCACACCGCGTTTCGCCAGCGGCCGGTGTTTGCCGTCGCTGCCGGCAAGCACCAGGCTTTTTTGCCAGGCCGGCAGCGCAAACACCGTGCTGACGCCGCCACCGCCGGCGCCGCCCTGCGTGCCGTCGTTCCACACCACCTCGCTCTCGATCGCCTGCCCGGCCGCCTGCAGGCGAGTGCCGCCGCAAGCCAGCACATACGGGCTGGAGGCCGGGAAATCGACATGGTTGCCGCCGGCCACGCCGTCGCTCGAACCGCTGTCGCCGGAAGCAACGCACACCGTTACTCCCATCGCGGCCGCCGCCTGCAGCGCGGCATTGAACGATTGCATGGCTTGCTGCGTCCAGCGCGGTTCGGCGCTGCCCCAGCTGATCGAGACGATGGACGGCTTATTGACGTTGTCATGCACGGCGCTGTTGAGCGCGTTGAGGAAACCGGCATCCGTATTGGTCGAAAAATACACCACGATATGCGCTTCGGGCGCCAGCGCGCCGGCAATCTGGATATCCAGCACTACCTCGCCGTCGGCGCCGTTGGCATCGCCGCTGGGCTGGTTGCCGGGGCCGTTCACCGTGACCGCGGTGATCTTCGGCAGCGCGATGCCCAGTTTGGAAAAATAATCTCGCTGGTCGGCGTCCCGGTAGCCGCCGCCCAGTTCGATGATGGCGATGCACTGGCCGGCGCCGAGGTTGTCGGGGAAGTCGTACAGGGATGCAAACTGGGTCGGCAGGAAGGAGGCAGTGGAGACATTGTGCGGCGCGAAGCGGAACGGCGGCTGCAGGCGGAACAGCGGGCGCGCTTGCGGGCGGTTGTCGAGGCCGACCACCGCCGTCACGATATCCTGCAGCTCGGCCGGGATGTGGACCGCGCCGGTGCGGCCCCGATAGTTGCCAAGATGCGATTCGTAACGCTGCAGGTCGACATCGAATACCTGGTTGAACTGCGCCACGCTGCCGCTCAGCGTGACGGTGCTGCAAGCAGGATCTTCGCGCACCACCTGCAATCCATGGTCGCGCGCAAATGCGGTCACCTTGGCGACATCTTGCGGCGAAGCGGAAAATTTCCGGGCGAATTCTTCGCGCGAGAGATGCGCTGCAACCGCCTCGCCCGCGCATTGTTTGTCGACGATGTCGCACAACTCCTGGTCTGCGCTGCGGCGCATGACGATCGTCACTTCGAGCTGCTCGGCGGGGGCGGCGCTGCCGACGCTTTTGGCACCGGCAGGGAGGCTGCGTTCGCTGCCTGGGAGGGGGATTTTTGCCATGACTGTCAAACTCCGTTTCTGAAACAGATACAGTGAAGACGTGCAGAAAAAAATTGCTGCCACCGTCTTGCCGATGGCAGCGTCACGCCGGGTTCAAGTCTGACCGGTGCATGGGGGCACAGTTCCTTTCTGCGTAGAAATATTCTACAGCCGATCCCTGTTTGCCATGCCGCGGCGGCCAATCCGCTGCGCACTAGTTGCGCAGCTTCCTCAAGTCCGGATGCAGCAGCATGAGCATGGCAAACAGCGACAGCAGCATGCCGCTGTATATGAACAGCCGGGACGGCGTCAGGTACAAGATCAGGTAGCCGGCAATCAGCGCCGACAGCGGTGCAATCGTGATCAGGATCAGCATCAGGATGCTGAGCACCCGGCCGTGGAGTTCGGTCGGAATCCGGCGCTGGATCCAGGTGAACAATCCGACCTGCACGTAGCCGGCGCCGACGCCTACCGCAAGCATCAGCGCCAGGCCCACCTCAAGGACATGGGTGAATCCCATGCCGAGCACGGCCATGCCTGCCAGGCCGTCGATCAGGCAGACCGCGACGCCGAGGCTGGCCGTTTTCCTGGCGCGCAAGCCGGAGCACACGATGCCGGCCAGCTGGCCCAGGCCGTTGGCGGCGATCAATATGCCGAACGCCGAGGCGCCGCCGCCCAGCTGGCGGTCCACCCACAGCGGCAGCCCTACCTGCACCGGGCCGGCCAGCAGCAAGGTGACCACGCCCCAGTAACTGATCAGCGTCCTCAGCACGCGGTCGGACCACAGCCATTTTGCGGCGGGGACGATGGTGGCAAGCAGCGGCACATGATGATCCGGCGCGGTCTGCCGGTGCGGCTGCAAGCGCGGCACGGTGATTGCGGCAAGCAGGAAACAGCACGCATTCAGCAAGAAAACCAGTCCCAGCCCATCCGCCGACGCCGCCAGCAGGCCGGCCAGGAGCGGCCCGCCCAGCATCGACACCTGGGTGACGCCCATGAGCATGGCGTTCGCCGGCTGCAGCTGGCGCGGGTCGATCAGCCTGGGCAACATGGCGACCCGCGCCGGGATCGCAAAAGCGCCCGCCAGTCCCATGCCGCAGGCAAACAGGTAGACCATCCAGAGCGCCAGCAAGTCATGCAGCAGCATCGCGCCGACTGCCGTCAGCAGGACGGTGCCGCCGGCCAGGGCGCATGTCAGCACAGTGCGCGGCGAATGCCGGTCAACCACCACGCCGGCGAACACCAGGAAAAGGATTTTCGGCACCGCCATCACCGCCAGCACCGTGCCCAGCGCCAGGCTGTTGTTGCTCAGCTTCAGCACCAGCCAGGGCAACGCCACCGTCGTCAGCTGCTCGCCCAGGAAGGCGGCGAAGGACCCCAGCATCAGCAGCAGGAAACCGCGATGCAGCAATACCGGCGGCGGCCCCGCCCGGTCGGCAGGAACCGCGTTTTCCGCTGCGAGTTCTTCGGTCATTTCGGTCATGGCGGGAGCTTGTGCTTTCGAGCAGTCTGGCGTGGCGTGGGAAGGCAAGGCGGGATCCGTGCATTACCGATGCAAATGCTATCAACGTTGTGAAAAATGCAATCAAAAGACTGGGTGCGCATTAGTCTACTGTGATTTTCCGCAATGCAACAGCCTGTGAAAAGTGACAGTTTCGGCGTTTTTTACTTTCTGTACAGTAACAATGTTACTTCGTTTTACTTGCAATAGCGTTATCACTTTTGCCTCGCAACCAGTCAATGCGGCGGCTGGCTGCCTTCGTGGCGCCGCCGCCGAAGGCTGGTCACCGCAACTGGTGTCCGTTACAAACTTGTTTCCAAGCCAAGAGAATTCCATGCGCGCGCTCCCCCTACAGCAGCTTTGTCCATTCTCTCTCGCCACTGAGGCAACCGCCTCCAGCAGCATCCCTTAAGACCCTGCTCCAACCCGAGAATCGACGCCGGCGATCCACATGCCGTGGCAGGCGGCGGCCCGGGAGAAGCAGAACACCTCCTTGATTTCCGATTGTTGTCAAAACACTGCCTAGAGGTTTTTATGTCGAATCCGGTTGAAACACTTGCAGCACCAGGCGCGTTGGCCAACGGCGGACCAGCGTCGGTCCACCCACTTTCTTCCGTGCAGCAAGTGGTCTGGCTGGACCAGATGCTGAATCCGGACATCCCTTACTACAACATCGGACTGGCGGTGCAAATCGACGCGGCCGTCGATCCGCTCATACTGCAGCAGGCCATCCGCCATTTCGCGATGGAAAACGACGCCGCCAGGCTGGTGCTGGTCAAAGCCGGCGGCATGGCGCAGCAGCAGGTGTTGCCGTCGGTGGATTTTGTGCTGCCGGTACTGGATTTTTCCGGCGAAGCCGATGGCGACCTGCATGCCCGGCAGCGCATGGAACAGGTGTTCAAGCAGCCGTTCGACCTGTACGGCGGGCTGCTCTGGAAAATGGCGCTGATACGCGTGAGCCCTTCGCGCTATTACTGGCTGCTGTGCTACCACCACCTGGTCGCCGACGGCATCAGTACTTCGCAGAGCTTCACCAGCATCGCCAGCGCCTACAACCGGCTGCTCGGACTGGACGTGACATTGGCCGAAGCCGCGCCCTCCTACCTGGATTTCATCGCCAAGGACCGGGACTATTTTTCTTCCGCGCGGTTTGCGCTCGACAAGGAATTCTGGCGCCAGCGTTTCACGCAGCTGCCGGCGCGGCTGGTTGCCGGCGACAGCGCGCTCGCGGCCAGGCAGCTGGCTCCCAGCGCGCAGCACTACTGGTCTATCGAACGTGCGCGCTTCGACAAGATGACCGCGTTTGCAACGGCGCATGGATTTTCCGCGCCGGATTTCATGCTGGCCTTGACCAGCGTGTATTTCGCGCGCGCCAACGACCTCGACGAAGTTGTCATCGGCGTGCCCATCCATAACCGCGGCAACGCGCGCGAAAAAAACACCTTCGGCATGTTCTCGTCGATCATTCCGGTGGGGATCGCGCTGGACCGGCAGCAGCCGTTCAGCCAGGCGATGGCAGCCGTTGCAAAGGAATTGCGCCGTTGCTACCGCCATCAGCGTTGCCCCATCGTCGAGATCAACCGCGCCCACAACGTGGTGCAGAACGGCTATCGCCAGCTGTTCGACGTCTCGCTTTCCTATGAAGTCTTCAATACCGATTTCCCCATGGGCGACGGGCTGGCCAGCGGCGTCAAGCTGGACCATGGATTCGAACAGACGCCGCTGGCCCTGTCGGTCCGGGATTTCCACCAGGGCCAGGACGTGCTGGTGGTGTTCGATTACAACACCCGTCATTTCACGCAGGATGAAATCGCCCGGATACAAAGCCGCATGGCCTTGCTGATGGATGCCGTCATCGACGGCGCGGATTGTGCGATAGCCCGGCTGCCGCTGCTCGACGCCGGGGAGCGCTACCAGGTCGTGACGGCCTGGAACGCCACGCAGGCGAGTTATCCATCGTCCCTGCTGCCGCAGCTGTTCGAGGCGCAGGCGGCAAAAACGCCGCAGGCGGCGGCAGTTATACAAGGCGCCGAACAGCTGAGCTACGACGAACTCAACCGCCAGGCCAACCGGTTGGCGCATTACCTGCGCGAACTGGGCGTGCAGCCGGACGACCGGGTCGCGGTCTGCGTCGAGCGCAGCGTATCGATGGTGGTCGGCCTGCTGGGTGTGCTCAAGGCAGGCGCGGCCTATGTGCCGCTGGACCCGGCTTACCCGGCGGACCGGCTGGCGCACATGCTGCACGACAGCGCGCCGCGGGCAGTGCTGACGCAGGCCGGGATCGAAGGCGGCTGGCAGCAGGTCCGGGCAGCGATTCCATCTGGCTTGCCGCTGCTCGACCTGCAGGCCCCGGCCTGGAGCGCCTGTCCGGACCACAACCCGGACAGCAGCCGGCTCGCGCCATCCCACCTGGCTTACGTGATCTATACCTCGGGTTCGACCGGCACGCCGAAAGGAGTGATGATTGAACACCGCAACCTGAGCAACCTGGTGCATTGGCACAACGCAGCATTCGAGGTACAGGCGGGCCATCGGACTTCGTGCGTAGCGCGGCTGGGATTCGATGCCGCGGCCTGGGAAATCTGGCCGGGGCTGAGCATCGGCGCAACCCTGCTGCTGCCGGTGCAGGACGACGACGCGGCGACGGTGCTGGCATGGTGGAGCGAACAAACGCTGGATGTCAGTTTCCTGCCGACGCCGATGGCCGAACACGCCCTGCGCAACGGCATCGGCAATCCGCACCTGCGCCGCCTGCTGACCGGCGGCGATCGCTTGCGGCTCGCTCCGCAGGCCGGTTTGCCGTTCTCCCTGGTCAACAACTATGGCCCGACCGAGGCCACGGTGGTCGCCACTTCCGGCAGGCTGGCAGCAACCGACGAGGTCTTGCATATCGGCCGGCCGATTACCAACGCCCAGGCCTACCTGCTGGATGCCGAGGGTGAGCCGGTGCCGGTCGGCGTGGCAGGCGAGCTGCACATCGGCGGCGCCGGCGTAGCGCGCGGCTACCTGAACCAGCCGGAACTGACCGAACAGCGCTTCGTTCCCGATCCATTCTCGCCGCAGCCCGGCGCCCGCCTGTACAAGACCGGCGACCTGGCGCGCTGGCAGGCTGACGGCAACCTGGTTTACCTGGGCCGCAACGACTTCCAGGTCAAGATCCGCGGCTTCCGCATCGAACTGGGCGAAATCGAAACCCAGCTGGCTTCCCATCCGGCCATCCGCGAAGCGGTGGCCATCGTGCGCGAAGACACGCCCGGCGACCAGCGCCTGGTGGCCTACATCGTGGCCGACCAGGAAATCGAGGCCGCGGCGCTGCGCACGCATCTTGGCCTCAGCCTGCCCGACTACATGGTGCCGGCGGCTTATGTCACGCTGGCGGCGCTGCCATTGACGCCGAACGGCAAGCTGGACCGCAAGAACCTGCCGGCGCCCGGCGGCGATGCTTACGCCTTCAACGGATATGCCGCGCCAGAGGGAACAACCGAAACCGTCCTGGCGGCGATCTGGTCGGAGCTGCTGCAGGTCGACCGCATCGGCCGCCATGACAATTTCTTCTCGCTGGGCGGCCATTCGCTGCTGGCCGTGACGCTGGTGGAAAGGATGCGCCAGCAAGGTTTGCAGGCGGAGGTGCGCGCGCTGTTCGCCGCACCGACCCTGGCCGGACTGGCCGCCGCCATCGGCGAGGAGAGCCGCCTGGTTGCCGCGCCTCCCAGCCTGATTCCCGCCGGCTGCGAATGCATCACGCCGGCGATGCTGCCGATGGTGGCGTTGACCGATGCAGAAATTGCCCATGTGGCCGACAAGGTTCCCGGCGGCGCCGCCAACGTGCAGGATATCTACCCGCTGGCGCCGCTGCAGGAAGGCATCCTGTTCCATCACATGATGGCCAAGGAAGGCGATCCCTATCTGCTGGTCGGCATGACCGGCTTCGATACGCGGGACCGGCTGGCGTCCTACCTGACGGCATTGCAAAGCGTGATACAGCGCCACGACGTGCTGCGCACCGCCATCGTCTGGGAGGGCGTGCCGGAACCGCTGCAGGTAGTCTGGCGCTCGGCGCCGCTGGTGCAGGAGGAACTGATGCTCGATCCGGCCGACGGCGATATCGCCGGCCAGCTGCGCGCCCGTTTCGATCCGCGCCATACCCGCCTCGACCTGTCGCAAGCGCCGTTGATGCGCACCAGTTTTGCCTACGACTCTTTACAAAATCGCTGGGTGCTGCTGACCCTGATCCACCACCTGGTGAACGACCACACCACCCTGGAAGTAGTCCGCGCCGAAATCGCCGCGCATTTGCTGGGACAGCAAGCGCAGCTGCCGGTCCCGCTGCAATTCCGCAACCATGTGGCGCAGGCGCGGTCCGGCGCCAGCACCGAGGCACACGAAACTTTCTTCCGCCGGATGCTAGGCGATGTCGATGAACCAACCGCGCCGTTCGGTTTGCTGGAAGTGCATGGCGACGGCGGCGGACTGGAAGAGAACCATGTGCAGCTCGACGCCAGGCTGTCGCAGCGCTTGCGGCAGCAGGCGCGGCAACTGGGCGTCAGCGCAGCCAGCCTGTTCCATCTTGCATGGGGCCAGGTGCTGGCGCGGGTCGCCAACCGCAGCGACGTCGTGTTCGGCACGGTGCTGTTCGGCCGCATGCAGGGCGGCGAAGGCGCCGACCGCATGATGGGCTTGCTGATCAATACCCTGCCGCTGCGGATCAGCATCGATGCCCAAGGCGCGGCGGCAAGCGTGCGGCATACGCATGCCTTGCTGACCGAACTGATGGAACACGAACATGCCTCGCTGGCGCTGGC
>Ga0182005_1000722_pt1 | contig 15166 bp, 10 predicted proteins | sample Sormic07211103_1_FD_123021 | JGI IMG/M metagenome (GOLD analysis project Ga0182005, IMG submission 123021) | Rhizosphere microbial communities from Sorghum bicolor, Mead, Nebraska, USA - 072115-103_1 MetaG | ecosystem: Host-associated > Plants > Roots > Rhizosphere | place: USA: Nebraska...
CATGCTGAAAGGGCTGAGGCTACCGCTGGCACCACTCACACCGTAAGCATTCAGGGCATCAGTAGCAGGGGTACTACCATTGAACAATGTAAAAGGTACACCATCTACAACATAGAGCGGAAGGTAACCACTCAGGATGCCGGCATTACCGCGAATGCGTACACGTACGCCGCCACCTGGCAAACCGTTGTCCTGTGTGATCTCCATACCTGCTATATGGCCCTGCAGGGCGGTGAGCGGGTTGGAGACAGTCTGTACGGCAATTTCTCCGGCTTTGATAGAGCTGACCGCACCGGTATTATTTCTCCTGGTAGTGGAGCTATAACCCAGTACCTGTACTTCGTTCAGACCGGTGTAACTCCGCACCAGTGTTACCGGAAAAGCGCGTCTGCCTTTCACTGGTACTTCCTGTGTGGTATACCCTACGATGCTAAAAACCAACACACTGTTATCGTCCACTGGAATGGAGTAATGACCATACTGGTCGGCAGCCGTGTACTTGTTACTGTTTTTGACGCGGATGGTTACACCGGGAATAGGCTCACCGGTTTCATCTTTAACGATGCCGCTTACCATAGCAGGCTGTGGTGCCGTAGTATCGGCAGCCTGTTGTACTGCTTTTCTTTCCTGCAGAATGATCTTTGAACCCTTGTCTACATACACAAGGTTAGTCCCTTTCAGGATCAGGTCCAGTACTGCTGCTACAGAACGGGTACCGCTATGAATTGTTACTTTTTTGTCGCTGTTCAGTAAGTTGGAAGAATAAAAAATGCTGAATCCGGATTGCTCCTGTAATTTTTCAAGGGTGGTCTTCAGGTTCGCATCGTGAACCTCAAAATTGACCATCGTCTCCCTGATACTTTGCCCGGTTGCATGTGTAGATGCAAAAAGGTTGAAGCACATGACAAAAAATAAGCATACACACACACTGACTCTCATGATAAACAATAAAATTGGTTGCGTTTTTTCTTTTGGCAATGGGTGCACGATTCCCCCTTGCAAAAGCTGAACTTTTGGCATAAATTTGAAGACGTTTAAATGATCAATAGTTTTTACGTGAAACTCCTCATTGCTTTCCAAGGGCCGGAGGAGTTTTTTTGTGTGTTTACGTGTTGTTAATGATGGTTGGTTTTTGACATTTTAATTTTTGATTTTAGTTGATCTGATTAAAACAAGCGGTACCGTCCAGTTCTACTGTGCGGCCATTTATTGAATAAGTAGTACCCATTGTTTGTGAGAGGATGTCCAATACCTCGTTCAATGATTCTGTCCCGGAGAATCGCCCTGTAATAGGACAATGTTGTAGTGCCGGATTTTTAAATACAATGTTTACATCATACCTTCTGTCCAGTCGTTGTGCCAGTTGCCCATACGGCATATCCTGGAACTGCATATCTGATTTTGCCCATTCAATCACCGTGGCCGGTGTGATCTTGACTTGCTGAATGTTGTTGGTGTGCTGATTATATACCACCTGTTGATTAGGTGTAAGGATGGTTTTTTGCTGGTTGGCGTCAGTGACCTGCACTTTTCCGGAGAGTACGGATACAGATACGCTGTCTGTACTCCATGTTTTAATATTAAGAGAGGTACCTAATACGGTGGTAGATACCTTGCCGGTATGAATAATGAAAGGTTCTTCCGGGTGAGAGGCGATGTCAAAATAAGCTTCTCCTTCCAGTGTTACTTCGCGGTTGTTGCCATTATGCTGGTAGTCCATTTTGCTGCCCGGGTGTAAAAGTACCTTACTGCTGTCTGGCAGGTACACGAAACGGTTCTCACTGGCTGCAGCCGGAATATCTGCTACGAAAAGTTGTTTTTCCGGGGTTTTAAGCCAGTTTATTAACAAAACAGCTCCCAACAGGCATGCCGCAGCCAACGAGGCATATAGGGCCACAGGAAGCCGTTTCCTGCGGTGTATGCGGGCAGTGAGGTAGGACAGCATCTCCTGGCCGGCGGCTGCTTCCTGCCCGTCAGTCATTGGATACCGGTCTTCTTCCCCGGTAAATTCCCTGTACCAGTTGTTGAGCTCCTCCTGCTCTGCAGGTGTCGCTGTACGATCTATGTATTTCTGAATAAGGAGGTCCAGGTGATTTCTGTCCATGCTGGTTGAAGCTGTTATAATACTATGTACCATAACTTACCCTGATACCCTTAGTCGGTTCAAAAAAAAATTTCACCCGTCATAACAGGCCCCGGAACCCCTTTGGGGAAAATGCGCTGTAATATTCCTTAGTCGTTTCAAAAAGTTTCGCAATTCGTTCTATGAACCATAAAACGAATTGTCCCAAAACTACTTTCAGGAAAATGCGCTGTAACCCACTACGATATTCAAATACCTTGCATTAGGCGCGTTTTTTACGGGCAAAACGAATGGTCCATTTTTGAAGCATATTATACAAATTTCAATTCCCCGTGTTTTTAAAATGAACCAGGTATACATATAACTATGAATTATGTAATAGTTGGAGTGACAGTTGGGTATTCAAAAATTACAATCTAAAACATCATAATATGACTGCTGATAGGCCATTTGGGAAATTTAACCGCGCAAAAAACGGGACACTTCGTTTTGTAAAATGGGACGTTTCGTTTTAAGATGTATAGCATGGAGGACTGCCCGCAATTATTGGCAGGGAATGCACGGGGGCAAATTGTAAAACCGGGACATATTCTTTAGAGGAAAAACAGCATATTAATATGCCGCAAATTGAGGCGAATGGTACGCAGGGCCTTGGTGAGGTGTGCCTCTGCCGTCTTTTCGGAGATATTCATAGCACTGGCTATCTGGTGGGTGGTTTTCCCTTCCAGCCGGCTCAGTTTATACACCTGCCTGCATTTTTCCGGCAGTTTTTCTACAATCCCATTGATATAATCGTCCAGCAGCCGGGCATAAATCTTTTCCTCATCCGCACTATGGGTAGGGCGAAAAATGCTGTGCAGGATATTTTTCCTGCGCTGTTGCTGGTGGTAATGCTTAAATACAGAAAACTTAATCGCCGTAGCCAGGTAGTTGGAGAGCTGGCTGATTTCCAAAGTTTCCCGCCGGTCCCACAGGTTGATCAGGACCTCCTGCACTATTTCCTTGGCAGAAGATTCATCATGCGTATGCTTCCAGGCAATGGTCAGCAACTGCTGCCAGTAGCGGTGGTAAATTTCAGTAAACGCCGCTTCATTCCCCGTTGCCATGGAGGTAAGTAGCTCATTGTCACTGAAACGTTGCATAGTCATGAGTTGAAAATAAGAAAAAATATTGGCAAAAGTAATAAATCTACCAAAATGGTAGAGTATTAATTTGAGGATAAGATAGCTATAGTTAAGATAGTATGCAACTATAGTACTAAATCATTATTAAAAGGGTACCAAAAGAGCACCAAAAGGTCACCTCAATATCCCCTGGATATTGAGGTGACCTTTTGGTGACCTTATAATGATGCTTTAGTGATAGGATAATGTTATATCTCCACTATATCCTCACTATGGTCAGTCCATATCAATTCACCGGTGTCGAACCCGATATTCCGGGCAATCTCCAGGTAGTTTTGTTTAATATGATCGGGAATAGTGGTTTCCCTGGACAGGATCCACATATAATTGAGGTTGTCCCCAACCACCAGGGCATACTGATAGTCATCATCCACAGCCAGCACATTGTACCCCGCATAAAAAGGTCCGAAAAAGGAGACTTTTAGTCTGCCCACCTCCGGACTACCCACAAATTTTGCCTTGCCAACACTTTCCTTCCATTCCCGGCTCTGGTAATTGTACCCCTTATTGTCCACCCGGATTGTCCCATTTTCATTGAAACTATAGGTAGCCGTCACATTGTTCATGTGTTTCTCGAATTTGTAATCCAGCCGGGCTATCTCATACCATTTACCCAGGTATCGCGCTGCATCGAAAGGACTTACGGCTGTTGCCCCGCGGGGAATAGTCACACTCGTCATCGATTTATACAAGATCAGGCCGGCAGCTACACCTGCTCCTGCCAGGAGTGCGAGGGGAAGTTTTTGAGGTTTTGACATAATGTAATTAGTTATCTAAGCAGGATCAATCAAAATTGGTGCCTGTACCAGGCAATAAAAAACCTCCCGCTTATGAACGGGAGGTTTTTTATATGCACCTGTTTTCAGTATTACCAGTTGCTGTTCTGCTTCATTTCCGGGTTGGAATTGATCTCATCCTGTGGTATCGGGAAGTAATCATGCTTAGGTGTCACAAAGTACAATTTACCCACCTTGTCACTATTCGAGATCTCTTCCTTCAGCAATCCCCAGCGCTGTAAATCATAAAAACGCTGTCCTTCCCTGGCAAATTCCAGGAAGCGCTGGTGCCTGATCTCCTTCATCATCGCTGTCTGATCCAGGCCTGCGGTCAGTGCCGGCAGGCTCGCACGGTTCCTGATCGCGGTGATATAAGGATACGCATCCTGTGGCCGGCCCTGCATGGTTACGCTTTCGGCCAGCAGCAACAATACATCTGCATAGCGTAATGCTTTTTCATTGATGTCAGACTGATAGTCGGATGCTCCACTGCTACCAGACAATTCATTGGCCTGTGTATAGTTCTGGTACTTCTTATAATAAGACTTGAATCCAAACGGCAGGGTATAGGCAGAAAACGGTTTTTGATAAAACGTTGCGTTCGGATAATTCCAGAATAAGGTGGCATACATCCTGGGATCAAAGTCGCCGCCGGTAGTTTTCTCATTCTGAAATTCGTTGAAAAGCTTATCGGTAGGTGCTACTTCAAACCAGCCACTGGCTTCGGCCGGGGCAAATTCCTGTGCGGTGGTTACCCCCAGACTTTCATTGGAGTTTTCACCTGCCCATGGATTGGTACCCCCTACGTCTGCCAGTTGAATTTCGAACAATGACTCTACATTATTATCATGGGCAGCTACGAAGTTGTCGCCATAGTTGGTCATCAACTGGTAGGTGTAAGGCGCCGCAGTCAGTAGTTTTAAGGTCGCCTCCGCATTGGCCCAGTCTTTCGTGTATACATACGATTTACCCAGGAAACCCAGTGCGGCACCTTTGGTAGCACGACCGGTATTGCTGGCGTCATAACTCAATGGCAATCCCGCCGCTGCTTCGGTAAAGTCCTTGATTACCTGTGCCCAGACTTCTGTTGCCGGAGATTTGGGTACAAAATATTCTGCTGTGGAAGCCGGAATAGTGGTACGCAATGGTACATCGCCAAAGTTGATGGCAAGGATGTATTCATTCAGTCCTCTTAAGAATTTAGCTTCTGCCATGTAAGCATTCTTTGCATCATCGCTCAGCCCACTTACCTTATCGATATTGGCCAGGATCTGGTTGGCACGGAAGATAGCGCGGTAAGCGATATTCCATACATTGGTAGATGCGGCGTTGTCGGGCGTATTGGTAAAGGTAGACAACTGATACAGGTAACTCACGTCATTCCGGATGAAGAAATCATCGCCCCTGCCATTGGAGAGTTCTATTCCTCTTACTCCCCAAAAGCCACCATCTACATTTTTGAAAAGCGCGTAGGTGGCTGCCAGTGCACTTTTTACATCATCTTCATTTTTCCAGAATGTTTCGGTCGTGATTTGATTTGGATTCGTCAGTTCCAGTGAGCTCTTCGAACAGCTGGCCAATAGCACGCCTGCAAGAAGAATATATTTCAGCTTTTTCATAATGGTGTCGTTGTTTAAATGAATTAGAAGGATAATTGGATGCCGGCAGACAGTACGCGGGCCAATGGATATGCCACGTGTCCATAGTCTACACCCCTGTCGAGGATAGTGCCGGTGCGGCCAAGGTCCGGATTGAAACCACTATAGTTGGTGATGGTAAATAAATTGTCCGCACTGATATACGCCCTCAGCGAATTTGTATGCAGCGTGGCGTTCACACTTTCAGGTAAAGTATAGCCCAGTTGCAGGGTCTTCATCCTGAGATAAGAACCACTCTCCAGGAAGCGGGAAGAGGTCTGTGAGTTCAGGTTAGGATCATCGATCACAGCTCTTGGCATATTGGTATGATGGTCAGGTGTCCATGCCTGCAACGTGGTTTTAGCATAGTTGTATTCCAGGTTCATGCCTTCCATGTCCTGTCTTACACCATTGTAAATCTTGTTGCCGGATACGCCCTGCATATACACGTTCAGGTCGAAGTGGTAAGCGGAGAGATTGAACCCGATACCGTATTCAAACTTAGGGAACGGGCTACCCAGGTGCACACGGTCCGCACTGCTGATGATACCGTCACCATTGGCATCCAGGAATTTGATATCGCCGGGAGCCGCATAGGGTTGAATCAGGTTGCCGTTTTTATCCTTGTAGGCATTGATTTCATCCTGCGACTGGAAGATGCCTTCTGCTTTGATGAGGTAGAAGCCAGTTACCTCCCCACCAGCTTCTGTCAGGGTAGACGAAGCGCCGTGGTGCGTAGGCTGGCCGCCAAATATCTGCTGTGTACCTGTACCCAGTTCAATCACTTTGTTCCTTACGGCAGAGAGGGTACCGTATACATTATAATTTAAGACACCGATATGATTGGTGTAGTTCATACCCAGTTCAAAGCCTTTGTTCTGAAGGGTACCGGCATTGACAACAGGAGAAGTGGAGGCGCCTGCAGAGCCGGGGATCGGCACGTTGAGCAGTACGTCGGTTGTTTTCTTATAGAAATAGTCCAGGCTGGCATTCAGCGTACCTTTCAGGAAACTGATATCCAGACCTACGTTCGTAGTGGCGGTATTTTCCCATTTGATGTTAGGAGAGGAGTAGGCTGTCTGGATCGCACCAAACCATTTCTGTTGTGCATCGCCTAATACATAGTTGATGTTGGATGCAATGGCAGCACTATATTGATAATCGCCAATTTCCTGGTTGCCGAGTATACCGTAGCTGGCTCTCAGTTTGAGGGAGGAGATGGTATTCGGATCTACCTGCCAGAAGTGTTCATTGTTGATGTTCCAGCCGATTGCTACGGAAGGGAAGTTACCATAGCGGTTAGAGGATGCAAAGCGGGAAGAACCGTCACGGCGGAAGCTGGCAGTGAGCAGGTAGCGGTTATCGTATGCATAGATTACGCGGCCTAACGTAGAGAGCAGTACGCTTTCCACACTGTTGCCACCTACGGTAGCGGTACCTGATGCCGCGTCCAGTTCCTTAATACCATCCGGCAGGTTGGTCTTGGCCATCCGGTTATAGTTATAACGGGTCTTTTGATAGGAATAGCCTACCAATGCCTGTATGGAGTGTTTGCCATAATCTTTGTTGAAGTTCAGGGTATTTTCCACCAGTACCAGTTGATTTCTTTCCTGTACACGGCTCATGTCGTTGGTTTGCTGAATGAAGAGGTTCCCTACTTCATGGCGGCGTGAATAATCGTCTGTTGTACCGAAGGAGGTGGTATAACCGAGATTGAACCTGTACTTCAGGTAAGGACGTAGGGCCACTTCCGCATAGGCATTAGCCAGGAAGGAAGTGAGTTCATAACTCACATCTTCGAGGTGCAGCAGGGCAACGGGGTTCGGTATGTTCACCACGGAGCCGGAAGCACCGTTATAGCCGCCAATGGCGGTAGAGTCGTATATTTTGTATACGGGGATCATTTTCATGGCGGAGCCCACGGCATTACCCCCTTGTCCACCCCAGCCTGTGCTCATCTGGTTCCATTTTTCGCGGGTAGCGAGGAAGGTTTGTCCAAATTTGATGATGCCTTTGGTCGATTCTGTCTTTGCGCGTACACCATAGCGTTTATAGCCGGTCATGTCTACAATACCTCTCTGGTCGTTGTATTCGCCTGATACGCTGTAGCGGGAGTAGTCGGAACCCCCTGAAATGCTCAGGTAATATTGCTGAATAGGGGCCGTTCTGTAGATCGCATCCTGCCAGTCGGTACCTGCACCCAGTGAGGAGGGATTAGCCGCGATATCGAGCCGGGGAAGGCCAGCGCCGCCATTACCAGCGTCGTGTGCAGCATTGCTTACAGTGGCCCATTCCTGTGCATTGAGCACTTCATATTTTTTAGCCAGCTTTTGAGCGCCGACGTTGGTTCTGAAGTTGAAGACAGGTTTACCTGCTTTACCGTTTTTTGTGGTTACGAGCACCACCCCGTTGGCAGCGCGGGAACCATAAATGGCAGCGGCGGAGGCATCTTTGAGCACGTCCATACTTTCGATATCGCCGGGAGCGATGTTATTGATATTGGCCACCTGCACACCGTCTACGAGGTAGAGGGGATTGGCATTGTTCAGGGTACCGACACCTCTGATGAGGATACGGGTACCGGACCCGGGATCACCACCTGCCGATTCTACGGTAACACCGGGGAGTTTCCCTTGCAGGGAGCGGCCTATGTTGCTCACGCCTTCTGCTTTAATATCAGCGGCTTTGAGGGAGGCGATGGCGCCGGTAAGGTCTTTCTTTTTCACCGTTCCATAACCGATTACCACCACTTCATTGAGGCCGGAGACTTTAGGTTTGAGCGAGACATCGATGGTGGAATTGTTGCCTGTTGCTACTTCTGCCTGTTCGTATTCCATCGAGGTGATGAGCAGGGTGGCGCCTGCGGGTGCGTCGATGGAATAGCGGCCTTTTTCGTCTGTGTAGGTACCCTTTTGCGTGCCTTTGATCATGACGGCGGCTTTAAATACCGGGTTGTTGGTTTCGGCGTCGGTGACCTGGCCGGTGATCTTTTTCTGCGCGATAGCCAGAAATGGAAAGAGCAGTAGCAGTAATAGAATAGGCGTTTTGCGCCGGGTCAGGCGCAGCTGGCTGTTTGTCATAAGGGAATTTAATTTAATTGATGAATTGGTTACAGTTGAATATCCTCCATCTGCCAGGCGACGATTCCGGGCATAGTATTTCTATTGTGCGTTATAACATGGAATAATAGATGTACAATTGACACTTCTACAATGTAGATATATTTTTTTAAAAACAAAAAAGGCAGTTGCGGGTCATCTGGCAGTTTGGGGGGTGGGATGGGGATTTGCCGGTCTTTTTTGTGAAGATGACTATCATACGACCGGATGGGAGCCGGATATGTAGGAAAATAAAAATCCAGAGGTAATTTTAAATTACCTCTGTTAAAATGATGTATGAAATTTTAGTGTCGGTAAGACAGGGAATTAAATTACTGGTAAAACATTCTGAAAAGTTCTGCTTTGGTTTTAATACCCAGTTTAAAGAATATGTTTTTCATGTGGTATTGAATGGTATTCAAACTTAGATGCAGGTTTGCGGCGATGGTTTTGTAGGGCAACCCTTCCAGCACAAGATCGGTGATCTCCTTTTCTTTTTTAGTCAGGTTGGTGGGGTGTACCGACTTTTCAGGTTTGTTGCGGTAGAGCATATACCTGAAGAGCTGCTGACTCACCACGGGTTGATCATATTCCAGCATATGCACCAGCTTGCGGGTGATGTTGTGAAACAGGTCTGTCTTGAGCAGGTAGCCATCTGCGCCTTTATCAAAAGCTTTTTGAATCACGTGGGGATCCTCGTCAGGCGTCATCACTACCAGCAGCATAGCTGGCTGTAATGACTTCAGCAACTGTATGTCTTCCACCCGCTGTTGGGAGGTGGCGGACATACCTAATAATAAAAGGTGTGGTTGTTGTTGCATGAAACTTTGTGCTGCTGCTGTGGTAGCGGTGTGTAAACATACGGAAAGGTCTGTGTGACGTGAAATGTTCAGGACCAGTTCATGGCGGTAATTCGTGTCTTCTTCGATTACGCCTACTTTAAACCTTGGGGACATTGAATGTTGCATCATTAGCGTGAATTGAGGGTTTTCATTTTTCAGGGGATGGTTATGTGAGCAAATATCAGAATTTCTCCAGAATTGACCTATACTTTTATTTTTGGTTGATGCCGGAGTTTTGTCTCACTTTTATATGAGTCCCGCCAGATGCCGGAAGACCTTTTAAAACTGAATAGCATTTTAATGAATAGTACCCGTCTCCGTTATTTAATTTTTGCGCTCATCATTATTGCCATCGTTTGCAGTATAGGTGTTTATCACCTGATCACGCATACGGGTATTCCTGATTATTGAAAATTTTGAAGGTTATGTGGAGATATTATGCGTTGCTGTCAGCGCTTTTTGCGGGATTGACCGCTGTTCTAGCCAAGTTTGGATTACAGGGCATCAGCAGTAACGTGGCTACAGCTGTTCGTACAGTGGTGATCCTGGTTATTGCCTGGGGTATCGTCTTCGCCGGTGGGGAAGCGAAGGACCTACAGACATTGACAAAGAAACATCTTTTGTTTTTAACCCTGAGTGGGTTGGCTACTGGTCTTTCCTGGATTTTTTATTTTAAGGCCTTGTCTACCGGGCCTGTTTCGAAGGTGGCACCTATTGATAAATTAAGTGTCGCGATTGCCATTGCTCTCTCTGCTATATTTCTCAAAGAAAGCCTGGATTATAAAACGATTGCTGGTGCGTTGCTGATTATGGTAGGTACTTTTGTGTTGATCCGTTAGTATTTCCACCCGCATTGTGTCCTGATTCACCTGTTGCCATCGGTTGTTTTATCGAATGTGATTGTGAATGTATGTAGGTCTTCCCTGTAATCATACACCACTTTAAACCCTGATGCGGTACATATCTGTTGGATGACCGCTAGTCCCAGACCATTGCTGGTACTGCTGTTAGAAGGATTATAGAAACGCTGGAACAGGTGTTTTTGGTTCAGCGGCGCCTTATCTCCCGTATTTGAAATAGCAAGTTCCTGCTGTCGTAGGGTAATATGAATATTTCCATGCTCATAATTATGGCGGGTGGCATTGCTGAACAGGTTGTTCAGCAGCAGTTCGATCAGTTCCTTATTGGTATACAACTGTACAGGCTGTACGTCCAGGGAGATATTCAGGGTCTTATCCTGCCAGATTTCATTAAACTGTGTGGCTTTTTGTTGTACAATATGGGTCAGGTCGATGGCTGACTTGTAAGCGAACTGTTCGTTCTCTATTTTGGTCAGCAGCAGGAGGGACTGGTTCATGCGGGCCAGTCTGTCGAGGGCCTCAGAGGCACTCTGCAGGGAATCGAACTGGTATTCCGTCAGGTTGTCTCCCTGCATCATCATTTCCAGCTTGGACCGGATAATGGCCAGTGGTGTCTGTAATTCATGGGAGGCGTTCTCTGTAAACTCCTTCAACCGCTCGTAATCCTGTATAGCCTTGGCGGTAGTGCGTTCCAGGATGCTGTTCATGAAAGTGAATTCATCAATAGTACTGGCTGGCAGGATTAAGGGCTCCCGGTTATTGACCTTGAATTGTTGTAACGAATCCAAAGAGGTGTAAAAAGGTTGCCACAGTTTCCGGAGAATGGTGCCGTTAATGACCCCCGTCAATAACAGTACTAATAATATAGTGGAGAAGGTAATGCCGAAAACTGTACGGGTAATGTGCTCGGTCGATTCCAGTGACTTCCGGACTTTTACGTTATACCAATCGTCGCCGACCCTGATGGCAAAGGAAAGTTGCCGGTAGTTCTCCTTATGCGCAGCTTTGACTGTTTTAAATTTTTCCTGCTCAGGGTGGTCTGTTTTCAAAATTTCGGTTTCCTGGTCTTTAACTTCCACCGGTGTGAACAGCGTACCATGGAGGGCCACATAATTAGTGATCTCCCGTTGTTCGATCCTCAGGTCCTCATCCATTTGCTGTAGCAGGGTAAAATGAAGGGCAAAGAAAAATGCGATACCGGAAAGTAAAAATATCGCAATGGTCGAAAGCAGGTTGATGCGGTTGTACCGGGTCAGCAGTTTCATGACAGGGATAATTTATAGCCCATGCCATATACGGACTTTATATAATCAGGGCAACCCGACTGTACGAGTTTCTTACGCAGGTTTTTGATATGGCTATACAGGAAATCATAACTGCCGGAAAGGTCCATTTCATCTCCACAGATATGTTCTGCAATCGCACTTTTGCTGATCACCTTATTTTTGTTGCTGATAAAATATAACAGGAGGTCATATTCTTTTCGCGTAAGGTCTATGACCTGCTGATTGACGATGGCCGTTTTATCACCCAGGTTTAATTGCAGTTCTTCAAATTCGATCACATTACTTCCATTAAAAGACTTGCGGCGGATGATAGCCGCCACGCGGGCAGATAACTCCGGCAGGTAAAATGGTTTGGACAGGTAATCGTCGGCCCCGGCTTTGAGGCCATATACCTTATCATCCAGCGAATTCCGGGCAGAGATGATCAGTACCCCATCATTCTTATTATTCCTTTTTAATTCCTTGAGTAACTCGAGCCCGCTACCGCCGGGCAGGTTAATGTCGAGAATAATGCACATATAATCATACAGGGATATTTTCTCCATGGCGGTATCAAAGGTATCGGCTACCTCACATAGAAAGTTTTCATCTGCCAGGTACTGACACATGCTATCTGATAGATTTTTCTCATCCTCTATAATTAATACTTTCATTTGATGACATTTCTGCTACCTGCGAATATAATGTGGAAAACTGTAGAAATTCTGTAGAGACGTGCGTTTATGCGTAGTCGTGCCTGCTATCTTCAAATGTTAATAATTATTTTTTTTGAACTTTTTGTTATCCACAAATGTAATATTCATACTACTTGTAATGAAAGATGTAGGTAACACTTTTATTATAACAGAATAACCAAACTTGAAATTTAATCTTTGCGAACGATGTAGTACATATCCTTAATTTTTTTTCCACCTCCATCATAACCTACCCATCATTTAAAGTTGGCATAAAGCAACGTTTATTCCCATGTGGACCTGCATCCATGGGGGATATAGGCCGTTTTTTGCCCTGACGGTATCAATCATTATTCCATATCTACTGCTATTGCATGAAGGAATTCTACGCTTCCAGCTTTCTGAAGAAGCTGGTCACTTATTGTTTGCTCATACCTGTACTGCTTTCGTATTCCCTGATAGCAGGTGCGGAAGGTAGTAAAGAACTGAATCAGAGTGGAGGTAACCGCGCTTATCTCAACGCTGCTTCGGCGGTTTCTTCCACCAATCTTTTTCCTACGACGGGTACCATGAAGGTATATGTGAACGTGGGGGAGAAGATCTATGTGGGATCAAGTGCACAGGGTGTTGGAAGTGGCAGGATCAACCTTCGGGCGCCTAACGGTGTCACCTATACATCGGGAGCGAGTAACACCGTGGGTAAAATTGCCAGCCGTTCACAGGAGGTGGTTGGGCCTACCCTTAACAATGGCGCTGATGGGGGATATACTCCTTACATTGTGACAGTAGGCGCCGGGCAGGCAGGGGTCTGGGAGATTGACTTTGTACCGCCAAATGCAACCAACGTTACTAACCCAACTGCCATTGCGAGTACAGGTGCATGGTCACAGCCGACTACTACCTCATTTATTGCAGCCTTTGATATAAGCGTAAGAAATACAGCTAATACAGCGTTTATTCCAGGCCGTATGTACACCAATATATTTACGGCGAACCTGGGTGCGGCAAATGCCACATTCAATGCCATCTTTTATGTACTGACGAATGATGGTTACATCTATACTGTTAATAATAACGGGCAGGCAGGTTTTGGTTTCTCTTTCATCGCGAATAACAAAGGTTTCCGTACAAGCGCCGGCGATCCTACTTACAAAAGCATCGATGACCTGACTGCTTTGAACATGTATGATCCAAGAAACCCGGATTCGCAGACCGATATTACACACAAGATATTTTTTAATACACCCTCATCAGATATGCCTTCAAGTGCACCCTCTGTAAATGGTTCCACCTGGTTGCTCACTACGCCCCCTGTCATTTCCGCCAGTGTTGTTTCTTTCAGAGGGGTAGAAGGTACAGCAGGCGTGGCAGGTGATTATCCTACAGGTGGTTATATTACCTTCTCCGCTACCTATGCAAGTAACTTTAACCTGGATATAGACTGTAACAATAATGGTGTGTATACAGATTCTGTCGACAGGCGACTGACAGGTTCTGCATTGGTAGGTAACAACGATGTGTATTGGGATGGCGCTAATGGAAAAGGTGTAAAGATTGCTGCAGGCACCTCCACATATCCCATGCGAGTCACACTCCTGGCGGGTGAGGTCCATTTCCCGTTTATAGATGTGGAGAACAACCCCAATGGTATTATCATCACGCGGGTCAACGGATCGGGGTCGCCCAATAATATCGTCTTCTGGGACGACACACAGATAACGGTCAACGGTACTCCTTCCAATCCCATCAAGACAACGTCTGATGGGATTTCGAGTGCAACGAATGGTCATAAATTTGGTTCTACTGCTTACAGCGGTACTGACTTTGGTAATGAAAACGGCATTGATACATGGGCGTACCTGCAAAGTACGCCTTCTCCCACCGTACTGTCTATTACATTGCGGGAGGCTGATCTGGAAACGACAGGGATTACCAAATCGGCTACAGCACCCTGCGTGGGGCAGACCATTACTTACACCACTGCCGTCCGGAACAACGGACCAAATGCGGTGACGGGTGCCACTTACCGGTTTACATTTCCCGCTGAGCTAACTAACGTCACCGTGACACCTGCATTGACTACAGGTGCTTCTGTCATTACTGGTGCAGCAATATCAGGCCAGCAATACAATGCGACACTGCAGATGCCCAATGCAGCAGTGATCACATTTACTATTACGGGTACGATTGCTTCTTATCCTTCCGGTGGTAGTTTGAATGTTACCTCTGCCATCATGCGTCCGGCGGATGTAACCGACCCGGATGCAACGAATCCGGATTCCTCACCACCAACAGATCCACAGGTAGAGTGTGACGCTGCACCTTCGGGAGTAGGATGTAATAATATAAAAACAGATGCCACCACCGTTGCACAAACACCGACCACTTCCAATGCTGGTCCAGCGCAAACACTTTGTGCCACCACCTCTACCACGCTGGCAGGTAATACACCCACTGTGGGTACTGGTGTGTGGACACAGGTAAGTGGGCCGGGAACAGCATTAATCACGAACCCCAGTTCGCCGACAACAACCGTAACGAGTCTCACAACAGGGTCTTACATTTTCCGCTGGACCATCTCAAACGGTTCCTGTACCTCCAGTACAAGTACCGTGACGATCACCGTGCAGGCTGCACTGGCAGGTAATACTATTACTGCGCCCGCCCAAACGATTTTCTGTGGTTCGGGAGATGCCGCTGTGATTACAGGGTCTACACCTACGGGA
>Ga0182005_1000724_pt1 | contig 15146 bp, 11 predicted proteins | sample Sormic07211103_1_FD_123021 | JGI IMG/M metagenome (GOLD analysis project Ga0182005, IMG submission 123021) | Rhizosphere microbial communities from Sorghum bicolor, Mead, Nebraska, USA - 072115-103_1 MetaG | ecosystem: Host-associated > Plants > Roots > Rhizosphere | place: USA: Nebraska...
CATGGCCGGACCAGTACTCCGGCAGAAGGTATGAATCTCCTTGATCAGGTCTTTTCTTCCTACTACGACCCCACCTAATACACGCCCTTGTCCATCCATCCACTTGGTAGCAGAGTGGGTTACAATATGTGCCCCCAGTGCGATAGGCTTTTGCAGTACAGGAGAAGCAAAGCAGTTGTCAACGTTCAATATTACCCCGTGCTTGTCGCAGATCTTTGCCAGCAGGCTGATGTCAACAATTTCCAGTCCGGGGTTGGAAGGCGTTTCTACAAACATCATTTTGGTGTTTGGTTTGATCAGCGCTTCAACGGTTTCTGGCTTGTTGATATCGAAGTAAGTATATTCAATCCCCCATTTAGGCAGGAACTTCGTAATAACAGTATGGGTAGAGCCAAAAATAGAGCTGGCAGAGAGCAGGTGATCACCTGCTTTCATCAGGGCCATGAAGCTCGCAAATATGGCGCTCATACCGGATGAGGTAGCGTAACCATCTTCAGCCAGTTCCAGGCTACATACTTTGCGTACAAATTCGTCTACGTTTGGATTGCTGAAACGGCTGTATATATTATTATCCGTTTCATCTGCAAAGGTAGCCCGCATTTCTTCGGCGCTGTCGTAGGTAAAACTGGATGTGAGGAAGAGCGGCGTGGAATGTTCCATCTGCCATGTCTTCTCTGTTTGTATCCTGATTGCGTTCGTCTCCGGCCGGTATTGATCTTTCTCCATTACTTATATTAGTTATTTATATACAATTTGGTGGGTCCTTTTCAGGTGAATGTTGACCAGGTTATTTGAATTTCGCTCAATATATGACCAGGTCAAGTATTTACTTGCTTCAATCAACCATTTACCCTGGTTTCCCATGTCAGGTTGCCTCCTGCGCGACGCAGGGTCTCTGCAACTGAACAATATTTGGTCATGGACAGTTCCACAGCTCTTGCTGCTTTATCAGGGTCCAGGTTTTCGCCGGAAAGGTGGAAGATGATATGCACGTTCTCCCAGATAGAAGGTTCTTTTCCTTTTTCACGCTCTCCGTCTATTTCGATTTTAAAGTCACTCAGTTCCTGGCGTTGCTTCTTCAGAATCATGGCTACATCAATGGCAGAGCAGCCACCGAGTCCCATCAGCAACATCTGCATAGGTCTTACGCCGTTATTCTTTCCCCCATTCTCCAGGGAAGAGTCCATCAGCACTTTATGTCCTTGCTCGTCCACAGCTTCCATGTTGAATGCGTCGTCAATTCTCTGTAATGAAATCTTCATATTCGGTGTTGTTTATCCTACAAATATAAACAATACAGGAGGATTTTTCTTTTACTTCAGCCGGCCTGCGGCAGGCTGGAAGTTGTCATCCTGTTTTTATGATACTTCCGTGAAGAAAGCCAAAAATTCCGACAAGGGCTGAAGTTATTATTTTTTCAAAACTGAATAACCCCAGATTATTTTGCCATCAATTAAAATAATTGAAGATGCATTTTCCATGCATACGCAACCGCTGATAAATTTGATAATTTCCAAATTTCTCCCCAATTTCTTGTCTTTAACGCCTCATATGTTATATTTGCGCAAATTTTTCCGGGGTTTTGACGGTACAGATCTATCATAATAAGCACACATTTACACTGGAGTCCGGGGTCGTGTTACCGGAGCTGCAAATCGCCTATCACACATATGGTACGCTGAACCACAGCCGTAACAACGTGATATGGATCTGCCATGCCCTTACTGCCAATTCGGATGTAGCCGACTGGTGGAAAGGCCTGTTAGGGCCGGGCAAGGCCATTGACCCTGCCCGTCACTTCATTGTCTGTGCAAACATATTGGGCTCCTGTTACGGCAGTTCCGGCCCGCTTTCCATCAATCCAGCCACCGGAAAGCCTTATTACTCCACCTTCCCTCAGATCACGGTGCGGGATATGGTGCAGGCACACACCCTCCTCCGCGAACACCTGGGCATTGATGAAATTCAATTGCTCATGGGCGGCTCTATGGGCGGCTACCAGACCCTGGAATGGGCCCTGCTGGAACCTGCCCGCATCCGCCAACTGGCACTGCTCAGTACCGGTGCTGCCGAAAGTGCCTGGGGAATCGCTATACATACCGCTCAGCGCCTCGCTATTGAAGCGGACAACACCTGGCGGGATCATCGCCCGGATGCCGGTGCAAACGGCTTAAAAGCCGCCAGAGCGATCGGTATGCTCACCTACCGTAACTACCAGACCTTCGTTCGTACACAGTCCGACCCGGATAATAATAAGACGGACGACTTCAGGGCTGCCTCTTATATCAATTATCAGGGGGATAAACTCGTAAAGCGTTTCAATGCACAGGCTTACTGGCGCCTCACCAAAGCAATGGATAGCCACAACATTGCCCGTGGCCGCCTCACAGATCAGGCAGGTACCCTCGCACTCATCAAACAACCTACCCTTATTGTCGGCATTACCAGCGATGTGCTCTGCCCACCGGAAGAACAACACTTTCTCGCCAGGCATATTCCAAATGCTACTTATCATGAAATCGATTCTTCGTATGGTCATGACGGTTTCCTGATCGAAGTAGATAAAATCGATGAACTGCTGAATGACTGGCTGGCCTGATGTGGAAACTTAAACCAGGTAGTTTATATCCAATCATCAACAAGCCGGGTAATTCTGCTGCATGAATGCTAGTTTAATAATCCGCCGACAGGGTTTTTATCCAATCATCAACAAACCGGGTAATAGTGATGCATAAAAAATAGTTTAATAATCCGCCGACAGGGTTTTTATCCAATCATCAACGAACCGGGTAATGGTGATGCATAAAAAAGAGTTCAATAAACAGCCGCCAGTTTCTTAACCAATCATATATAAACAGTGTAATTCTGTTGCATAAAAAGTAGTATAACAAGCCGCCGCCAGTGCGTTTTATCCTATCCCATACGAGCCGTGTAATTGTCCCATCATAGATCATCACCCCAGATTCTCATCTTATCTATGCGTTAAAATCTGATTAAAAAGGTCTTAAAATTCCTTAAGCCCCTTTAAACTGTTATAGCCCCAGTCTATATTTGTACCAGATTTTAGCATGACAAAGGTATTTTCTTACATATTACTCTTCCTACATATTGCGACTACTATGTTCATACCGGTTGCGGATGAGAAAGATATATTCGATACCCGCGGCAGACAAATCAATGATGTCAACACCATTTTCGATTTCGTCAATCATGTTGTGTTGGGCAACACAGAGGTAACCCAGCAGGACGAAGATGATGATCAGGCACACTTCTTCACAGGAAGTAACACCGTGTCTTATTACATTTCCAATCCGGAACCGATCACCTGTAGCAGACAGGAACCCTCTACCATCGATCTGGCAGTAGCCTATCCGCTGATGGCAGTACAAAAACCACTGACCATCGCCTACGAGATCCTCACTCCTCCCCCAGAAGCCTGATTTCGCACAATATTTTTCAATAGCTAATATTTTTTATCAGTTCAATCGCTGGTAATGAACCGTCGTGTGCATATAACTGTTGCATATGTCATACAGGTCTTACTCATAAAAATTGTCTTAAATTAAAATCAGATGTATAGTCGGGATTCTAAAACAAAGCGCCCTCCCCGGATTGTAGCCAGTTGTATTATCATGTTGTTATTCGCATTCAAAGCCTCCGCACAGGACACCGTGCACATTAGCCTGCAGGATGCTGAAAAACAATTCCTGGAGAAAAACCTGGACCTGCTGGCAGAGAAATACAATATCTCTATCGCCCGCGCACAGATCATCCAGTCCAGGTTGTACAACAACCCCACCCTCAATTTGAGCGGGAACCTGTACAATCCAAGCCGGAAACAGTTCTTTGATGTGAGCAATCAACACGGTCAGTACGATATCGGTGTCACCCAGCTCATTTCCCTGGCAGGCAAAAGGAACAAACAGATAAAACTGGCGCAGACCACCGCAGCTATGTCGGAAAATGCTTTCTTCGACCTGCTGAGAACCCTGCGCTATTCGCTCCGCAGCAACTTCTATCAGGCCTACTACCTGCAGAATTCTATGAGGGCCTATGCAGACCAGATTGCCTCCCTCGAAAAAATGGATGCCACCTACAAAGACCTGCAAGCCAAAGGCCTGGTCACCCTCAAAGACGCTGTACGCCTGCGCTCCCTGCTCTATAGCCTGAAAGCAGACCGTACCGCCGCCGAGAACCAGGTAAGCGATATCGAATCCGAACTCCAGATACTGCTGGCAAATAATCACGCTTATTATATCATCGATCTGCCGGATAATGCAGCCGCTAACCTGCCTGCTATCCGCAATACAAGTCTGGCAAGCCTGGTAGACACCGCATATGCCAACCGCCAGGACCTGTTGATGGCACAGAACAACCTGCTCTATAACCAACAAAACCTGAAACTTCAAAAAGCAATGGCTGTTCCCGACCTGAACCTCGGTGCAGAATTTGATAAACGCGGCAGCTTCGTGGACAATGCGAGCTTCCTCAATGTAGGCATCGACCTGCCCTTCTTTAACAGGAACCAGGGAAATATCAAAGCAGCCAAATTCAGCATTGATCAGAACAAACTACAAGTTACACAGCAAACGCAGAAGGTGGAAAACGAAGTGCAGACCGCTTACGTAAAAGCATTGAACACTGATAAAATGCTGGAATCAATCGATCCCGGATTCCGCGGACAGTTCGAACAACTCCTGAAATCAGTGACCGACAACTTCCTGAAGAAGAACCTCAGCCTGCTGGAGCTGACCGACTTCTACGACTCGTATAAAGAAAATATGCTGCAACTGAACCAACTGCAAAATGACAGGATGCAAGCTATAGAGACACTCAATTTTGCTGTTGGTAAAACTTTGTTCAATAATTAATCACAACCTAAGTATAGTCATGAAACCTTTTATTATATATCTTTTTCCTGTTGCACTCGTAGCCATGTTTTCGGCATGCGGCGGTACCAAACCTGAAGTAGTCAAAGATGAAAATGCTTTGTCCGACAGCCTGGTAAAGAATGTACAAACCGCACCTGCTACCTTCGAAAATCCTTCGGAGACCATCAAGCTGAATGGTAAAATCGTTCCGGACGAAACCAAAGAAGCAAAAGTATACGCACTCGTAAGTGGTAAGATCAGGTCTGTGAATGTAGAACTGGGCGATCATGTAAAACAGGGTCAGGTGCTCGCCGTACTCCAGAGTACCGAAGTAGCCGGCATCAGCAACGATGTATCTGTAGCAGAATCGAACGTAGCCCTGGCAAAGAAAAATGTGGAAACACAAAAATCTCTCTTCGAAGGCAACCTCGCTACCCAACAGGATTACCTGGCTGCACAGATCGAGGAAAAGAAAGCTGAATCAGAACTGAACCGCGCCCGTTCTGTAGCGAACATCACCGGTGGCAGCAGTGCTGCTTATACGCTGAAAGCGCCGATCAACGGTTATATCATTGAGAAAAATATTTCCAACAACTCCGAAGTTCGGCAGGACAACAACGCGAACCTCTTCACTGTTGCGGACCTGAACACCGTATGGATCATTGCGAATGTATACGAGGCAGATATCCCCGATATCAAACTGGGTGATGAAGTACGGGTATCCACTCTCGCTAATCCTGAAAAAGATTACATCGGTAAGATAGACAAGGTATACAATGTACTGGATCCTGCTAACCGTACCATGCAGGTACGTATCAGTATGCCGAATACCAGCGGGGAACTGAAACCTGAGATGTTTGCCACTGTAAAAGTAAATACCAAACCTGCCGCTACCAGCATGCTGAGCATCCCTGCCAATGCAGTGGTGATGGACAACAGCAAGCAATATGTAGTGGTGAAAACCGCCAAAGGACTTGATGTTCGCGAGATCAAAGTAATTCGCCGTATCGACAACAAGGCGTTTATTTCCGGCCTGCAGGTGAATGACCAGGTAGTGACCAGCTCACAGGTATTTATTTATGATGCCCTTAATACAAAATAATCCATGCAGAAAGTCATAAAAAAGATTATTGCTTTTTCGTTAAAGAATAAGCTATTCATTGGTTTTGCGACCATCGTCCTCATCGTATGGGGTGTGATCGCATTCAGAAATATTCCCATTGAGGCATTTCCCGATGTAACGAATACGCAGATCACCATCATTACCCAATGGCCCGGCAGAAGCGCCGAAGAGGTGGAGAAGTTCGTCACCGTTCCCGTGGAAATAGCCATGAACCCTGTACAGAAAAAAGAATCCGTTCGTTCGACTACGGTATTCGGACTGTCAGTAGTGAAAGTGATCTTTGAAGATGGTGTAGACGATGCATTTGCCCGCCAACAGGTGAACAACCTGCTGCGCGATGTAGAACTACCTGATGGTGCAGATCCGGACGTACAGCCACCTACCGGCCCTACCGGTGAGATCTTCCGTTATACACTGGAAAGCAAAACCAAGACGGTAAGGGAACTGAAAACCCTGCAGGACTGGGTGATTGAACGTCGCCTGCTGAATGTGCCAGGTGTAGGTGATGTGGTGAGTTTTGGAGGTGAAGTGAAGACGTATGAGATTACGGTGAACCCACAGAAACTGGCCTCTTACGATATCACACCGCTGGATGTATCGAACGCTATTTCCAAAAGTAATATCAACGTAGGTGGTGATGTGATCGTAGATAACTCACAGGCTTATGTGGTGCGCGGTATCGGTTTGCTGAACAATGCGGAAGAGATCGGCAATATCATTGTAGACAACATCAATGGTACGCCTATCCTGGTGAAGGACATTGCAAGTGTGTCTGTCTCTGCCCTCCCCCGCTTAGGCCAGGTAGGTCGTGACAAACAGAATGATGTGGTTGAAGGTATCATCGTGATGCGTAAGGGCGAAAACCCCAGTGAGGTGATCAAACGCGTGCAGGACAGGATCATTTACCTGAATGAAAAAGTACTGCCGCAGGATGTAAAGATCAATACTTTCTATAACCGTAGTGACCTGATCGAATTCGCTACACACACGGTATTGCACAACATGCTGGAAGGTATCATCTTCGTAACGGTGATCGTATTCCTCTTCATGGCCGACTGGCGTACCACCGTTATCGTGGCAATCGTGATTCCGCTGGCGCTGCTCTTCGCATTTATTTGTCTCACACTGAAAGGCATGTCTGCGAACCTGCTGTCGATGGGGGCGATTGACTTCGGTATCATCATTGACGGTGCCGTCGTGATGGTGGAAGGGATCTTTGTATTGCTGGACCAGCGCGCGCATCAGATGGGTATGGAGCGATTCAACAAACTCTCCAAACTGGGTATCATCAAGAATACAGGTGGTGAACTGGGTAAGGCGATCTTCTTCTCCAAACTGATCATCATCGCGGGGCTGTTGCCTATCTTCTCTTTCCAGAAAGTAGAAGGTAAGATGTTCTCTCCGCTGGCATGGACACTGGGCTTTGCCCTCTTAGGTGCATTGATCCTGACGCTCACGCTGATTCCATTGCTCAGTAGTATTTTATTACGCAAGAATGTAAGGGAGAAACACAACGTATTCGTTGACTTCATTACCAATGGCGTCATGAAAATGTTCGCCTGGACATATCGGAATAAACGCCTGTCACTGCTGGTAGCAGTGGGCCTGGTAGTAGTAGGCCTGTTTAACTTCAAGTTCCTGGGTAGTGAGTTCCTGCCGGAGCTGGATGAAGGTGCGATCTATATACGTGCTACCTGTCCGCTCAGCGTGTCGCTGGAAGAATCGAAATCTATTGCGAACAAAATGCGGCGTATTATCCTGTCGTATCCGGAGGTAAAACAGGTGATGTCGCAAACAGGTCGTCCGAACGATGGTACGGATGCCACTGGTTTCTACAATATCGAGTTCCACGTAGACATCTACCCGAAGAAACAGTGGAAGAGCGGTTATACCAAGGAAGAGCTGATTGACCATATGCAGCAGAAACTTGGGGTGTATCCGGGTATCAACCTCAATTTCTCCCAACCGATCATGGATAACGTGGAAGAAGCAGTATCCGGTGTGAAAGGTTCCCTGTGTGTGAAGATCTATGGAGACAGCCTGGCATATACAGAAGGTAAAGCCAACCAGGTATATGATATCATGAAGAAGATTCCGGGTGTGGAAGACTTAGGGGTGATCAAGAACATTGGTCAGCCGGAACTGGACATCGAACTGGATGAAAATAAGATGGCGCTGTATGGTGTAACTACTGCCGATGCGAATGCGATTATCGAAATGGCCATCGGTGGTAAAGCCATCACACAGATCTATGAAGGGGAGCGTAAGTTCCAGCTGCGCCTGCGTTACGAGGAGCAATACCGTAATAATGCGGAGGCCATCAGTGACCTGATGGTACCGACCCTGCGTGGTGCTAAAGTACCTATCAAGAACATTGCAACGATCAAAACGCTGACAGGTCCGAGCATCATTTTCCGTGATGACAACAGGCGGTATACAGCGGTGAAGTTCTCGGTACGTGGCCGTGATATGGGTAGTGTGATTACAGAAGCCCAAACGAAAGTAAATAAGCAGGTGAAACTGGATAAAGGGTACGAAATGCAGTGGGCTGGTGACTTTGAAAACCAGCAGCGTGCTACGAAACGATTGACACAGGTAGTGCCGATCAGTTTGATGATCATCTTCCTTATTCTCTTTGTGATGTTTGGGAACGTGAAGGATGCGGGGCTGGTGTTGATCAACGTACCGTTTGCGATTATCGGGGGGATAGCTGCCTTGCTCATATCGGGTACGAACTTCAGTATCTCGGCGGGCATTGGTTTCATTGCGCTCTTTGGTATTTGTATACAGAACGGGGTGATATTGATATCGGTGTTTAAAAATAATATGGCGAAGGTGAAGAAGCATGACTTTAATCACCATACGCTGGAGATTTCTATTCGCGATGGGGTACGCGAAAGGGTGCGTCCTGTAGTGATGACAGCACTGATGGCAGCAATTGGTTTATTGCCGGCTGCATTGTCAAAAGGGATTGGTTCAGAAACTTCCAAGCCACTGGCGATCGTGGTAATCGGGGGGCTGATAACGGCGACCGTACTGACATTACTGGTGTTTCCGTTATTCTTCTACCTGGGTTACCGGAAGGTAGGCCAGCAGATGGATTAAGGTGATAATATTACAGTGAAGGTGTCTCATTGCAAAATGGGGCACCTTTTCTTTTTCTGTAAATGGATGTTTATTCCGGTTGGGGAATTCCTGCTTTCATGAATAGTTCCTCCGAAAATGAATTCTCATTCCCGATAGTAAATCCCGCTTTCATGAATAGTTCCTCCGAAAATGAATTCTCGTTCCGGTTGGGGGAACTCCTGCTTTCATGAATAGTTCCTCCGAAAATGAATTCTCGTTCCGGTTGGGGGAACTCCCACTTTCATGAATAGTTCCTCCGAAAATGAATTCTCATTCCCGATAGTAAATCCCGCTTTCATGAATAGTTCCTCCGAAAATGAATTCTCGTTCCGGTTGGGGGAACTCCCGCTTTCATGAATAGTTCCTTCGAAAATGAATTCTCATTCCCGATAGTAAATCCCGCTTTCATGAATAGTTCCTTCGAAAATGAATTTTCATTCCCGCTAAAGACCTCCCGCTTTCATAAATGGTTTTTATAATCCCTGATCGGTCTCGTTTTCTATCATTCCAACCTCACTTCCCTCACCGTTTCGTTTCCCGGCAAATCCACGGCAATAATTTTAATTACACTCCCTGTTGGCAAACTGGCCGCCTGATAATACCAGTCCACGCCATTCCTGCCTAAAACCGCTTTACCTTTTTCCTGAAGAGTGCCGTTGTGGTCTGTTACCCTTATCTCCACTTCAGCCACCCTCCATTCATCCCTGGCTCTTACTATCACCGTTGTATCCTCTAACCGGATGCCCTGCACCTCCGGAGAATTATACGCATCCTTCACCGCCATATTATATGCATTTTGTCCCGGGCCGGCCATGGACTTATAATAAGCTTTCAGTTCGGGATCTTTGATAATTTCTTTCGCATAGGCCGCCGCAATTTGTAGCTTATACCGGGCCTCCAGCTGCTTTTGAGTCGGTTTATTTTTGGACGGACCACGTTTTTTCGCCATAATAATCTGTCCGTTCCTTTCGTAAATCGTGATTTCATCGCCTAGGGTGCCGCGGACAAGTTGCAGGAGTAAACTGTCTTTAATGAGTGCCATAACAAACAATTTTTTTGGGGTTCTAAGAACAATATAATTATATCTATGGTTCTATAATGGAGCTTTTACACAAAATGAGTACTAATACATCATTTAATTGGCACTTCAATATCCAATTGATATACCGATGTACTTATCATGTCCTTTTGGATATATTTTGGCGTTAAGGCTTAGATAGTGTTTCAGGGGCAGACGTCCTTTTTGTTTTTATTAACATTATTTACCTATATTCATTTAAAATTATACACCCCGTCAATCAAAATCGTAAAATCGCCACTATATGAAGAACTGCTTTGCAAAAGCCAGTCTGTGTTGTATGCTCCTACTATCCATATTCACTGTAGCATACGGCCAGCAAAAAACCATTACCGGCACTGTAACCAATAAGAATACAGGGGACCCATTACCTGGCGTAACCGTTAGCTTAAAAGGTACCTTGTCGGGGACAATCACCGATGGCAGCGGGCATTACAAATTGAACACCGCCCGATCGTTGCCATTGACACTTATCTTCTCATCCGTAGGTTTTAAAAGCGAACAGGTACAAGTCTCGGGCGAAGCAAACAACAATATACAGCTGAGCTCCACTGAAATCCTGGGTGAAGAGGTGGTCGTAGCCGCCAGCCGTGTATCTGAATCAATCCTGAACTCCCCCGTGTCTATCGAAAAACTGAATGCTACCGCCATCAGGGAAATCCCTACTCCCAATTTCTACGATGCACTCCCCACATTGAAAGGCGTAGAAACCAGTATGCAAAGCCTTACCTTCCGTACCGTGACCACCCGTGGCTTTAATACCAACGGGAACACCCGCTTCAATCAGCTGGTAGATGGTATGGATAATCAGGCACCCGGTCTTAACTTTTCTGTAGGTAACATATTAGGCCTCTCCGAACTGGATGTGGCTTCGGTAGAATTACTGCCCGGTGCATCTTCTGCCCTTTATGGTGCAGGTGGTATGAACGGTACCCTGCTCATGACCAGCAAGAGCCCTTTTGAATACCAGGGTCTCAGTCTGCGGCTGCAGAGCGGCATTAACCATGTAGATAAATCACAACAACCTTATGTAGGGTTCATCCCGGATCTGGCTGCACGCTATGCAAAAGCTTTCGGTCGCTTCGCCTTCAAACTGAACGTGAGCTTCCTGCAGGCAGATGACTGGCAGGCTCTGGATTCTACCAACTACGACCGATTGAATGGTAAAACCAAAGCTGGCTTTTCGCATACCAGCGATCCGAATTACGACGGGATCAACGTGTATGGTGATGAAATCACCACTACCTTTGGTACCACTGCCGGTTACCTGAATGGCGTAGCTGTATCCCGTACGGGTTACAAGGAAAAAGACCTGGTGGATTATGGTACCAAGAGCCTGAAACTAAGTGGTGCTTTCCATTATAAATTCACGGACAACCTGGAAGGTATCATCCAGGGGAACTGGGGCCGTGGTACTACTGTATACACCGGTTCTGACCGATATTCCCTCCGCAATTTCAACATGGGCCAGTATAAGGTAGAACTGAGAGGCAAACGATTCTATCTCCGTGCTTATACCACACAGGAACGTTCCGGCGAAGCGTATAATGCCACTGCATTAGGTACCATCCTCAACGAAGCGTACAATCCAAGTGCCACCTACGACGGCAGCGGAAATGTAACCGGCGGCTGGTTTGCAGAATATGCAACAGTGTACAATCAGGCCAGACTGGGAGGATTTCCTGGTGCACCCGGTGTAAAAACAGATGCAGAAGCACATGCGTTGGCCCGTGCTTATGCTGACAGAAACAGGCTCCTGCCGGGAACCGCAACTTTCGATGCGGCGAAGAAATCCATTACTTCCAGCTATATCGGGTTTGGTGCCGGCCGTAACGGGGCTAAATTCAATGATAAAACCAACCTGTATCACTACGAAGGATTCTATGATTTCACGGATCATGTGAAAGTGCTGGAATTACAGGCGGGTGCAAGTTTCCGTCATTATTCCCTGAACTCCGACGGAACCATCTTTGATGATGCCAACGGACGTATTAGTATCAATGAATACGGCGGGTTTGTACAGGTAGGTAAGAAACTGGTGAATGACAGGATCAAACTGACAGGTTCCGTTCGCTATGACAAGAATGAAAACTTCGATGGCCGGTTTACACCACGTATCTCCGGTGTATTCACCGTGGCCCCACAACATAATATCCGTCTTTCCTTCCAGACAGCTTACCGTAATCCGACCAACCAGGACCAGTATATAGATCTGCCTATCCGTTCCAATACAAGGCTGATAGGTGGTTTGCCGTCTATGATCTCAAAGTACGACCTGTATAACAATAAAGGTTATACGCAGGCGAGTGTACAGCAATATGCTGCTACCGGCGATCCGACCAAACTGGAAGCTTATACCTTCGGAAAGTTCAGACCAGAAAGTGTGAGCTCTTATGAAGTAGGTTATAAGGGGTTGATCAAAAACCGTTTGTTGATCGATGCGTATTACTATTACAGCAAGTATACCAACTTCCTCTCCTACCTTGTACTGATACAGCCTACACAGCCGCTGCCTTCAGATCCGGCGTTTAGCAGGGCGAATATATTTGCAACTTATGTAAACAATCCTGCAGACGTGGTGACACAGGGTGGTGCGTTGGGATTGGATTACCTTGTAGGTAAATGGACCATTTCAGGTAATGTATCGTACAATGATATTACGAAGGATTCGAAGACATTGACGAATTCATTTAACACACCGAAATATCGTTTCAACCTGGGGTTGTCTAACAGGAACGTGTATAAGAATCTTGGGTTTAATGTAATGTATCGCTGGCAGGATGCATTTGTTTGGAATTCCAGCTTTGTGCAGGGTGACGTAGCGGCGTATGCTACATTAGATGCGCAGGTGAGCTACCGGGTGCCGAAAGTGAATGCGACCATTAAAGTAGGTGGTTCAAATATTACGAATCATTATTACCAGACTTCTTTGGGGAATCCGAAGGCGGGAGGTATTTATTATATCTCTTTGCTGTTTGAAGATCTGCTGAAGTAATTGTTTCGGAAACACAAAAAAGGAATCCGTCTCATTAAAACTGAGACGGATTCCTTTTTTAATGACAGCCCATATCACCAGAGAAAGAAAAGAGGCAAAATATGGGGCGAGAAAACCCGGCATACCTGTTACAATGCCCTTAAATAGACGACGCCCTGAGCCATACAGCTCAAGGCGTCTTTTGTTGTAACCCTCATCGGTCATTTCGACCGTGAAGCATCTTTTATACGTTGAAACGGAAGTGCATTACATCACCATCCGCCACGATATATTCTTTTCCTTCAATTCTGAAACGGCCATTATCTCTTGCCGCTGCTTCAGAACCATACTTCACAAAATCCTCATACGCGATCACCTCCGCCTTGATAAAGCCTTTCTCAAAATCTGTATGGATCACGCTGGCCGCCTGTGGTGCTTTCCAACCTTTGTGGATGGTCCACGCTCTTACTTCCTGTACACCTGCTGTGAAGTAGGTGATCAGTTCAAGCAGGTTATAAGCAGAACGGATCAGGCGGTTCAGACCTGGTTCCTTCAGGTTGTATTCAGAGAGGAACAGTTCCTTATCTGCCGGATCTTCCATTTCAGAGATCTGCGCTTCGATGGTATTGTTCATCACGATCACCTGCGCGCCTTCGGCTTTTACGCCTTCCTGCAATGCCTGGGAATATTTATTACCGGTGTGCATGCTGGCTTCGTCTACATTCGCTACATACAGTACTGGTTTTTCTGTAAGCAGGAACAGGTCGGCGATGGCCACCTTTTCTTCCTTGCTCAGTCCCAGTTCACGGATATTTTTACCTTTTTCCAGGTGTTCCTGGCATCTTTTCAGTATTTCAAACTCAACTTTCGCCTTTGGATCGCCACCAGTTTTCGCCATTTTTTCAGTACGGGCGATCTTCTTTTCCACGCTTTCCAGGTCTTTCAGCTGCAGTTCAGTATCGATGATTTCCTTGTCGGAGATAGGATTGATGGCACCTTCCTCGCGGAGGATGTTATCATCTTCGAAACAACGGATAACGTGCACAATGGCGTCTACCTCACGGATGTTGGCGAGGAACTTATTTCCCAGGCCTTCACCTTTGCTGGCACCTTTTACCAGGCCGGCGATGTCTACGAATTCGATGGTGGTTGGTACAATCCTGTTTGGATTTACCAGTTCCGCCAGCTTCACCAGCCTTTCGTCCGGTACATCCACCAGGCCTACGTTAGGTTCAATAGTACAAAAACGGTAGTTGCTAGCCTGCGCCTTTGCGCTGTTGCTTACCGCATTAAATAATGTCGATTTTCCCACATTCGGTAATCCAACAATTCCTGCTTGTAACGCCATTTTTTTAAAAATTTGCGCGAAGATAGTACTTTTTTGACTTAATCAATAAGTTTTAGCATGCGGGCGCTTGTACGGCCAATGAGCCGGTTTCAAAGGCTGGCAGTTGCCCATAATTTTTTGAAAGGCATGGCCCCCCGCCGGAAATCCGGTTCAAATATCCACCTTTTGCAGCCGGGTAAAAAATTTATTACATTTACCGGATTACTTATATAACCAATCTAAATTCATGGCTTTAAACTACGTTTGGCTGGCTTTTTTCCTGATTTCTTTTGTAGTAGCACTCTTCAAACTCATCGTTTTAGGTGATACCGCTGTGTTCTCTACGGTGATGACCGGCATGTTCGACAGCGCCAAAACAGGAGCAGAAATCTCCCTGGGGATGGCCGGGATCATGACCTTTTGGCTGGGCATCATGAAAGTGGGAGAAAAAGCAGGGATGATCGATCTCTTTGCCAAGGCAGTTACCCCTTTCTTCTCCAAACTGTTTCCGTCCATTCCAAAGGGCAACCCTGCCATGGGGTCTATGCTCATGAACTTTAGTGCCAACGCACTGGGACTGGACAATGCCGCTACCCCCCTGGGGCTGAAAGCCATGAAACAACTGCAGGAGATCAATAAGTCGGAAG
>Ga0182005_1000726_pt1 | contig 15119 bp, 16 predicted proteins | sample Sormic07211103_1_FD_123021 | JGI IMG/M metagenome (GOLD analysis project Ga0182005, IMG submission 123021) | Rhizosphere microbial communities from Sorghum bicolor, Mead, Nebraska, USA - 072115-103_1 MetaG | ecosystem: Host-associated > Plants > Roots > Rhizosphere | place: USA: Nebraska...
CATCGTGGTGGCGACCGAACCGGGTTTTGCCGACGACCTGATTTCACGCGCGTTGGTGGCAGCCGAAGCGGCCGGCGTCACCGCCCACATCGTGCTGAACAAGACCGATATCGTCGATGCGCTCGAAAAAACCCGGCAACGCCTGCAGCTGTATGCCGGCCTCGGCTATCCGGTGCATGAGGTGTCGGCGCGCGCCTTCCCGGAACAGACCTGCGCCACGCTGGCGCCCCTGCTGGCAGGCCAGTCGACGATCCTGATCGGCCAGTCCGGCATGGGCAAGTCGTCGCTGATCAACCTGATCGTGCCGGATGCCGACATCGCCGTGCGCGAAATTTCCGCCGCCCTCGATACCGGCAAGCACACCACCACCTTTACCCGCCTGTACGAAATGGATGCGGCCGACGCCAGCCTGGACGGCCATCCCGCCAACATCATCGATTCGCCCGGTTTCCAGGAATTCGGCCTGTACCAGCTGAGCGAAGGCATGCTGGAACGCGCCTTCGTCGAATTCTCGCCCTACCTCGGCAAATGCAAGTTTTACAATTGCCACCACCTGACTGAACCGAGCTGCGCCGTGCTGGAAGCTGTCAAGGAAAACAAGATCGCGGCCATGCGCCATCAGCTGTACGTGCAATTGCTGCATGAATCGTCGCAAAAGCTGTATTGATTGTCAAAAACACCATCTTTTGACAGGTATCTTTTCTACTGAAATCCCTTATAATTGAAGCACTTATTTCATTTCTAAGCCAATCTCAGGCAGCAGGGGAAACGGCAGCGCGGCAGTTGAGCAGTTGTTTTAAAAATGGAATTCCAACTATCGGCGGCAGTCGCCACAGCGGCCGCCGTTTTCATTTATGGCAATCAAACACTACCTGCAGTTTTCTGATTTTTCGCTGGACGAATACGAGTACGTGATTGAACGTAGCCGTCTCATCAAACGCAAATTCAAGAATTACGAACCGCACTACACGCTGCTCGACCGCACGCTGGTGATGGTGTTCGAGAAAAACTCGACCCGCACCCGCCTTTCGTTCGAAGCCGGCATGCACCAGCTGGGCGGCGCCGCCATCTACCTCAACACGCGCGACAGCCAGCTCGGCCGCGGCGAACCGGTGGAAGATGCGGCGCAGGTAATGTCGCGCATGTGCGACGTGATCATGATCCGTACCTTCGGCCAGGACATCATCGAGCGTTTCGCCACCCACTCGCGGGTGCCGGTGATCAACGGCCTGACCAATGAGCAGCATCCTTGCCAGGTATTGGCCGACGTCTTCACCTACATCGAGCACCGCGGCTCCATCGCCGGCAAGAAAGTGGCCTGGATCGGCGACGCCAACAACATGCTGTATTCCTGGCTGCAGGCAGCGCAGGTATTCGGTTTCCACGTCAACGTCTCGACCCCCAAGGGCTATGACATCGACCCCAGCCAGGTAGCCCCCGACAACCAGCGCTACACCTTCTTCGCCAATCCATCCGACGCTTGCGAAGGGGCCGACCTGGTGACCACCGATGTCTGGACCAGCATGGGCTACGAAGATGAAAACGCAGCGCGCCTGAAAGCCTTCGACGGCTGGATCGTCGACCAGGCCAAGATGCAGCGCGCCCAGCCGGACGCCTTGTTCATGCACTGCCTGCCGGCGCACCGCGGCGAAGAAGTTTCGGCGGAAGTGATCGACGGCCCGCAATCGGTGGTCTGGGATGAAGCCGAGAACCGCCTGCATGTGCAAAAGGCGTTGCTGGAATACCTGGTGCTCGGAAAAGTCGATTAACTGTACAAAACAGTACAACCCCAGTCACAACAACCCACATAGAAATATCATGTCCAATATCCTGCAATCCGTTCCAGTCAACGAAAAAGTCGGCATCGCCTTTTCAGGCGGCCTCGATACCAGCGCCGCGCTGCACTGGATGCGCCAGAAAGGCGCCATTCCCTACGCCTATACCGCCAACCTGGGCCAGCCCGACGAGCCGGACTACGACGCCATCCCCAAGAAAGCCAAGGCCTACGGCGCTGAACTGGCGCGCCTGGTCGATTGCCGCGAACAGCTGGTGGCCGAAGGCATTGCTGCATTGCAGAGCGGCGCCTTCCACATCTCCACCGCAGGCGTCACCTACTTCAACACCACCCCGCTCGGACGCGCCGTTACCGGCACCATGCTGGTGGCCGCCATGCGCGAAGACAAGGTCGACATCTGGGGCGACGGCAGCACCTTCAAGGGCAACGACATCGAGCGTTTCTACCGCTACGGCCTGCTGGTCAATCCCAACCTGCGGATCTACAAGCCTTGGCTGGATGACCAGTTCATCCAGGAGCTGGGCGGCCGCAAGGAAATGTCGGAATTCATGATCGCGTCTGGCTTCGATTACAAGATGTCGGTGGAAAAAGCCTATTCGACCGATTCCAACATGCTCGGCGCCACCCATGAAGCGAAAGACCTCGAATACCTGAACAGCGGCATGAAGATCGTCGAACCGATCATGGGCGTCGCTTTCTGGCGCGACGACGTCGAAGTCAAGCGCGAGGAAGTCACCGTGCGCTTTGAAGAAGGCCGTCCGGTTGCCCTCAATGGCATCGTGTTTGCCAACCAGGTCGAGCTGATGATGGAAGCCAACCGGATCGGCGGGCGCCACGGCCTCGGCATGAGCGACCAGATCGAAAACCGCATCATCGAAGCCAAGAGCCGCGGCATCTACGAAGCACCGGGCCTGGCCCTGCTGTTCATCGCCTACGAGCGCCTGGTCACCGGCATCCATAACGAAGACACCATCGAGCAATACCGCGAAAGCGGCCGCCGCCTTGGCCGCCTGCTGTACCAGGGCCGCTGGTTCGACTCGCAGGCAATCATGCTGCGCGAATCGGCGCAACGCTGGGTGGCGCGCGCCATCACCGGCGAGGTCACGATCGAGCTGCGCCGCGGCAACGATTATTCGATCCTCAACACCGAGTCGGCCAACCTGACCTACCATCCGGACCGCCTGACCATGGAAAAGGGCGCGGGCGCCTTCACGCCGCAGGACCGTATCGGCCAGCTCACCATGCGCAACCTCGACATCAGCGATACGCGCCAGAAGCTGGCGATCTACCAGAGCACCGGCCTGCTGGCATCCAGCAACGCCGTATCGCTGCCGCTGCTCGACAAAGACGCAGAGTAAATCCACGCCAGCGGCAAATAAGCCGCAGGCACAGGCGTGACACAGAACCGGCTTTGCGCCGGTTCTTTTTTGTCAAAGACCCTCCAAGCAACACCCCGGCAGGCATGGCTTCGACCGCCCTGACACTGTTCGCCGGATATCCAGCGCTCTGGTATGGCGGCCACTCCGGCTTGCCGATCAATCCGGATCCAACCCGGGTAGTGCAAGGAATCGTCACCGGCATCGGTTTTCTCGGCGCTGGCGTCATCATGAAAGAAGGCTTGAATATCAGGGGGCTCACTACGGCGGCGTCGATCTGGGCAGCCTCGGCGATCGGCGTCCTGGTGGGCGTCGGGTTTTACATGGCGGCGATATCGCTCACGCTGCTGTCGGCCATCTGCATGGTGTGGATAGCCAAGCTTGAATACTGGCCTGAGCTGCAACTGAGCTGTGATTCCAGGTCACGATGAATGTCGTCGCATCCAGATACAGCAAATATCATGCAAAAGCGGGTTGGCTGCAGTTGACGTCAAGGACATGGACCCGACGCCGGCGCGCGCTCATTTGATCAGCGTCACCGGCACATGAACCAGATGAATCACTTTGTTCATGATCGAACCAAGGATCAGGTTGCCCAAAGCTCCCCTGCCGTGGGTGCCCATGACAATGCAGTCGCACTTCTGCTCCTGGACATAGTCAACGATGCTCTTCGCAATCGGACCGATGCGGGTGCTGGCGATGTAAGGGACCTCGGCCTGTTCCAGAATCCGCTTGACGGGATTCAATACTTCATCGGCCGCAGCCGTTTCAATTGCCTTGATTTTTTCGAGAGACAGGTAAGCCTGGATTTTCCCGTCAAGATGTTCTTGCACGTTCAGCAAATGAATCTGTGCGGCAGTGTCCCCTTTGACCATCGAGCTCGCATATTTCACAGCCCTTAAGGCGTAGTCCGAGCCGTCAACCGGAATCAATATTTTTTGCATTTTTGCACCTCGTCCGCCAAAATCCCGGCGGCATGACCACATCCGCAATCGTGGATATCTTGTTAGGGAGATTAGCAGTTTGGATGTAAAGATTGTATAAATAGTCGGGTTGATTGCGTAGGCGGAACGTAAAATATGATCTGCATCAAAAACCCCGTACACACAAAGCCAGCATCGATCTGTTCAAGCTGCCAGTTCTAATAAGCACCATTAAAACAATGGGTTATAAAAACCAACCATGAGAAAGCATCCTTAAGTCATGAGCACTCAATTCGACAATGTATCCGTACTAAAGCAAGCCAGCGTCTACTTTGACGGCAAATGCGTTTCCCACACTGTGGTTTTCGCCGACGGCAGCAAGAAGACGCTGGGCGTGATCCTGCCGTCGTCGCTGACTTTCAGCACCGGCGCCGCCGAAATCATGGACATCACCAGCGGCAGCTGCCGCGTGCGCCAGAAAGACCAGCAAGCCTGGACCACATACGGCGACGGCCAGAGCTTCGATATCCCGGCCAATTCGAGTTTTGACATCGAGACGCTGGAAACGGTGAACTACGTCTGCCATTACGCCTGATACGCCAGGGCAAAAAAAACCCGCGATGCGGTTGCATTGCGGGTTAAATCCATTACCTTAGGGAGTGTTGGATATGAGGCATAACAGAGTTTAATTCCGTTATGTGACCCAATAATGACACATTAAGATACAAAGCGCTTGCGCCTCATACAAAAATCGGTTCCGGCTCCAGCGCCACTCCAAACTTCCCCATCACATCAGCTTGCACCGCCTGCGCCAGGCGCACCACGTCCTGCCCGCTGGCGCCGCCGCGGTTGACCAGCACCAGCGCCTGTTTTTCATAGACGCCGGCTGCGCCAAGCGTCCTTCCCTTCCAGCCGCATTGGTCGATCAGCCAGCCTGCAGCCAGCTTGTAACTGCCGTCCGGCTGTTGATAATTCACCAATTGCGGATGCTGCGCCAGCAAGCCCGCGCGTTGCGCCGCCGTGACAATAGGATTCTTGAAAAAACTGCCGGCATTGCCGATTACCGCGGGATCCGGCAGCTTGCGGGTGCGAATGGCGATCACCGCATCGCTGATGTCGCGTGCGCTCGGCGGCTGCGCCAGTTTGCGTGCATCCAGCTCTTGCGCCACATCGGCGTAACGCAGGTCGGGCTGCCAGCGCTTGGGCAAGGCGAAGGTAACGTCCGTCACTATGGCCCGGTCGCGCAAGCCGTGCTTGAACACGCTGTCGCGATAGGCAAAAGCGCAAGCGTCCCGGTCCAGCGCCAGGATTTCGCCGCTTTCCATATCGATGGCGGTCAAGGCATGGAAGCGCTCTTGCAGCTCGATGCCGTAGGCGCCGATGTTCTGGATCGGCGCGGCGCCGACGCTGCCGGGAATCAGCGACAGGTTCTCCAGTCCGGCCAAACCCTGCTCCAGCGTCCACAGCACCAGCTCATGCCAGTTCTCGCCGGCGGCGGCGCGGACATAGACAGCATCGTCATCCTCGCCGGCAATTTCCCGCCCGCGATTACACATATGCAACACCAGCCCCGGGAAATCCTGGGTCAGCACCAGGTTGCTGCCGCCGCCCAGCACCAGCCGCGGCAAACCCGATGCAACGGCGTCGGACCTGAGCGCCCGCAGGGTTTCCAGTGAAGTGACCGGCAGGTAGGCATGCGCCTTGGCGTCGATACCGAAGGTATTGTGCCGGCGCAGCGAAAAATCGAATTGGAGCGGAAGCTGGGAGATAGTCATAGCACCGGGATTATAAAGTAAGTAACCACCACCGGCGGCCAGCCGGGCGCCCGGAGCCGGGCAGGCCAGCAAGAAAATAGCGCGGCCGGACCGACACCTCGGGTTTCTTGTCCGCTAAAATGCGCATAGCTCGACGGCTGCGCCAGCCACCGGTTCCGCGGCCGGCTTTGTTTGAACATATAGAAGGAATATCGCCATGCCATCATTTGATACCGTATCGGAAGCCAACCTGGTTGAAGTAAAAAACGCCAACGACCAGGCCAACAAGGAAATCTCGACCCGCTTCGACTTCAAGGGCAGCGACGCCCGCATCGAATTGAAAGAGCGCGACCTGACCGCCTACGCCGACTCGGAATTCCAGCTGAGCCAGGTGCGCGACGTACTGACCGCAAAACTGGTCAAGCGCAATGTCGACACCCGCTTCCTCGACATCGGCAAGATCGAGAAGATCGGCGGCGACAAGGTCAAGCAAGTCATCAAGATCAAGAACGGCATCGAATCCGAAGCGGCCAAGAAGATCGTGCGCATCGTCAAGGACAGCAAGATGAAAGTCCAGGCCAGCATCCAGGGCGACGCCGTACGCATCACCGGCGCCAAGCGCGACGACTTGCAGGCGGCGATGGCGATGCTGCGCAAGGAAGTGGCCGACCTGCCGCTGGAATTCAATAATTTCCGTGATTAAATTCCGTAGTTAAATTGTATCGAGGCAACATATAAGGTTATTATCCTTCTGCTGTTGCCCGCTGATCATGAAATCGGCAATACGGCGCCATCTCAACCTCTTGCCACGAAAGTCGGATACTCATGCGCCCGCTTGCCTTGATCTCCAGCCTGTTTTTGTTTGCCTCCATCACCGCCCAAGCTTCCGATATCGGCGTAGTCGGCCTGTTTCCGGGCAAGGCGGTGCTGGTGATCGACGGCTCCGGGCCGAAGACGTTCTCAGTCGGCAGCAAGGTCACCGACGACGTCAAGCTGGTGGAAGCCAACGGTTCGACCGCAACGCTGGAGGTGAAAGGCAAGCGCCAGGTGATCGGCATCGGCGAATATGTCAGCCGCAGCGCGCCAGGCGCCGCTTCCAGCGTCACCTTGAAAGTCAATCCGCAAGGGCACTTCGTGGCGCAGGCCCAGATCAACGGCGCGACGATGACCATGCTGGTCGATACCGGCGCCACCATGATCGCCCTGCCCGCTTCGGATGCAATGCGGCTTGGCGTCGACTACAAGAAGGGTCGCATGACCATGGTCAATACCGCCAATGGCGCGGCGCCGGCGTACATGGTCAAGCTGAACACCGTGAAGATCGGCGATATTGAAATGAACCAGGTCGACGCCCTGGTGCAGGAAGCCGGGCTGCCGTTCGCGCTGCTCGGCATGTCGTTCCTGAACCGCACCGAGATGCGGCGCGAAGGCGAAATGATGGTGCTGACCAAGCGCTTCTGACAGCGCCCGGCCTTGCAGACGGGCAGGCGGATAAGCCATCCGCCCTGCTCCGCTTACTGGTTCAAGTCGGGTTGCTGTTCAGCAAACGGCGTTGTTTTACCGCCGCCGCCAAACCTTCCAGCACCGCCACGCTTTCTTCCCAATTGATGCAGCCGTCGGTCACCGACTGCCCATACACCAGTTCCTTGCCCGGCACCAGGTCCTGGCGGCCTGCGATCAGGTGCGACTCCACCATGACGCCGACGATGCGGTCGTCGCCCGCAGCAACCTGGCGGCCGATGTCGGCGCACACCGGGATCTGGTTTTCCGGCTTCTTCGAGCTGTTGGCGTGCGAAGCATCGATCATCAGGCGCGATGCCAGGCCGCTGTTGGCGATATCCTTGCAAGCCGCCTCGACGCTGGCTGCGTCGTAATTCGGCGCCTTGCCGCCGCGCAGGATGATATGGCAGTCTTCATTGCCGTTGGTCGATACGATCGCCGAGTGTCCGCCCTTGGTCACCGACAGGAAATGGTGCGGCTGCGAAGCAGCCTTGATGGCGTCCACTGCTATCTTGATGTTGCCGTCGGTGCCGTTCTTGAAACCGACCGGGCATGACAGGCCGGAAGCCAGTTCGCGGTGCACCTGCGATTCGGTGGTACGGGCGCCGATCGCCCCCCAGCTGATCAGGTCGGCAATGTACTGCGGACTGATCACGTCCAGGAATTCCGTGCCGGCCGGCAGGCCCAGTTCGTTGATGTTCAGCAGCAGCTCGCGCGCCATGCGCAAGCCGTCGTTGATGCGGAAGCTGTTGTCCATGTACGGATCGTTGATCAGGCCCTTCCAGCCCACCGTAGTGCGCGGCTTCTCGAAATACACGCGCATGACGATTTCCAGCTCGCCCTTGAAGCGCTCGCGCTCGCCCACCAGGCGGCCGGCATATTCCATCGCCGCCTTGGTATCGTGGATCGAGCATGGGCCGATCACCACCATCAGGCGGTCATCCTGGCCATGCAAGATGCGATGCAAGGCAATGCGCGAATTGGCGGCGGTGTCGGCCACCTTTTCGGAACAGCCGAATTCGCGGATCAAATGGGATGGCGGAACCAATTCTTTCATTTCTCGTATGCGCAGATCGTCGGTGCGTAGCATGTTTTTCTCCTGGCTCAAAAGTGACTGGGTATAAAAAAACCGCCATCGCTGGCGGTTTTTTAGAAATTTCGGTTTGCTCTTTACTTACGAACGCTTACCGCTTTTCACCGCCGTGGGGCTGGAATAGCTAAAGTAAAAAAAGAAATAAGCGCGTGCGAAAGACATGTTTTTCAGTAAAGGATTATTAAAATCAAGCCCAATAGTGCAGGATTTCCAGAAATTTGGCAAGGCCAGGAATACCACAGCCGGCCTCGGGCCAAAACTGCAGATACCCGAGCCAACCTGGTTTCGCTGGTCAATGCATGGCAACCGCATGCCCCGCGCCTACGATGGGCGCAATCCCGTCCCGCCGATCCAGCCGGCCCGCCAGCGAAGTCAATCCGAGCGCGCCCAGCACCACGATAGCGCCGATCCAAGGCGTAGCCATCAGACCAAGATGACTGACGATCAGGCCGCCGCCCCAGGCGCCCAGCGCAATGCCGACATTGAATGCGGCAATGTTCAGGCCGGAAGCCACATCCACCGCACGCGGCGCATGGCGTTCCGCCTGCTGCACCACATACACCTGCAAGCCCGGCACGTTGCCGAAGGCAAAAGCCCCCCAGGCCAGTACGGTCAGCACAGCCAGCCAAGGATTGGCCGCGGTAAAGGTCAGCACGAACAGGACCAGCGCCAGCAAGGCAAACACAATCTGCAGTGCGCGTATCGGCCCCTTCCTGTCAGCCAGCTTGCCGCCCCAGATATTGCCGAACGCCACCGAAACGCCGTACACCAGCATCACCAGGCTCACGGTGGAAGCCGAAAAGCCGGAGATTTCCTGCAGGATCGGCGCCAGGTAAGTAAAGGCGATAAAAGAACCGCCGTAACCCAAGGCCGTGATTGCATACACCAGCAACAGCCGCGGTTTCTTCAGGACGGCAGCCTGGGTCAGCAACGATGCCGGCTTGCTGCTGGCGATATTGTCAGGCACAAGGATCCAGCTGCCGACAAATGCGATCACTCCCAGCAGCGACACTGCCAGGAAAGTCGACTGCCAGCCGAAAGTCTGGCCGATGAACGTACCGAGCGGCACGCCGGTGACCAAGGCTACTGTCAGTCCGGTAAACATGAGGGCAATGGCGCTGGCTGCCTTTTCTTTCGGCACCAGGCTGGTGGCAATGGTCGATCCGATCGAGAAGAATACGCCGTGCGCCAGCCCCGTCAGCACACGCGCCGCCATCAGCGCTTCATACCCCGGCGCCATCCATGCCACCAGGTTGCCGACAGTGAACAAGGCCATCAGGCCCAGCAGCAGATGCTTGCGCGGCACGCGGCCGGTCAAGGCGGTCAGCACCGGCGCGCCAATCGCGACACCCAATGCATAAAGGCTGACCAGCAGGCCCGCCGAAGGAACGGAAACGCCAAGGCTGGCGGCAATAGTTGGAATCAGGCCAACGATAACGAATTCTGTGGTACCGATGGCAAAAGCGCTGAGCGTCAGCGCCCAAAGTGCGAGTGGCATGATGTTTTTCCTGTTTGAAGTTTGACGCCATGCAGTTTGACGGCCGGCGCAACAAAGAAAAACCACCACGGCCACAATACATATGTGACTGGAAATCAAATATATCCGAAATTTGATGTGAATTCCGCACAAAAAATCCCCCAACATCAAGGCATGTAGCCTGCATCCAAATAATTAGGGTCAGAGTCGAATTGTTGACCGGTCAACAATTCGACTCTGACCCTAATTACTGAATTCGACCGCAAGAGCCGGAGTGCGACGGTTCGGTTGCCTATCTAGACTGGGAACCGTCAACCACTTTGGAGTAAATCATGGACGCACTGCACGGCGCTGCCACAACAGCGCTCTATTTGAGGCAACCTAATTCCGTCGTGGAAGAGCAGATCCACTACGCTATCGGCGACGGCTCGCTGGGGAAATTCCTGGCGGCCCAGAGCTCGCACGGTATCTGCGCCATCATGTTCGGCGATAACGAACAGGTCCTGGCCAGCGAACTGGCGCGCAGCTTCCCCAGGGCAAAGCGCGTCCTGAGTTACTACGCGTTACGAGGATTGATCACGGAAATCAATACCGCGATAGCCTGGCCGGAATACCGGCTCAGCCAGCCGCTGGACATCGGCGGCACCAGTTTCCAGCAGCAGGTGTGGCAGGCGCTGCTGGAAATTCCCACGGGCGCCACCGCCAGCTACCAGGACATCGCCAATCGCCTCGGCAAGCCCGATGCCGTGCGCGCGGTGGCAGGCGCTTGCGGCGCTAACCTGCTGGCGCTGGCCATTCCTTGCCACAGGGTCATCAGGCAAGACGGCGACATCTCAGGCTATCGCTGGGGCGTGCAACGCAAACAGGCGCTGCTGCAGCGCGAGGCGCGGGCATGAACGCCGTCGCACGCTGCGCCGTGCCGGATGGCGGCGCCATCGCCGGCCGGCTCAACTGCATCGATTGGGAAAACGTTTACCAGGACCTGGACAACTATGGCAGCGCCCTGCTGCCGCGCCTGGTGACGCCAGAAGAATGCGCGGCGCTGATCGCACTCTATCCGCGCGACGATATCTTCCGCAGCCGGGTGCTGATGGAACGCCACGGCTTCGGACGCGGCGAGTACAAATATTTCAGCTATCCCTTGCCCGGCCTGGTCGGCGCCATGCGCACCAGCCTCTATCCATTGCTGGCGCCGCTGGCCAACCGCTGGCACGAAACCATGGATATCGATGTCCGCTTCCCGCAACGGCATGCCGATTTCATCGCTCGCTGCCACGCGGCAGGACAATTGCGTCCGACGCCGCTTATGCTGCAGTATGGCGCCGGCGACTACAACTGCCTGCATCAAGACCTGTACGGCGAACATGTGTTTCCCCTGCAGGCGGCGATCCTGCTATCCGAACCGGGCCGCGATTTCAGCGGCGGCGAATTCGTGATGACCGAGCAAAGGCCGCGCATGCAATCGCGTCCCGAAGTCATTCCCCTGGCCCAGGGCGACGCTGTCGTGTTTGCCGTCCACAATCGCCCGGTCCAAGGCCAGCGCGGCGCATATAGGGTAAATTTACGGCATGGCGTCAGCCGCATCCGCTCCGGGTCGCGGCACACGCTGGGCGTGATTTTCCATGACGCCTTATGAAGAGCATCACATGACTTTAGATTTGTTCGACACCGAAGAATTGTCCGATAACCGCCAGCAGCAACTGGCGCAAGATGCGGTCGTATTGCGCGCTTTCGCCACGCCATACGTGGCGCAATTGCTGCCGCAGCTGGAGGCCATCCAGCAAGCATCGCCGTTCCGCCACCTGGTGACGCCGGGCGGCTTCCGCATGTCGGTAGCCATGACTTGCTGCGGCGCTCTCGGCTGGACCAGCGACCGCCGCGGCTATCGCTACAGCGCTATCGATCCCGACAACGGCCGCCGCTGGCCTGCCATGCCCGACGTTTTCCTGCAGCTGGCGCAAGCCGCAGCAGCACAGGCCGGATTCGACGGCTTCCTGCCGGACGCCTGCCTGATCAACCGCTACCAGCCTGGAACCAGGCTGTCGCTGCATCAGGACAAGGATGAACAGGACTACGACGCCCCCATCGTTTCCGTCTCGCTGGGCATCCCCGCGATGTTCCTGTTCGGCGGCCATGAGCGCGGCGACAAGGCAGCCCGCGTGCCGCTGTTCCATGGCGATGTCGTGGTCTGGGGCGGCGTCGACCGGCTGCGCTACCACGGCGTGCTGCCGCTGAAGGAAGCCCGGCATCCCCTGCTCGGCGGACAACGGATCAACCTCACTTTTCGCAAGGCCGCTTAAATGCCAGTTTCAACCATGATCGTTGCGGATACACCCGAGAATGCCTACCTTGAAGCCGAACAATTCCTCTCAGCGCTGGACGCCGACTGGGAGCGCCACATAGCCCATGTCGGTCCGTGCCGCCACGCCGCCAAACCGGCGCGCGATCCCTATCAAGCCCTGGTGCGGGCGATCGCTTACCAGCAGCTGCATGCGCGCGCCGGCGACGCCATCCTTGGCCGCATGCTGGCGCTATATGCCGGCACGCCTTTTCCAAGCGCACGGCAATTGCTGGATACGCCGGTCGATGTCTTGCGCGGCTGCGGCTTCTCGGCCGGCAAGATCGCCACTATCCACGGCATTGCCCAGGCTGCGCTGGATGGCGTCGTGCCCCTGCGCGCCGATGCTGCGGCGATGAGCGACGCCACCCTCATCGAACGGCTGACCAGCCTGCGCGGCGTCGGCCGCTGGACGGTCGAGATGTTCCTGATCTATACGCTGGAGCGCATGGACATCCTGCCGGCCGACGACATCGGCGTGCGCGAAGGCTACCGCCGGCTGAAGAACTTGCCGCAGGCGCCGACCAAAAAACAGATCGGCGACATCGGCCTGGCCTGGAGCCCTTATCGCACCGTGGCCGCCTGGTATTTGTGGCGCTTTCCGAAAAGTCCGGCGACTGATGATATTGTCTGAATTCGACAGCAAGACTCGGAGTGCTGAGCCCCCGAAGCCTCGCTAAAGTACAGCTACGATATCCAACCGGAAACCGATATGCGACCGCTGACACAATACCAACACACCGCCAGGCAGGCTGCCGAACGCGATCCGCGCTGGGCCGCGGTGCTGGCGCGCGATCCGGCAGCAGACACGCAGTTCGTGTATGCCGTCAAGACCACCGGCGTGTATTGCCGCCCGAGCAGCCCGACACGCCTGCCGCGCCCCGAAAACGTCGAGTTTTTCGATACGCCCGAAGCGGCCGAAGCAGCCGGCTACCGGCCCAGCAAACGCGGCGCCGACCAGACCTCGGTGGCGGCCCATCACGCCGGACTGGTAGCGGCCGCCTGCCGCCGCATCGAGAGCGCGGAGGAACTGCCGAGCCTGGAAATGCTGGCCGCCGACGCCGGCCTCAGCCTGTTCCATTTCCATCGCGTGTTCAAGGCCGTCACCGGCTTGACGCCCAAGGCTTACGCCAATGCCCACCGGGCAAAAAAAGTGCGCGACCATCTCAGCCGCAGCCATTCCGTCACCGAGGCGATCTACGACGCCGGCTTCAATTCCAACAGCCGTTTTTATGAAGCCTCCGGCAAAGTGCTGGGCATGACGCCGACCGACTACCGCGCCGGCGGCGCCAACACCGATATCCGTTTTGCGATCGGCGAATGTTCGCTGGGGGCGATCCTGGTGGCGCAAAGCGAACGCGGCGTCTGCGCCATCTTCCTGGGCGACGACCCGAACGCGCTGGCGCATGACTTGCAGGATAAATTCCCGCGCGCCCACCTGATCGGCGCCGACCATGACTTCGAACAGCTGGTGGCGCAAGTGGTGGGTTTCATCGAAGCGCCGGCCCTCGGCCTGGACCTGCCGCTGGACGTGCGCGGCACCGCTTTCCAGCAACGCGTGTGGCAGGCCCTGCGCGACATCCCGGCCGGCAGCACTACCAGCTACGCCGAGATCGCCGCCCGCATCGGCTCGCCCAAGGCGGTACGCGCCGTCGCGCAAGCTTGCGCCGCCAACAGCCTGGCAGTGGCGATTCCCTGCCATCGCGTGATCCGCAGCGACGGCAGCGCCTCCGGCTATCGCTGGGGAGTGGAACGCAAGCATGCGCTGCTGGAGCGTGAACAAAACCCGGCCTGATTCACACTGGCAACCGCGCCGGCAAACCGGCTATCAGACCGGGCGCAGCTGCTCGGCCAGCGAGCGCGTTTTGTCGCTGACGACGTCGCCGGTATGCAGCGTCGTTTTGCGTTCGATCAGCATCAGGTGGCACTCTTCCTCCGCTACGGGGTTATGCCGCACACCTTTGGGCACGACAAACATCTCCCCTTCGCCCAGTTCAACCGTGCGGTCTTCCATTTCGATGCGCAGGCGGCCTTTCAGGACCAGGAACAGTTCGTCTTCCTGGTCGTGGCTGTGCCAGGCCAGGGAGCCTTTTACCTTGGCGACCTTGACGTAAGAATCGTCAACCTCGGCGACTACGCGCGGCGACCAATGTTCTGTCAATGATGCGGCTATTTGCTGCGGCGAGCTGACGTCTGACATGATTTTTCCAGTTGATGAAGGTTGAGCACCGCCCGTCCATTACGGGCCTTTCAGTTTATTCGCCAGGTAGCTGCGCACTTGCTGTTCCTGCTCCGCCGACATGTCGCCCAGGATGCCATGCCGGTGCGGCGGAATGTGCGCGGTCAAGTCGTGGCCGGAGTCGAACACATAATGGTTGAAGATGCTGGCCCAGGCCTGGCGGTAAGCCGGGGCGCGTTTTTTCAGGTTGACCAGCGCCAGCATCAAGCTGTCGGAGCCGGAATGGATGGAGTCGGCAGTGCCGACCGCACCGCCCCACCAGTAGTTGACCAGGATATTGCACGCCTGCAGCGATTCGACATGATGCCACCACAGCGGCGGTATGTAGAGCGCATCGCCCGGCTCCAGCTCAGCCGCCTGGGCTGCCTTCAGGGCATCCCTGAACTTGGGATACTTGTCGAAGTCCGGCTCGTTCAGCGCCACCATGCTGATCGGCGCGCCGGTGGGTGCGAAATCCAAAGGGCCGATGTAAAGATTGCCGATCTGCTCCGGCGGGAACAAGGTAAACCGGCGCCTGCCGCTGACCACGCAGGCGATGTTATGGGCATCGTCAAAATGCGCGGGCGTGGTGACGGCGTTGCCTATCCATATCCTGGGGATGACTTCGGGGCCGAGCACCGACAA
>Ga0182005_1000727_pt1 | contig 15111 bp, 13 predicted proteins | sample Sormic07211103_1_FD_123021 | JGI IMG/M metagenome (GOLD analysis project Ga0182005, IMG submission 123021) | Rhizosphere microbial communities from Sorghum bicolor, Mead, Nebraska, USA - 072115-103_1 MetaG | ecosystem: Host-associated > Plants > Roots > Rhizosphere | place: USA: Nebraska...
GTTAACAACTTGGATGTCGCTCGTCCTCGTTAACACCAGTGTACTCGTAGATAAGCGAATTGGAGCCTTGTCGTCGGCGCCATTAAGGAGTAGCACTCCAGCTCCAGTAGCCATCCCCCCCCCGCCGGTAGAGTTATTCAAATCACCTTCAGACGCTAAAAATACTGACACACCGTCAATTTTGTACGATATTTTAAAACCAGTGCCGCACGTTAATATGATATTAAAATCCCCTGGTTTGAAGGTCATACCAATGGGCTTCTCCCTCTAAAATCCTTCAGGTAGATTTCCCAGTGTTATATCTATGTTTTGCGTATTGACTGTGTATGTGGTCGTTACAATGTTAGTAGACCCATAAATTTGAAGGCACTGAAGAATTAGGGTTTAGAAGACAGCAAGGTTGGGAACCGCTGGTTATTGTGTTTGCGACATAACTGTTACCAAATGTCAGTATTCCCGTCTCCACCGGACTGGTAGCGAAAAGATAGGATCCAAATCATTGGAAATATAATTGGCACCACAAGGTCCTTGCTTAGTTGACTGAGAGGGATACGCTGTAAGCTTTTATGATGCACCACCATTTACCAGATACGAATTCCTATGCTTGCAATATTCGTCGCAAACGCGCTTGCCACCTTGGTAGTCGCCATCGCTTTGAAAAGTTGAGTATAGGTATAGACACCAGGGTGTACAAACCGCATAAACATAAGGACCGCCAAAGTTATTCAAAGCCTTTGTATAAATCACAGTTCCCACTGCAGCGTCCCGCTTCACCGTCTGAGTCACCGGCACCTCCATTGAACAGGAAGCTTCATCGCGGGACTAAACATAAAAGCGGCAAATACCTCTGAGCTCACTCAAAAAAACGAAATGCGAGACACCAGTGCAACTAGTATAATTTTTCATTCATCACTAGGCCTTTAAACTAGACCGCTATTCATTGCACGTCGCGTTAGTGACAGTGATCGAGGTCGGAGATTTAATTTCCGGCGGTAACTTATACTTCAACTGACATTGGCCGTGCCCCAGAGCCGCTATTAACGTACCACTATCCACGAGCAGCCCTCGCGCTAAAAGACGTCCTCCTTGACCAACGGTGCCAACAACCTGACCACTGGTATCACGAACCTCAGTACCAAACGACAGTAATTTACCGCTACTTCCATGTATCTCGAAGATAGCTGTACGCCCAGCGTTTTGCGTTTCAAATTTTAACTTTACCACTGCCCCTGCGGTTGGTGCGGTTTGCTGCATGGTCGATTTAAGTTCAACATCAATAGGCAGGCCTAGGGGGTCTATTTCGACTCTGTTACGCGAAAACGGGGTTAAATTTGATACCACCGCATGCCCCCACCGATCCACACGTAAACCAGTGCCATTTGTCAGGCGAGCACCTGAGGCGTCCTTCGCCTCTACAACAGCAATGGTTTCGCCCAGGTCCGGGGCAAGCACTACGCCCCCGTCAAACGCGACGACCCCGCCTGCCAACCCAACGCTCATCTGGGTATAATCACTGGTTTTACTCGCGCTGGCACTTAAGGTGGTCAACGGAGAAACGTACGAAACGTTGCCACCTAAACTAGAATCACGCGAATTTTTACCATCATCGGTGCGACCAGCATTAACTCCGTAGGCAAACTGACTATCTTTACCAGCTGTCCCAGTCAACGCCTGCTGAATACTGCTCGAACCATTGGAATCTCGCTGAAATTGAGTCGAGGAGTACGGTGAGCGCGGGCTATCACCCAAGGGAAAAGAAACAGTAAACAAAACCTGGTTATCCCAATTGGAAGTGCTCAAGTTAAGTTGACGCGAAACCGCCACACCATAGTTTACACGCTTGAAATAATTATTGTAGCCGGCTTGGGTTTGCGTATCACGTCCGCTTTGATTCCAATAGTTCTGTGTCGATCCCGAAAGATAGACGTTACCCCAGCCTGGAGCCAGCGACTGGTTGATCGTGGCTTGAAACTTCCCTCGCTGAATACCAGTAAAGGCGGCATCTTTGCTGTATTTGTCCACGTCCTGCAAACGCATGGCATCTGCCAACCCCAGAAACCCCTCACTGGAATATCGGTATGCCGCCAGCGTAAGGTTAGTATTAGTAGGCTCAAGTAGCTTACTATAACTCAAGCGTAAGCTTTGACCTTGACGGGTAGACTCATTAGCGAGCTTCGTGGTGGCATGCGTTATATCCGCACTGACTGCACCGTACTCTGTGTTCAAAGCCGCACCTAAAATAGCCGAGCTGTAGTTCTCCGAAAGAACCCCACCGCCATAGCTAGTCAATAAGTTAGTGAGGCCATGCTGCAAAGTGCCCTCAACCAAAAGAGGCGTACTGGCAACACTCGGGTTACGGTAATTCCCGCCTGTGATACTGAAGCGCGTAATGCCAGGACGCAATGCATTGACTGCAGCAGCATAAGGTACCCGAGATATACGCACGGTGCCGTTCGCCTCGGTCACTACAACATCCAAATCACCGCCATAGCCGGTCGGATATAGATCGTTTATTTCGAAAGGGCCTGGAGCTACCGTCGTTTCATATATTATGTTGCCGCTCTGGCGAACTTGTACACGCGCATTAGTTTGCGCAATGCCGCGCACAGTGGGAGCGTAGCCGCGCTGCGACTCGGGGAACATGCGATCGTCGCTGGCCAATTGGACACCACGAAAACCTACACTGTCAAACATTACACCATCGGTAAAGGCATCGCCAATTACGAACTGGCTACGAAGCGAACCAATGGATCGCTGCAGGTTCGATTGCACGCTTTGATACTTATTACCTGTCATCTCGTCGTACGTAAGATTTCCCCGATGATTGAAACGCCAAGGTCCAAAATTCAAGCCAGTGTCAACCCCTAAATATCCGTTAGTTGACGTATTTCCCAAACTCTTACTTTGGTAGGCATTAGCATTGTATTTAAGGCGCGCAGCAGTCACACCCTCATCCCAGTACTGGGGATCGACAAAGTCCCGCGCCTGTCTCGCTATAAATATTTGAGGCACGCTGACGTCTACCCGTTGCTCTGCACTGTCAAAACTGGCGGTAGCATCTTCAATGTATGCCGAAAGCGGAGCACACGCAGCTTTGGTATCGTTTAAATGCGCCGCCCCTTCACCAGTTAGCTTGCTCAAATTCACCCCCACACGCTCTAGGAGGTCTCGATCGAAACACGGCTGCACATTTCGAGCATTTCCATTGACTGGACGAAGAGGTATATCGATTCGCCCAACCCAGATTTGATTTGCATACAAGTCAGCACGATAAATGCCTGCTTCAACAATATTGCCCTGATTGTAGCGACTGACATCAATCTGCTGACCAGGAATTTGACGTAGAAACACATCGCTGAACGTAGCTTTCGCAATAAGTTGTGTGCCTTCTTCGGGAGCCCCAAATACCGCACTGTAAACAAAAACAAGACCTATCCCAAAACCAACTTGGAAAGGAAAAAAATCGGCAGATAGGAACTTACGCATATATACAAAGGCCAAAAAATTCGCAACCGCTTTCTCGCCGACTAAATAAAAATTTAGTCGGACTTCAAAAAACGACTTAAATTGAGCCGCCAGCAGAATGTTAGGCGGGCGGGGAGTTTACGGAGCGACGCTTAGCACAGCGTCTCCATCAGAGGTACCACCAAAATCATTGATTGCGTGATACCGGATCTTAAGCCCCGACCTTGGAATGACTTCAGTTTTTAGCGCAAAACCTTTAGTTTCACCCGGCCCCACCATGCCACCATCATCAAATACTGGCTTATCCATACCGTTCACTTCAAATGAGCTAAGCGAAACAAAGTATGGTGTAGGGTTATGGAGTCGAACTTGCTTACCCCCTCGCTCCAGCTGCCAATCCAACTTAGATGGCGCTTCAAGTGCTGTTCCTGATAGATCGGAAGGGCGATAAAAGAATTTAATTCGTGAGCGGATAGCTAGTTGAAGCTTATTAGTTTCAACGCTTCCCTCAGGGGGTATCTCCAGAACATTTAGCCAATACACGGACTCTTTATCTTTAGGTAGAGCCTCACCCGTGTAAAAAATTCGCAACGTTTGACCTTTGCCCGGCTCTATACGCGAGACAGGTGGGGTCGCTGTAAAAGGCACCGAAATTTCTGCTGGCGCCGCGTTCGGATCACCTTTATCAAGCCACACCTGAACTAATGCAGGCAACGCTCCCTCGTTAGTCAACTTAATCGTGGATTCTCGATCCTTCGCATTAAACACGACTCGTGTACCAGCAATTACTACTGATGCGCTAGCCTGCAAGCTGTTTACCAGCCCCACAGTCAGCAAAATGAGACTCATCACAGGTGGAAAAATCAGCTTATTTTTCATGTCTACTCCCTGCGCAACACGTCGGCTGCACGGTGGCGGGTCACTAGAAACTCAGGCGCCCCAGCGACCCGCCTTTTGTTCAATTGTAAGAGAGGGTGTACATGACGCTGGAATTGGCAACACCAGGAACAGCAGCACCGGTTGCATAGTACTGAGCATAGTACGACAGTGTGGCAGCACCAGCAGCCATCGTTACAGATTTCGAATTCTGCGAAGCATCTGCTGCGCCAGCCTTGATTTCGGAGAAGTCATCATTCAGCAAACCAATTTGCACATTAGACGCGCCGCCACCAGCCAGAATCAGCCGACCGGTTGCCAAATCAGTCGTTGGGCCCGGCTCAAAAAACGCGTGTACGCCGCCGTCTACCGGGTTGCAACCGGTCAGATTGATGCTGAACGGCGTACGCCCTGCAGTTTGACCAGCGACTGCCAAGGACGCGGCAGAGACGGAAGGCAAGGTAACCGTGAAATCCTTGCCGCCGCCATTACCACTAATAGCGCAAGTATTAGAAGTAACCAGGCCATTAATAGTAATAGTACCATCCGACGCCATAGCGAACTGCGAAGACGCAGCCAAAGCACCAACAATCAAACTAGCAACGATAGACTTTTTCATTTATGCACCGATGAACTAAGATTAGAAACCAATCGACTATAATGCGATATGGTGAGATAATATTAAGAGGATCACTCAAAATAAAATGGACATTTTATGCCAATCTTACGACCCGTCGCGCCAAATCGATCACACCCTAGACACCGAAAAACGGCAACATGCAAGGGCCAAGCACTCACCGCCATGAAGCGTCATTCGTTGCATGCTTTAGCTCGAAGCAGACCTCCAAGGAGGCTATCTTGGATTTTGGTTTTATTGTCAACGAAGTAGTTTTTTAGGCTGCATCCAACAGCAAGAGTATCGACAAAGAGTTACAGCAAAGGTAGCCTACCTACCACCAAACTCTCGTATGAAAGCGAATAAAAGAATTTTCCTTGACGTCCAATTACAAACAGTGAAATGCAAGACCGACGCAAACACTTGGGAAATGTCGAATGTACAGCACAGCCAGATCAAAATAAGTCGATCGACACTTCAATCGAACGGAAATAGTTTTATAGGCTTAATGCGCCAACAGTAAAGTTCGGAGAGAGCCTTACTTGGTAGGCGAGAAACGAATGAAAAAAATCTAACGGCTGTTGCTCACCTCAGCCCAGCATTAATCAGTACAAAGCCACCTGCTCTTCTCAAGCAAACCGCAACCTAAACCAAGCCCCTGACCACAGACAGAGCATAACTCCGCCATGTCTCGAGTAAGCACTTTGACCGCCACGGCTAACCGCTTCGAAGGTGATTCACTCTGCGCCGCACACGATAGGATTCTCGCACCGTTGAGTTAGTAACATCTAGCGAAACGTAGAACCTGTAGTGGTCAACTAATCCCGGACACGACGTTAAGTTTTTCTTCGGCCCGAGCTGGCGTCAGCCCACCGTTGAATTGATGGGGTCGAATCCAGTTGTACCGATGCATCAAGAAATGGCTGATATCACGCTAGGCTTCTTGAGCCGTTCTGTAGCCCGTGGTCGGTATCCATTCTATTTTCAAGCTGCGGAACACGCGCTCCATTGGCGCGTTGTCCCAGTAATTTCCGCCGGCTCGTGCTCTGGCGCATGCAATAACTCACAGCCGCTGGCGAAATAAACGACTCGCATACTGGGCGGATTCAACCGGTCGTCACAACACTGGATTGTTGAAGGGATTTTAGATACTTGTTTAGTGCTTCGGCAGGTGTTTTCCAGACGAGTGTTTTCCGAGGCCTTGTGTTCAGCGCATGGGCTACGGCATGGATCTCTTGGGCACTCCAGCGAGACAGGTCGATACCTTTCGGGAAGTATTGGCGCAGAAGGCTGCTCGTATTCTCATTCGCGCCGCGCTGCCATGGACCATGAGGGTCAGCAAAAAAGACCTTCACCCCGGATTCGATGGTAAATCGAGCGTGATCCGATAGTTCCTTTCCACGATCCCAAGTCAAAGATCGCCACAATTCGATGGGCAAAGATTTGGGACGGACAATCAGGGCGAAAAAAACTAAAACAGCCTGTAAAACTCAAGTTATAGACCACACTTGTCGACACAGTCCTTAGGCCCATAAGGAGTACTCATCATGTTTGGTCACCATTTATCAGTCGGCGTCAGTCTACTCTTCGTACTGAGCGGTTCTTGCCTTGCGGCGACGCCAGACAGCGGGGGAGGTGGTGAGGTGAAATTTTCTGGCCGCATTGTCGAGTCCAGCTGCACGCCTCGCATTACGAACAGCCTGATGTTCGGTGTTGAAGCCTGCCCAGGCTCAGTGATGGGGGGGGCAGTAAGTGTGAGCGAGATCGGAGCGACTCGTTCAGTCGACCCACTTAGACATTCAAAAATAGACGTTAGGCTAGTTGACAAAAGCAGCAACAACGGACTTGTAGGCAATCATCAATACACGTTAGTCGATTCGGGTGGCGCACAGGTGCGCTCAGGCACGTACCTAATTACCGTGACGTACCCTTAAACATCCTTCACTCGCGCCCACCGGACCTACCAGCGTCCTCAGCGCCGCAGCCACTGCGGCTTCGTCGCGAGGGTTCTAGGTGCCGTCTTCGTAACCGGTCAGGTCGCGGCCCGTCATGTGGCGGAAAGTTTCTTTCATTTGCACCAGACGCTGGCCTGGATAATGCGGCTTCGATCATGCTGCTGCGGATGAGCAACTCGCCACGATGATCACCGCGCAACCGGCACCACAGTGCGTGTTGAGTCGAAGGGCTGTCGACGTCGTCGCCGGACAATACCGGGAACGCGCGCAGGCCGTCGATGTGGCAGCCCAAAGACTTGACCTGCAATTCGCCAAAGCCGATCACCGCCGACTTGCCATCCTCCAGCCCTTGCACTTTGTCCAGCGCGGCCGACAGTGCAGAGGTCGATTCCAGAGCGAAATACATATGACGGGTTTAGGCGGAATGGATTGGTGAGGATGCCAGGCTGATAATAACTCTTATGACCTCCAAATATAAAGAATTGCCGATTTAGGGTGGCTCGCCTAGGTGCAGAGCCCCCCCGGTGTGAAAACGGCGATTTACTTCTACTCTTCAGTATCAATCCGTAGCACCGGCGCAGCATCAGCTACAAAACAGGCAGCGCGACCCACTCCAGCAGTGGACTCGCCCGACTTTGCCGAACCGTTTTTCTCTGATCAGGCGGTTGTCCCCGGATCTCGCTTTCGATGGCATACAGGGCTGCAATCCGTTGCAGCGCCTCGCCAGCAAGTGGTGAAGCCTGGTCTTTGTAGACATCGTAAAACTTGCGGCGGGCGTGAGCTCAGCAGGCAGCTTCCTAAATCGTGCCTGTCGCATAGAGCTGAGCAAAACCGGCGTAGCCGTCAGCCTGCAAGACCCCGCTGAAACCCTTGAGGTGAGCACGGGGATGTCGCCCCTTGCGATCCGGCGAGCAGGCAAAACCATACCGCCGCCGGCGTCGTGCAACCGGCAGGTCGGTCGTCGCGCACTTAAGTCCATAGGCGAGCCGTTTTGGTCTTGCCGTTGCCTGGCGCGAGCACGCCAATCGGCGTGTCGTCGGCATGGACTTTATTGCTACTCATGACATGGCGCTCAAGGGCGCTGACCAGTGGCCTGAGCAATTGACAGCTCTGGCCGACCCAGTCGGCCAGCGTTGAGCGCTCCAGATCCACGCCCTCACGGGCGTAGATTTCGGATTGTCGATACAGTGGCAAATGGTCAACAAACTTGGAGATCAGCACGTGGGCCGGTAGCCCGGGGCCGGCAAGGCCTCGGGCTATTGGGCGACTCGGCGCCGGTACCTGAGCGATGTGCTCACAGCAGCGGCAAACCAGTTTGGGCCGCACATGGCGAATCACTTTAAAACGCGCCGGAACGTACTCCAGTACCTCAGACACATCCTCACCCAAATGGCGAAGCGCCTCAGCGCAACCGGGGCATTGCGACTCGGGCTGATGCACGTGGATTTCACGTGGAAGGTGATCGGGCAATGGCTTGCGCCGAGAGACGGGGCGAGGTGGCGGTTCGACTGGCGGTGTCATTTCTGCTTGGATGACTTGCAACTCTTCAAGGCTCAACTGGAGCTGATCGATCATCGCATCCAGTTGCTCGGAGCTGCGACCGAACTGCATACGACGCAGCTTGGCGATCATCATTTTCAACCGCTCAATCTCTGCCCGCTGGGCAGAGACAAGTGCCTTCAAGGCTTGAAGATGGTTAGGCAGGGAGTCGGTCGCAAGCGTCATGACCGAATGTTACTGGGGATTTTTTCAGCGTGGCAAGTCGGACCGCGACGACGGGTGCTGTACGTATTGGCCTGCGCCAATCAATGCCTTCCAACAGCATCGACAACTGCGCAGCCGTCAGCGACACGCTGCGGCTGGTTGCTTGCGGCCAGACGAAGCACCCTTGTTCGAGCCGTTTGCAAAAAAGGCACAACCCGTCGCCATCCAACCATAGTAATTTGTTCCGGTCACCGCGCCGTTCGCGAAAGGCGAAAATCTGACCGGAGAACAGATCGGCTTCAAGCTGAGTCTGCACCAGTGCGGCTAAACCGTCGAAGCCACGGCGCATGTCCGTGACGCCGGCAGCGATCCAGATGCGGGTTCCAGCGGGCGGAGCAATCATCGCAGTAACTGCTGCAAGATGATTTGCAGGGTATGCGGGTCAGGCGTGCCAGTGATGCGCAGCTTGGCGTTTCCCGCCTCAACAACGATCAAGGAATGACACTCTGGCGGTGACTGAATGACTGGCGGTAAATCTATTGGCGCCTCGATCACCTGGACAGGCAAAAGCGTTGCACTCTGGCTGACCGGGCCGAAGAAGCCCTCTTCATATTGCTGCCGCCAGCGAAAGACTAGGTTGGCATTGACATCATGTTCGCGGGCGATCAACGACACAGAGGCGCCAGGCTGGAAGGTGGTTTCGACGACTTTGCGTTTGAACTCTAGCGGGAAGTTGGGGAGCGACCGGGTCGCCGGGCCGGGGCAATGATATCCAAGATAGTGTCCACTAACGATGGACACTATTTTTGCTAATTTTGGAGGCGATCAGGAGCGGGTACTGGCTGGACGGTTACGTTATAAACGCATCTATTGGATCTGTAGAACTTCCACCTCCGACTGGGAGACAGGACGGGTCAAAACGCGCGTTCGGACGACATGAGCAATGTAATAACATTCTAGTAAGAATTCATAAACCCTCTCCAAACTGTTTGTAGTCAGCAGAGGTCCTGACTGGAAAGCCATGCCTATTTTGTAAACACGCTCCCTACACTATGTGTAGCGGCTCGATAACATCGGCGGCCCGACCTGATTACATCGCTCATTTCGGGACCACATTAGCTAAGAATATCGGGCAGCTCCGGCTTACAATAAGTGAGAATGAGCCCACATTGCGTGAGAACAACCCGATTACATCAGTCTCGGCTCACATTAGTTGAGAATGAACATCGCATCACAGCGGTACGCCGGCAGCCAATAGCCGATCATGCAGTTCTTGTGTCCGTTCGGCTGCGAGCTGACCGCCGAGGAAGGCGCGGACCTCGCGCGGTTTGGCGCCCAAGGTGTCGCTCAGCTGCTTGACGTTGTAGCCGTTGCGCATCAGGCGTGCACCCATGGCATTCAAATCGGGCGAAAGAACCGCTTCGATGGTGTCCACATCGATCGGCTTCTGTCCCACACGAAAGCCTTCAGTGAAGGCCCGGTCGAGGTAAAGCTCGAATTGCAACGGCGTCGCCAAACGCTCGCAAAGCAGCGTGGCTGCAGCATCGGTCAACAGGGTTTCTGGTTTGGTCTTCGATGCGCTCACGTGCGCGAGCACCCAATTAAGATACGCGCGACGGTCAGGGCCCAGGGTATCGAACTCAAACAGCGTCGCGCGCCCGCCGATCTGCTCCATTGACGGATGCACCAGGTCATTGCGCAGCTTCGGATGTCCAGCCAGGACGATCGACAAGGGGCTCTTCCCGCCGCGCATGACTTCCATCAATCGCTTCAGGCCCAGTAGTGTGTCTTCACTGAGCTGGTGGGCATCGTCGATGAACAAGACAACCGGCTTCTTCTTTTTCTTGATCAACTCACGTAAAGCGCGCGGACGTTGTTCGCTTTTCTTTGGCATCGGTTCGTCTTTGTCGGTGGCCAGATCGCAGAACAACGCCAATTCCAGCGTTTCGATGGTCACATGACCGATGTTTAGGGCCAGCGATTGAGCGATCAGAATTTCCTTCTCCTGTTCGAGCGATTCCTGAATCCGTTGCAAGGTCGAGGTCTTGCCGGTGCCTACCATGCCCGAGAGGACAATCAGCTTGCCGTCCTTGATCGCCAGTTTTAATTCCTTCAGAACCAGCTGTAGTTGCGTCGTCTCAAAGAACGCGAACTGACTCAGGAAGCTGAAGTCACGGGTAAAACCGTAGTGGCTACGAATATCACTCAGCATGGTGGGGGTTCTCCTGGGGTGGGGCCATGAGGGTACGAACCTGTGCCAGAACGTCCTGCTTATTAAGCGTGCTTTTTACAATAGCGTTGATGGTGTCGATCTGTTCGCTAGTCAGCCGCCCCAGAGGTGCCCCAAGAAAATCGGCAATCGCCAGCTTGGCCGTGTGCGGGCTTGGATAGGTTAATTGTTGAAACGGGTCCGGATCGACAAAGGCTTGTGTGGGGATGTGCACCGGGTCGGAGAAACCGCGCAATTCGGGGTGGGCCTCCATCGCTTCCCGCGCAACGGATAGCTGGCTGGCCAAGTCCTCGATGCGATCGGCGCGCTTCTGCGCAGCGGACTTCTTGTACGTGCGAAACTTGTGCAATGGAATCGGCCCACCCACCGGAAGGAATGGGCCGAAGCGCCTGTTGCCGTGTTCGATGTAAAGCTCCTGATCGAACAATCCCCACCACAAGAGCACATCTTCGCCTGCCAGCTCCACATCAACCTCGTATTGGGTGCCACTGACCGCGATGCGTGCGTCGTCATTAACCTTGCGCCGTTCCGGCTCTCTGGCGAAGGTGCAATAGCGCTCCCATGTGCACATGCCGCGCAAGCCTTCTGCCGGCAGGTGGGTCAACCAGTCCTCGATCCGCGAATGAGGCTCAAGGCGGTGTTCCATGGCGTTGTAGCGCACCAGAAAGTTCAGCAGCCAAGCGTTGGCTTCCACTTCGTCACGTGGCTGGTTGAAGTGATACAGCGTTTCGTGCATCTCCTTGACCGTGCGAAATGGTCGTTCGACTTTGCCGGTCGCCTGCGCGGTGGTACGCCGGCCATCGGAACCTGCCGGCATATGAGTCCGCACCTCGACGCCGAGATAGCGCATTACACGTTGATAAATCTGGCTGCGGCTCACTGGACCGCAGTCTTGGTAGATCATCTTCGGGATGCCTTGCAGTGGATGATCAGGTGACTCCTTGACCGCCATTGCCCGAAACAGGAAGCGCAGCGCTGATTCCACGTCTTCGCCGTAAACGCAGTGATATTCCTGATAGGCGGTGCCACTACGATCATCGACCACGCTGAACAACATCAGGGTGGGGGCCTTCTGGTCAGCGCGTACCCATGACGGCACCTCGATGTGCTTTAGATCCGACGGGCTCATATCGAATTGCCAACAATCGTTGCTATGTTCTGCCTGAAAGCGCACCGCTGGTGGCGGCCGGCCCAGCGTGGCGCGGTCATAGCCCCATTGGTGCAAGTAGCGGTTGACCGTGGTTTTGTTCAGTGTGCCCGCTGCCACTTTGACAAAACCGTCGGGGGTGCTGACACCGGACACTTCCAGCAGGCGGATAGACTCGCCAGTCGAGAGGTGGCGGCCCTTCTTGTTCGAGGTGCGCACCTTAATCGCCGCGACCAGTTCGCAGTAACGCTCCATTTCCTCGACTGGCAACACACGCGGCACACCTCGGTCAGCACGGCGCAATGCTTTCGGTCGCACGCGCTCGGCCAGTGCCCGGTACAGGGTCGGTTCGGAAACGCCATATGCCTGCGCCGTTGACGCAATGAGCAAGCGGCGCTCATGGCTGCGTGGTGACAACGTCGCTAGTCGCCTCGACAAATCGATCAAGACCTCGGTGGGGAGTGTCTTGCGTGACATCGCTTGCCCCTATCTACCTTCTTTGTCGTTTATCCTCCTAGCGCCTGTACGATAGAGGAACGTTCAACGGACATCTGGCACCCATCCGACCAGTCTAGAAAAGTAAGGCGCGGCCACATCTCATTTAGCTGGTACGATTAATTTATCAATCATCCCCCCTTAAGCGTACAAATTTCTGCATGACGACGACACTGATTGGCTACGCTCGCTGCTCGACTGACAAACAGGACCTCAGCGCACAACAGGCGGCGCTTATCGCTCTGGGGGTTGCGGCTGATCGAATTTATACGGATCACGGATTGACCGGCACCCATCGCACCAGGCCAGGGCTCGATCAGGCTTTGGCCGCTGTTCGCTCTGGCGACACGCTTGTGGTGCCGAAACTGGACCGATTAGCCAGGTCCGTTCCGGATGCTCGCGACATCGCCGATGCACTGATCGCGCGGGGCATAAAGTTGGCGCTTGGTTCAAGCGTGTACGACCCAAGCGACCCCATGGGCAAAATGTTCTTCAACATCCTGGCCACGTTCGCCGAATTCGAGGCCGACCTGATTCGCTTGCGTACTCGTGAAGGAATGGCCATTGCTCGCGCCAAAGGAAAACTGCGAGGGAAGCAGCCTAAACTCTCCCTCAAACAGCAAAAGGAGTTGTGCCGAATGCATGGCGACGGCACTTACTCCATCAGCGACCTCGCTGAGCTGTTTTCGGTTTCGCGTCCTACCGTTTACCGAACGCTTGCTAGGCAGAAAAGTGCCAAATAGCGTTGGAGCTTCGTGCCATTTATCTCTAAAGGTCAAAGGATAGGTCTCCTGCTATCCCTCCAATAAACCCTCATTTGATGGACGCCGCCTTTCATCCATGCAAGGCCCACCACTCACAGGAAATCGCTTCTCAGAAATGTCCTGCTTATTTTTCGAGATGATGTCTCTAGAGTCTGCTCGGGGCGCCTTAATGGCGCAGGCGGTCGAACTTTTCAGCGATTAATTTTTTGTTCTGATTCGGCTTAGTGTTCTCACTTTCTGGGAATTACCAAACCAACTGGCTTACCGGTCAATATTTTTATGCCCACACCCGTCTTCGATCGGTTGTGTGACGCATTCGGTTGATGGCTTGGCGCGTACGGTCAAAGCTCTTGCAACACAAAGAGATATAATCACATGCATCTAAGTCTATGCGATTATTTTTAAATATTTTAAAGTTGTGTCATGCCCTAAAAAACGAAACCACATCCCATTTAATTCTAAATTAAAAGCGCTCTATAGTTTATTCAATCGCATCAAGTCAAAACTTGGAAATATATTGCATGGCGGATTTGAAAAGTTTAGTTGAACATACCATGGATAGCTACCCACGCTGGGTGCGACTGACCCATTGGCTCAACGCCTTGGCTGTGTTGGTGATGGTCACAAGCGGTTGGCGCATTTACAACGCCTCGCCAATTTTCGACGTCAGTTTTCCCAAGTCGATCACCCTCGGCGGCTGGCTCGGTGGCGCGTTGCAGTGGCACTTCGCGGCGATGTGGTTTTTGGTGATCAACGGTTTGATCTACCTGTTGATCAACATTTTCAGCGGTCGCATCAAACGCCGGTTTTTCCCGGTTTCGCCCATAGGCGTGGTGCATGACCTGTGGGCCGCGCTGCGGGGCAAGTTGGGGCACGCGGATCTCAGTCATTACAACCAGGTACAACGCATTGCCTACCTGTTCGTGATGGTCGACATCATCCTGCTGGTGTTGTCCGGGCTGGTGCTGTGGAAGTCAGTGCAGTTCCCGCTGCTGCGTGAGTTGCTGTTTGGCTACGAAGGCGCGCGCCGCGTGCATTTCTTCGCCATGGCATTGCTGGTCGCATTCGTCGCGGTGCACCTGGTGATGGTGGCGCTGGTCCCAAAAACACTGCTGGCCATGATCGTCGGTCGCAAGGAGCACGTATGAAAAAGCGCATTCAGATCCCGGGACTGGATGAGTCTTCGATCCTCACCGATGCCCGCAAGATCCTCGCCCCGCAAATCGAAGACCGCTCACGCCGTTCGTTCCTGTTGCGTGGCCTGACCCTCGGCGGTGTAGCGATGTTGTCGGGCTGCAACATCACCGACAACGAAAGCGTCGACACCGCATTGTCGTCCATGTCGCGCTTCAACGATCGGGTGCAGGGCTGGTTGTTCAACCCCAATGCAATGGCGCCGACCTATCCGGAATCGATGATCACCCGGCCGTTTCCCTTCAATGCCTTCTACGGCATTGACGATGCGCCAACGGTGGAGGAGGAGAGCTACCGCCTGGAAGTCACCGGCATGGTTGCCGACAAACGCAGCTGGCGCCTGGAAGAACTGCGCGCCATGGCCCAGACCGACCAGATTACCCGGCACATTTGTGTAGAGGGCTGGAGTGCCATCGGTCGCTGGGGTGGGGTGCGCTTCAGCGACTTTCTCAAACGGGTCGGCGCCGACACTGACGCCAAATACGTCGGCTTCAAATGCGCCGACGACTACTACACCAGTATCGACATGGCCACTGCGCTGCATCCGCAGACCTTGCTGACGCTGACCTACGACGGCGCGGTGCTGCCGCGCGAATACGGCTTCCCGATGAAGCTGCGCATGCCTACCAAACTGGGCTACAAGAACCCCAAGCACATTCAGGCGA
>Ga0182005_1000730_pt1 | contig 15045 bp, 10 predicted proteins | sample Sormic07211103_1_FD_123021 | JGI IMG/M metagenome (GOLD analysis project Ga0182005, IMG submission 123021) | Rhizosphere microbial communities from Sorghum bicolor, Mead, Nebraska, USA - 072115-103_1 MetaG | ecosystem: Host-associated > Plants > Roots > Rhizosphere | place: USA: Nebraska...
AACAGTTCCAGGTCGGCGAAACGTGCATCATCGCTGCGAACAGGATTCAAGGCCTGGCTTGGGAAATAGTTGTAACCTGACAATACGGCCTTTATAGCACTGACCAGTTCACTCAGGTCTTCCCGGTCAATTTCTGTAAAAACTGTACTGAAACATCGTTTTCTGGTGATCTTTTTCAAAAAAACTGATTCGAATTTTCAAAAAAACTAGTATTGATGAAATTTAATCAGATGGGTTTCGCATTTGCATGACATTGTGAGACTGGGGGAGTCTTCTTGAAGAGTATGGACACGGAGAGTCATTTTCTGGCGTATTCGAAAAGGCAACTTAAGTAGTGAAATGCACTTTGTTGGGTGTATGGCTGAGAGCTAGCTTAGTAACTGCTTTGGTTTTTTGCGCTTTTACAATTGCGAGCTAGGAATAGGCAGGGAATCTAAATATTTTTTAAGTTTTGATCGACTTATTAACCTGGTCTGAGTATGGTTTGCTGGAATAGGTTTTTCATTTTCTAGTATGCCAGAGCGAAGCAAAATTGTGATTTTTCCATATCCGCCGGGTGTGATCTTACTAGCCATTGTGCAGGTGCAGTATTTCTCAAGAACAGCTTCGCATTTTATTCTGTCGTTTGCAGATATATATTTTGTTTGGTTGTTGGTTATCGTACTGATGAATCCAAGTTTTATAAATAAATTTGAGAAGTCACTGGCTGATATGCCATAAGTATCGAGCAAGTCTCTCATTGGGGTATATCCTTTTGGGAGGGGTTTAGTAGTGTGTTTTATATAGGCTCTATATTTTCTAGATTTGTCTAAATGTGCCATTTTCTTAGAGAATTCATCGTGCGAATCTCTGAGGTCTGCACGTTTATATAGATAGTTGGATCGATCGTTGGCTTTAAGTGTTATGGGAGTTATTCCCATGTTTTTAAGTATGTCGGTTATTTGAGGAATCATTGTAACTGGCAGGTTCGCTAATTTCGAAAGCTCGCTCGGTACAATAAAGTCCTCTGCAAAATTATTCAGCCAGCTTGGTCTGAAGTAAGATCCAGTACTTCCTTTTACGAATTTTATCAGCTTGGCGGTCATTAGCATTGATAACATGTCAGGAGAAATGTGGAGCCGTTTTGCAGCGGAAGTTTTACTGTGATAATTGAAATGCTCGCTAGGGTTTTCCGCTATTGCTAATTTTGCTACTCGCAAGATGTCTGTGGCTTTATAAACGTTATCGCGCGTGCCATCCACCATTGGGCCAATAACAGCGCGTACACCTAAGCCAAATAGCAAGTCGGGTGCTTGGGGGTAGTGAATTTTTATTAGGTTGGCAGCTTGTACAGTGGTGAAATATTTGATTCTGAATTTTTTTACTTCAATTTTAGGGATGTATATTCGCATATGTCTTCCGCGACAGACTCCCTTTAACATGTGCGCTCGGATGGCGGATTCTACATTTTCTACAACCATTTCTAAAGCTTTTGCTGCTTCGCGTGTAGTCATGTAATTTGATGGCGGTTGTGTTCTGAAAACAGCTGGGGGTAAAGGTATAAAATGACGCGTTTTTTTATTTTTTTTCTTGTTGGTTGTAACGAAGCGATCAATGTCAGTTTTATTGATGAGCCAGTACCTGTCTTTAATGCTCCGATTGGGGATTATTTGAATATCCAGCAACTCAAGTGTTGGGTAAAGCCTGCGGACAGTCTTACCAATTTTCTTTGAGAGGTTTTGAAGTGGCTCGTATTGCCTAGAGAATTGTTCTATGTCTGAGCGGAAAAAGAACGGGGTGTGGTTGCATCCTAAGTGTGGCTTGAGTAAGTCATGTTGCACATATATTTTTAAAGCGGCAGGTGAAATACCTAATATCTGACAGACGTTAGCTCTACACAACATTTCTTTCTTTGGAATAGGTAGACGTCCGTCATCTGCTAAAAGAAATTCATTCGTTTTTCTGGCAAGAATAACTGCTTCATCTACTGAAAAACACGAATATATCGATCTTTGTGCAAGCGGTGTGAGTTTTTTAATCCTGGCCATTTGCGAGGCACTTGTCTTTAAGACAGAGCGGAGCTGGCGTAATGTCAGCAGGAACGGGGTATGACTACAAGCTAATTTAAAAAAAAGTTGGCATTTTGTTTCCAAAAAAATCCTGGAAGCTTCTCGTGCGGCGGGGGTTGCGACCAGGCTAAAACGTGCTGCAATCCAGAACTTATCCACATCGGGGTGCAGGCTATGTAATTTAAATAGGTGCTCCAGTATCGCTCTGGAGTCATCTGTCATGATGGAAAATGCTCCAATGAATACCATTCGCCGCATCGCATCAGGCACTGTTGGCTTTTCGGGTGTGTAGCCCAGTTGACGAGTCAAGACAAGTAATCGGTCGAAATTCAATTGGCTGCGGGTACGCATCAGATCTACCAGCATACGTTCTAGTCGACACTCCTCGAGATTACAGGGCTGACACTTCAATGCTATTCCACAATGCCTGCATTTTCCATCGAGTGCATGCCACCATTCGACTGGCATATGGCACTCAGGGCAATGGGTAAGGTACCTTTTTAGATGGTACGGACAGAATTCTGCGAATTTCAGATCCCGAACTTGATGTTCCCAGCCTTCCTTGAAGCAACCATCGCAATACGCGCCGGTACGCAAACGTAGATAAGTGATCGGAATTTCAATGTTCCCAATGACCAAACGTCGTCGTTGCTTAGGTCTTTCGATTTTTGCATAGAAACCGTTCAGAACTTTTGGTCCATTAACGCCTGCCTCAGCAACAAATAATTTTGCAAAATCTGAATCTTGCGTAAGTGATATCGATCGGAAAGTTTGCGGGCCAATGCATAGGCCGTTAAGCTTTCCCGTAGTCGAAAAGCCGTGGCGTTGCGCGGCACGTTTTATCAGGCTATGTGGGCTTTCTTCGGTGAGCGGGGTTGGAACGAAGATCAGCTTGTTCATCTTCATATTTCTCGATCAATGACAGACTCTTGCTCAGAGGGACGGTAAACGGGTTGGTGCTTTTGGCAAGATTTAGGGGCAACAGCAAACTTCGGCAGGCGTCGACGAAGTCAACTCGCCTGAGAGTGGGGGTGGGAGTCTCGCGACTAAGGCAAATGCTTACTGCCTCATAGATAATTTGTCGCACATACTCTAGATTGCCCGTGCTCGCCACATAGAGGGGGAGCTTGATTGATACATCATGCAGGTGTTCCTCGCCAGAGAAGTTGGCCAGCCGGTATAGTTCTTTGTCCAAACCTTGTAGGGTCAGATGAAAGTCAGAGGTGGAAGAATCTTCGTACCTAAAATATTCCAGGTTAGCCACGTAGCAAAACCGGCGCGCAAACGGCGCGTCATTAAACAAATCACTGCACTTTTCAGTTCCCGATAATATGATCGGGAGATGGCTGAGGGTCAACAGTGCGACGAGCCAATCTAACGTGCCGTCGCGTGTTTTTTCCGCATCTGGTCTTAGTAGGCGTTGAATTTCATCAAATATCAGTACGCGAACTTTACATGTTTTTAAACGTGGAACCAGCAAGTTGTTTAGCTCGTGAACATTGCTATGAGGCGAATATTGCCCGAGTTGTTTGAGCAGCGTCAAACAGAAGCCTTTGATTGTAACTGGCGCCGGGACGAGGCAATACAGTGCTGGAATAATCTTATGTATTCCATCCTCTTCTAATTCTTCGGTCACTGATCCAAAGGAGTCGCGGAACAACTCGCACAGCCTAGATTTTCCAGAGCCAGAACGACCGATTAAAAATGCACAACTGGGGGTTTCGCGTAAACCCGTTGCTTCGACGGATTTTTGAAGCTGTGAGTAGGCAAAGCGAAAACTAGGGAAGAAAATCGTTTGTTGGCTGAATTCTTTGAGTATATTATTTCGGAGGGTCGTATTCATTTTTGGCCACCACCACTTGATAACTAGCAGGGGTTTCGGGATGTATATGAAATTGCTCGATGTCCTCAGGATTCACTAATGGGTCGCAAGCAGTTTGAGTAGAGTCTGACTCAGCAAGCGCTTTGAAATCGCCATGTTCGTCAGCAATTTCTCGATTTTTTCTACGGCGTTTGGTGTTGGCACTGGCGAGTTCATGGAGAATGCGTACACGTGCTTCGCGGGCAGCCCGGTAGTTGATTGATTTTTTTTTGCTACCCAGTCGAGCCTTGACTAACTCATGCAAGTGCATGGTCAGGCCGGTTTGGTAAACGGGATCGACTGCGTCGACCGGGTACACGTGCCCAGGTTGTTGCGGGTCGCAAACCCACGCGTGTCCAAGTTCGCTAATGTCGTAATAGAGCCGCAGCGGTTCCTTTTTACCAGGTCGCCTGCCAGCGAGAAAACTCACGGCCGGCCCAGTCCAAGCGAGTCCTCTATGCCGCAGCCGACCATTATTAGGGGTAATATAGGCCACGCTCAAGAAGTGCCTCCTCAGATCTTCCTCGCTGTATTTTTTTAAAGCGAATTCATGGCGATCGGTTTCGTCTTGCTCCCACAACTCTTTAGGTGCCATTCCGGTTCCGCTATGAAAATTGACGTGGTAGAACGTGTCGCGCCAATCTTCAAAGCATTCTTTGAGGTCTTTTAACGTATAGATAGCGTTGCCCTCAGAGTCATATCGGTTGGGCTTTGAAAATGTCGTACCGCGCATGCAATGGACGATGGACGTAGTCCATGATTTAAAGAAACTTTCGATGTGTGGTTTTTGATCTGGGTTTCCCGGCTCGCAAAAAGTGATGCTTGCGCCTAGTCCACTCAGTGTGATTCTTAATTGTACTGCGATGTAATCGGCGCCGTTGTCAAAACGATAGCTACTAGCAAGACCTCCATATGGGTTTTCGCTGCGGAGAGAGTACATCAAGGCCCGGATAGTTTTTTCCAAAGATGGCGGGTTGTAGGATATGTCCCAGCCAGCAATCATGCGCGTGCGAACTTCCAGTAAGACGGTGAGGAACGCCCGACCTATTGGATGGCCGTCTTCATCGCACGTCTCAATGTCCAGTAGGTGAGTATCACCCTCTACCAGTTCAAACCGACGATAGGGTTGACGGCATTTGCGACTCCATTTTTGCTTTTTGATTGCGGCGTGATACCCCAATTGATGAAGATCGGTCTCATAGCGATCCAACTCAACGATGATTCGGTATAAGGTGCTGAACGAAGGAACGGGCAGCTGATGAATCGGGCTCCGGCTCTGGTTGGACGTTCGGATGGCGCAATCAATGGCATCTATCACTTCGGTTTTGTTGCTCGGGGTTCGCGTGAAATAAAGCTGGTCGATAGTTAACTTGATGAGTTCCTGCACTTCCTCAGGCTGGCGGTGCAGGCGGTGCAAGGTAGAACGACGTGTTTTAGGGACCAATGAAAGGATGTTCTCGCCGCCTGCCAGATAGGCCTTATTCCAAAGGTAGATCGCGCCATAGCTCGGCGCATGAGGCTCGCCCCGTTGCGCTGCTATTTCTTTTGCTAACTGCTCCACGCGCTTGCGGGGAAGGCGTCCGCCACACGCGTTCCGGATCTGCAGCAAGAAAAATTCTTTTCTGTCTGCTTTCGCTTTGTGGTCGGCACTCACAGCTGCGCTCACTAGAGTCGCGTCAGGGGCGAAAGGGGCTTCCTGAATTTTTCGTAACTCACCACTCTGATGGGCCCGTACCAAGCGTTCAAAGGTCTGAAACACCGGGCTGGTGCTCGCGCGAAGCGATCGCAGTTGTATGCGCTCACCATCAATATCCATTACTTGATAGTCAGTACCGTGGTAACGGTAATGCTCACCAACAACAATCTGCAGAGCTTCGTTCATTTAATCCGCCCAGACCTGGCTGCGCAGGTCCAACGGGTGCTGGAGATTGCAGCGAAGAAGCTGATGAAAAAGTGCGAAGGTGACGTCTTCCTGACGCGCGCCCAACTGAATCAGTTGTCCAATTGTGGCGCGCTTATCCGGTTGCTGAAGCAGCAGGCGAACGATCGACGGGGGACTGGAAGGGCTGCCGTTGAAGCCGAAGTGGTGCAGAGTGCGAAGATTGCTCAGCAGTATGGGATGACGGAACTGGTGCTCTTCGACGTATTCAAAACTCAATCCATTAATACCCAGCAACTCCTCTAGACGCGCACGACGCTGTTGCCATCTTGGGTCGCGGCCACTGCTGTTACTTTTTATTTCATAGAGTACTTCCCGACCGTCATCCAGAGTCGCAATGAAGTCGGGGGTGTAGCGCAGAGCAGGGTCGCGGAAGTAGACGGTAAAGGGTTGTGCCCGGTAGCTAATGACTGACGGCAGGTATTCCAGAAACAGACAATAGTCGGCTTCCAGCAACGACTCGCAGCCTACGGGGGCATCATTTTTTTGTGAGGCAAAAAATGTCACGAGCTTGCCGTGCCTGCCGGATACCACCGGTTTGGCTGGGCCAAGGGCATAACCTGGTTGAGGACTGCCGGTGTTGAGCGAAAGACCCATGGCTTGCTTCCTCCAGTAAGTCGTTGTTCACCCTGTACTGCTCAATTAGCGCCAGTGAGGTCGATGAGATTTATCGCGGCGGTTGTGGACGCCGGAATACCGCCGGCTCCCCTCATATGCCTCAACACTTGTTGGTTGATCCGTGGGCGGTAACGTTTGACCGGTTCGTGGGTAGCGCTTGATGCCGTGCCGTGTCCGGCCCATCCCGCCGGTGGGTAGTGATAATTGCTGATCCGCCAAGGTAGGAAATTTACCAGTTACCCATTCGCACACCCCATACCTGGCGCAAATGCGTAGTCCGATTACACGGCCTGTGTATGCATCGGAAAATCTTAGGACTTGCAGACATCCACTCACTGGTTCGTCGACACGAATGTCGGGTACCCATGTCGACAGCGGTTCGATGCTGACCTTCATCCCGAGTGCGCGCAGTAGGTAGCTGTACACCTGATGTTTGGGATCGCGAGAAAAATCCTCCACGAACACGAAACTGTCCCGGCGAAACAAATTCAGGTCGGGGGGCGTACTGGTCTGTTGATGCGGATAGGCGCAGTGATGGAGGTTGGCCAGCGACAGCGTTGTTCGCAAAGGAAAGCCGTGGTGCCGAAGCGCTTCGTCGCGCTCAGGTTGCATGATTGACGGGAGCGAAAAGATCGAAAGCGGGGGCAGCAGGCGAGGCGAACTAAAAGCCGATTTTGCCCTGGCGCGACGTGCAGTCGCTTCGCTTCGCAAACGATACCGATCAAGTATAATGCTCATGATGGTGGTGCTCTCAGCACGTGACAGAGGTTTGCTGATTTTTTGCGTTGTTAAGATTATTCAACACCACTCTTGACCGCAGATCCACGTCCTAAAATTTGTCTAACTATCCCCTTGTGGCGGCTGGTTTTGACGCCGTTTTATAAACGCATGTTGTGATGTCCGCCGGCGCGCCCCCGCTCGTTGGCCAGCAGTGTGCTTCACTGCAGGTGTTTAAAGCGCAAAGGGGTGCGGTGCCATGCCTGGTTCATCACTGGTCGGCCAACTGAGGGGCCGCGTAGTTGCCCACAGCTTGTGCAACTGCTTTGGATGTCGGCACGACGGACCCGCATTGGAGCGATGTGGCTGTGCATGGACACACCAGCATCATCGATGGATAAACCCGACCCGTAACAACAAGTGGCCGCGGTTACTGGCAGGCAGTGAGCTTCATCAGACTTGTTTCGACGAGCTGCTGCTGGACTTTCCGTCTCTGCAGCTCGTGACGAATGACCCGTTGTGGGACGTCCTGAGCCGGCTCTGGGATATGCGGTGCCCCACCGATCATTTGGCACAGACACTGTATTTGGAGAGCGGCTGCCTCCTTCCGGCGCTTGCCCCCGTCCTGATGCGTCGCCTATGCGTCTGCCCCGACTGGCGCAACTTGGGATTTGTCCTTGCCCTATTGGGCTCGACCTCCAGACAATTCAAATCCCACCGTCATTGGTTGCGCACACATTTCCTCAATTACCTGCTCCTGGTGTGCATGACTGAACCAGGATGCTTCGTCCGTCAGCCGCTGTACGAGTTGCTTAATGAATTGTATGAACGGCAGTTTTTTGAGCGCATGGATGATTGGCCGTCCGACTTCGCCGCTTTCGACCAGGCTTGCCAAGAGTTCAACCGCTACTCTGACTGGCTGCGCTATCGCGGCTGGATATCCGGTTGGGACCTCTACGCCTCTACCCTATTTCAGCATTGCTGGCCGGACGAAGCATGGCAGCGGCAGAACGCCTCGGCGTTAGTCGGTCCGCCAGCGCCTTTTAAACGGTCAACGCAGCAGGCGAAGTGGGTGGAGGCTGCACTTAAGGGCCACCGACGTGATCGTTTTGCGATGGGTGAATGGCCCAATGTTTCCGACTTAGCAGCGACCGAACCTGCCACGGTAGCAACGGGCTTCAGCTAGGGGTGGCCTGAGAGCAAAGCTAGCTGTCATCTGTGGTCAAGGGTGGTGGTGCCGATTGGCTGAGCAAGTCCTGCAAGCGCTCGATCTGTTGCCGCTGGAACCGCAGCTCGCGACGGCTCTGCCGTTCCGTGAGCACCTGACGCTTGACCCGTTCGCGCAGGCTGGCGTGTTCGGTGGTCAACGCTTGGACCCGCGCCTGCGCGCTCTGCTCGCGGACTTCCGCATCCTGGTTTTGTTGTCGCAACTGCAGCAATGCACGTTCACGTTGGCGATCTTGCTGGCCCTGATGGCGCAGTTCACCGACCAGCCGTTCGTTGTCCTGGAATAGGCGGGCGAGTTCATCCTGCTTGTCCGAAAGACTGATACGTAGTACCCGCAACTCATGTTGCAACTGCTGAACCTGCGCATCGTGTCGCTGGGTGTCCTGCTCCCGCTGGGACAGATGCTCTAGGCGAAAGTGCTTCAGCGCTTCACGTGCTTGGCGGTGCTTGTCCTCCAGCGACTGGAGGTGCGTCGTCCGTTCGAGCAACAGCTGGTTCAGGTCGTGTTCCAGCTGGCCCAAGCGTTGACATTCGCCGTCCGCTTGGCGCAGTTGCTCCTGGAGTGTTCGCTCGTGCTCGCGTAGGGCCTGCAGCTCACGATCGAGGCCGGCGAAAGCACTCTGCAGGTGATCGAGTTGCGCCTGGTGCTGCAACCGCTGCTGCTCATACGCCGAACGATCCCGCTGCAGGCGCTGGCGATCCTCGGCGACCGCCTGTTCGGCCAGCACCGTGAGGCGAGCGCTTAAACCGGCGACAAAGCTGTGCAGTTCCTCGTCGGGGGTGGGCGGCTGCGCCTGCTCTCGGGTGCAGAGCTCCTTCAGATAGCGCTGAATGGTGCTCTTCGAACCGGTGTTGCCCAGCTCCACGCGCACCGCGTCGATGCTCGGGTGCTGGCCGCGGGCGAGCAGCGCGTCGCGGGCGATTTGCACCACAGCCTTGTTGATGCCTCCGCGTGCCATGGCCTGACTCCGACGATTTCGTACTGGTTTACGGAGTATGCGATTACAGCTGTAACCCTGCCTTTGTGGCGGCAGGAATTCGGACGGACTGGCGTTCGAGAATGCTGAATTCATGAACGTGATAAGCCTTTTTCGGCGCAGGGTTCCGGAAAGGCGGTATGCGGGAGGTGGGGTGAGCGATTCAGCCGAGCGGTACCTGCAAGCGGCGCGACGCGACAGCACCCTGCGCCGCTATGCGCAAGCCGTTGAACACTTTGAAGCGGAGTGGGGCGGGGTGCTGCCGGCCTCCAGTGAAAGTGTCGTGCGCTACCTGGCCGCCTATGGTGCACAGTTGGCCAGCAACACCCTGCGCACGCACCTGGCCGCATTGGCCCAGTGGCATCAGCAGCACGGCTTCGCCGACCCGACCAAGGCGTCGCGGGTGCGCGATGTCATGCGCGGTATTCAGGCGCTGCATCCGCAACCTATCAAGCAGGCGGAAGTGCTGCAGTTACAGATGTTGGAAGCGTGCATCAAGGGTTTGGCCGGGCAGCTGACCTCCGATCAGTTGGCGGTGCGGTTGCGGGCGGCGCGGGACCAGACGTTGCTCCTGATAGGCTTTTGGCGTGCGCTGCGTGGCGACGAACTGTGCCGGCTGCGTGTCGAGCATATTCAGTTGCGCGAAGGGCAAGAGTTGGAAATCTTCCTCGCAAGCAGCAAGACCGATCGCGACCACCGCGGCCGTACCTTGGTGGTACCGGCCCTGAAGCGGCTCTGCCCAGTGGATGCCTACCAGCACTGGCTTGCGGTCAGCGGCATCAAGCAAGGGCCGGTATTTCGCGCCATCGATCGCTGGGGCCACCTAGCGGAGGGGCGAGTCAACCCGAATAGTCTCTCGCGAATTTTGCGTCTGGCGTTTTTGCGTAGCGGTGTTGCTGGCGAGGGTTACACCGCGCATTCGCTGCGCCGCGGTTTTGCCACCTGGGCCAGTCGCAACCAGTGGAGCAGCAAGGCGTTGATGGAGTATGTCGGCTGGCGAGATGTGCAGTCGGCAGCACGCTACATTGAGGCCGATGCTCCCTTCGGCGATTGGGCTCGTTGAGCGCGTCGCCTGCCAAAGCGTTCGTCCAGTCGGGAAGGGCAAAGGTGCAGTGTTGTGACGGATTCCTGGAGGGCGATATCGACGGCATTGTTTCGCCGAATGGCTAGTCGTAAGCTGCCATATTCGGTGAGCTGAGGATGGTAGGCCTGCAGTTTTGGTTGTGAATCTGACCGGTCGCTCACTAAGTTTTTTAAACGCCTGTAAACCGCTTTTTTGATGTGTAAGTCAGTGAGGTTAACAACTCAAAAAAGTGGTTTACAGCATCGCTTTTCTTCATTCGATTGCTCTTCTCCTACCTTCAGAAAGGCTGCGTGAAACGTCCATTGTTCACTCGGCCGACCGCTTTCAGCCGACCCATAGCTGCCGGTCAGCAGCGGCAGAATTCGGCCAAAAGCCGCCATTCAGATCGCAGCTCATCTCTTCGCAGGCGCTGTGGAAGCTGTTGCACTTTGGTGAACAACTCCTGATGGCCAAACCTCTTCCATTTCGACGGTCATGAGGTTTACCAATCAGGCACGAGAACGCCCGCGCTAGTGGTGCCTAACCTTCAGACAAACACTCCCTCCCTATCTGCTCCTCGAGGTGAACGCCACCTGGTTCACGTACTCCCTCGATAATGGCATTTACAAATCACCTCTGATACCTTCGGCATCATATGTCGTTCGCCCAAACGGTCTAATTCAATCTTCTCTCCGAATACGGCGACAAGGACGGTAGCGATGAATGAACAACCTTATACCCCTACCAATTTACGTCGCCGCATCAGTTTTTCGGACAAGTGCAAAAGTGCAATATTGCATGATTCCTCCGTACGAAAAAAAATTGGCGAAGAGTCATCTCAGCGAATAACTAAAGGTTTAGCATTTTCTTCCGGCTTGAAGGTGTTCTGTTTGGGTAAAAAATCCGGCTACGGGTTTGGCGATATTTCAGACACCGTTATCGCTAGGCTCTTGGCAAGAAATATCAGAGCCGCCTATCCTGCAACCCAATCTCATAGGCAATTCCTTGTAAGTAATACTGTTTCGATAATGAAAGAATGCTTAGCATTCAATGTATTTAGATATGACATCCAAAACTTTTACGAAAGCATTGATCGCAAACTATTACTGGAGCACTTAATCGCAGATGGAGTTTGTACATGGCAGACAATACTGCTAATCCAAAGATTATTCTTTATACTGGATATTCACGACGTCTCAGGTTTGCCGCGTGGACTTGCTGTTAGTGGCGCTTTGGCGGAGTTGAGATTGCTGAGCTTTGACCAAAACATGCGCCATAATAACGATGTCTTTTTCTTTGCTCGCTTTGTGGACGACATATTAATAATTACTTCAGAAAGATGTGGTCAAAAGTCCTTTGACGATCTTGTGACGGAAACTTTACCTGATGAGCTCTGCCTGCATGATGGGGAGAAACGCTCCTTCTTACCTATACCAGCGATTCATCAATCAAAGAAAAGAAATGCGCCAATACAAAATTACTACACGCTTAGCTATCTCGGATACAAAATAAGAATATCTAATAACACCACAAGAGACATTGTGCTAGGCACCCTTCGTCGCGATGTACTAGTGGACATATCTGACAATAAAATCCAGAAGCTACAAGATAGACTAATTAAGTCCTTTACAAATTACATCGCAAGCAGAAAGAAACCTAGCGATTTCAGGCTTCTAAAAAATCGATTGCGAGCAATTACAGGGAACTATGAGATAAGAGACCCCGGCACAAAAATCACTATCAAAACAGGTATATACTATAGCTATATCCATAAGAACACTGATGATGATTGCGCACTTCTTAAGCTGGATAGATTCTTCAGGGGGTTAATGTTTTCGGACGAGTTCCCACTATCTCTGCGGATAAAACGCGCATTAACGTTAAGCCAACGAAAAGAGCTAATCGGTTATAGTTTCAGTTCAGGATTCAAGGACAGACGGTTTCACTCTTTTTCATACAAGAGTTTCGAGACCATTAAAAAGGTGTGGCTATGACTACTGGGCGGCAGACTCAAAGAGTTCGCAAGCAGGACTATCGTCGTATTCTATTAACTGAGACCTGTCCATATGAGACACCTGTAATATTTGATAATTTTGGTTTTTACAAGCAAGTCCAGAAACTTCAGGAGCGATCTGAAGACATTCAGAGGCTACTGACACCTCTCCTCAGAGACGAAAAAGAACTAAAATTTTCCATCCCGTACATTTATAATATCCGAAAGGACCTTGACTCGCCCCGAACTCTATCTCTGATACACCCGCGCTCTCAACTTCACTTTGTTGAATTTTATCAAAAGTTTGACGACCAAATTTTGTTATGTTGCAAAAAAAGCAAATTCAGCCTGCGAGCACCGCAAAAGATCACCAGCAAGTACTATATAAAGAACCCACAAGAAAATATAAAAAAATATCGTTCCGATACAACAGCCTCGGTCCAGCATGAACTTACCGACAGACATCTAACAACGTACTTCGCTTATGGGGAGAATACCCGCCTCCACAAATTCTTCGAGTCCTTTGACTACCTGAGACTAGAAAAGCAATATTCCCAATTTTGCTCATTGGACATTTCGAAGTGTTTTGACAGTATTTATACGCATTCAATTGCATGGGCGATTAAAACCAAAGAATACACTAAACGACATATAGGAATTGATGGGGTTTTTGGCGATATTTTTGACCAAATCATGCGCTGCTCCAACTATAATGAAACCGCAGGAATTCCGATCGGCCCTGAAGTTAGCAGAATATTTGCAGAGATTATATTTCAGGAGATAGATGAACGGGTAGAAAAGAGACTTCAAGTATCCGGCCTGAAAATCGACATAGATTACTCCATGAGACGGTACGTGGATGATTTTTTCATATTCACCAATTCAGACTTGATTTCAAACCAAATCACGCAGGCTGTCGAAGCTGAATGCAAGGCATATAAGCTAAATATCAATGAAGCGAAATCATTAAAAGCAGAGCGCCCATTCATTACGTCAAAAACCAAGTCATTGAGAGCTGTACAACGCAGGCTAATTAATCTGAGGGAGTCGCTTTTTTCAGGAGAGAATTACGGCTCGCCAAGAGAGTTGCCGAATCAAAAAACACTAACGCTACACTTCATTGATGATATCAAAGCTGCCTGCAGCGCCGATTCAGGTGCCTATCAGTTGGTAAGTGCTTACGTAGTAGGATGGCTGAGTAATCGCATAATCAGTGCGACAGATGAGAATATTAATCGGACTACCGGCATAGAAAATTATCTGACAGGATTCGCGCATTTTTTTAATTTCTCCATCCGAACTATTTTCCATTTTTACAGCATAAACCCAAGCCACAAATCATCTGTTAAGCTTTGTATAGCAGTAAAGTTAGCATGTACATTTTATGAAAAACACATGCTTGCCGAGATCGATAGCATCAAAACTACGATCTACCACTTATGCAAAGAGTTTTTTTCCAGCAGCGGCTATCTGGGCATATTGTCGAAGAATACAAATGTCAGCCTTCTTGAGGCAATGAATATTTTGGTACTCTGCAAAGAGCTAGGCCCACAATATCTTTTGCCTAAGGAAGCACTTCAAGGTATTGCTAAGCTTGATAGCATCGAACCGCTTAATTATTTTGAAATAATTACGCTTCTTTATTATATTGGAAATGAGCCTTTTTATCGAGAGGCTCGAGCAAAAGTAACATCGAGCATACATCAGCATTTAAATCGCATTGATGACGCACGAATAAACTCGCACAAATTCCATCTTTTGATGGATGTATTAACTTGTCCTTATGTTAATCGCGATTTCCGCGCAGCGACTGCTTCGCAGTTGTACGAGTCCGTTACAGGGGCAAAACCTGGCAAGGTGAAACTAAAAGCACTGATGGATTTCTTTGATAGCAATATTTGGTTTGTAAATTGGCATAGCTTTGACTTGCTAACTGTACTAGAGAAAAAGGAATTGCTAAGCGGCTATTGATTCGTTAGCCTAGTCACCAAGAAACACGGTGGGCTTTACACCGCAAGGTGGCTGCCTATGAGATCGGGTGCTCGCATCGGATAGATTAGGTCTCGTTAGCTTTCACAGGGACGGCGGGCAACCGCACACACTACACCCATCGTGTTTCTTACTTTTAAACTCTTCCCCATCCCAGTTAGTTAAGCCAACATATAAACAAGCTTTCCTCCTGATTTATCCCTGCACATTAAGTATTTATGGAGTTGGCCGCTCGCAGGTGAGTGGCAATTGACGCATCATTCCGGGCGACAATGATTAGCTCCCTCCGAAGCGGCAGATCTCGACCTCCTGCGATCAAATGCGAACGACTGCTTCTGGCCCAGAGTGTGTAAAAACGCTAGATCCCGTTTCGATCTTCAAGGCTGAGCGGCTGTCCGGCTTCGTTGCCTGATCATGGCACGATGTCCCTTCCTGATGAGCTAAACCGCCCCAGCAACGCGCCAGATCATCGGGACACGTAAAAACAGGCCGGTTTTTAGGCCGTTAGCGCCTTCATCAAGTGATGGGTGCCGATGATTTTCATGACCCGTTTCAAGTTGTAGGCGAGCACATTCAAGCTCATCTCCGCGCTCACCCCGGCCAGCTTTCGCGT
>Ga0182005_1000732_pt1 | contig 15016 bp, 15 predicted proteins | sample Sormic07211103_1_FD_123021 | JGI IMG/M metagenome (GOLD analysis project Ga0182005, IMG submission 123021) | Rhizosphere microbial communities from Sorghum bicolor, Mead, Nebraska, USA - 072115-103_1 MetaG | ecosystem: Host-associated > Plants > Roots > Rhizosphere | place: USA: Nebraska...
ATTATCTTTAATTCATGAGCAACACCTACCAACCCATCAACTGTGACTATTACGACCGCCTCGAAGCCTGGGCTACTATGCGCACCATCTGCCTCATTCGTTTTAAATCAGAAGACGGACATACACAGGAAGTATCTTCCCGCATAGCTGACCTGTTCGTACTGGAAAAGGTAGAATACATGCGCCTGGAAAACGGGATTGTATTAAGACTCGATGCCCTGATCGACGTAAACAATATCCCACTTCCCAATCATTGCTAAGAGTACATTCTCGCGTATAGTACCAGATACATCAGGTAGTTCACTACATAGACAAATCTATAAAATCCCCTATCTATCTACCGGCCCTCATAGAGCAAAAATCAATGGCACATAGGCATGCAAGCGGGAGGGCAAATCAAAGTAATAAATATCCTGCCGTTTTACTAAGACATACACATAGTACAGTACCACGCCGTTCAATAAAAACGCCAGCCATTCTTCGAAAATCTTACATTTACATCATGTCAGCACAAAAAGAAATCATCATCATAGGTGCCGGTGCTGCCGGCCTTATTGCAGCCAAAGAACTTTCCGATCAATATAAGGTAACGGTTCTGGAAGCCCGTCCACAAGCGGGCGGCAGAACTACCACCCACTACCCTGCCCCAGGCATTCATATTGAAACCGGCGCCGAATTCGTGCATGGCGAACTACCTCTTACACTTTCGCTGTTGCACGAAGCTGGCATTCCTTACACGCCTGTTAATGGTGAAATGTACCTTGCTGAAAATGGCGAACTCAAACAGGAAGAAGCATGGATTGAAGACTGGGATAACCTGCTCGATCATATGGCAAAAGCACCGGAAACTGCGTCTATGCAGCAATTGCTGGATCAGTATTACCCTGCCGCTCAATTTGCAGCACTTCGTGAACATGTACAAGGATATGTGGAAGGATACGACCTGGCCGACCTGGACAAGGTAAGTGTGAAATATCTCTATGATGAATGGATGCTGGAACAGGGCACCAACTATCGGATCAATCATGGATACACGGCCCTTATTCAATACCTGGGCAAAGGGATCGAGGTGATCACCCATCAAACCGTGCAGCACATCAACTGGGAACCGGGACACGTCACTGTCAAAACACAGGATCGTACGTATACTGCACACAAAGTAATCGTGACGGTACCTATCAATATACTTCAAAACGAAAGCATTCAATTCCAGCCGGCATTACCAGCATATATAGCAGCCGCGCAGCAAATTGGCTGGGGCACTGTTATCAAATTCAATCTGCTCTTTAAACAGGCTTTCTGGAAGAGAGATATTGGATTTATATTGAGTGATGAGGAAGTACCTGTATGGTGGACGCAATCAGAGGATAGTTTAATTCTCACCGGATGGCTGGGAGGTCCTAAGGCAGCCAGGGCACAGGCAGACCTGTTAGCAAAGGCACTGCATTCCCTCTCTAACATATTCAAAGTACCCAACATTGCAGACCTGCTGGATGAAGGGTTTGTTCATAACTGGTCAGAAGAGCAGGCTATACATGGAGGTTATTCCTACGGTATGCCTTATTCAGCGCAGGCAAAAATGGTATTGACGACACCTGTAGCTGACACGGTTTACTTTGCCGGTGAAGCGCTCTACAGCGGGGATAGTCCGGGTACCGTAGAAGCCGCGCTGCACAATGGAAGAGAAATAGCTAATAAAATAAAAAGCCCCCGATTATAGGGGGCTTTTTCAATGTTATCCATGTTTAGGCTTTGGTATCACCTTGTACTTACCATCCACGATCATTTCTTTCAGCCATACGCCATATTTCTTTTTATTCACCTTCTCATTGTACGCTTCATCCAGGGTGACCCTACCTTTATTAATCTCATAATAAATGTAAGGCACATAATATACGGAATCAGGAGATGGATAAGGGGCTACATTGTATGCACCACCCACTTCCATATTCTGGTCATGGTCATAATCCCTGATGTCAGAAGATACTACGTTTGCAATAGAATCCACCTGAGAATTGTTCACGCTGAAAATTATCAGATCTTTAACGTCCGCACTGCGATTTACTTCCAGCAATAAAAACACATTGCCTCCATTTTCAATGAGCTTGTTGCGCCTGCTATCTAAAAATTCCGCACCATTACTCAGCAGAAAAGCACGGTTGCCATTTACAAAAATGGTCCCTTTATTAATGTTGATCTGCTGTGCCTTTGAGCTCACGAAGTGAAAATTTGATTTTTGTCCGAAGGCTGGCAGGGCTATAAATGCCAGCAGACAATGTCTGAGTTTTAATTTCATAGTTTAGTTGTTAAAATCGGGTAGGAACTTAAACATTTTTTAGCAAATTAACCTTTTACTGGTTCCTGTTGTTCAGAATTTCCTACATATTTTCATTAAGTGCCCTCATAAAAAAAGCCCGTATCTTTTTGATACAGGCTTTTGTAAAACTTTTATAGCTGTTGCGGTTCCGGCTGGGATTGTGGTTGTGACTGCTGCTGTTGCTGTTGCATCTGCTGCTGTCTGCGCTCCATTCCCTGTTTGTAATAATTCCTCTTGGCTTCATACACCGCCTGGTCACGTTCTCTCTTCAGCTGTCTTATTTCCTGTCTCCTTTCTCTACCACTCAGGTCTTTGTCCATTTTCACAGAAGCGATCCTGTCTGCATAGTCATTTTTAATGTCCATTACCTGCATATCCAGTTTGGTAGGACGATAAGGAGCAGCGTAGTAAGGGTAAGGATATCCGTATCCAAAACCCCAGCCAAATGGGGAGTAGAACGGGCTGTAGAAACCACCACCATAAATGATGGTCGTACGACCGCCACCATGGAAACCACCGCCACCATGTCCGGGACCCATTGCAAAGGCTCCTGTGGCCATTACTGTCATCGTTAACGCAATTATTATCTTTTTCATGACTCCTCCTTTTCTTTTTTGTAGTTATTAGACTAGGGTTTAAAGGAAAAATTTAATGGTCAGAAGATTTTAGCAAAGCGTTAACAATCTAAAAAACAGTTAATTAATTATTAATGGAGGTGTCGTACGTTTTGCATTCTTCCTGCCTCTGAAAAACAAATACAGATTAAAGAATAACATCACTCCCAGATAGATAAAAAACCCACCAATCTTTACACTCAATGCCTCCAGCAGGCTACGGTTTGTAAGCACGGCCTGGCTGATTTCCATGATGTAAAAAGCAAAGCCCAGGTTCAACAAATAAAACCCTGTTTCAAAGAGTTTATTTGTCGCTACCGCAATGTCTTCCCTGCCATGAAAAATGTCCAGCATAAATACACGCCCGTTTTTAAAAAGCGTACGTGCTACATACCATGTGACCAAAATAACTGCCGGAAGGTAAATGAGATAAGCAATGAAGTTCATATTATAAGTTTTTAAAGTGATGATATTTGATCAGTAGAATCAAAGCCATATTGATATAATGCATGACTGATAGGGTGAGTAAGATCCTGCCCGTCATCGTTGTAATACTGGTGAGCATCTCCAGCCAGTTATGCACTTCGCTCCAGCAACTGATCATCAGGGCCGCATATCCCAGATTCACCAGGTAATAGCCCACTAATAAGATCTTATTGATGAAATCTGTGAGTGACACATCTCCCTGCAACAGCCCTAATATGTACACCCGACCGTTCCGGAAAAAGAGGAAACCTATCCTGACGGTGACCAGCCAGGTGATTAACAGATAGATGATATATGCCAGGATATTCATAACGGTACAAACCTACTATAGAATATTGTATTTTCAAAACATTCTGAAACTTTAATATAAGCCAGGCAATAAAAAAGCAGGCAATTGCCTGCTAATCAATTTATAATCTCTCTAATTCTTTTGTATACTCGTATTGCAGATCTTCATGCTGGCTCTCAATTGCCTTTTTGATCTTTTTGATCTGCCCGAGGTAAATGGTGGTTAAAGCCGGGCTCTCCCCTACCTTTATGCCTGCCTTTTTAATCTTCATTAAAAAATACAGCAGCAGTTCGATCTCGGCTACCTTCGACCCGGTATATTTAATCTGCTTGTTAACACCCCTGAGGATCTTTCTTAAATGCTTTTTTACATAATACAGGTTCGTCTTTGGCTGTGTGGCAAAGGCTTCATCTATTTCCAATTTCACAGCTGCTATATACCCCTGTAAATCGCCTTCCTCAAAGAGCAGGTAAGACAACAGCTCCTTATTATCATTCTTGAATTTCGCCAATCGCAGACACACTTCCATCAGCCTGGCTGGTGGCAATGCCTGCAATTCCTTCTTTAACTCACTGATGCTTGCCGGTTTCATGAATAGAAATCAACCAGTGCACCAAAATAAGCTTCATTCCAGCCATTTACGATGTCTTCATAAGCATCATCAGGAATATTAGTATGCTTCAGTTCCACATCCGTTCCTTTCTTGTCAGGATGCAGGATGATCGTCACAATGGAATCTTCTTCCTGATCCCCAAAATACCACTCCTGCACAATTTTCCGATCTTCCTCAAATTCGAGGTTCATGCCCACAATACTATCGCCCCAGAGGGAAAACTCCGTTCCTGCCTCGGCAGACATCTCTGCCGGCTCACCGGACCACAACTGGATGGTATATTGATTGGTCAATGCCTTGTACAACTCCTCAGGAGGTGCCGGCACGATAAAGTGCTTTTTGTAATCCTTCATAATCCTGCAAAACTACTTTTTATGTTGCAATAACCATTCGTAGAGTTCCGGTTTTGCAAACAAATACTGAATCTCATGCCCCTCGCCTTCCAGCCGGGTAAATTTTACATGGCACCACAGGCAGTCAGACTATCCACCAACCGGGCGGTACCTCCAACATCCACCTTATCATCTGCGGTACCATGAAACGTCCAGACTGGCACATCCTTAATATTACAGATCATGGACGAATCGTCACATCCTCCACATAAAGGCATGATGGCTGCAAAGCGGTAGGGATAGGCAACAGCCGTCTGCCAGGTACCATAGCCACCCATACTGATCCCTGTAAGGTATACACGATTGGTATCAATGCGATACCTGCTGGTCAGGTCACTGTACAGGGAATCCAGCCAGTTGTCCGTAGACCAGAACCTGCCCTCGGGACATTGAGGCGCCGCGATAATAAAAGGGAACTGTTTGCCCTGTGCCACCAAATACGGATACCCGTAAATGTTTAGCTTTTTCAGGTCACTGCCCCGCTGACTGCCACCGTGTAGATAGATGACCAGCGGATATTTCTTATGGTGCTTTTGGTAGTCTTTAGGCAGGTATAACAGGTATGGATAATTGGCCCTGGGTTGCTGGGCCAGGCTGTTTTGTGCGATGAAAAACAGCAGGAAAAACAGGATATAACGGGTCATAACACAAATGTAAAAAAAACGGGCAGCTGATGTGCTACCCGTTTTTCAAAAACTTATTTCGCAACCTGCAACCATTCGTCCGGCAGTCGTGCGATCTTACCTCCATTCACTCTGTATTCCAGCTTCAGCGTATACCCGCCGCCACCTTCTACAAACTTCACTTCGATCGGATGCAGCCCTTTCTCCAGCGCAATCTGTCCGCTCTTCTGCAAAGGTGCATGCCAGCCATCGTTGTCTACAACCTTCTCACCATCGATATACAGGTTTGCACCATCATCGGCGGTCAGGAAGAAGCTGTAAATCGCTGTCTCCGGTACATTGATAAAACCATTCAGGGTAGCGCCAAAGGCTCTGCCACCATGACCCATGCTGTCAGGCATGATCACATTGTTGACAAAACCAGTGCTGTCAGGTGTATCTTTCAGGGCAGTCACAGTTCTGACCCCCTCGTTGAAATAGTTCAGTTTCAGCCCCTGTTGTAAACCACTTACTGCTGTCGCCTTGAAGAAGGTCTGTGGCTTATAGTTCAGGGTATAGATTTCGCCATGCACGCCATTGGGTTTAAATGCCGCAATACACAGGGAGATCTTGCCTGGAATGATGTAATCTACTGGTAATTCAGGAGATTTCACGGTAGGTGCCGTACCATCTGTAGTATAGCGAATGGTCATCTCAGGAGAAGGTTTCGCGATGTCCAGTCTGGTTTTACCTACAAATACATTTTCTTCTGTAAATCCATCCAGATCGGGCATACGGTAGTTTACCCGCAGCAGGTCCAACCGTTTGTACTGTGTCATCAGGCGTTGGGAGTAACCGTCAAAATCAGGTTTATGCGTCCATAATACTTCAGCCAGCGCTGTCATACGAGGCATGTACATAAAGTCTGCCCGCTTTTCGGAAGGGATCATTTCTGTCCAGATATTCGCCTGTGCCCCAATGATGAACTTACCTTCTTCGGCGGTCAACCCTTTTGGAACCGGTTCAAAATGGTATACGTTAGAGATGGAATTTCTGTCGGGGATACCATCGAAATATAAAGGATTGCCCGGTGTCATGATCACGAAATTGCCATTCTTAGCCGCATGTACAGGCGCTGAAGGTACCCAGCTTCTCCAGTACATCACTACGGCGGTAGGGCTCACGCCACCTTCCAGGATCTCGTCCCAGCCAATCAGCTTTTTGCCTTTTGAATTGAAGAATTTCTCCATCCTCTTTACGAAGTAACTTTGCAGTTCATCTACGTCTTTGATATTGTGTTCTTTCATAAACGTCTGCACACCGTCAAAGTGTTCCCAGGTAGACTTGTCTACTTCGTCTGCGCCCAGGTGGATGTATTGGGAAGGGAACAATGCGGCGATTTCAGTAAATACGTTCTCTGCAAATTCGAAGGTAGATTCTTTGCAGGGGCAGATCGGGGTGGTAAATAATTTACCCCACTTCACACCACCCTGACAGCTGAGGAAAGGGTATTCCCTGATAGCTGCCATCATATGACCTGGCATATCGATCTCAGGGATGATTTCGATATGACGGGCAGCTGCATAAGCAATGAGGTCCTTCATCTGGGCCTGGGTATAGAAACCGCCATAGAGTGTCTTACCATCTTTGTGAATGATGTGGGAAGCGTCGATGGCCATATCCGGATTGGTTTTGGCTTTCTCCATGCAGGCAGAGTCCTGGTTGTTCCACTCCCGCCATGCGCCTCTTTCAGTCAGCAAAGGATATTTTTTAATTTCAATACGCCATCCCTGGTCATCGGTCAGGTGGATATGGAACTTATTCATCTTATACAGTGCAAGTACGTTGATGAATTTTTTCAGGTAGTCGATAGAGAAAAAGTGACGGGATACATCGAGGTGCATTCCACGCCAGCCGTAGGCGGGGTGGTCGGTGATGTTCGCTGCAGGAATCGCGATTTTAGCCAGTCTCGCCGAAGTACCTTCAACGGCTACCGGCATTAGCTGGCGAAGGGTTTGAATCGCGCGGAACATACCGGTAGGAGTTTTAGCACCTATCTGGATTTGCTGCGTGCTAATCTGCAAGGTGTAATCTTCTTCGCCGGTCAGCTGATCGTTCTGTGTCAATACGATGGTGCCTGCACCGGCTTTGGTACCAGCCGGCAGTGCCTGACCCAAACCTTGCCTGAGGAGCGCCTGTAACTGTGCGGCCTCATTGCTGAAGGTTTTTCCGGCGGGTACTACCAATTTCGTTTTGGTGGTAATGACAAATTCTCCCGCCTGTGGCACCAGCTGTTGCGGATAAGGAATGATTCCGTAACGGGAGGGTGCTGCATCCTGGGCACGTACTACACTAAAGAGTAACAAGGTACCCAGTGCCAATGCACAGGTGAGCCTGCATTTTTTCAACATAATTTACTTTTAAGCATGATAAGGAAGCCAGCAAAGTACCAAGAATATCAGCATCAAACTGATGCGATATTGCTAAATTATACAGTAATATTAGCGATCTTCTGCCACGATATCTTCGCTTGCCGGAATTGGAATATGTAGTAACCTGAAGATGGTTTCCTCCTCTATTTCCTTCACCTCCCCGGGCTGCAAATCGCCCAGTAACAGCTCTTCAATGGAAATGCGGATCAGTCTTTTGGTCTGATGACCTACGGCTGCCGTCATTTTTCTCACCTGATGAAACTTGCCTTCCGTCAGGGTAATGGTGATCCAGGTACGGGGCAGGTATTCCTTCAGGTCATGTGCACGGGGCCAGATATTGGCCGGTGGGGCTACCATCTGTACATCGCAGGGGGGTGTTACATAATCTACGCCCCCTTTTATACGAATGGTGACACCTGTACGGAGTTTCTCCAGCGATTCCTGGCTCATGGTCTTACCAACCATGACGAGATATGTGCGTTTGTGGGGCTGGTCACTTTCGAATAATAAACGGGTGACCTTCTTATTGGTAGTGAGGATGAGTAATCCTTCGGAGTGGTTGTCGAGTCTGCCTACAGCATGCGTGCCCTCGGGAAAGTCGTAATCCAGTTCGCCTAAAAGATGTACTTTGTCAGGACTTATGAACTGCGACACCATGTCGTAAGGTTTGTTAATAATGAAATACCTGTACATAAAATTCTGCTAATATACAGGCAAATCTGATTAATATCTATTTAACCCGTTTTCGGGGGAATCGATAATTTCATCCCTATGAAGATAAAGACACTCCTCATCGCAACGACTGGATTTTGTTCAACCCTCCAGGCACAGGTGAAAAAAGATTATCCCATACAACCTGTGGCCTTCACACAGGTACAGGTCTCTGACAATTTCTGGGCACCGAAGATCAGGGTAAATGCGGAAGTAACGATTCCCTATACGCTGGAGCAATGCAGGAAAACAGGCCGTATTGACAATTTCAGGCGTGCGGCGCATACCATTCCCGGTGATTCTATGACGGAATACACCTTTGACGATACGGACCTTTACAAGGTGATAGAGGGTGCATCGTATGGTTTGCAGGTAAAAAAGAATCCTGCGCTGGAGCAATACCTGGATTCGCTGATTGCCATTATCGGGGCGGCGCAGGAAAAGGATGGTTACCTGTATACCTTCCGTACGGTACAGGCGGCACATCCACATGCCTGGATAGGTACAAAGCGGTGGGAAATGGAAGAGGACCTGAGTCATGAGCTGTATAATTCAGGTCATTTGTATGAGGCGGCAGTGGCACATTACCAGGCAACGGGTAAAAAGACCTTATTGAATATCGCTATTAAAAATGCAGATTTATTAGTAAAAACTTTCGGTTACGGTAAAGAAGAAAAATGGCCGGGGCATCAGATTGTAGAAACAGGTCTGACAAAGTTATACCGTGTCACAGGTGATACTTCTTATTTACACCTGGCTAAATTCTTTCTGGATGTACGTGGTCCCGGGTCGCCATATAGTGGTGAATACAACCAGTCATTTACAAAAGTAGTAGATCAGCATGAAGCAAAAGGACATGCGGTAAGAGCGACTTATATGTACACCGGTATGGCGGATGTAGCCGCCCTGACAGGAGATCAGCAATACCTGCATGCGATAGATGATATCTGGAACGATGTGGTGGATAAAAAGCTGTACATCACAGGTGGTATTGGTGCAACAGGGAATGGAGAAGCATTCGGACAAGCATATGAATTGCCGAACATGAGTGCCTATGCAGAAACCTGTGCAGCGATTGCAAATGTATATTGGAATAGCAGGATGTTCCTGTTGCACGGCGATGCGAAGTACATCGATGTACTGGAGCGTACCTTGTACAATGGTTTATTATCCGGGGTATCGTTGTCTGGTGACCGGTTCTTTTATCCGAATCCATTGGCGTCAATGGGACAACATCAGCGAAGTGCATGGTTTGGGTGCGCCTGTTGTATTTCAAATATGACGCGGTTCCTTCCTTCTATGCCGGGATATATCTATGCACAGAACCAAAACAATCTCTATATAAATTTATTTGCGGGCAATACGGCTTCGATCAAGTTGCCAGCCGGTCCGGTTACCATTCAGCAAATTACCAATTACCCATGGGATGGGAAGGTAGATATCCTGGTAGGTCAAACAACCAGTAATAACGCGGCTACTACTAAAACTGTTCGTTTCGCATTGCACATCCGCATTCCTGAATGGGCAAAAGGGATACCGGTTCCCGGTGATCTATATCGCGATGCGGATAGCGCACGTTTAGGTAAATATACCGTATTGCTGAATGGTAAACCTGCTACTTACAAAATGGAAAAAGGCTATGCGGTGATTGACCGCAGCTGGAAACAGGGAGATAAAGTAAGTCTCTCCTTCCCCATGAGTGTACAAAAAATAATAGCCAACGACCAGGTAGTGGCTGATAAAAAACGCTTTGCGCTGGAACGTGGTCCTATTATGTATTGCCTGGAAGGACCGGATAATAAAGACGCCACGGTACAGAACATAGTAGTTGATAAAAACGCTACCGTTGCTGCTGTATACAAACCAGATTTTCTGAATGGGGTAACCGTGCTGCAAATGGAAGGTAGTTCCAGCAGCCGTCAATTGAACAGCGATGCGCTGATCACATCCAAACAAACAGTAACGGCTATACCTTATTATGCCTGGGCGAACCGTGGACCCAGCGAAATGGCGGTATGGATCCCTTACGAGGCTTCTGCGGCCAGACCTAAGCCAGCACCCACCATTGCGTCTAAAGCAACCGTGAGTGCGAGCATCAAAAACAAACGTATGTTCATGGCACTGAATGATCAGTACGACCCTGTAGATGCACATGATAACAGCGCACTGTATCTCCATTGGTGGCCCATGCACGATACACTGGCATGGGTACAATACGATTTCGATCAGGCGTATACTATTTCAGGTTCTAAGGTATACTGGTATGACGACGGTCCGTTTGGAGGATGCCGCATTCCTGCATCATGGAAACTCTATTACAGGAAAGGAGATACGTGGGAACCCGTGGTCAATAAAACACCTTACGAAATTGCAAAAGACAAATACAATAGCGTCACTTTTGAACCGGTGACCACCACTGCGTTAAGATTGGAAGTGCAGTTACCCAAAGACAATTCATCAGGTATTCACGAATGGAGTGTACAATGATAAAGACCCTTGCTATACTGATCTATACCATCACCCTTCTTCCGGGAAGGGTGCATGTTACAATATCCAATACGAATACGCAGGAATTTAAAATGCCCCGGTGGACGCCGGGGTATTATCAATATATTTCCTTTCCTGAAAGAGTGAGTAACTTCAAAACAGACAGTTCTACGATTGAATATGATGTAAAAGCAGATTCTGATTTTGTAGCAGCGGCCTATGTGGGTGAAGATCGTGCGCTACTGAACCTGACAGGCATCTGTATGCATCCTGACAATATCAAACAACCTGTGTTATTAAAAGTCATTACGCCAGCAGGATGGACGGTAGCCACTGGTATGGATAAAAAAGACGGATATTTCACAGCACCTGATTTCGACATTCTCTACGATAGCCCGCTTTTATGTGGTCGCCTGGATAGCCTGCCTTCTTTCAACGTGAAAGGGATCCCACATTACTTTGTAGGGCTCGGCTTTGCAGACTTTGACCGGCAGGCATTCATCCAGGACCTGCAGAAGATTGTGCGCACTGCTGCCGATATCATTGGCGACATTCCTTACCAGCACTATACATTTCTGGATTATGGGAATGGGCATGGGGGTATAGAACATCTCAATTCTACCACTATCAACTTCACCGGCCAGCAGATGGATAAGCAGGAAACCAAACTCAGGAACTATAGCTTCCTGGCCCATGAATATTTCCATCATTACAATGTGAAGCGTATCCGTCCTATCGAACTGGGTCCGTTTGACTATGAGCAGGGCAATAAAACAAAGATGCTGTGGGTGGCAGAAGGCCTGACTGTTTACTACGAATACCTCATCGTACATCATGCGGGACTAAGCTCGGAGGAAGAGTGCCTGCAGCAATTCAGATCCAGTCTCATGGCCTACGAAACCAAAACGGGCAAGTTACATCAATCGCTCACTCAATCCAGCTGGGCGACCTGGGAAGAAGGTCCGTTTGGCGGAGACGGGATCTCTTATTATGACAAAGGTCCATTAATCGCTTTATTGTTCGATCTGCAAATCAGGCAGGCTACAAACAATAAAAAGAGCCTGGATGATGTAATGCGGGGGCTATACAAAAAGTATTACCAGCAGCTACAACGCGGCTATACAGAAAATGAATTCAGGCAGATGTGCGAAAGCGAAGCAGGTATCAAACTGGATGAACTCTTCCAGTATGTAAGCACTACAAAGGAAGTAAATTACAATAAATACCTGCAATATGCCGGGTTGCGGCTTGAACCGGGGACGTATGCATTCAGGAAACTGGAAAAACCGGACCGGATGCAAGAAAGCATTTATCGCAGTATTTTTTAACTGTATTAAAAAGTCCCAAAACGAGGTTTTGATTTGCACCAGACAAACATTCCTCTGCAATAAGCACAGTACCTACTGTCGTTGTCAACTGGAGTAGCCGCAATGTTTGCTATGCATGGAATGGAGTGTTATAAATTAATCCCGGGGACAGTGTTCCGGGTGCAGGAATGATTACGAAAACATGATGGGGAATTAAAACAGAAAGATAGATATCACTTTCAACATTGTTCTCAAATGCTGCAATGCATAAGTAATCTGGTTCTCGACGGTTCGCTTTGAAATGCCTAATTTGCCGGCTATCTGATCATTGGACAAATGTTCCTGTCTGCTCAGTATGAAAACCTCTCTGCACCGTTTGGGCAGTGCCCGCACCACTTCATCCACATTATTCTCCAGCTCCTGTCTCGACAACTGCTGATCCCCTTCATTTAGCACGGCAAAATTATCTAACTCCCCGATTTCTTCACTGTAGGCAACCGGCTTGATCTTTTCCTTCTTTATATGTTTGTACACATGATACCTGCCCGCCGCTTTCAGATACGCCGAGAATGATAGTATTTGCAGATGTTCTCTTTTCAACCAGATATTCAGGAAAATGTCGTGGGTGATTTCTTTACTGACTTCCCTGTCTTTTAATTGGAAAAATACAGTTGTATATACCGACTGCCAATGCTTCTTAAAGAAGAAAGAAAAGGCCGCCTGATCCCCCTTTAATATGGACTCCCAAAGTTCATGGTCTGATAAATGGCCTAAGGACATGTTAAATGGACATAACGTAGTGTGGAATAAAGGTAGCAATTTGGCTGAGAATATTCTTTTTTTTTCCGGCAGTGTCCGTCGCCGAAAAAAATTTCGTCAAATTTATGTGTGTGAGGCCCGAAAAAGGTCTCCAGTATAATAAGATACCTATAAACCTAACAAATGAGTCCACGGGAATTCTTTTTGCTATACGAAAAACTGATATCAGGCACCATCACAGCCGAAGAGAAAATCCGGCTGTTGGAGTATACCGACCAATTGGAAGCGGAAGAACACCCCTGGGAAACTGAAATGGGTGACAAAGCCGAAATTGAAAACGAGCTACACGCGTTGCTGGAAAAGGAAATTAGACCTAAAAAGCGAACCAAAATCAGGATACTGAGCACTGTCCTCACAGCAGCCGCAGCATTGACCGGCCTCGTCATCTTCCTTTCATCCATCTATAAAACTAACTCACCACAGCCACCAGCTGCGCCAAAGGCCCTTGCGACCAACAAGGTAACGCCAGGCAGCAACAAGGCAATCCTGACCCTCGCAGATGGCTCCACCATCACACTGGACAGCGCAGGCGCAGGATCCCTGACTACAAAAAACGGAGTAACAATTAAACAAATTCAAAATGGACTCATAGCATACAACGACAGAACAGGTACAAATGCAACATCCTGGAGCACGATCTCAACTCCTACGGGCGGACAATACCAGATCGTACTCGAAGATGGCACCAAAGCATGGCTCAACGCCACCTCCTCCCTACGATTCCCAACCACCTTCAGGAACAATGAAAGGACAGTGGAAATAAGCGGGGAAGTATATTTTGAAATTGCTAAAGACGAATCCAAACCATTTAAGGTAAACTTCAATGGCAACACCATCACAGTACTGGGCACTCACTTCAACGTCATGGCTTACAAAGACGAGGCGAAGAGTAAAGTAACCCTGCTGCAGGGGGCTGTTAAAGTGAACAATCGCTCCGGTGAACAAATACTCAGGCCCGGCATGCAGGCACAAATCAGAGATTCCATCAGTCAGATCACTACCTGCAAGGCGAACTTAGAAGAAGCAATAGCCTGGAAAAACGGCTACTTTACTTTTGACCATGAAAACATACAAAGCATTATGCGAAAATTAGCACGCTGGTATGACGTAAGGGTAAATTACCAAGGCGACATGACCGGGAAGATCTTCTCCGGCACTATTTCACGTTTTGATAATATTTCGGAAGTACTCAGCATGATCGAATTGACCGGCACCATCCACTTCAAAATACAGGGAAGGGAGCTGACGGTATTGCCTTAACATAAGCTGTTCAAAATCATTGCAGCCGGCGCAAACACTGCTCCGGAAAGGGAATTCTATTGCTAAAAAACACACATTCATAAATTCCAAAACGTACATCTATGCGATGCTATCTACAATTTAAGAAGCCATGGCAATTCCACGTGCCATTAAAACTGCTACTCAAAACATTTCTATTAGTTCTTTTCACTGCCGTTCAGGTACACGGCCATGCACAAAATGTAACGATATCGGAGCATAACGTGCCGCTGGAAAAACTCCTCATGGACCTGAAGGAACAAAGTGGCTACAATTTCCTTTATAACTCACCGATGCTTGCCACTGCACGCCCGGTAAGCATTTCAGTGACCAACTCCCCTATTGATGAGGTCCTGCGTCTTTGTTTCAAAGACCAGCCGCTTGACTTTACTATCAGGCAGCGCACCATCATCATCAGGCAGAAAGATAAACCCGTTACACCACCTGCTCCTCCTGCCGATATCACCATCAGCGGTAGAGTGACCAACGATGCCAACGAAGCATTGCCCGGTGTAAGTATTGGTATCAAAGGTACTTCCAGAGGTACCACCTCCGATGCCAACGGGAACTTCGTACTCCATGTACGTAGTGAAAACGATACCCTGGTATTTACCTTCATCGGCTTCGGTGCAAAGGAAGTGGTAGTAGGTAACCGTACCCGTATCGACA
>Ga0182005_1000735_pt1 | contig 15006 bp, 14 predicted proteins | sample Sormic07211103_1_FD_123021 | JGI IMG/M metagenome (GOLD analysis project Ga0182005, IMG submission 123021) | Rhizosphere microbial communities from Sorghum bicolor, Mead, Nebraska, USA - 072115-103_1 MetaG | ecosystem: Host-associated > Plants > Roots > Rhizosphere | place: USA: Nebraska...
CGTGCATCAGATCACCTACGCGAATCTGATCAACCTTGTCCACGCACTCAACCGCATGGGCCTGACCCTTGAAGGGCGCCTGCCCTCTGTAGCGGCCTGATCGCAAAAAGGCCCCGTGAACTTTACGCTCACGGGGCCTTTCAGGTGTTACGGACGATCAGTTGAAACCGGGATCACTCCCACTCGAACATAAACAATATTAAAACTCATATAAATCATATGCTTATTTTTATGGTATCAGCTGATACCACGAAAAACACCATTAACGAAAACCTGTTTTTGCACGGACTGCATTACTCATGGGTGTGGTCATCGGATACCAGGGCATTAGGATAGGGTGTCAGGTAGACACGTTGCGGTAGCGCCCTCTCCCAGAAGAGTAACGGATTTCTACTTTCTCAACCCCCTGCTCAGTAAGCATGCCCTGAACATCCTCGGGAGAATAAGAGCAATTAGGGCCGATGATGACCTCTTTGATTGCGCTGAGATTTTGATAAGAAGTTAGGAGCTTGTGGAAGCGCGCTTCCTCCTTGTATGCATTCACTCTTATATCAATAGCGTACCCTTCATCCCGGCTAGGCTCAATTTCCACCACAGCCCTGATTTCACGTTCATCTTTGAAATATTGATCTTTATATAGAACCGCAAAGCGGCGCAGAACAAGTGCGGTTAGCTGATGTTTTATCGGGGATTCACTCTGCTCCATTCTATCCATGAAGTTTCTAACTTTTCCCACGAACTCATCTTTGCTGTAATGAACTTTGCACAGTTTGACGTGCGAAATTATCGGCTGGTAGCCGTTCGCCGTGAAACGGTTGAACAAATTAAATTGATCGATTTCGTTCTCGTCAAAACCTATCGATAGCCCTTTGGAGTCATCTGCATACAATCCCCATTGACTGCCAGCGTCACCTTCCAAGGAAAAACATCCAATTAGAATCTGAAATTTTTCGTTTAGCTTATTCACTTGAATGTTTAGGAAGTCTGGCTTCTCGGCGAGCCCCTTTTCCTGCAACAACTCAAGTATCAGATCGAACCCAGATTTATACTCAGTTAGGTCGTTTAACTTGGTTATATCAGTAAGCCAAACCTCTTTAGTCGAAATAATCCCCTTAAAAGCGGTCGCGTTGCAGTAGTGATAAATCATTAGAAATCCTTTCAAGATGTATCGGGTACGCCTAAGCGAGTAAGTTACTTAATGAGTATGCAGCGGTGTGTAACTCGGAGCAAGGGTCGCGATAGGAATGGCAGTAACCTACCTGCTCCGCATGTGCGAGGCTTGGTGCGCACCTGGTGCGACTTTTCAGAGGCTATAAACAGCGATTCCGCGTAGGGGATTGTCTTTGCTGATACACGGTCGTCCCCTAGAAGGCGTAACGCCCAATTCATACATCTTGCTCAGCAGTGTCACCGACTTCATCGGCGCACTGTTCTCCGAGCGCAGCATCAGTTCACGTGGACCGTCCCGCAAGAACAGTATCTTTCCGCGCCCTGCCCTAGAAAAGGCTAGGGCCATGAGCCAATTATCAGACCTTCTGCTAATATCTGGCTTTCTGCCATCGCAGGTTACTCGGATAGCGGACGCAGCTTCACAAGGACGAATAAACATGAAGATGCTCGTATCTGACCCAGCAATTTTGGGTAATCTCTTGTATGCACAAGGATTTCCGCTACGGCGGAGACGCTCGTCAGATAATCCTGCTACGTTTTCATTGCATAATCTAGCCGCCCTCGATTCCCAATCGCACCCACCTTTTTCAATTCTAAATAGTACCAAAATCGCCCGTCTCTCTCCTCCCCTCGGACGGGTGCACAGTTTGCGGCCCTCCAATTCCCTAAGACAGCAGCCAAGAAATATCGAGAGGTGGTGCAGCCTAAATCTAGGCAAGCATGAAATTTCTGTTGCCATGTACGGATATTGCATACCAACAGCAAGGCGAGCACCGCGTTGCTGTTTGACAAGCCTAACTATTAAAAAACGCGAAGTACCGAAACATCCGAATTATGATATTCGGATATCACTCGCGCGCTCAAAAAACGCACACACCAGTAAGCACTTTTCAAATCCACGCACACAAACCCACTAGTCCGAGAAATAAAATGGAAGAAATAAGTGTAACAAAAGAAATTTCGGAACTAAAAAGCCAGCTATCGTACACTAAAAATATCGGCTTTTTTATGGGTGCTGGAACATCGTGCGCACTAGGCCTACCCAACATATCTCAATTAACCGAGCAGGTAGAACTATTACTAAAACCAGAGGCACTAGCGCATTTCAATATTATAAAGAATGATTTAAAGTCGAAAAACCCTGACACAACAACGAGCATTGAAGACATACTCAATCAGTTCCGTAGAATCCGGGAAATCACAGGTGAACGTGCAGATAGCAACTTTCTCGGCGTAGATGGATTAAGCGCGAAAAATATAGACATTGAAATATGCAAACACATTTACAATATAATAAATGATAAAGAATCAGCAGCTTCTTTAAAAGCACCAAAAAAGTTCTTTGCTTGGTTCAACATGCAGAATAGAGATTATTCTAAAGAAATATTCACAACAAATTACGATTTAATTATAGAAAAGTCTCTGGAATCAATAAGAGCGCCGTACTTTGATGGATTCGTTGGCTCATACGAACCTTTTTTCTGGCAGGAGAGTGTAGAGCGACACATCAAAAAAAATGACCTTACACAAAACTGGATAAGACTCTGGAAGATACACGGCTCTCTTAGCTGGTTTTGGAAAGGCAACGCAAATACAAAGTCACATAAAGTAGTCAGGCTTGGAAGAGTAGAAAAAATTGGGGAGGAGAGAAATGAAATTGTCATCTATCCATCTAAAGAAAAATATGATTCATCCCGCCGCCAGCCTTTCCTAGTATACTTTGATCGTCTTAAAGATTATTTACTGGGCGGAGAGCTACTTTTTATATTTAGCGGGTACTCATTCCTCGATCAGCACATAAACGAAATTATATTCAACTGCTTACGACAAAACAACAGACTGAGTGTCGTAGTTTTTTTCTATAGTGATTTAGAAGTGGAGAGATTAGAGTCACTATCTGCAGGATATTTAAATCTAACCGTGTTCGGCCCGAAAAAAGCAATTGTAAACGGCGTTTTTGGCGTTTGGAAATTTGAACAATTAGAGCTGAACATGAAGGCTACTAACAACAGATTCTGGTGTGAAAAAACAAACTCACTTCTACTTGGTGATTTCAACTATCTTGTTGATTTTTTGGTTGCTAACTCTGGTCGCCAACACGAAATTGAGATCACCACAAATGAAGAGTGATTCTACTTATTTAGGGCAAGTAATCCGAGTCGACTCAAACGCAGTGGAGGTCGAGGTTTCTGCAGAAATCCCGTCTGCAGCACCGATAATTAATGGTCGACTTTATAAAATAGGCCAGATTGGTACTTTCGTCAAAATGCCCATGGGTAATATCACTATCTATGCAATCGTTTCCGCTGTAAGCGACCGTCCATTTGGCACTGATGATGACGGAGAGACAAGATCAAGTTCTAAGTTTTTGTCGATACAGTTAATTGGCGAAAAAATCGGTGATGGTGAGTTTGAAAAGGGCATAGGAACTTATCCAACTATAGGTGATGAGGTTCATCTTGTCATAGAAAAGGATCTCTTTGAAATTTATGGAGAACAAGACTCAGGATCTATAGAGCTTGGTAAGCATTCTTCGTCCGAGAACCTTAGCGTCCATGTAGACACTCACAATCTAATTCTTCGCCATTGCGGCATAATGGGATCTACCGGCAGCGGAAAATCGAATACGACAGTTACTCTCCTCAAATCGATATTAGGTAGCTACGCAGGTTCAAGAATAATACTTATCGACCCCCACGGCGAATATGCATCAGCTTTCCCGGAAGCAAAAATACTAAGAATTGGAGATGCGCAAGCACCCCTATATATACCTTTTTGGTTGATGACATTCGAAGAGCTTGCTTTTTTCTTAGTCGGGGCAGATCAACGTGACGAACAAAGAATGGAGTATAGACAACTTCGAGACTTAGTCACTTTAATGAAGAAAAAGAATTTCAATTTAAAGTCGGGAATAGTAAACCAAGACTTAATTACCGCCGACTCCCCCATCCCATTTAGCGCACGAGAACTCTGGTACGAGATGAATTGGTTACTGAATGCTTCGTTTTCGACATCCCCCAAGGATGATCAAACCAGAGCTAATGCCTGTGAAATTTCAGTAGGTGACCCCGAAAAATTAAGTCCAGCTATCTTTAGCCCATATGCTATGGGTACCAGTGCGCCATTTAAGTCAAAACACACAGAGTATTTTTCATACGAGAAAAAAATACTATCTCGACTGAAAGACTCGCGTTATGACTTTCTCTTCAATCCAGGAGAATACAAAACAGCAGACTCTCCTAAAGATTTACACGATCTACTTGCCGAATGGATCGGAAACTCTCAGAAGCTAACCATATTAGATTTGAGCGGAGTGCCTTTCGAGGTTCTTGACATAACTGTAGGTCTAATAACTCGCTTTGTCTACGACAGTATGTTCTGGGGAAGAAAGGAAGCATATACTGGAAAACAACGACCTCTCCTACTTGCCTTTGAAGAAGCCCATACTTATCTTGGCAAAAATGATAGGAGCAGTTACTCAAAAACTGCGGTAGAGCGCGTATTCAAGGAGGGAAGAAAATTCGGAATAGGTGCTCTCGTAATATCTCAACGCCCCTCTGAAATATCAGAAACCATACTATCTCAAATTGGCACGCTAATAGCCTTGAGACTTACAAATTCAGCTGACAAGTCCATCATTAAATCATCAGCTCCAGACAACATGAATAGTTTAATTGATTTATTGCCATCTTTACGCATAGGAGAGGCAATAGTCACCGGAGAAGCGATAAAAATCCCTTCTCGCATCCGATTGAAACTTAACTATCCACGCCCTACAAGTGAAGACCCTAAGCTTGTCGAGTGCTGGAGTAAAGAGCATGTGCATGAAGAGGAAAACTACAAACTGGTCGTAACTAAAATACGCGAACAAAAAATCTAAAAGGAATAAGTATGGACCGCAAAAATATATCCTCCACTATGATAAAAAGTATTGGCTACGACGTGGATACGTCAACGCTAGAAATAGAATTTAACTCGGGAGCTGTCTGGCAATACTATGACTTCCCTGAGTCAGACTGGTATCAGTTCGATGGCTCTGCCTCGCAGGGTAAGTACTTCCATGCATCAATAAAGGGGCATTTTAGAGAAGCCCAAGTAGGATAAAAATCGTTATAACGCATCTATGTATAGAGGATTAAGTAATTCTCTATACATAGATTTTTCATAAATCTGAGACTTCGAAAATGATTGACACCATAAACGACTGGAATAAAAGATTAACCATTGCTCAGACAGGGCATTACATCACATCCGAGAGATACATACTAATCAATAGATTCGTTGGTATCCCCCTCGTAATATCTTCAACTTTCGTAAGTGCCTTTTTATTCTTCGATAGCACCGGGTTTTCAGATCGCCTTTCAATACTTATGAAGCTACTGAGCATTTTGGTTGCACTTCTTGCATCCCTACAAACACTAATGCGCCCCACAGAAAAAGCTGAAGCCCATAGATCGTGTGCTGCAAGATATGGAAATTTGAAGCGAAAGATAGAACAGTTCTCTGCAGCAGGCAGCGCAATAGATGATTGGAAAAACTTCTCTAAAGAAATAACAATTGAATGGGCAGGAATCTCGGAGAATGCTCCTACCACCCCCCAAAGAATCAGAAAAAAAGCCAATTCCATAATTAACAATAAAGTTTAGCAACCCAGTATTACGACTCCGAGAGGGCCCGGTTCACCAGGCCCTAAACTTCTTTAAAATGCAGGTGTACTCCAGGAACGATTCGTATCTAACTGAATAAAAAAACAGCTTTGCGGGTTCCCGTCTCGTGCCACTGCGGTCAATAATTCTATGCAGACCACTTAAAGCCTTATGAAACAAGGACTTCAGAAACAACATGATCGACTAATTATGAAAAATGCCATGCGCAGTGAAATCGTCAAGAAGTCTGATTCGCCTCTCTAATGGCAAAGGCTGCCGATAGCTGCCTCTCCAAAATGGCCAACTCATCCGCATTACCATCACGAACAACCTCGAGCAGCAGCTCCGCCGCATAAGACGGATCGGCTTGGAAAAACTCGGCTATTGCCTCATCATGACTGCGGTCTTTCATCAATCCACCCTAATTCGTAGATGCCCTAAAGCTTCAAGAATAGCCTGCCTAGGCCACTACAAAACCGTCCGATTTTAGCCGACTCCAGCCTGTTCCGACAGGCGCCTGACCAGATTGCCACTCTCACAGCAAGCTTACTTCAATGCCTACCGAGCTGGTTTGACGGCAACGGTTTGGATCGACCGAGAAACTACGAGATTCTCTATTCGTTTTGCTGACGGCATGTCATATCTTGCGCCCTGGCCATTTTTCTCCTCAAGCCAAAGCTTCAACAAGCCAGCGACCCTCCCCAAGTCACCATTGATCTTCCTTCGATCGGCCAACGCCTTCAGATCGACGAGCGAGCGAATTGGATGGTTGAGTGCTCCCGCTCTGAGTAAAGCCGATAGGGAAAGTCCCGCGTTGCGAGCGCAACCTTCTATCTCAGCTTCTTCAACAACGTTGACGCGAAACCTAAGTGTGCGGTCGCGATTCAATCCCGCCTTTTTGGTGTCGCTTTGTCTTTGCGTGGCTTCTCCTTCGTTGGATAGCGGCAGCGATTGTGGGCCTCGCAGAGCAAGATACGTTGAGCCGAAGGCGATTAAGGGTAGGTGGTGGAGGCCCTAGCTGCGGAGCAGCGTAGGCCTACAACACACATCTTGCCGTTTCACTCCATGCACTTCAATGCGCCGAATTTTCACGCCTCTAGCCGACTAGCCAAAATACCGTTCAGACGCATGTCGACGCACCAAAGCGCATAGGAGCGCAATTTCAGTTTCGTTGAACGCATGATCGCGCATAGAATCGCATCAAAGCGCAGTTTTACGCATAGCGGCGCACTATTTGACGAGGTGGGATTTAAATGACTTATGACCGAAGCAAAACTATCGGCAGGGTCGCGTTCCTGGCTCACTGTGACGTGATTCGAGACCTGCTGGAGAAGGGTCACCGAAACAAAGAGGTCTTCGCAGAGCTAGAGGCCAAACTGACCATTAGCTACTCTCAGTTCAACCGCTACGTCCTCCGGTACATCACGGGCGAACAAAACAGCGGACACCAAAGGAAACTAACCGCGCAAAACTCGCCGTCTACCCCCTACCCCGCCACTACACCAGCCCCGACAGGCGAAGCAAGGAACAGCGATGCCCAAGTCTTTAAGACCGGCCAAAAACGTGCACAATTCAAACACGACCCAAACAGCGGCAATACCCGCGATGACCTGATTTAAGGATTCATGTAGAAAAAGATCCATGTGATCCAATCAAGGGCATCCGGCAAAGGGTCCGAAAAATGAGATATTCGGCCCAATCTGTAAGCGTTGATTGAAAGCTGACCGACCCTGCAAAATTGCGCTCCACTTGACCACCCGCTCGCATGCGACCTGATCAGTCATTTGGATCGGATTTGACCAGCACGCGCTCTAGCCATGATCGGCAGAGAACGGCCATTGACTGCCGGTTGCTCAATGTACATGACACGGGCGGGCGCTACTTGAAACCCTCCGAGTGAGTGGCGGAGCTTTGTGTTGATGACAAGCGCCGGTTCTAAGCGTTGAACCACAAAGCGGGACCTACCGCTTTACCAAGTGACACTGCAACCGCACACAGGGCTACAGACGGTATGGAGTGACCTCGCTATTTAGTTTGCTAGACATTCCATCTCCGGTGAGTTAGAAGAAGAAAACTGCGAAATTTTCTTATGCGGCGCTGACTGTCTATAGGATGATTAAGTGCTTAAAATCGCCCCATGTAAAACTCTGTTTTCAATCCAGATTGAAATTTGAAAAATGTTTTAATGGCAACCATAAGGGAATAGCGATGTCGTCAATAGAGCAGAAAGTAATTAGTGAAGCAGCGAAACCAGGAATGGAACTAATAAGCGCAGCGTTATCTCCGACTGTTGAGAGTGTCAGGAAGTGGGCTGCAGAAAAGGATCTGAAAGGAAAACTTAATGCCGACGCGCTCGCTTCTACAATGGAGCGCTACCTAATAAAGCTCTCAGAGCGTGTGGGAGAGATGACTTCAATTACGTTCCCCCAGCTAAAGTTAGATATATTTGAAGCGTACGAACCTCTTTACATGGTGCGGAATACCCACTTCGACACGGCTGACAACATAATTACCGCAGACGAGCTCGTCTCTTCCCCGACGAGGCCCACTATCATCGTTGACGGCGCAGGAATGGGAAAGAGTACCTTTTCAAAATTTATCGTTGCAAAACTGTTATTCAAATCAGGCCGAATTCCAATACTTTTCGATCTTAGAAAAGTAGATCCGCAGCTAAATTTCACAGATAACATTGCGACAGAGCTTGATTTTCCTGACGAAAAATTTGACCGAAAGTTGTTCTATAGACTTTTGAAATTAGGCAAGTTTTTCGTAATACTCGACGGTTTTGACGAGGTCTCGATTGCTCACCAGCATTTGCTGGCAAATCAACTTCACGAGATGTCAGTGAAAGGCGGGGATAATGCGATTATTATTACCACACGCCCACAAGAAGTAATCCCGGATTTGATCAATGCAATCTCTTTGAAGTTTGCTCCTTTCACCCAGGAGCAAGCATTATCCTTACTAAAAAGATACGACAAGATATCGGGACTAGATATCGGGGAAAGGCTCAGTCGAGATGTGTCTAGCATTCCTTCTAAATTTATCGAAAGTCCACTTTTAGTATCGTTGCTGTATAGGACTTACGGAGTAAACAACTCAATCGCAGATAAGATATCGACATTTTACGATGAGATATACCATGCCCTGTACAAAGGGCACGATTTAATCAATAAAAACGGATACGCGCGGGAGAAAAAATCAGGTCTTGGATTTGAGGATTTCAGAAAGCTGCTTCGAGCCCTGTGTCATTACATGATGCTTAGAATGAAGACCTCATTTGAAAGCCTTAGCGAGGCTGACAGCTTCATCAATGACGCGGCCAAGATCAGTATGGCAATACCTAATTCTACATCAAGTTTCTTAGATGACCTCTTTGTCGCAGTCCCTCTTATGCAACGAGATGGTACAGAATATAAATTCTTCCACAAAACACTGTTAGAGTACTTTGCGGCAGAATACATAATATTCAACGAGTCCAGCCTGCGCTTACTTAAAAAAATATTTGACAGTCCATTGGCTGCGTCTTTTGCCAAGGTTTTTGAGTTTTTAAATGATATGAATCCGTTGCTTTTTGAGTCTGTCATCACTCAAAAATTTGCACTAGAGGCGAAAGCCCTGACTGTCAGTAAAAACGAGCAAGTCAATGCGATTAGCACCTGCCAATTTGTTAATAAATTTAAAATTGGGCTTTGGGCTATCGAAGGAAATTCGGAGCCATTTGAAGAGGACGACGGCTCCTCAGCCCCCATCTTAAATGATATACATGAAAGCAGCGAACTAGATTCTGGCTGCTGGAGAGAGGGGACGCTTAATGGTACGCCATTTTATCTTGTTATAGCATATCAAGACAAACATGAAAATCTACACAAATCGGCTTGGGAAGCTATAACTTCAGAGTACACTGCCAGCCTCAATCCTTATAAGATGCAATATATTTTTGACGGATTGGAAAAAATAATACCAATAGGAAAGTGGGTCCGCCCCAATGCCAAGCTTATTAAAGAGCTACATTCAGAAAATATCGCTATCAAAGATATATTCTTAGCAGTCCTTGAAGATCTCCATATGACAGCAGGCGTTCGCTTATTGGACTTTAGAAAAGTTGATGCTCTTCTTGCGAAAATAAAATCTAGATCCAGTCTGGATATTGATATGAAAGACTTTCTTTAATCAAAGATTTATCAATCTAAGGCCTTTAGAATTCAGTCTTAGAGGCTTCAATTAAGCATTAACTCGCGACCCTGTGGGAACCGGACTCACCGGCGGTGGGCTGCGAAGCAGCCCAGGCTCAAGATGTCCGCTACGGGTCTAAAGCCGTCACTCATGATGGGCTGCTTGTGGCCTGTTTTTGCCTGTGGCCTCCGTCAGCGTTGGGTCGAAAGTAGCCTTTTGTGACTGGCAGCTATCGAATACTTTTGCCAGTCGTTGCCACAAATAGGTTATGGAACTGGACGGCAGGGCGGACGAGTACAGAGGGTGAAGCAGAGCGCATCCTTCAATTGGTTGCGCCCACAACCTTGAGAGCGTCTCCATTAGTAATACGCACGCACCACTGCACAGTGCCTCCCCACTACCGCACCTTCCCCCCTAGGATCGGCGCGAACGAGCTGCATCAACAGCGCGGTGGCTTCGCCATTAGTAATACGGACGGACTTGTCTCACTGTATTTCCCCCTCAGTGCCCACTGCTTTGAAATGTAATACGCATGCACCTGTCTCAACTGCTGGAACGGTTGGCTTACCAGCGCGATACCAGCTCGCACGGCTTATCCCAAGAGCTTCCCAAGGCTTCTGGCGGCTCAATGAGGTGCTTTCATAGGTCTGACGATCTATGGCGCCGGCGGCGCGCCTACGGGTCTCGTGGCGCTTCCTATCACGCTCTTGGGCCATCTGTGAACTGATGATAGTCTTGAGCTGCCGCTGCTCGTCTGCGGTAATCCTGAACAGGTTTATCAGGGTGTCGTTCTTGGGGGTGTAGAGCGATGGATAGTCCTTGCCTTCGAAACTTACCTTTTCCCCCGCCTCGTAGGCCTTTGCCTTACGGAACAAAGTCATCAGCTCTTTGGAGCGGCTATTCCATTGCGGATCTAGCTCACGGGCCAGCGCTGAGGCTTCGTGATACATCTGCTTGCTGTTGGTCGCACCAGACAGTAGCAGGAAGTTCAACCGCCAAAACAGGTGCTGCATCCGGCACCCTTCGTTGACGCCGCCGCGCAACTCCGCCAGCTTGCGGAGGTCTTCGAGGCGATCCCAAGCGAGCTGGCGGCCGGAGAATCCTCGGAGATTTTCAGTTTTGCCGCCAGACACCAAAAGGAAGAGTTTAGGCTTTCGCTTGAGCCTTTCGGCCTGTTCTTGACGCTGCTGCTCGATAGTCCAGCGGGGAGTCGGTAGCAGCGCTTCGGCCAGATACTCGAAGTTGTAACGGACGGGCTGGCCGTAGGTGTCGTTCGTGACGTGAACCACACAGCAGACTTCGCCACTCTTGCTATTGACTGTCTCTATGGTTCGTAGAACGCGGCTTGCATCTTTGGCCATCGGATCGGCACCGACGTGTGCAAGACGATCTACTAGGTAGCGTTGGCACGCATTCCAGCGCGGCAACGCCTGACGCGGGATTGTGCCGTCGAGTAGCCATTTGGCTTGGATGCCACGGCCGCTGTAGATCAGTACCGACGGTGCCGGCAATCCTCCTTCAGCGCAGAAATACAGCACCGAAGCCGCCAGTTGGTCAGCCGTGCGACCGGCAAGAGCCGGTATGCGATAGGTGTCAAGATCGGTGAACAACAGCCCCAACCGAGCGAGGTTGACGACCCGCCGATTGGGCCGAATGAACTCTGCCTGAGATATCCATGTGTCGCGGGTTTTATCCACCAAATTGAGAATGCTGGGCATGTCTGCTAACCGGTGGGAGGACTGACGCTTTTCGCCTCGCACGTCAACCAGCAGCGAGAAAAACCCGCTCCTGCTGCTGTCGTGATACATCTGCGCCTCATCCTGAGAACTGAACAGCGCAAGCTGTGAACTTTGGCGTTGACCGCAGGCCGTTCTAGCATGCGGCTGCGACATGGGCCCTACGTCGGGCCCGATCCACACTATTCAGGCTCCAATTCCTGGTCTAGGAGCCGGGCCTGAACCCTTGCATGTATCAATCCATTCTTCGACCTCAGCCAAATCCCAAACGACTTTGCGACTGCTGATCGCGATGCGACGTGGGAATCTACCTTTGCTTTCAAAGTTGTAAATCGTGCGCTCACACAGCGGGATCATCGCTAAAAGCGTCTTCTTGTCGATGAGCGTTCTGTTAGTCGATACGTGCATACCTTGGCCTCTATCAGTCACAGCGAATGTGTGCCTGATCGTGCCCCTATGTGCCGCTTGCTTCGACGGAATGATTGGCTAAAATGGTTGACATGAAAAATAGATCAGCCATCGCCATTTGGAAGGGATGCGACCCAACCGTCGCAGATGCCATCAGACGATTTCGAGACTGCTGGGAGCCGTACTCTGCAGGGTCGAAGCGTTACCCTATTGGCCGATTGGTGGAACAACTCATCGACCCTGCTGTGACCACGTATACGGCAATGCTCCCATCGCTTTACATGGGGCACATACCGGGAGCCGGTACAGGCGTAGCTTTCAGTGAAATCATGCGATTGGTAGGTGTTGATGCTATGGTCCGCCTACAGCGACGATTGCTGAGAGCTTTTGTCCTAACAGAGGACCAGCAGTCCGAAAGGGACCAACGATATGTCGCCACACTCGAAACGCTGATAGAGCTGGTGTGGGCATGCAAGCGCAAGCAACCAGCGGAACAAGATGTTTGTGGCGTCAATGGTCGACGCTTGAGAGTGTTTTGTAGGTTTTGCGGCACGCTAGCGGAGCTAGCTTCATTTGCCGAAGCCGCCGAAGCCGCCGAAGACCTGGATGCAGAGAGCGAGCAGTGGATAAATGAACAATTGCGCATGAGCAAACTGCGCGGAGTAGATGAAGAATTACGCCTGAGCAATCTGTATTGCCAGGCCCATCGCCCCAAGTTGCCGGATAATAAGTGGAATCCAGCGTACAGGAAGGCGAAACGATCTACTGAGCAATTCGACCTCGAATTAGCTAGGATCAGCAGGCAATGCGCTTCGCGAGGTACTCCGCAAGCAAAGTCTGGAGACGAGCTAGTTGATAGCTACATACACAACTACATGCTTGGCCACACGTTACAGCTCGCAGACGAAGCAAAGCTGCGGAACCTAGCGAGACTGATGGTGGACTCGAGGCTGTCAGACAGAAAGAAACAGATACTCATGCTTCAACGGTTGGACTTCAATCAATCAGCTATTGCACGCAGGTTGGGTATCGAACGCCAAGCGGTATCCAAAGCCATTGCCTCAATCCCAGAGATATTTAGCCTGAGTCGGCTCACAATGAGCCAGTGAATAACTCATTTTTGGTGTCAACAAAAACAAACAATCAGTAGCAGGTTAGGCAGCCGAACCGAACTCGTAAATTCAAACCTTCGCTCTTAGCTTCTTCAGCGTCCACTCATCAATCATATCGGCCCAATCCTGCAACATCGCCCGGCGCTGATCCCGATACTCTGCCTTGTTGTAGACAGCCCGTACGCCCTTCTGCTCGTGCGCAAGGCACTTCTCAATCCAATCTGAGTTGTACCCCGCTTCGTGCAGCAGCGTGCTCGCTGTCCGCCTCAAATCATGCGGCCCAAACTTGCTCAGCGGCTTCCCTTCTTTTTCCGCGAGCCGATACGTCAACGTCAGCACCTGATTGATCGTGGCGGTGCTCATTGGCAAGTCAGAATCGTACCGGGAGGGAAGGACGTAATCTGAACCACCAGCGAAGGTCTTCAACGCAATGAAAAAATCCAGCGCCTGCCTGGATAAGAACACCAAATGGGAGTTGCGCCGCTTCATCCGTTCTTTCGGGATGGTCCACAAGGCTTCGCTGAAATTGATCTCGTTCCAGGTGGCGTTGGTCAGCTCACTTTTGCGAACCATGGTGAGCAACAGCAGCTTAGCCGCAGCCCTCACAGAGGAGGCGGTGCCGATGCGGTCCATGTATTGGTACATCAACGCGATTTCGTCAGGGCCCAAAGCGCGGTCACGGGGCTCAAATTTAGCGATGCTTGCAGGACGTACCAGATCGGCCGGGTTCTCGACCTTCTGGCCACGCTCAATCGCCCATCGGAACACCTGCATTACGATCTCGCGGGAGTGTACTGCTGTTGCTGGCGCACCTCGCTCCACGATTGCATCGGTCAGTGTTCGCAGATCCTCATGGTTGATTTCCACCAGTTTCTGATTCCCAAATTGCGGCTTGAGCTCGCGCTCGTAAACAGATCGGCGCATATCACGTGTCGAATCGGCCATTTGATACCCACGTAGCCATTTCTCGGCCCACGCATCAAACGTTTCTGCACCCTTGGTACGAGCCTTAGCACGGGCCTTTTCTTTGGCAGGTGACTTACCGGCCGAAACCATCTTTTTAGCCTCACCCAAGCGCTCTCTAGCTTCCGCAAGTGTGATGCCGCCCACGCCATAGCGACCGAACGTAACGGTCTCCTGACGGCCGTTGATGGAATAGTTGTAGCGAAAGGAGATTGAACCCGCAGGGGTAACAGCCACGTAAAGTCCGTCGCGGTCGTTCACCTTGTAGAGTTTTTCTTTCGGCTTGAGGTTACGTAGCTTGGTATCGGTCAGCATGAAGGTCACGTATTCCACGTAAAAAATACCATGCTCAGAAAAGCACTCACGCACCATGAGAAAACCCAATGAAACCGGGCAGATGATGAGGTTTGATACCATGTCCCCCTCTACTGAGGCGACATGGTATCGAGCACCGAGCATGGCATTGGGCTCAGTTAATGCCCCGTACCATGCCACACAAATACGGTGCTTGGCGATGCGCAAAACTGCCAGAATTTGCCAGACCCAAAAAGCCAAAAGCCCGCAATTACGCGGGCTTCAGGGCATTTCTTGCTAGGTGGTGCCGGACAATGCCGGACGCCCAATCATTCCCACTCGATTGTCGCTGGTGGCTTGCTCGACACGTCATAGGTAACGCGGGAGATACCTTCGATTTCGTTGATGATGCGGCCGCTGACGGTTTCCAGCAGTTCGTAAGGCAGGTGCGCCCAACGCGCAGTCATGAAGTCGATGGTTTCCACCGCACGCAGGGCCACG
>Ga0182005_1000736_pt1 | contig 14997 bp, 10 predicted proteins | sample Sormic07211103_1_FD_123021 | JGI IMG/M metagenome (GOLD analysis project Ga0182005, IMG submission 123021) | Rhizosphere microbial communities from Sorghum bicolor, Mead, Nebraska, USA - 072115-103_1 MetaG | ecosystem: Host-associated > Plants > Roots > Rhizosphere | place: USA: Nebraska...
CGCCAGGCAGGCCGAGGCGGCAAGCAAGGCACAGCATTATTACGAGTCGCTCAAGGACATCGGCGACGACGCCTTGCCCCGCGCCTTCGACCTCTACGACCACGACCTGCTCGTCGTCGACGGTGACCGTTCGCTGGCCACGCTGCGCCAGCGCTACAACGAGGCGGTGCGCGAACTTTCCAGCGAAGCCATCAACCTGCTCCGTGAGTGGCCATCGCGATTCGAATCGGTCACCGCCGAGTTCAACGAATACCAGGTGCGCGACAAGGTCATTCGCGTCGAGAACTATCGTGAATCCCTGAGCCACCAGAAAATCCCGAAAGTGTCTCCGCCGAAGACGAAGGACTGGGGCGACCTCCTGTCCTTCCTCATGCGCGAGAACCTGCCCGGGCATTATCCGTACACGGGTGGCGTATTCCCGTACCGCCGCGCGGGAGAGGACCCCACCCGCATGTTCGCCGGCGAGGGTACGCCGGAACGCACCAATCGCCGCTTCCATTACCTTTCGCTGGGAGGCGCGGCCGCGCGCCTGTCGACGGCGTTCGACTCGGTCACGCTGTACGGCGAAGATCCGGCGCCGCGTCCCGATATCTACGGCAAGATCGGTAATTCAGGCGTGTCCATCGCGACGCTGGACGACATGAAGAAGCTCTATTCGGGCTTCGACCTGTCGGCTCCCTCGACGTCGGTGTCGATGACGATCAACGGGCCCGCGCCGATCATCCTCGCCATGTTCATGAACACGGCGATCGACCAGAACGTGGAGAAGTACCTCAACGAGGACGCCTCCCGCTGGGAGATGGCCAACGCGCGCATCGCCGAGTTGTATCCCGATGGCAACCGCCCTCGTTACAACGGCGACCTGCCGAAGGGCAACGACGGCCTCGGGCTCGGCCTGCTGGGTGTGTCGGGCGAGGAAGTGGTCGATCCGGAGACCTACGCCCGGATCAAGGCATACACGCTGGCGACCGTGCGCGGGACCGTCCAGGCCGACATCCTGAAGGAAGACCAGGCGCAGAACACCTGCATCTTCAGCACGGAGTTCGCCCTGCGCATGATGGGCGACATCCAGCAGTATTTCGTCGACCACAAGGTACGCAATTTCTACTCGGTATCGATCTCGGGATATCACATCGCCGAAGCGGGCGCCAACCCGATCAGCCAGCTGGCCTTCACGCTGTCGAACGGATTCACCATCGTCGAGTATTACCTCGCGCGTGGCATGAAGATCGACGATTTCGCGCCGAACCTGTCGTTCTTCTTCTCCAACGGCATGGACCCGGAATACACGGTGATCGGCCGCGTCGCGCGCCGCATCTGGGCCCGTGCCATGCGCGAGCGCTACGGTGCCAGCGCACGCAGCCAGATGCTGAAGTACCACATCCAGACCTCCGGCCGTTCGCTGCACGCGCAGGAGATCCAGTTCAACGACATCCGTACCACGTTGCAGGCCCTGTACGCGCTGTTCGACAACTGCAACAGCCTGCACACCAACGCCTATGACGAGGCGATCACCACGCCGACCGAAGAGAGCGTGCGTCGTGCCGTGGCGATCCAGCTGATCATCAATCGCGAACTGGGGCTCAACTTCAACGAGAACCCCTGGCAGGGCAGCTACGTCGTGGACGAGCTGACCGACCTGGTCGAGGAAGCCGTATACAAGGAGTTCGAGGCGATCAGCGAGCGCGGCGGCGTGCTCGGCGCGATGGACACGATGTACCAGCGCGGAAAGATCCAGGAAGAATCGATGTACTACGAGCACAAGAAGCACGACGGCTCGCTTCCGCTCATCGGCGTCAATACCTTCCTGCCCAAGGATCACGGCGGCGAGATCGCCACCGAGATCGAACTGATCCGCTCCACGGAAGAAGAAAAAGGCCAGCAGATCGACAACGTGCTGCTTTATGGCAAGGCCCGCAACCGGCTTGCACCGGAGAGCCTCAAGGTCTTGCAGAAGACCGCCCGCGAGCGCCGCAACGTGTTCGAGCAGCTGATGGAAGCGGTGAAGAACAACTCGCTGGGCCAGATCAGCCACGCGCTGTACGACGTAGGCGGCGAATACCGCCGCAATATGTGAACCGGTGGGAGCCGACCCTGTCGGCGATGGGGCGCGTCGTGTGGGAGCCGCTTCAGCGGCGACGGATGCCACGGCGTCACCGCTCCGTTGGCTTTTCGCCGATGAATCGGCTCCCACAAGTCGGCACCTGAATCGCCGACAGGGTCGGCTCCCACTGGGCAGTCGCGACACAAGGCCACCGCCGGATTTGAACTCGACACGCGGTTCGTAGTCCCATGGGGGCTTGGTTTTCGCGGGAGCAGCAGGTTGAGCAGACAGTCATCGGGTTCGAAATGGGTCGCGGCGTTGCTGGTCGTGACGATCGCCGTGATCATCGGCGTGTTCGTTTATCGCGAGAAGCAGGCGCGGGAAGCGGCCTCCGCACCGCCGTTCGCCGTTGCCGGATCGTCGTCGTCGGCAGCGTCGACAGCCGTGCACGATGCGACGTTGCCGCAGCATCCCATCGGCGGTCCGGCGACCGCTTCCACGGCATCGTTGCCGCCGCTCGACCAGAGCGATGACGAGATCCTTTCCGGCTTGCTGGCGCTGGCCAGCGATGGTGCGCTGAAGTCGGTCTTACGCACCGACGCCATCGTCTCGCGCATGGTGGCGACGATCGACGCGCTGCCGAAGCAGAGCGTCGGCATGAATGTCGTGCCCCTGCGCACGCCCACGGGGCGCTTCCAGGTCGTGTCGGACGACGGCAATTTCGTCGCCTCGAAGAAGAATGCCGAACGCTATGCGACCTATATGTACGTCGCGGACCGGATCGATCCCAATGCGGCGGCCGCCTGGTACAAGCGTAACTATCCGCTGTTCCAGCAGGCCTACCGCGACCTGGGAACCAACGGGTATTTCAACGACCGCCTGGTCGAGGTCATCGACCACTTGCTCGCCGCGCCCGAACCGAAGGGAAACCAGCAGCTGATTCCCGCGAAGGAGGGGTACGTCTATGCGAATCCCGCGCTGGAACAGCTGTCGGTCGGGCAGAAGTTCATGATGCGCGTGGGGCCGGAGAACGAAGGGAAGCTCAAGACGAAGCTGAGGGCCTTGCGCGAAGCGGTGGTTGCGCAGCCGACGGCATCAGGTTCGGTGGGTGATGCGGGGGCTGGTCCGCGGTAGTGCGGGAGGAAAGCATCGCCGACAAGTCGGCTCCCACAAGGGCCTAGGGGCATCGCCGACAGGGTCGGCTCCCACCATGGCCCGCGGACCTGCTAACCCGGTGGGAGCCGACCCTGTCGGCGATGCTCTTGCTTGTTGTGGGAGCCGACTTGTCGGCGATGCGCCCGTCAGGGCGCCTTCTTCGACGGATCGCGCACCGGCACGTTGATATTGCAGAGATCGATCTTGCCAGCCGGTCGTGTATAGAATGCATCCTGACGATTGCGCTTGGCCTCGATCACGGCGGCGAACGTCTTGCTGTCCGTACGCAGCACCTGTATCGGCGTACGCTCGGCTTCCGGAACATCCGCGGCGAGGCGCACGTTCTTGATCGTCACGCGTTGCTCCGGCTTGTCGTAGAAGCCCATCGGTTCGCCGCCGCGCGGATAGGCGGAGAGGATCTCCATGCCCTTGATGACCTTGCCTGCGACCGCCAGGTTTCGATCGAGGTTGCGCGGCGCCTGGCCGATGATCGCGTAGAGCGAACTGCCGTTGCCGCTCTCGGCACCGGTATCGCGCGCGACACCGACCGTGCCGTAGCAATGGGTGATCCAGGCCTCGCCCTTGCCATCGCGGGCGACCGGGAAGCCGTCGGAAAAGCCGACCTCGGGTGCGTAGACGTCGCCGTCCTGAAGCCTGGTGAATGGATAAGCCTTGCCACCCTTGCGGGTGAACTCCGGTGCCAGGGTTTCCTTCGCCGTGCCGAGGCTCTTCGCCTTTTTCTTGTCGTCACCGTCCGGGTCGCCCCACTGCGTGACGAAGTTGTCCTGGACGCGGATCACCTGGGTACCGTCGAAGTAATGCTCGCGGATCAGCGTGCGGATGTTCGCCGCGTGCAGCGGCGACCAGTCCTGGGCGAGCTCGATGATCACCCGGCCCTGCGGCAGGTCCATGTAGACCAGGTTCTGCGGATCGGGCGTGCGCCATTCCGCGGGTGTCGACTTCGCCAGGAGCTCCTTGGGCGTGGGCGTCTTCTTGGCTTCTTCCGCCACGGCGGGCAGGGCGAGGGCGAGCGCGAGCGCGAGGCAGGTACGAGCGAGCATGGGATCCCCAAGGTGTGGTTGGCCAGGCGACGTTAGCAGAGCCCGGCTCGCTCCCGCCATGGCTAGAGACCCAGGATGGCCTTCGGTTCCAGATAGGCCTCCAGTCCGAAGCGGCCGTACTCGCGTCCGATGCCAGACTGCTTGAAACCACCGAACGGCGCCTTCGGGTCATGGGCCAGCGTGTTCACCATGACACGGCCCGCATCGATGCGGGAGGCCATGCGGAGTGCACGGCTGGTGTCGCTGGAGAAGACATAGGCTTGCAATCCATAGGGTGTGTCGTTGGCGATAGCGATCGCGTCTTCCTCGTCGTCGTAAGCGATGATCGAAAGCACCGGCCCGAAGATCTCCTCGCGCGCGATGGCCATGTCATTGCGTACGTCGGTGAACAAGGTAGGGCGAACGAGCCATCCGCGCGCGTAACCATCGGGCCGGCCCTCACCGCCGGCGAGCAGTCGCGCGCCTTCCTCGACACCCTTGCGGATATAGCCCTGCACGCGCTGCCATTGTCTTGCACTGACCATGGGACCGACGGTGGTGGCGGGATCGTTGGGATCGCCCGAGACGACCGCATCGACGGCGTTCTTCGCCATGGCTTCGAACTCGGCCACCCGCGAACGCGGCACGAGGATGCGCGAGCCGGCGATGCATGCCTGCCCGCTGTTGTTGAAGCCCGCCATGATCGTCAGCGGCACCACCCGCGCGAAGTCGGCGTCGTCGAGGATCACGCTGGGCGACTTGCCGCCCAGTTCGAGCGTGATGCGCTTGATCGTATCGGCACCCGCCCGAAGGATGCCCTTGCCGACCGCCGTCGATCCAGTGAAGGAGATCTTCGAGACATCGGGGCTGCCCACGATCTCGGCGCCGACGACATCGCCGCGGCCGGTCACGATGTTGAACACGCCGGCGGGTGCCCCGGCTTCGTGCAAGGCCTCGGTGACGATACGCGTCTGCAACGCGCTCATCTCGCTCGGCTTGATGACGGTTGTACATCCTGCCGCGATCGCGGCGGCGAGCTTGCCGCAGATGAAGCCGGCGTTGCTGTTCCACGGCGTGATGAGCCCGGCGACACCGACGGGTTGCATGACCACGGTGGACGACCCCATGCGACGCTCGAAATCGAACTCGCGCAGCGTGGCGATGGCGTCGAGGAACACGCTGGACGCGTGCCCGGTCATCCAGCTGCCGCGCGATACCGGCGCACCGTATTCCTCGCGAATCGCGGTGAAGAGGTCGTCCTCGCGTGCGACGACCGCGTCGTGCATGCGCTGGAGCAGGGCGATGCGTTCGTCGATCGTGGTCCTGGAGAACGTGGAGAAGGCGCGCTTGGCCGCCGCGATCGCGCGTCGGGCGTCCTCGGCATCGGCCAGCCGGACCGTTCCGATGACTTCTTCTGTAGCGGGGTTGAAGAGTTCGAAACGCTCGTCGCCGTGCGGGGTGACGAAGGCTCCGTCGATGTAGATGTGTTCGATCGCATGCATGGGGAAGTCCTCGAAAGCCGCTCCGAAGCGGGCGGCGCCTTCCAAGGGTGCGGTCGCCGCATTAATCTGATAAGACGGATAAATTCAAATGGCTTGTTAAGCGGAGACGGATAATGCGCCCGGGACTCACCGAACTCGAAGCCGTGCTCGCCGTGGCCCGGCAGGGAAGCTTCCGCGCCGCCGCCGCGTCGCTGGAAATGTCCACCTCCGCGCTCAGCCAGTCCGTGGCCTCGTTGGAATCCCGCCTGGGCACGCGGCTCTTCCACCGGACCACCCGCAGCGTCCGGCTCACCGAGGCGGGGGAGCGGTTCGTGGCCGAGGTGGGTCCGGCCCTCGCCGACATCCGTGGCGCGATCGAACGGATCAGCGACCACGGCGAGACCCCGACCGGCAGCTTGCGCATCAACACTTCGGTCGGCGCGGCGCGGCGCGTCATGGGTCCGTACCTGATTCCCTATCTTCGGCGATATCCGAAGGTGCGGCTGGACCTCGTCACCGAGGACCGCCTGATCGACATCGTGCGTGAAGGCTTCGATGCCGGATTCCGCACCATGGACACGGTGCCGGGCGACATGATCGCCGTGCCGTTGGGGCCCCCGGTGCGTTTCGCCGTCGTGGGATCGCCGGACTACTTCGCCCGGCATGGCCGGCCAGCGACCCCGGCGGATCTTGCCCGGCATACGGGCATCCGCGCGCGCATGCCCGCCGGCCACATCTATCACTGGGAGTTCGAGCGGCACGGTGAAGCATCGACGGTGGACGTCGACGGCACGCTGACCCTCGACGAGCCGCAACTGATGCTCGACGCGGCGCGGGCCGGCCTCGGCCTGGCCTATCTGGCCGAGTTCAACGTGGCGGAAGACCTCGCCACGGGCCATCTCGAACGGGTGCTGGAGGACTGGACGCCACCCTTCGACCGCCTGTGCCTGTACTACCCGGGGCGGCGCCACGTGCCCGCCGCCCTGCGCGCCCTGGTCGACCTCATCAGGGAGACGGGCTGAGCGCATGGGCCAAGGGTCATGGCAAACCTTTGCGACGCCGGAGGCATCCTTTCCGTAAGTTTCCACGACCCGGATCGTCCATGCGCCGTCGCCTTGTCCTGTTCACCTTCCTTTGTGTCGCCAGCGCCGCCGCGCATGCGGAGGTGACGATCGATGGCCACATCGATCCCGCCGAATGGGCGGGTGCGAAACGCATCGTCGACTTCCGCGACACCCAACCCAAGACAGGCAAGCCCGGCAGCCAACCCACGGAGGCCTGGGTACTGTCGACGCCGAAAGGCCTGGCCGTGGCGATCCGCGTGACGCAGTCGGCCGACATCCCCCGCTCGCGCCAACAGGCCCGGCGCGACGAGAACGCCCTGGTCGACCGCATCAACGTGATGGTCGACTTCGATGCCGATGGCCGCGTCGGCTACGACTTCGAGGTGAAGTCGCAAGGCGGCGTCGCGGACGAGGTGATCACCAACGAATCCGACTTCAGCTACGACTGGGACGGGCGCTGGGACCACGCGGTCAGCGAAGACGCCGAAGGCTACTCGGTGGAAGTGCTGATCCCCTGGTACATCGCTCCGATGCGCAAGGCCAACGGCGATACGCGCACCATCGGCCTGTACATCGACCGGGTGATCGGCAGCACGGGCGAGCGCATGGCATGGCCGGCGGTGAGCTTCGATAACGGCCGCTTCCTCTCCAACTTCCAGCGCGTGGAACTGCCGGCGTATTCCCAGGCGCTGTTCGCCGTCACCCCGTACGTCGTGGGAAAGGTGGATCGCGCGCATGGCGGGACTTCCTTCGAGCAAGGCGCCGACATCATCTGGAAGCCGAACGGGCAGACCCAGCTCACGGCGACGGTCAATCCCGACTTCGGCCAGGTGGAAAGCGACGACCTCGTCGTGAACTTCTCGCCGGAGGAAACCTTCTTCACCGACAAGCGCCCCTTCTTCACCGAGAACCAGGGCATCTTCGATTTCAGCCTGCTCGATGACGATTCGCAGCTGGTGTACACGCGGCGTGTCGGTGGCGCCTCGGACGATGGCCACGGCGCGGCCGACATCTCGGCCGCGGTGAAGGTGAACGGCAGCGTCGGTTCGACCAGCTACGGCATCCTCACCGCGCAGGAAAAGGGCGATGCCGGGCGCACGTTCGGCGCGTTCCGGCTCAGCCAGAACGTGGGCACGCAAACCTTCGGCATGCTCGCCACGCGGGTGAACCACCCCTACCTCGACCGCGACGCGAACGTGCTCGGCTTCGACCACCGCTGGCAACCGAACGCGGCCTTTTCCATCACCAGCAACGTGGTCGGCAGCAAGATCGACCAGCCGAAGGCGGACAGTTCCGGCCTCGGTGCCACCAGCATCGCCTTCTGGGAAATGAACGATGTCTGGAGCCAGCAATGGCTGGGCATGTACTTCGGCCGCCGCCTGGACATCGACGACTTCGGTTACCTGCCGCGCAACGACATGGAATACCTGCATTGGGAGGTTCGCCAACGCGTGACCGGATTGCCGGAGGATTCCGCGTACACCTCGCACATGTGGCACTACCGCATTTCGGCGCTCGATAACACGGAAGGCCGCGTCGTGCACCGCCGCTTCCGCATCCTGCGTGACAGCCAGCGCCGCGACGGTGGCGAGGAGGTATGGCGGCTGGACGCGTTCACATCCGCCTACGACGACCTGCTCACCCGCGGCGGCAACGCGCTTCACACGCCGCCCACGGCCAAGCTCACCTATGAACGCGAGCGGCCACGCATCGGGCGGTGGGCATGGGAAGCGGAAGGTTTCATCAATGGCAACCAGCTCACCGGTTACCACCGCCTCGGCTATTACTTCAAGTTCACGCCCACCTATTTCATCACCGACGCCTTCAGCGTGTTCGCCGGCGCCAGTTACGAGTGGGACCCCAACTGGCTCATCTGGCAACACGACAACCTGGTGGGCGCGTTCGATGGACGCACCATCGGCATCGACAGCGGCGTGAACTGGAACCTGGGCAACAAGCAGGAATTGCGCGTCAAGCTGCAGACCCTGGCGGTCGGCGCGAAACTGCGCCAAGGCCTGGAGATCACGCCGACGGGCGGCGCGGTGCCCAGCAACGAGCCGGTGGACGACCTGGGTGTCGCCAACCTCGGCTTCCAGATTCGCTATCGTTACGAGATCGCGCCCTTGTCGAACCTGTACATCGTCTACAACCGCGGCGGCTACATGGACGATACCAACGACGATGTCGACACGCAGTTCCGCCGTGGCTTCAGCCTGAAGGACGTGAACGAGGGACTGGTGAAGGTGGCCTACCGCCTGGAGTTCTAGAGGGCGCTTAGAGGCCCGCTTCACATCCGCTGTGGCATTCCTCCAGCCAGGGACGGCTCATGGAGATCGTTGTGCCACATCGCGCGAACCCCAGGCCAGGGCGGACCATCGGTGAACACGGCGTCATCGGCAACCTTGACACCGCGGCGCTGGTCGCCATCGATGGCAGCATCGACTTCATGTGCTGGCCGCACCTGGACAGCCCGACGATCTTCGCGGCGCTGCTCGATCCGGAGAAGGGCGGCGAATTCTCGGTGACGCCGGACCTCGATGGCGCGCACCGCATGCAGCTCTATATTCCCGAGACCAACGTGCTCAGCACACGCTGGATGTCCATGCACGGCAGCGTCGAGTTGACCGACTTCATGCCCCATCCGGAGACAGGGACACGTGTTCCGCGCTGCGTGGTCCGCCGCGTCCGCGTATCGCGCGGCGGCGTGCGCATCCGTGCATGCTGCCGGCCGCGTCTGGACTACGCGAAGCGCGTGCCCGACGTCGCGACGTATGGCGACACCGTGGTCTTCCACGACGGCCCCCATTCGCTGCGCCTGGGTGCGAGCGTACCGCTGCTGCCCGGTGACGGAGAGGCGGGTGCGGAGTTCGAACTGGAACGGGGCGGGGAAGCCTGGTTCGTGCTGTGCGACGAGTCGTGCGATCCGCTCGATGCCGCGGAATGCCTTGCGGCCCTCGAAGCCACGGCCGATGCATGGCGACGCTGGACACGCCGGTCGAACTACCGCGGACGTTGGCGCGAAAGGGTGGATCGTTCGGCGCTCGTGTTGAAGCTGCTTACGTCGCACGCGCACGGTTCCATCGCCGCGGCCGCCACGTTCGGCCTGCCCGAAGCCACGGGCGCCGAGCGTAACTGGGATTACCGCGCCACCTGGGTCCGTGATGCCTCGTTCACGGTCTACGCCTTCATGCGCCTTGGCTATGTGGACGAGGCGGAACAGTTCCGCCGATGGACCGAGGACCGGATCATGGCGCTGGACGCAGACGCGGCCTTGCGTGTCATGTATGCGCTCGACGGCGAGGAAGCGATGGAGGAGGGAACGCTCGACCACCTCGCCGGTTATGCCGGCTCGCGCCCCGTGCGCATCGGCAATGGCGCGCGCACGCAGACCCAACTGGACATCTTCGGCGAACTCATGGACAGCATCTACCTGTCCAACAAGTACGGCTCGGCGATCAGCCACGCGGGTTGGGCGCACGTGCGGCGTCTGGTCGATCACGTGCGCGAACGCTGGGGTGATGCCGACGAGGGCATCTGGGAAATTCGCGACGAGCCGCGCCATTTCCTGCATTCGCGCCTGATGTGCTGGGTGGCGCTGGACCGTGCGGTACGCCTTGCAGGCAAGCGTTCCTTGCCCGGTCCGGTGGGGGAATGGGCGGCCGAGCGCGACCGCATCGCCGAGGATATCTGGGCGAATTTCCGTCATCCGGAACACGGTTATTTCGTGCAGGCCCGTGGCGGCGAGGACCTGGATGCCTCGTTGCTGATGATGCCGCTGGTTCGCTTCGTCTCGGCGACCGATCCGGTGTGGCTGAAGACGCTGGATGCGATCGGCGAGCAACTCACCGATGACGGACTGGTCTTCCGCTATCGCAACGCGGACGGGCTGGAAGGCGGCGAGGGCGCGTTCACCACGTGCACGTTCTGGTACGTGGAATGCCTGGCGCGCGCGGGACGCCTGCACGAGGCGCGCGAAGTGATGGCGCGTGGCGTCCTCTATGCGAACCACCTCGGTCTATTTTCAGAAGAGCTCAGCCTGCTCGGCGAGCCGTTGGGCAACTTCCCACAGGCGCTCACCCACCTGGCCTTCATCAGTGCCGCGTACTACCTCGACCGGCAGCTCTCGCATCCGGAAGGGCAGGTCTGGCAGCCCTAGACCAGTTGCAGGTCGCGCGCTTTGGCGCGGGGAAAGACCCTGGCGAGATCGGCATCGGACAAGCCATACATCCGCCGCATCAACCCAGCGAGCACGTCGCGGTAATTGTTCAGCACCGGATAGTCGCGGTTCTGCAGGAGGTTCGCCGCGTTCACCGCCACCTGCCGTCCGGCGATGCGGCCACCGGCCACCTTCCCGCCCAGCACCCAATACGCCGTGCCGTGGCCGTGATCGGTGCCCTTGTTGCCGTTCTCGCGGAAGGTGCGCCCGAATTCCGATACGACGACCACCACGGTGTCGTTCCACTCCGCTTCGCCAAGACCGTCGGCGAAGGCGGCCAGGCCCTTGCCGAGGTTGTCCAGGTTGTTCGCCAGCTGGCCGGTCGCGCCCCCCTGGTTGACGTGCGTGTCCCAGCCGCCCACGTCGACGAAACCCAGGCGGAAGCGATCGCGCATCAGCGTGGCCATGCGCTGCCCTTGCTGGGCGAAGCCGCGCGCGTTCACCGCGCCCCGGCTGGCGGCGACCATTTCCGCCTGCAGGTCCTGGGCCACCTGCTGGCGCAGCTCGAGTCCATCGGTGGCGGCGGACTGCAAAGGGGTGCCCTGGTACATCCCGGCCAGGATCTTCGCCTGGCGGTCGTCGAACACCGCCTTGCCGCCTCCCTTCAGGGAGATGTTGGGGACATCGCCGGCGCCACGGAACGTCAGCGGCAACGCATCGGTGAACGCGATCGGCGGCACGCCCCGCAGCACGGTCGAGAGCCGGCCCATGAATCCGGAGCCATAGCTGCGTGCGTCGGAAGCCTCGCCCGCTTCGATATCGTCCTGGGTCTCGAAGTGGCTGCGCGAAAGGTCATCCGTGCCGGCGAAGGGAATGAAGGCGAGCTGGCGCTTGTCCCACAGGGAGCCCATCGAGTCGTTCAGTACCGGTGCCAGGCCCCAGTCCGCATCGAGGGCGCGCACGGCGAGGGGATCGCCCGCCGCAGGCCTTGCCAGCGCGATGGTCGGACGCGCCTCGTGGTAGAAGTCGCTCGAATACGGCACCAGCAGGTTGTTCGAGTCGTAGCCTCCGCGCAGGAATACCAGCAGGAAACGCGGCGAGGAGGGTGGCGTGGCGAACACCTTGCCACCCAGGGTGAGCGCGGGGACGCCAGCGGCGAGGGCAAGAAGGAACTGACGGCGATCCATGGCGGGCCTCAGCGGTAGTTGAACTCGGGGGACGCGAGCAGGAAGGTGTTCCATTCCTGCTGCGAGGTGGCTTGCGTCAGCGCATCGCGCGTCTTCGGGCCGAGCGTGGGTTCGATCGTCGCGTAATACACCGGCGTGGTCAGTTGCGGGAATCCGCCGCGCGTGCGCTTGCCGTCCTCGTCCAGGTCGAACAGGTGGTTCGCCCCGCTGCCGATGGCGCGCGCGATCTCGAAGCGCTTCGCCACCTGCCCGGAACTCGACCATTCCGAATCCGCGATGGGCCATCCATCCGGCGTGATCCGGCCGAACGGCGCCTGGCCCAGCTGGCCGATCCAGTTCACCAGCGGGCGAGGGTTCGGCACCGGCTTGCCGTCGTAGGCGAGCCGCATCGCCGAGACGAGGAACTGGGTCGGGTCCTTGTATCGCTTGCCGAGCGACGCGGTGAAGGCCTTCGATTCCAGCATCGTCTTCACGACGGCGGCGATGTCCCCGTCCGTCCGCCGGAACGTCCTGGCCATCGCCTTCACCAGTTCCGGCGGAGGATCGTCGGCGACGAAGTACTTCGCGAGCCGGGTGGAGACGAAGCTGGCGCAGGCGGGCTGGCTGACGATGAGGTCGACGGCCTTTTCCACCTCGTCGAAACCGCCGCCGTGCAGGGTCGTCCCGAGCAGTTGCTTGTCGCCGAAATCGTGGCGGTTCGGATTGAACTCGAAGATGCCTTCATGCAGGTAGTACGGCTGCAGGGCGGGACGGACCTTGCGCGGCTGTCCGTCGAAGTCGACGCCCACGCCCGTAAGTACGCGGGCGAGGTTCTGCACGTCCGCCTGCGTGTAGCCGCCGTCGACGCCGAGCGTATGCAGTTCCATCAGTTCGCGGGCGTAGTTCTCGTTGATCTTGTCGCGCGCGTTCTGCGCATTGTCGAGGTATTCCAGCATCGCCGGGCTTTTCAGCGTGGCCAGGACGAGATCGCGGAACTTGCCCAGCGCATGGGGCCTGATCGTGTTCCGCGCGTAGTCGGCCACCAGCCAACGCACGCGTCCCTTGTCCTGGAAGACGCTGAAGTGGTTCAGCCAGAACCATACGAGTTGCTCGCGCAGCTGGTTCTCGTCATAGATCGCATGCAGCAGCTCGCTGGCCTGCGCTTCCTGCGCGTAGCCGTTGCCCTGCTTCTGCAATGCCTTGCGGGCTTCCTGCTTCGCATCGCCATCAGGCATGTCGTTGATCTGGCGGTACTGGTCGCGCACCTGGGCGAGCAAGGTCGCCGATGGCGTCTTCATGACGTCGAAGCCGTCGATCTGCGCGTTTACCTCGGCGGGCAACGCGTCCTGCTTCGGATGCAATTGTTCGTCGAGGAAGCGCCGCTTGCCGAGTTCGCGGAAGCGCGCCAGCGTGGCTGAATCCGCGCCGAAAGTGACCCTGTCGAGCCAGGCGACATCCTCGTTCGACACGGCGTCGTCACGCGCGGCTGCCGGCAGCGCGACGAGGGCGAGCAGGAAGGCGACGGCAAAGGGGCGCATGGCATTTCCGTGTCCGGCGGGTGGTCCACCTTAAACGGAGTGGATGGCGGAAGGTTTACTCCTGCCTGAGCGCGGGAACTTGCGAACCGTCAGATCTCGCTCTCATCCGGCCCGATGAACTCGATCGCGGCCTCGCGCGAGCCGGCGGCTTCCTCGGCGACCTGGCGCACATGTTCGCCCACCTTGTCGTTGGGTACCTCTACCTCGAGGGTGTACGTACGCGAGCTCATGTCATCGGAGAGGTTCTGCGAACTGGAGTCGTCGCGGAAATCGCTCATGAAGTCGTCGATTTCCTCGACGCGCTCCACGCGGTCTACACCATGGATCGCATTGGCCACGTCGTCGAAGATGTCACGGTCGCCGGTGATGCGGAGCAGGATACGGGGCATGGGTTCCTCCTGGATCGGTACCTGGCGATGCTGCGGGGTGGCATGTATGCCGGAAGTGTACGCCCGGCTAACATGGATGTTTTGGACGGCCGTGCCATGCCAAAGACCTACGACCAGGCCTATTACGACAAGTGGTATCGCAGCGCGGGCCATGCCGTGCGCTCGCCTGCCGAGCTCCGGCGCAAGGTGGCGATGGTGCTGGGCCAGGCCGAGTTCTACCTGGGCCGTCCCGTGCGCAACGTGCTCGACATCGGTTGTGGCGAAGCTCCCTGGCGTGCCGCGCTGCGCCGGTTGCGGCCAGGCATCGAATACCGCGGGCTCGAAGCCAGCGAGTACGCCGTGGCCCGCTACGGCCGCTCGCGCCAGATCGGGTATGCACGCTTCGGCCAGCTGGCCGAGTTGCGCTTCGACACCCGCTTCGACCTGGTCGTCTGTACCGACGTGCTGCATTACCTCAAGCCCGCGGAAATCCGCGCCGGCCTCGTCGGCATCGGCGAGATGGTGGAGGGACTGGCCTTCCTGGAGGTCTACACGCGCGAGGACGATCCCGGTGGCGATCGTGAAGGGTTCTTCGGCCGGCCGGCACGCTGGTACCGCGAGGCCTTCCGCGAGGTGGGCCTGATTCCCGTCGGCTCGCAGTGCTACGCCAGCCCGAGGCTGGAGCGCCACGTGGCTTCGCTGGAGCGCCTCTAGGTCGCGGAGAACCAGGCGATCGTCGCCAGCGCGTTGTTCGCGGCATGCGCGATGAACGCTGGCCACAGCGAACCGCTGCGTACACGGAGCCAGGCGCAGAACAGGCCGACCAGGACCAGGTTGGGCACCGCGTACCAGAGCCAGTCGAGGTCGGGCAGGTGGACCACGCCGAAAACCAGGGCCGACAGGAGGATCGCCCAACCGTCGCCCAGGCGGGTGCGCAGGATCGACAACAGGGCGCCGCGAAACAGCAGTTCCTCCACGGCAGGCC
>Ga0182005_1000738_pt1 | contig 14965 bp, 9 predicted proteins | sample Sormic07211103_1_FD_123021 | JGI IMG/M metagenome (GOLD analysis project Ga0182005, IMG submission 123021) | Rhizosphere microbial communities from Sorghum bicolor, Mead, Nebraska, USA - 072115-103_1 MetaG | ecosystem: Host-associated > Plants > Roots > Rhizosphere | place: USA: Nebraska...
GCTGGCGTCGTAGGCGGCGATCGCCTGGTCGCTTTGCGCACGCCGCGCGCCGCCGTCGAACAGGGTGGCCGCCAGCGCCGGCCCGAGCGACCAGATGCGGTTAGGAACCGTCAGCCAGTTGGCGAAGCTGTTGCTTTGGAAGCCGCCCGAAGCCGACAAGGTCAGATTCGGGAAATACGCCGCCTTGGCCACGCCGATCTTGGCGTTGGCCGATGCCGCCAGCCGTTCCGCCGAGCTGACATCGGGGCGGCGCTCCAGCAGCGAGGATGGCACGCCGACCGGGATCGCCGGCAGCACGGCTATCAGCGGCGCCGGCGCAATCGAGAAAGTGGACGCGGCTTGTCCGGTCAGCAGGGCAATCGCATGTTCCAGCTGGGAGCGCGATACGCCATTGTCCAGCGCTTGCGCCTGCGCGCCCTTGAGCTGGGTCTGGGCCTGGATCACGTCAGAGCGGGCGACCACGCCGACCGCATACTGGTTCTGGGTCAGCTGCAGCGATTTCTGGTAAGCCGCTACCGTGTCGTCGAGCAAGGTCTGCTGCATGTCGAGCACCCGCAGCTGCAGGTAATTCTGGGCCAGCGTCGATTGGGCGCTGAGCCTGGCCACCTGCAGGTCGGCGGCGCTGGCCTGGGCCGATGCCTGGTTGGCTTCCACCGTGCGGCCGATGCGGCCCCACAGGTCGGGTTCCCAGCTGGCGCTCAGCCCGAGCGCATCGGTGGTGGTCACCGAGCCGCCGGAGCTGCTCAGGCTGCTGCTGCGACCGCCGGAGCGGGTGGCCGAGACATTGGCCGACACTGTCGGGAAGTAAGACGACCTGGCCGATTCCACCAAGGCTTTCGCTTGACGGAACTGCGCTTCTGCTTGCGCCAGGTTCTGGTTGGAGATATTGACTTGCTCGACCAGCGCATTCAATTGCGGGTCCTGGAAGATTTCCCACCACGTGCCATGCAGCTCCTGGTCCTGCGGGGTAGCTGTCTTCCAATCCTTCATTTCCTTGAAGGCGGCCGGCGCAACCGTGGCCGGCCTTACATAGTCCGGCCCGACGGCGCAGGCGCTCAGCAGCAGCGCCGCGGCTGCCGCCGCCAACAGGGTTTTATGGGTAGGTGCTTGTTTCATATTGGATCCGTTGATTATCGTTTTGCGTCGGCCAGGATTTCCGTGTCGTGCCTATGCTTCGCTGGTGTCAGGCAGCGGCCTGCCGCCGCGCCGTTCCCATTTATCCTTGCTCCACAGGCGGAAGCGGTCCATGTACAGGTAGACCACCGGCGTCGTGTACAGGGTCAGCAACTGGCTCATGATCAGGCCGCCGACAATCGCGATGCCCAGCGGCCGCCGGAGTTCGGCGCCGTCGCCCTGGCCCAGCGCCAGCGGCACCGCGCCGAGCATGGCCGCCATGGTGGTCATCATGATCGGCCGGAAACGCAGCTTGCAGGCCTCGAAAATCGAATCGCGCGGCGACAGCCCGCGGGTGCGTTCAACGTCGAGGGCGAAGTCGATCATCATGATCGCATTTTTCTTGACGATGCCGATCAGCAGGATCACGCCGATCAGGGCGATCAGGCTGAACTCGGTGCCGGTCGCCAGCAGGGCCAGCAGGGCGCCGACGCCGGCCGACGGCAGGGTCGAGAGGATGGTGATCGGATGGACGTAGCTTTCATACAGGACCCCGAGCACGATGTACACCGCCAGCAGCGCCGTCAGGATCAGCAGCGGCTGGCTGCTCAGGGACGACTGGAACAGGTTGGCGCTGCCCTGGAAGCTGCCGTGCACCGAGGTCGGCACGCCGATCCGGGCCATGGCGTCGTTGATTGCCAAGGTGGCGTCGGACAGCGAACCGCCGACCGGCAGGTTGAAGGAAATGGTGGAGGCGATGAACTGGCTCTGGTGGTTGACGCCGAGCGAGGTGTTGGTGGGCTGGAAGCTGGAGAACGCCGCCAGCGGCATCTGCTGTTCCGCCGTGGTCGACAAGGTCAGCGCCAGCGATGAATTGGACGCCAGCTTGCCGCCCGCCGTCAGCGTCGGCGGTGTGCCGAGGGCGGAGGTGGTGGGCGACAGGTTGGCTGTGCTGGAAGGAATGCTGACATAAGTGTCGTGCAGGATCTGCGGGCTCTGCCAATACTGCGGCGCTGCTTCCATCACCACGTGGTACTGGTTCATGCCGCTGTAGATGGTCGATACCTGGCGCTGGCCGAACAGGTCGTTCAGGGTCGAATCGATCAGCTGCGGCGTGACGCCGCTGCGGATGGCGGTTTCGCGGTCGATGGTCAGGGTGGTCTGCAAGCCTTTGTCCTGCTGGTCGGTGCTGACGTCGGCCAGCTGCGGCAAGGCGCTGAACGCCTCGCGGATCTTCGGCTCCCAGGTGCGCAGTTCGTTCAGGTCGTCAGACTGCAGGGTGTACTGGTACTGGCCGTCGCTGGAGCGGCCGCCGACCCGGATATCCTGCACAGACTGCATGAACAGGTTGGCGCCGGCAATATGGCTGAGCTTGCCGCGCAGCCGGGCGATCACCTGGTCCGCGGTCAGCTTGCGCTGCGTCAGCGGCTTCAGCGTGATGAACATCTGGCCGCGGTTGCTCTGGCCGCCGCCGGTGAATGCGATCACGCTCTGCACGTCGGGATCCTTGCGGACGATTTCGACAAACTGGTTCAGTTTGGTGCTCATCGACTGGAACGAAATCGACTGGTCGCCCTGGATGCCGCCGATCACCAGGCCGGTATCCTGCTGCGGGAAAAATCCCTTGGGAATCGCCGTGTACAGATATACGTTGAGCACGATGGTGCCGAACAGGATCAGCATCATCAAGGGCGCAAACCGCAGGGCCCACGCCAGCGAACGTTCGTAGCCGCGCAGCATGGCGTCGAAGGCGCGTTCGGTGGCGGTGAAGAAACGTCCCTGCTTGCGGTCCGGTTCGTGTTTCAGCAGGCGCGCGCACATCATCGGCGTGGTGGTCAGCGACACCACCAGCGAAACCAGGATCGCGACCGACAAGGTGACGGCAAATTCGCGGAACAGGCGGCCGACGATGCCGCCCATCAGCAGGATAGGGATGAATACCGCGATCAGGGAAATGCTCATCGACATCACGGTAAAGCCGACTTCCTTGGCGCCCTTCAACGCCGCGGCGAACGGTTTCATGCCGTCTTCGATATGGCGCGAGACGTTTTCCAGGACCACGATCGCATCGTCCACCACGAAGCCGGTGGCGATCGTCAGCGCCATCAGGGACAGGTTGTCGAGGCTGTAGCCGAGCAGGTACATGACGCCGAACGTGCCGATCAGCGAGATCGGCACCGCGACCGCCGGGATCAGCGTGGCGCGGCCGTTGCGCAGGAACAGGAACACCACCATGATCACCAGCGCGATCGACATCAGCAGGGTGTTTTCGGTCTCGCGCAAGGAGGCGCGGATGGTCGGCGTCCGGTCCATGGCGACATCGAGGTTGATGGCAGCCGGGATCGAGGCGCGCAGCTGCGGCAGCAGGGCCCGCACTTCATCCACCGTTTCGATGATGTTGGCGCCGGGCTGGCGGCTCAGGATCACCAGCACCGACGGCTTGCCGTTGGCTGATCCGGAGTTGCGCAGGTTGGCGACCGAGTCGACCACCGTGGCGACATCGCTGACGCGCACCGGCGCGCCGTTGCGGTAGGAAACGATCAGCGGCATGTATTCGGCGGCGGTCTTGGCCTGGTCGTTGGCGTAAATCTGCCAGTTCTTGTCGCCGTCTTCCAGTATGCCCTTGGGGCGGTTGGCGTTGGTGGCCGCGATCGCGGTGCGGACGTCGGCCGTGCCTATGCCGTATTTGTTGAGCGCGGTCGGATTCAGCTCGACCCGCACCGCCGGCTGCGAGCTGCCGCCGACGCTGACCTGGCCGATGCCTTTCACCTGCGACAGCTTTTGCGCCAGGATGGTGTCGGCGGCATCGTACATCTGGCCTTGCGTCATGCTGTCCGAAGTCAGCGCCAGGATCATCACGGGCGCATCGGCCGGATTCACCTTGCGATAGCTCGGATTGCTGGGCAAGCCGGTCGGCAGCAGGTTGCGCGCCGCATTCAAGGCAGCCTGGACGTCGCGCGCCGCGCCGTCGATGTCGCGGCTGAGGTCGAACTGCAGGGTGATGCGGGTCGAACTGAGCGAACTCGACGAAGTCATTTCAGTGATGCCGGCGATCGATCCCAGTGCGCGCTCCAGCGGCGTGGCCACGGTGGCGGCCATGGTTTCCGGGCTGGCGCCTGGCAATGAGGCGGAGACCGAGATCGTCGGAAAATCCACCTGCGGCAACGGCGACACAGGCAGCAGCCGGAACGCCACCATGCCGGCCAGGGCGATGCCGATGGTCAGCAGGGTGGTGGCGATCGGCCGTTGGATAAAGGGGCGCGAGATATTCATGCTGTCTTGGCTTCCCTACGGCTTGGCCGGTTCAGGAACCGCGCCGTCGCTGTCGTCGTCGCCCTTGTGCTCGTCTTGCTTGATGCCGAAACGTGCTTTTGTACGGCGCGCCAGGTCGTCGAACGCCAGGTAGATGACCGGCGTGGTAAACAAGGTCAGCACCTGCGACAGCAGCAAGCCGCCGACCATGGTGATGCCCAGCGGTTGCCGCAGTTCGGAGCCGACGCCGGTGCCCAGCATCAGCGGCAAGGCGCCCAGCAAGGCCGCCATGGTGGTCATCAGGATCGGGCGGAAACGCAGCAGGCAAGCCTGGTAGATCGCTTCACGCGGGCTCTTGCCTTCATTGCGTTCGGCATCCAGCGCAAAGTCGATCATCATGATGGCGTTCTTCTTGACGATGCCGATCAGCAGGATGATGCCGATGATGCCGATGATGCCGAGGTCGGTGCCGGCGATCATCAGCGACAACAGGGCGCCCACCCCGGCCGACGGCAGCGTCGACAGGATCGTGATCGGGTGGATGTAGCTTTCATACAGGACGCCGAGCACGATGTACATCGTGACGATCGCCGCCAGGATCAGCATCAGGGTGTTGCTGAGGGAAGCCTGGAACGCCAGCGCCGCGCCCTGGAAGCTGGTCTGGATGCTGGCCGGCATGCCGATTTCCTTTTCGGCCGCCTGGATTGCCTTGACCGCGTTGCCCAGCGAGGCGCCGGGTGCCAGGTTGAAGGAAATCGTGGTGGCAGGGAACTGGCCGATATGGTTCACCACCAGCGGCGAAGTACGCTCCTCGATGGTGGCGATGCTCGACAGCGGGATCTGGCTGCCGTTGCCGGCGACCAGGAAAATGCTGTTCAGCGCCGCCGGGCCTTTCTGGAATTCCGGTTTGACTTCCATCACCACCCGGTACTGGTTCGACTGGGTGTAGATGGTGGAGATCAGGCGCTGGCCGAACGCGTTATACAAGGCATTGTCGATCGCCGCCGTGGTGATGCCCAGCCGCGAAGCGGCGTCGCGGTCGATGGCGATGTAGGCTTGCAAGCCGAGATCCTGCTGGTTACTGGCGATATCCGCCAGTTCCGGGATCTTGCGCAGGCGTTCGATCAGCTTGGGCACCCAGATGCTCAGCTCCGCGGCGTTGGCGTCTTCGACGCTGAACTGATACTGGGTGCGGCTGACGCTGTCTTCAATCGTCAAATCCTGCACTGGCTGCATGTACAGCGTGATGTCGCCGACCTGCCGGTCCAGTTCCGGCTGCAGGCGGCGGATGACGTCGCTGGCGCTGATGTTGCGTTGTTCGCGCGGCTTCAGGTTGATCAGCATGCGTCCGCTGTTCAGGGTGGCGTTGCTGCCGTCGACGCCGATGAACGAGGACAGGCTCTCGACCGCCGGGTCTTTCAGCACCACCGCCGCCAGCGCCTGCTGCCGCTCCGACATGGCGGCAAACGAAATCGACTGGCTGGCCTCCGAAATGCCCTGGATCACGCCGGTATCCTGCACCGGGAAAAAGCCCTTTGGAATGAATATGTACAGCACCGCGGTCAGCACCAGGGTGCCGATCGCCACCACCAAGGTGGAAAGCTGGTGGCGCAGCACCCATTCCAGCGCCACGCCGTAGCGGGCAATGATGTTGTCGAAGAACTCGCCGCTCTTGCGGTAGAACCAGCTTTGTTTTTCTTCCGGGATATGGTGCAGCAGCTTGGCGCACATCATCGGCGTCAGGGTCAGCGAGATGACGGCGGAAATCAGGATCGCCACCGCCAGCGTGATGGCGAACTCGCGGAACAGGCGGCCGACCACGTCGCCCATGAACAGCAGCGGGATCAGCACCGCGATCAGCGAAAAGGTCAGCGAAATGATGGTGAAGCCGATTTGCTCGGCGCCTTTCAGGGCCGCCTGCAAGGGCTTCATGCCTTCTTCGATGTAGCGCGAAATGTTTTCGATCATCACGATCGCATCGTCCACCACGAAGCCGGTGGCGATGGTGAGCGCCATCAGGGTCAGGTTGTTCACCGAGAACCCGGCCAGGTACATGATGCCGAAAGTGCCGATCAGCGACAGCGGCACCGCCACGCTAGGAATGATGGTGGCCGGCACGCTGCGCAGGAAGACGAAGATCACCATCACCACCAGCGCGATCGACAGCAGCAGCTCGAATTGCACGTCCGCCACCGAGGCGCGGATGGTGGTGGTGCGGTCGGTCAGGATCTGGACATCGATCGCGCCAGGCAAGGTTTCCTGCAGTTTCGGCAGGATCTTCTTGATGTTGTCGACCACGCCGATCACGTTCGCGCCCGGCTGCCGCTGGATATTCAGGATCACTGCAGGAGAGGTGTTGGACCAGGCCGCCAGGCGGATGTTTTCCGCATCGTCGACCACATCGGCGACATCGGAGATCCGGATCGGCGCGCCGTTCTTGTAGGCGATGATCAGGTTGCGGTATTCGTCGGCCGAACGCAGCTGGTCGTTGGCGTCGATGGTCGAGGCGCGCGCCGGTCCGTCGAAACTGCCCTTGGCCTGGTTGACGTTGGCATTGCCGATGGCAGTGCGGATGTCATCCAGGTTCATGCCCAGCGCGGCGACTGCGCGCGGATTCAATTGCAGGCGCACGGCAGGTCGCTGGCCGCCGGACAGGGTGACCAGGCCGACTCCCGGCACCTGCGAAATCTTTTGCGCCAGGCGGGTATCGATCAGGTCCTGCACCTTTGGCAGCGGCAGCGTTTTCGAGGTGATCGCCAGCGACATGATAGGCGTGTCGGCCGGGTTCACCTTGTTGTAGATCGGCGGCGTCGGCAGGTCGGACGGCAGCAGGTTGCCGCCGGCGTTGATCGCGGCCTGGACTTCCTGTTCGGCGATATCGAGGCTCAGGTCAAGGCTGAACTGCAGGGTGATCACGGAAGCGCCGCCGGAACTGGTCGACGACATCTGGTTGAGGCCTGGCATCTGGCCGAACTGGCGCTCCAGCGGCGCGGTGACGGAGGACGTCATGACGTCCGGGCTGGCGCCGGGATACAGCGTCACTACCTGGATGGTCGGATAGTCGACTTCCGGCAAGGCCGAAAGCGGCAACTGCTTGTAGGCGACGATGCCGGCCAGGAAAATCGCCAGCATCAACAGGGAAGTGGCGACCGGACGGAGAATGAACTGACGTGAGGGATTCATGCGTTCTTCGCAGCCGGTTATTGACTGCTGCGGTTATTGGGTGCGGCAGGTGCCGGCGCGGAGGCTGCGGGGACAGACGCGTCGCCGCCGGCATCCGCGCGATGGCGCCGGCCGCCCTTGTGGGCGCCGGCAGCGGCGGGGTCGGCGCCGGTTGCAGCTGCAGCAGGCCCGCCGCGGGTCACCGGCTCCACCTTGGCGCCTTCCTTCAGTTTGTCTATGCCGTCGATTACAACGGTTTCACCGACCGCGATGCCTTTGTCGATGGCGGTCGATTCACCTTCCACCGGACCGGCCGTCACGGGACGGATGGTGACAGTGTGGTCGGCTTTCACGACGTACACGAAATTGCCGCTGGAGCCGCGCTGGATCGCCGCATTCGGGATCACGACGGCGTCGCGGCGGGTGTCGAGCAGCATGCGGACATTGACGAACTGGCTTGGAAACAGGGCGTAATTGGCGTTCGGGAATTCAGCCTTGAGCTTGACCGTGCCGGTAGTGCTGTCGACCTGGTTGTCGATGGTGAGCAGGGCGCCGCTGTCGAGCTTGTTCTTCTGGTCGCGGTCCCAGACATCGGTCGCCAGCGTCTTGCCGGCCTGGATCTGTTTCATGACGTTCGGAATATTATCTTCCGGGATGCTGAATACGCTGGTGATCGGTTGCAGCTGGGTGATGACGGCGATGCCGTTGGTATCGCTGCTCTGCACGATATTGCCGAGGTCGACCTGGCGCAGGCCGATGCGGCCGCTGATCGGGGCGGTGATGCGCGAATAGGTGAGCTGCAGGCGGGCGCTGTCGAGTGCACCCTGGTCCGACCTGACCGTGCCTTCATATTGCTTGACCAGCGCGGCCTGGGTGTCGACCTGCTGGCTGGCGATGGAATCCTGCGCCAGCAGCGTGCGATAACGCTGCAAATCGATCTGCGCGGCCTTCAGCAGGGCGGTGTCACGGATCAGCTGGCCTTCGGCCTGCGTTACCGCCACCTGGTAAGGACGCGGATCCAGTTCTGCCAGCAAGTCGCCGGCCTTGACCACCTGGCCTTCCTTGAAATGCAGTTTCATCAACTGGCCGTTGACCCGGCTTTTTACCGTCGCCGCCGCTTCCGGCGTGACGCTGCCGAGGCCGGAAAGATAGATCCGGATATCGCCTGTTTTTGCGGCTGCCACGCCTACCGGCAACGGACCGCTCGGTCCGCCGGGGCCGCCGCGCCGGCCGCCTTTGCCGCCGCCGTTGGCGGTTGGCCCCGCTTGCCCGGTTTTTCCCGCTGCCGCATCGCCAGGCTGATGGCTGCGGCCCCAGATCAGGTAAGCCGCCAGCGCCAGCACGACGACTGCGGCCAGCCACCACCAGCCGCGCTGGAATCCGCCCTGGCGTTGACTGAGGAGGGCAGGCCGGGCTTGGCTGGATTGGTCGGTTTGAGAGGTCGGTGTAGTAGTCATCGCAGGCAGGAGGTCAGTCAGAATGTGGACGGATGCAATGCAACAATTTGCCGAGGGCGGGCCTGCGGCGGATTGTTGAAAAATAGTTACATGAGTTTAGCGAGTAAATTTTACCGCCGTGTGTATTTATTGGAAATTGTTTCAAATTAATGAAAGACGCCTGCGCGGCAGTGTAGCCGCAGGCATGGCGGTCGGCAATTGGGTTGATCGAGGCAGGATGCGCCGGCAAACGGCGCAGCCGCGGAATAGGCGCCAGGATCGAGTCGAGCCGGGCTGGTTCCGAAGCTGTGCCGTTTGCCGGGAGCGGACTGCGGCCCGGCCGGAAGCCGGGCCGTTTTCAGTTAATGAGCAGCGTCCGGGCCGCCGCGATGGCCGAAACGGTATTGTTCCATTTGCTTGAAATGCTCATCAAACACTTTTTGCTGGACTGGCGTCAGTACGGCATAGAACTCCTTGACTGCGGCGGTGCGGTCGGCCAGGCGGCTTTCAGCCCGTTTCAGGAATTCCATCTTGTGCTCCATGCGTTCAGGGGCGGTTTGCTTGGCCCATTCTTCCTTGCTCGGGCGCTGCGGTTTGTCGGTCGGCGGGACTGGCTTGATTTTGCCGATAAAGGTCTGCCATGCGGGTTCCTGGGCCGCGGTGATTTTCAGGTCGTCATGCAGTTTGGCCTGCCGTTTTGCCATCTTTTCGGCGAATTTGGCCTGTTGTTCCGGTGTAGGCGCGTGACGTCCCGGGCCGCCGTCGGCCTGGGCGTGGGCGGTCATGCCCATGGCAGCAAAGCTCAGTGCGGTCACGCCAATCAGCAGTTGTTTGCGAAGCTTGAACATCGTGAAATCTCCATGAATTTAAGTGCAATCCGCACAGTTCGCATTGGACCGCGCTGGTGTATCGCCGGTTTTTCATGGAAGCCCGGCTTTGTATCGCCATGTATGGCATCTAGTTTGCTTTGTATCTTAATGTGTCCACACAGGTGGCAGATATGCCAATATACAAATTACTATCGTCTTTCTTGTCCCGAGTTGCCATAATCCTGGAAGCTACAGCCGCCGGCAGCTGCCACCTGCCAGGGATTGATCGCATTGAATACTTCGCCATTCATCATTAAGCTCTTCTTTTTTCGCTTGGCCGCACTAGGATAATCGAGTATATGGAAACTGCTGCTCACATATTGGTGGTCGATGACGACCACGAAATCCGGACCTTGCTGGCCGAGTACCTCGACGCCAACGGCTTTCGCACCTTGATGGCGACCAACGGCAACGACATGCGCAAGGTGTTGTCGGAAGCGCGGGTCGACCTGGTGGTGCTGGATCTGACCTTGCCGGGCGAAGACGGCCTGACGCTGTGCCGCAACCTGCGCGCCGATTCGAACATACCGGTGATCATGCTGACCGCGCGCGGCGAACCGCTGGACCGCATCCTCGGCTTGGAAATGGGCGCCGACGATTATTTGTCGAAACCGTTCGAGCCGCGCGAGCTGTTTGCCCGCATCCGCAGCGTCTTGCGCCGCACCCAGGCGCTGCCGCCGAACATGGCTTCGCCGGAAGCCCAGCAGATCCAGTTCGGACGCTGGACGCTGGACCTGATCGCGCGCCACCTGGTCAACAGCGAAGGGCTGGTGGTGGCCCTGTCTGGCGCCGAGTACCGTATCCTCAAGGTGTTCCTGGACCATCCGAACCGGGTCTTGAACCGCGACCAGCTGCTGGAACTGACCCAGGGACGCGAATCCGATCCCTTCGACCGTTCGGTCGATATCCAGATCAGCCGCCTGCGCCAGAAACTGGGCGACGATGCGCGTACCCCGGTGATCATCAAGACCGTGCGCAACGAAGGTTATGTATTGGCCACCGCGGTGACGGTTGAGTCGTGATGCGGCGCCGGTTGCGCGCCTGGATAGGGTAGAAGAGGGATGCCGTTCGTGAGAAATTTTTTTGGCTCGGTTGCCAACCGGGTATTCCTGATCCTGCTGACGGGCATACTGGTCGCCGCCGCCGCCACCAGCTGGCTGGCTGAAAACGAGCGGCGCAAGGCTTTCAAGGAATTTTATGAATTCCGCATCGCCGAACGGGTCGAGCAGATCGTTTTTTCGCTCGATAATGTCGGCCCAGACATGCGCTCCGTCGTGCTGCAGACCAGCGAGAATTTCGGGCTGGAAGCCAGCATGGTCAAAGACACCGAAAATGCGGTCAACGACAATCCTTCCCTGACTTCGCTGCTGAAGGCGCGCCTGGGGAGCGATCGCAGCATCGTGGTGGACAAGCAAAGCGACTGCAAGCTCCACATGCGCAGGAACTTCGATTTTCGCCGGCCCGACGAATGCCAGGTGGTATATGTCAGCCTGAAAGACGGGACGCTGCTCAAGCTCAAGCTGCGGATGACGCGCGGCCCCGGCGCGCCTCCTCCGGCGCGGCCGCCAGGCATGCCCTATCTGTCGCCTTATTTCGCCTTGTTCCTGCTGCTGATCGGCGGCCTGGCCTATTTCGTCGCCAAGATGACGGCGCGGCCGATCAAGCACCTGGCGGTCGCCGCCGGTGAACTGGGGCGCGATATCGACCGGCCGCCGCTGGACGAAACCGGCCCGACCGAAGTGCGGCAGGCGGCCACCGCCTTCAACGCCATGCAAGCGCGCATCAAGCGGCAGATCCAGCACCGCACCCACATGCTGGCGGCGATTACCCACGATTTGCAGACGCCCCTGACCAGGTTGCGCCTGCGCCTGGAAAAGGTCGGCGAGGCCGATTTGCGCCGCAAGCTGCTGGAAGACCTGGCGGTCATGCAAAGCATGGTGCGCGAGGGCCTGGACCTGGCGCGCAGCATGGATTCGGCTGAAGCGATGCAAAAGCTCGATATCGATTCCCTGCTCGACAGCGTGTGCGCCGATGCTGTCGACGCCCGGCAGGATGTGACGCTGGAAGGGCGCACGCGCGCTTCGATCATGGCGCAGCCGAACACGCTGCGGCGCTGCCTCACCAACCTGGTCGACAATGCGACCAAATACGGCCGTTATGCGCGCCTGCTGGCGGTGCGTGAAGGGAACGACATCGTGATCAGGATCCGCGACGGCGGCACCGGCATTCCTGCCGAGCTGCTGGAACGGGTGTTCGATCCGTTTTTCCGCCTGGAGACCTCCCGTTCGCGCAATACCGGCGGCACCGGGCTGGGACTGACCATCGCACGCAATATCGCCGAAAACCACCGGGCAACGCTGCAGCTGCGCAATCATCCGGAGGGCGGCCTGGAAGCCACCTTGCGGTTGCCGGCCTTGAACGGCATCTGAAAATGGCCGGCGACGGCCAAGCGCGGAGAGCAACGGAAGCTGGGCAGAAAATCTCCGCCTGAATGCAAAAAGACATGCCTGAGGTATGTCTTTTTTTTTGTTGCGATCAACCGGGATCAGTAAGGAACGTAGTCTGGCGGCGGGCCGTAGTTGCCACGTTGCGGCGGGTAATAGTCAGGCGGCGCCGAGTACTGCGGAGCCGGAACATATTGCTGGCGACGGCTGTTTGCGTAGCCGCCGGGGACCGGCACCTGGTTGCCCTTGGCGTACATGCATTGGGTATAGACATTGTTGTACTCGCGCTGCATGCCGTAGCTGCTGCGTGCCGCCGAGTCGCCGGCGACCGAGCTGCCGGCCAGCAGGCCGACGCCGCCGCCGATTGCCGCACCGGCGCCGGCACGGCCGGTTGCCGCACCGATCAAGGCGCCGGCCGCGGCGCCGATCACGGTACCGGCCGCTGCCGTTCCCACCGCATTGTCGGCGGCTGCCTGCGGCGCGTAGGGTCCTATCCGTTCCTGGGCGTAACGCTGGCAGACTCCTTCGTCGTTACGGAACTGTTCATAGCTTTTACCCGCGCCCGGCAGCGCCATCACGTTCGGGCCTGACGGCGCGGTAACGCAGCCGGTCAGCATGACGGCCAGCGAGGCCGCGATTATCTTGGTCGTTCCACTTATCATCACACACCGCCTTATCTAGGTTGAGCTTCGTCCGGCATAACCTTCATCCAGCCTTTCGGGCAGCGAGGAATCTGGGGGTAGTAGCCAGCCGGACTAGGGCAGTAATAAGCATAGTTCGGGGCTTTTTCTATATACGTTTGCGGCTCAGGCTCGACGTAGACCGGCGGCGGCGCGTAATACACCGGTGGCGGCGCGTAGTACACCGGCGGCGGGCCCCAATACAGCGGTCCGCCTATGGTTACGCCGAAGCGCGGGCCGTAAAAGCCGCCATGTCCGTAATAGCCGTAGGCAAAACTGGCCGAACTGGCGACCATCAGGCCCGCAGCGGCAAGTACCAATAGAGCAATTTTTTTCATGATATGTCCCACGCATTTATCAGTGATTTAATCATAATCCCGGACAGCTGCAAGCGCAAAAAGGAGTTACTTCTGGTTGCAAATGTTGGCGTCAAGATCAATCATTTTAACTCTTTGATACAAAGCGGCTTATATGGGCGCAATGCAGGGACGCCAATGCGGGGAATTGTTGCAGGACAGCAGGAGATTTTTACTTGCCCCTGCGCGGCAGCCTGCAAGGCTGGCGGCTTGCGACCTACTCTATAATCTGCCGATCCCCCCGCATCAACAGACGACAGAAAACAGGTGAAAGAAATGCAGCAGCCAAGCGCACAACAGCAATCCTCCCTCCAGGGCGTCAAAGTGATCGAACTCGGCACCTTGATCGCCGGCCCTTATGCCGCCAGCCTGCTGGGGCAGTTTGGCGCCGAAGTGATCAAGATCGAAGCGCCGGGCGACGGCGATCCCCTGCGCAAATGGCGCAAGCTGCATAACGGCACTTCGCTGTGGTGGTATTCGCAAAGCCGCAACAAGAAGTCGGTGACCCTGAACCTGAAATCGGAGCAGGGCCAGCAGATTGTGCGCGACCTGGTCAAGGACGCCGATATCGTGATCGAGAATTTCCGTCCCGGCACGCTGGAAGGCTGGGGCCTGGGCTGGGAAGATCTGTCGAAGATCAATCCGAAGCTGATCATGGTGCGCGTATCCGGTTATGGCCAGGACGGCCCTTATCATGCGCGGCCCGGGTTTGCTGCGATTGCCGAATCGATGGGCGGTTTGCGCAACCTGGCCGGTTATCCCGACCGGCCGCCGGTGCGGGTCGGCGTCAGCATCGGCGATACGCTGGCGTCGCTGTATGGCGTGATCGGCGCCTTGCTGGCCATGCACCACCTGAAAGCGAACGGCGGCGCCGGACAGTTCATCGACATTGCCTTGTACGAAGCGGTGTTCGGCGTGATGGAAAGCCTGATTCCGGAATATGCCGAGTTCGGTTTCGTGCGCGAGCGCACCGGCGCCAGTTTCCCCGGCATTTCACCATCCAGCACTTATCCCTGCCTGAGCGATGCCCGCGGCGAGCACTACGTGATCATTGCCGGCAACGGCGACAGCATCTTCAAGCGCCTGATGCACGCCATCGGCCGCAGCGACCTGGCGGAAGATCCGCGCCTGGCGCGCAACGACGGCCGCGCGCAGCATAACGACATGCTCGACGCCGCCATCACGGAATGGACCTCGCGGCATGGCCTGGAGCATGTGCTGCAGGTGCTGGAACAGGCGGAAGTACCGAGCAGCAAGGTCTATACCGCGGCCGATATCCACCAGGACCCGCATTTCCGCGCGCGCGACATGATCCAGCAGCATGTGCTGCCGGACGGCCTGCCGATAGATTTGCCGGGCATCGTGCCTAAGATGTCGGCGACACCGGGCCAGACTAACTGGGTGGGGCCGGAGCTGGGGCAGCATACGGCAGAAGTGCTGGCCACCATCGGCAGGAGCGCCGAGCAGATCGCACAGTTGCGGCAGCAGGGCGTGATCTGAACAGCTTCAGGCGGGAATATGGATAACCACCTTTAGTCCGTAAGGCGCCGTGCCGCGGACGTGCTGCAGCTCGATCTTGCCATGCAGCCTGGCCACGATCGACTTGACGATCGACAGTCCCAGGCCTGAGCCGTCCTGGCCGCTGCCCAGCAC
>Ga0182005_1000739_pt1 | contig 14952 bp, 10 predicted proteins | sample Sormic07211103_1_FD_123021 | JGI IMG/M metagenome (GOLD analysis project Ga0182005, IMG submission 123021) | Rhizosphere microbial communities from Sorghum bicolor, Mead, Nebraska, USA - 072115-103_1 MetaG | ecosystem: Host-associated > Plants > Roots > Rhizosphere | place: USA: Nebraska...
TCCGTTGTATCCCTGTATCCCTGCTTGTATCCTGAGAAAAATACCGAACTTTGGGATACAAGGATGAAGCGCGCAGACATCAAGCGCCGCCCTCTCGCTGACACGACACTTGCGGGATTGGAGTCGGAATCAAAGGAATACCGGGAGCTGGACGGAAACGGCCTCTACTTCAGGGTCAAACCTGATGGTGGTAAATCCTGGCAGCTCCGCTACAAACGTCCGGCGGGCAACTGGGCTTGGATGGGGCTCGGGGGCTACCCGGAAGTAAGTGGCGCGTTGGCTCGGGACAAAGCTGCTGAACTGCGCAAGGTAGTTAGCAGCGGGGCCGATCCTCTCGAACAGAAGCGCTCTGCCAAAGCTGCCATTGATGCTGTCAGGACTCGGACCTTCCGAGCTGCTGCTGAAGCTTGGCTCAAAGCCAAAGAAGAAAAGGGCCTCGCCCCCTCCACTCTTAACAAAATCCGCACTTACCTCGACAAAGACATACTCCCCGCGCTGGGAGATAAGCCCCTCGACGAAATCACCCGTACTGACTGCGCAGAACTCCAGGCATCCCTCGAAGCCCGAAACGCACACAACGTGGCGGAAAAGTGCCGCACCTGGATCAATCAGATCTTTGGCCGAGCAATCGGCTTAGGACTCACCGAAAACGATCCCGGCAGCCGCCTGCGCGATATTGCAGCCCAAGCCCCGAAGACTCAGCAGCATCCACATTTGCTGGAGCCGGAGCTGGCTGAATTCCTCCAGGCACTCAAAAACACCCCGAGCAGGCTGACGGCCCGCACTGCGGCATGGCTTTGTATCTGGACAGCATCACGACCCGGCATGGTTCGATTGGCTGAATGGAAAGAATTCGACCTTCAGAAAGCTATTTGGACCACGCCCGCCGCCAAGATGAAAATGCGTCGGAACTTTGTATGCCCACTTCCCAAACAAGCAGTTGCAGCGCTGAAAGATCTGTACTGCCTATCTGGACGAAGTCGTTGGCTCTTTCCGGGAGTAGGAGCCAAAAATCCAACCATCAGCGAAAACACAATCAACAAAGTCTTCGCGACCATCGGCTACAAAGGTCGGTTAGTTGGACACGGGACTCGCCACACCGCGAGCACGTTGCTTCGAGAACATGGCTGGCCGAAAGAACACGTCGAGGCACAGCTTGCTCATAAAGAGGAAGGTATTTCAGGGGTGTACAACAAGGCCCAATACCTAGAGCAACGAGTAGTGATGATGCAATGGTATGCCGATTACCTTGATTCACTGGCGAACGACAATGTAGTGAAAGGGCACTTCGGTAAGGCTGTTTGAGCATGTATTCTTCGCCCCTCCAAAAAACGGTGTAACGAGTGTTACGGGTGTTGCACTTGATATCAACCAATTGAAAACAAAGAACTTTTCATTGTTACACCCAATAAAGGCAAGCCTTACACGCGGTGTGACATACCCAAACGGTGTAACACCGAAGCTTTCTCTGCCCCCCCTGAAGGTCAGTCAATTTGTAAGCGCTGCTCGGCAATTACTGAAGGGTCGCAGGGGACAATTTAAGTGACAGCTGAGGAAGAGGCAGAACGCAGATTTTGCCTCCGACAAAAGCCCTTTTCAGCTTAAGCACCTCCTTCCGAAGGCATACCGCTCGTCGGAAAACAGGCAAAAAAAAGCTCCTGTTTCAGTCTTATTTTCTGCTATTCCCGCGTATTTATAGCCTCGAAAAATCTCCTGTTTTAATTGCCTCTAGAACTATATAAATAGATAGCCCTGTATCCATGAACAGGGTTTTTCATTTATGTCCTCAACAAAATTCACACCGTCCAAACTGCAATCGCAACCAATGCCGGACCAAGTGGCCCACAGCTCGCTGAGCCTGTCCGGCACTGCATACGATCCTGCAACGACACTAATCCGCATGCCCGAAGTTATGGCAATCGTAGGACTCGCACGCCCGACCATTTACAAGCTGATGCAGCAGCCAGAAAGTGGCTTTCCGCTGCCGGTCAAACTCAGCAACAGCACCGCGCGCGGCGCGGCGGTGGCATTCGTTTTAGGGGAAGTCCAAGACTGGGTTAGAGCACGCATTGCAGCCAGGAAAAAGGTGGCTGCATGAAAGAGCCCATCACTCGACGCGGAAAATATCGGCCATTTCATACTTTGCGCCAAATCGGGTTTTCCGTTACTCGGACTAGACGTTTCGAACGTTTGCGCCGCAAGCACGAACATAACGGTCGCTCGGTCTGCGTGTTGGCTTGGCCAGATGGCACTTGGTGCGTGCTGGTCATGCACACCGAAAAATTCGGCGTTGTCGTCCTTGGCGAAGCGCAAAAAACCGATGCTTATCACGGTGCTCGCCAGATGATCCGCGAAGGTTATTCCCCCGTACTCACCTTGCGCCACGAGCGTCATGCCTGAAATGAAAACGCCCCCGGGGGCGAACCGGAGGCGTTGAGGTAAATCTACATGCCCAAACAATTTATGCCGCATCGAAAAAATGCACAAGTTTTCTGCGCGGTTGCGCTTCCCAAAATGGGACGTTACTCTCTGAGCGTCGCTGCAAATTCAGCGACCGACCTTGGCCGGTCGAACAACTCAAGGCGCACAAGCGCCCCCCATACGATTGCAGGCGCTTTTTTTGTGCCAGCTGTTTCGTTTTATGGCGGCTGTGCGTGGGACACCTTCGGGTGTGCCGGGTGCCTTGAGTCCCGGTCGGCCAACCCGCGTACAGTCGTCACCATTCCTTGCTTGGCCGCAAGCGGTGACGGCTCCTCAACTCAAGGAGCAACACCCAATGCACGCCCTCAATCCGTCCAAAATTCGCGCCGCTGCACACCGTGCAATGGCTCTCGCCGCTTTACACGCCAACTCCAGCCTCGCTACACGCCTCACCCGTTACAACGCTCACATGGTCAAAGCTCGCGCGCTCGAAACCGCAGGCGGTGCTCAATGATCAGCGCTCTGAATTTCGCCCTGCCAGAGGATTTGCTGTGTGTCAGTACAGACACCGAGGCAGGCATTCCGATTGATGCCATCACCTGTGCAGTAGATCGAGCCAGCTCTGTGCTCCTGCTTCTTGAAGATCAGTTCGAGTGCGATGGGCCACATTTAGCCAACCACGTCATCGCCGCAGCCCTGTGGGACGTTCGAGGGACATTGGGACTGATCCGCACCCTCGCCTTGCATGCCGACAACTCCACTCGGCAAGCCATGAGCGGAGGCGCCCAATGAAACCTTCAATCATGTTGATCCATACCGTTGGCGGCGCCACATTTGCCAAGTGCAACGCTCAGAATCGGCCACTGTTCCGCATCAATGCCGGTATTTCCTGCGAAGAAGCGCTCGAACAAGCTTCTCTGCTCATGGACTGTGTAAACAAACTGACCTTCCTGAGCGGCATGGAGAATGACAATGACGCGATGGTCTGGGCTTCGCACTATTTGAGTGAGATGGCGAAGGCGATCATCGATGACGTCACCAGCGGATTGCAATTAGCCCAAGGAGGTGGCGTATGAATGCACCTTCATTCCATATCCGTCACCCTACCTTCGCCCAAGTCAAAGCCACTGCGTTACAGAACATTGATCGTGTACTTGATCACTGGCTGCCCAACGGCAAACGCGTCGACGGCGGCAAGGAATACACCGCTCCCAATCCAACCCGCGCCGACAAGCGCGCAGGCTCCCTCAAGGTCAACTTGAGCAAAGGCACCTGGGCAGATTTTGCCACTGACGACAAAGGCGGCGATCTGATCGATCTGGTGCGCTATCTGGATGGCGGTACCGACGTCGAGGCCTGCAACAAGCTGGCGGACCTGCTGAGCGTTTCCGCTGGGGCCGTGCAAGCGAAGCCGGAACCCAGCAAAAGCAAAACACCAGAATGGCTCGCCATTCAGCCGATTCCGGCCGAGGCCCTAAGTAAGTGCCCGACCAAACACCGGCAGCACGGCACGCCGTCCAAAGTCTGGATCTATCGCGATGCTCAAGGCCAGCCAGTCATGGCGCTCTGTCGCTTCGATTTGGGCCCGGATGAAGACGGCAGACCGCGCAAGGTGTTTGCTCCCTTGACTTGGTGCCAACGTGCCGACAGTCAAACGCAGCAATGGCGTTGGCAGGGGCTGCCAGACCCGCGTCCTCTGCTGCGCCGGGATGAACTGGCGCAACGCGTCGAGGCCCCGGTGATTCTGTGCGAAGGCGAAAAGGCTGCGGACGCCGCGGCGGATCTGCTACCCAACTACGTGGCCACGTGCTGGCCGAACGGCTCAAACTCCTGGCACAAGGCCGACCTGACACCGCTCAAAGGTCGGTCCGTGGTGTTGTGGCCAGACAACGACGCCAGTGGCACAAGCTGCATGGACGCTGTCGCCAAACATCTGCAACAGATCGGCGCCGCGTCGGTGCGCGTGATCGCTCTGGACGTCTTCACACGCAAGCCCACCCTCAAGAATGACCAACCCACTTTTGCCAAAGGTGGTCAATGGCATGAAGGCGACGACGCGGCCGATGCACAGGTTAAAGGTTGGACGACGGCGCACTTCGCCGAGCTGGAACGCAGGGGCGAACTGTTCGGTTGTGACCCGGAGAAAACACCGACCGAACCACCTAAAGCCCAGGCCAAGCCGACGACCAAGCGTGCCGCGAAACCCAAAAACGACCTGTTGCCCGGCGGCTTTCGCCTGACACCTGAAGGCGTGTTTTACTCCGGTGATGATGGCGAAGCACGCCCGGTGTGTTCGCCACTGGAGATACTGGCGCGCACTCGTGATGCGCAAGGCCATAACTGGGGCTTGCTGGTGGAATTCGACGATCCGGACGGCGCAAAAAAACGCTGGAACATCCCGGCACGGACCATGACCGGCGACTTCGGCAAGGACGTGCTGGGCCCACTGGTGGACATGGGCTTGCGCCTGGCCGGCAGTCGTTCCGGGCGTAATGCCCGCAATGACCTACAGAGTTATCTGGGCGGCTTCGACAGCGCCCAACGGGCACGTCTGGTCACCCGTCTAGGTTGGCACGACAGCGCCTTCCTGTTGCCCGAACAGCAGGTGGGTACGCATTCGGAACACCTGCATTTCTATGAGGCCGGCGCGCAGCTACCGCCGATCAGCGAAGCCGGCACTCTGGAGCAATGGCAAGAGCAAATCGGCGCCTTGTGCATCGGCAATCACCGCTTGGCGTTTGTGGCCAGCGTAGCGTTTGCCGGTCCACTGCTGCACCTGCTCGGCCATGAGTCGGGCGGCTTTCACCTCTATGGCGACAGCTCGGGCGGCAAGACCACCCACCTGCAAGTAGCCGCCTCGATCTACGGCGGGCCGCGTCTGGTGCGTTCCTGGCGCTCGACGGATAACGCACTGGAATCCATCGCCGCCGCGCATTCGGACGGACTTCTGGTGTTGGATGAAATCGGCATGTGCGACCCGCGCATCATTGGCGAAACGGTGTACATGCTCGGTAATGGCACCGGAAAGGCTCGCGCCAATGATCGAGGACAGGCAGGCCGGCAGGTGCAGGAGTGGCGCTTGCTGTTTCTTTCGACCGGCGAGAAGACATTGGCACAGCACATGGCCGAAGCGAACAAGGAGCTCAAAGCAGGCATGGAAGTACGCATGCTCGCGGTGCCAGCGGACGCCAGCAAAGGTCTCGGCATGTTCGATGTACTGAACGGCTTTGATGACGCGGCGGCCCTTTCCGATGCGCTAAAGGCGCGGGTGACGAAGTACTACGGCACACCGCTCACCGCCTTCCTGTCGGCGCTCTGTGAGCCTGGCCAGCGGCACGGTTGGTCGGCCATTTTGCGCCACACCTTGGAGGGCTTTATCGCCAAGGCACTACCCGCCTCGGCCAGCGGTCAGGCGCATCGTGCTGCGGCCCGTTTTGGTCTGGCTGCCGCCGCCGGCGAACTGGCCACCTCGATGGGGATTACCGGCTGGCCCGACGGCACCGCCACCACCGCAGCCCGAGTGTGCCTCAGTGCCTGGATGAATGAGCGCGGCGGTGCCGGAAATCTTGAAGGTGACGCAATCCTGGCACGACTGCGCCAAGTCATTGAGCGCTTCGGCGAAAGCCGTTTCACTCGTTGGGAGTCGGCCGCTGCGAAGATCGATGAACACGGGCCGCGTACCATCGACCGGTTGGGCTTTCGCAAGACGCTGGAGCACGGCTTGGGCGACGCCTTGCATACCACCAACACCTACTACGTGTTGCCCGAGGCGTGGCGCTCAGAAGTGTTCAAAGGCATGAACATTAATGCAGTGAACAAGGAGCTGATTCGCCGTGGCGTTCTTGAGCCAGGTCCCAACGGCAAAGCCTCCTGCTCCGTCCGTTTACCAGGGATGGGCACCCAGCGTTGCTATGTGGTGAAGACCGTACCGGAAGCGGATGAGAGCGAGGCACAGGCCGCCTAGTGGCCAACCTACTGATGGAGGTAAAGCCGGCCCAATCCGGCCTCGCCAGCCGCACATTGACCCCACATTCATATTGCACAGGACAAAACGCATGAACAGCATTCAGCAATTGAAAGACGCACGCGCCAAATTGGTGACTGAGTTGGAAGCCATCGACACGAAGCTAGCACCCTTTGAGGCTTCGATTGAAACCGAAGAAGTCCTCAACCCTGATCAAGAAAGCGCAGTCGAGTTCAACTCCAGCGATCGCAAACAAAGGATCGACTCAATCAAGCTTGAGATTCACATGCTGGATCAGAAGCTCAATCGCATTGAGACGCTGGCTGATCGAGAAAGCTTAATGGCTGGCTACATTGCCAGCATGGCGAACTGGGTGGCGGATGAGCTCGAACTCAATGCAAAACGGGAAAGCCTCAGCACTCGCTTGGAGGAAGTTCGCAAGCAATCTCAAGAAGAAATAGCGAGCGCACGACAGGCAGAGACCCAGGCAGCCACCGCTTACGCACAAGCTGTGGCGTGGGGTGATTTGGAAGGCGAAAAAACTGCGAGCAGCGACGCTCAGAAAGCAGCAAAAAACCTCACGACTGCAACAGAACAACACCGCCGTCAGCAACTAATCATCACAGCCCTGGAGCATGAACTCGCCACCGTTGACCATCACATCACCGAGGCTCAAGAGGAGCATCAGAAAATAGAGAGAAAAGCCCTACACCTCGCACACGACGCCCTGGAGGAAAAATGGAATGAGGCTGCCCAGGCGCTGCTCGATGTTGGCGGTAGGCTGTATGCCGCCGCCGGATTGATCGGTCGGGACCCAATGTCGCTACTCAAGCTCGACATCCCAGAACAGGGTGGACATTTTGGCAGTTGGAAATGGCGCGACTTGGCTGATCGTGGAGACCGATATCGCGTACAAGACCTTCTCTCGATGTAACAGCCGATTTACCCTGAAATAGCCTGCTCTCGCGGGCTGTTTAAATCACTCCAAGGATCGAAGCCATGAACGAAGCGACACAAAACAGCTTATCCATATCCGAAACGCTTAAAGCGAGAAAATCCCACCTGACAGCCCTACTGAAGATCGTGGATACCAACATCTTAACAAGCACAGCAATGCAGAAGCTCACCATCTCCGCGATAAAGGCAGAAATGGGGCTAATCGAGCATAAGCTGAAAAAACGATGATGAGGATAAGCGGAAGCTCACGAAAGCTTCCGTTGCACTCAAACTCGACAGACAGAATCCGTCTAATAGAGGACACTCCGATTTTCACTGAGCTTCTTTGTATTGGGTTTTTTGTATAAAGTCATCCGTATTGACTGATGATAGCTGAGGTGTTGCAGTATTTGCTTGCCCCATCAAGATCTGGAAAGAGAGACAGGTGATTTACGTTCATACGATTAAGCGACTTTAACGCGCTGATTCTTTCATAGGCTGGAATGTAGATCTTTAGAAGTGGCGCACCGACCGTAGAGGAATCTTTGAAGTTTGATATTATCCACTCATCAATCGTTGTCTGGCTCGGCACTCGTGTAAACAAGCCCCTTTGATTGATGAGCCTTGGATTTTCATCGGTTAATGGTCGAATGAAATCAAGAGTATTAATTTTTGTGCTAGCGTTTTTTGGTGAATTTGTCTTTAGCTCTCTATTTTTTCGGTCACATCCATTTCTACTAAGCGCATAAACAACGACTTGCTCGTCAAACTCAATATCATCAAGTAAAAATGCAAAATATGAGGCGACAAACGGGGATTCAGACCAATCTAGAAGCGGCGTGTACAATCCGTGGTGCTGTCCAAGCGCCCACCATTCATTATCATCCATTACTATATTCGGACTCTGCCCTCTACGTCCTCTGCTGGCATATTTAAACTTATGTAGATGCTTTTCAGCATCTATCAATGGTTTTCCGTTTTCATCTCTCACCCGATCGATGGTCGGTTCTAATTTCCAACTGGTGCTTGCATGACCCCTGAAAACATATGACTCAAAATTTGTTAGCTGTTCATGTATGAATGAGGAGAAACCATTCCACGAGCTGCAGTGCACTGTTCTGATGCCGTCAATAACCTTGCTTGACTTCCATCCAGAACCTTCTCGTTCGTTGTTGCCCGGATTTGCCATTATTCAATAGCTCTTACATTTGGTAGGCGAAAACATCTGAATAAAAAATAAATACCACATAAAGAAAATTGAAGCATCAGTTTGATGCGTAAAAATCATTCTGAGCCACTACTCTCGCAGAACTCGTCCGCAAGTCCAACGAAGGTCCGCGTTCTGTGCACTAAACTCGGCGAGTCTATTACCTGCTAATCGCTACAGTAAAGCTCTTTGCTCTCAATGCCTCACGAATCACCCCTTGGGTGGGCGGCAAACGCCGCTTGGATGATCACTCGTCCCGTTGCTCCGCCTCACGAATACTACTTTGGAATCTTCGCAGGTGGGTCTGCGCTTTACTTCAGCGATTCAGGCCACATCAGCTGAAGTCCTTAACGACATCAACGGTAATCAGGTCTGAATCGTCCTCAAAACCCAGTCACACCTGAACGACTGCTTTTTGGCAGATATCAGCCCTTTATGAACGAAGCTCTGAGTGGGGAGCCGTCATTGGGAAATCACCTGAAAGCCAACATTCGGCTTCGCGCCCATTCCAGCCGCTTTCGCAAACGTTCATGAAAATCCCACAAGCTGACTACCATCAAGTGAGTTTGAACATAGGGTATGCTTGCTAGTTAAAGAGGGCGACCATTAGCCCGACGTATCGATGATGGAAGTGGAGCTCAGACCAGAAATGGATTCCGGTTCAAGCCCGGCCTCGCGAGGGCCGGCCGGTGCTTATATCGAAGGCGAACTTGGTGCTCTCTATCTGCTCGCCTTGCTGACGGGCAATCGAGCACCGGGCATGCCAGACGCCAGGGTCGTCAGCGTCCGATTTCAAGGCACCGAGCACGGGTTTAAGTTGGATGACCTGATCGCTTCTGGAGCAGGGCCGGCCGGCGACGCCATCCTCGAAATTCAGTCAAAGCGGGATATCACATTCTCGCCGGGGGACAGCGTCTATCAGGACGTCGCGTCCCAGATAGCACGGAGCGTGGTGGGTTCGGTTCCGGCGGATCGACACCTTCTCGGCATCGCGACGCAGCGGACCAGCCGCAAGATTTCTGGTGCGTATCAGGATGTACTCAAATGGGCGCGGACAATGGAGAGCGCGGCGGCGTTCTTCACTCGGCTAGACGCGAGGGGCATCGCGAGCAAGGACATGCGCGATTTCGTCGCGACGACGCGAAAGCACCTCGTCGCGGGCGGTGTCGCCGATGACTGCGATGCGATCTGGCGGCTGTTACGGCGGATGCTCATCCTCGAGTTCGACTTTGAAGCGACGTCACCGATCACCCGAACCTATGGGCATGCGCTCGCACGGATGGCGCTAGCCGACGAGGACGTCGGCCGTGCAGGGGCGCTGTGGAGTCGGCTGGTCGACTTGTCAATAAAGACTGGGACAACCGGCGGTGAAATCGACCGAACGGCCCTCGTGGCCAATCTCGCCGAGGCGGGGTTTCGGCTTGCTGGCGGCCGCGAATATGGTCAGGCACGCATCAGACTTGCCGAGCTCGTGCAGAATACGCTTGCCCATATCGGCACGAGCGTAGCGGGGGTGTCCTTGCCGCGGCTGGAAGCAGTCGCTGCGGTCGACGATGCTTCCGAAACGCATCGTTTCGTCGAGGTTCGCGGGGATCCCGGCGTCGGAAAATCCTGGGTCCTTCGCCATCTCGCCGAGCGTGTTGCACGCCAGGCGCCAATCATCGTCCTTGACCGGGATGCGACGCCTCCGGGCGGCTGGCTGCCGTTTTCAAACGCTCTCGGCATCCCGGGATCGGCGGTCGATTTCCTGACCGATCTGGCCGCAAGCGGGGGGGCGATGCTCTTCATCGACGGCATGGACATGTTCGACGATGTCGGGCGCCAGCGCACTATCGCCGAGCTCATGAGGGCGGCGAGCGCGATCCCGGACTTCAAGGTGATCGCCACCACGCGCACAGCCGGCAATGTCGATATCGGACTCTGGCTCGACGATCAGATCGTTGCCGCAATGGGTGGCGCGTACCCGATACAGGTCGGGCCGCTGTCGGAAGATGAGGTCGCGACCCTGGTCGATCAAGCACCGGATCTCCGATCGCTGCTGGACCGCAAGCATCCCGCCGTCGGACTTGCTCGAAATCTCTACCGGCTGTCCCGACTGCTGAAGGTGCCTAGCGCTACCGGGATCCGGACCGAGGCCGCGATGGCCGGTTTCTGGTGGAAGAGTGCGGACGGCGCGCCTGCAATCGACGTTCGTGCCGCGCAGCGGCTGATGGCAGCGCTTGCTGGCAGCGCCCTGAAATGCGAAGGGGGGCTTGAAATTGCAGAAGATTCGGCGGCGCGTTCGTATCTGGTAGGGGCGTTGACGCTGAGGGAAGTGCGGCGCGACCGGCTCGATTTCTATCACGACGTGCTGCGCGACTGGGCGATAGGCAGCTATATCGCCGAGCACCCCCAGCGACTGGCCGCTCTGAACATGAGCGTGCCGGTCTCACCGCGCGTTGCCCGCGGCATCGAGTTCGCCGCCCGCCTCGTGCTCGAGTCCGATGCAGATTGCAGCGAGTGGATCCGACTGCTCGGGCAGCTCTCGCCTCCCGGGGCGCATGGGTCTTGGCGACGTCAGGCGATCCTTGCCTTGTCACGTTCGGAGACCGGATACGAACTGCTCGAAAAGTGCAGCACCGGATTGCTTGCGGACGGGGCGGCTCTCCTCGTCGAATTGTGTACGACGATTGCCGCGGTCGAGACGGTGGCGACGGCAGACCTGAGGACGATGCCGGACGGGACCAAGGTCGATCTTCCGCGTTCCTATCGGACCGATGTCACTGGGTCAGCCCTCCAGGTGTTGCGCTGGGTGCTGGCGCATGCGACCGAGATCTCGATGTCGGCAATCGGCGCGGTGGTCGAACTGGTCAAGATACAGCTCTCTCTCCGCGAGCATCTTCATCTGTTCGCCCGCCAAACTGCTGCAATGCTGTTTGGCTGGCTGCGACAGCTCGATGTCCACGACGCCGATGTGACGATCCCGGGTGAGCGGAACCTTGGGCGGGCAGCGAGCGACGAGCGTAGCAGCATGATCGAGCAACTTCGCCTGATCGCTATATTGCTCGGCAAATTCGCGCCTGATGAGCTCAAGGCCTATCTCAAAGAGTTAGGCAGTGAGCGGAACAGCTATAAGGTCGATGCGATCCGGCAGTTTTCGAAAGTGATCGCGCCGGTTGCGCCCGCCGAACTGGCGGAACTCGTGTTGACGAGCCTCCTCCAGACACGGAAGCGGCGCGGCCGCCGTGACCGCATAATGGAGCGGGCCTTCACCTTCGCCGACAGCAGCTACTTGCCCGCCTCGCCGGCGCAGCCCCCGTTCCTCGATCTATTGGAGTCCGCGCCCACCGAAGGGTTGAAGTTAATTCGGACACTGGTCGCGGAAGCGATCACGTTCAGCACCGACGTGCGTGCGCCGGGAAATGCTGGCTTCACCGTCAATTTCGGCGATGGCCCACGCTTCTTCCCCCGAACCGACAGCTATCTCTGGTCGCGAGATCAATGCCGCGAATATTCGGCGGCCTCCGGACTCAAGGCGCTGGAAGCTTGGAGCCAGCAAAGGCTCGATGATGGCGTACCAGTCGATGAAGTGCTCGCAGATATCATCGGGCCCGAGGGCAGCTGTGCAGCGTACCTCCTAGTTGCGGTGGATGTGCTGCTGTCGCATTTCGACGTTGCGCGTGATGCACTGGCAGCGTTGATCGCGGACCCCGAGTTGCTGGCCACCGACCGCTTGCGTCGAGATCGTGATCTAGGAGCGGGGATTGATCCGTTCGTGATCGGGAAGGAGCCAGAGAATAAGGTCAGGCTTGCCGACTTGAAGGACCGCCCATCGCGACGCGCCACCTTGTTTGACGTGGTGCACTTTTATCTGGGAGATGATCCTGTGGCAAACCACCTGCGCGAGCAACTGGGTGCCGCGGTCGAGAGCCTCGAGCCCATTCAGTCCTACTCGAACTGGAGTGACGCGCGGTTCATCGCACGGATTGCCAACAATATGCTGCAGCGATCGAACTGGACCGACATCGGAGACGGAGAACTAGGATATCGACCGCCAGCGGAAGAGGCTGCGCATCTCGAAGCGATGGAGAAGCAGCGAGTCGCACGCATGCGTTCGATCGAGATCGAATCGCGCATCGATTTGGCGATCGATGGCGAAGGCAAATACGCTACCGCCGCGACGGCGCGCGATGCGGTTGCCTACGCGGGCGGCGACCTTCCCGACGATAGCGACACCGATTACCTCAAGTCGCGCTCAACCCGGCTGATCACGACGGCCTTGCTGGTTGCTCGCGACGGTGACGACAATCTGCTCGCTATCGAGGAGGCGTGGGTCCGTCAGGTCGTTGCCATCGCGCTCGAGGAGCATTCCGATCGCGACATCGGATCAGAGGATACGCTGCGCTTCAATCGACCGGCGATTGCCATACTTACTCTGATCCATCTTTGGGCCCGAAAGGGAAGCGAGACGGACCGGAACGCTCTGATCCGGCTCTCGACGCGCGGGGATCGCAGCGTGGTGCCGGCATTCTCAGCCGGACTCGGGCGGATCATCAGAGTCGCGCCCAAGCTCTTCAAATCAGTAATGCGCGCTGCGTTCGCAAGCTTGACTTGGCGCTGGAAGAGCCACGAAGAGGACGACGAGGCAGAGCATGCGCGCTTCGGCTCTGAGCGGGCCGCGGCGATCGCTATCGCAGTCGCGGCCGAGATCGCCTGGCTGGATGGCGAGGCCGAACCTGCATGGCCGGCTTGGCCCGAGGAACACCCCCTTAAGCGGCGGGGCTCGCGCCTCCAAGTTCCTGGACTCGTCACGTCGGCAGAGTTAGGGGAAGACGAGACGATGGAGTCTGTGGTCGCCGAGCCGTCGTCGAACATCCACGTCAACAGCAAAGCGGCAGCTCAATGGCTGGCGATGGTCCAAGCTGCGCCCAAGGGGTCAACTGATTGGCGGCAAGAGGTGGTCGAGACTTATGTCAACTGGACCGCTCGGATGAACGGGCTAGGTCTGCCCGTAGATATCGAGATCGAGCGCGATCCGCACGACTGGAATCTTTACTACTACGCGCTGTTCGCCGAGCGCCTGCTCGACGCTACCGATGCATCGTTCGAAGCTGATCTGAAGCTCGTAACAGATCTGCCGGATAAGCCTTTCGGCGAGGTCGCGCAGACTGTCATCCATTCGGTCGACGCGCTCTATTGTAATGATCCGCAGCGACCGGCCGCACGGCCTGCCGATTTGCGTGCCCACTTGGCAAAAAGGGTGATGGCACTCCAGAGATGGCGATATGCCGACGATCCGGCGAGTTCACGGATCGACATGCAAAGTGGCGGGATCATCGCAAAGATAATGCTGAACACCTACAACTCATTCAGCGGGGCGCACTGCTATCTGCCGCCCGTGCTGTTCGACCGCATCGACCCGCTCCTTCCAGCGATGAGACCGCTGCTGCCAGGTGGCCCGACGGCCTTTGTGGCGATGTGCACTATGAACCTGCTCCTAGTTGCAACTCGCGCGCGTCATCTCGACTTCCTGCTCGAAGCGACCGAAGCTTGGTTTGGTCGCACGCAGGCGCCGGGACTATGGATCGACCTAGGCATCGGACGGAAAGTAGTCCAATGGCTGGAATTGGCGATCATCCAGGAGCCGGGGCTGCTTGCACCCACGCATCCATTGCGCGCCCGTATCGACCGCGCGCTAGGGAGATTAGTCGGTGTTGGCGTTGCCGAAGCCCATGATCTCGAATTGAAGGTCGAAGCGGCGACCGAGGAGCATAGGTAAGAAAACCGGCTTTCTAGATGACTAGTAACCGCGCTCTCAGGCAAGCTGAGTTGCTGAAATAAGCCGGACAACTACCAAAAAACGTCTTCAAAAGTACCGGCTTTTTAGCGGCGACGACCGTCCGCATTGGCCAATTACGACCCATGGGATACCCATATTTGTATGCGCTACTGTTACACCTATTTTGCATGTAACACCTAATGCACACGAAAGATGATCGGTGTGTAGCACCAATAAAATACAACAAATTCATATATTTAGAATCAAACGCAACACCTGCAACACCTGTAACACGTCTTTTCGGGCCCCCGCCCCCATTGGTGATAGCGCCGCCAGCGAAAGCTTTTCTGGCTTGGTATCGACTAATTCACAATTCGAGCGCCGGAGCGTCAACCGCTACGACGCTTGGGAGGTGCTGTTTACCAATAACGAATAAGGGGGGACACAGCGACAGGGCGCCGACATCGCTTGGGACCCTGGGGATATTCTGTCGGTACGGGGTCGGAAACCCACGCCTTCGTGTTAGTGAGAGGTTTTTTCACGTTGGTTGACAAGGTTGACACCGATCCCCGTGGTTGACGGTGCTCTGGTGTTCACAATCATCAACACGAAGGGACACCTTTACAGATGCGGTAAATGTGCCCTTTTTTCTTCAATATCCTTTCA
>Ga0182005_1000740_pt1 | contig 14948 bp, 9 predicted proteins | sample Sormic07211103_1_FD_123021 | JGI IMG/M metagenome (GOLD analysis project Ga0182005, IMG submission 123021) | Rhizosphere microbial communities from Sorghum bicolor, Mead, Nebraska, USA - 072115-103_1 MetaG | ecosystem: Host-associated > Plants > Roots > Rhizosphere | place: USA: Nebraska...
CAGCCAGTGGCACGACTTGAACAGCGAAATGTGGTCATCATGGTCGGCCAACCACTGGTCTAGATCTTCTGGTACGAGAAGCACTGCGAGATAGCGAGGAACAACCACGTCCTCGCCACGAAGATCGTTGTAGTTCTTGATCTTCAACGGATACTTGATGACGCCTTCCGAAATCAAGTCTTGGGATGAGCACTTCAGCTGGACTTGGATCATCGGGCTACGGAGCCTGCCCTGCCCAAAGTCGCCCCGCGCCTGAAATGTGACGTCAATACTGTCGTCGTCAACTGAGAAGTTAGCTCGGTTCAACCCGGCGTGCGCCGCGAGTGCACACACGTAAGCATGTTGGAACTCTTCTTTCTGCTTTTGCGGATCCATGCGCTTGGCGACACTTTCCCCTGACTGCATGATGTTACACGCATTGCGCGTAGGAACGATGGTAGGGCGGACGGCACTTGGGCTGGCCAAAGCTCGGTTGGCGACTCGGAGGGACATGGAGTTGACAGTAGCTTTGATCTGCCACCTAAGCTGCGACGAAGTAACGGGAAGTAACGGTGTCAGATTCACTTATCATTCGACGATGCTCGGCTTGCGTGGCCGATGGATGGCTTGACGCCCGCAAGGCGGTGGGTCTTGGCTTCGACCATCGCGGAAGGCGTCGTGGCTCAGGGCTCGCTGCCGCTGTAGATGAAGGCGGATGTCGGAGAGCAGGTCGTCGGAAAGTGCTTCATCGAGCAGGGCACGGCAGGCGTTGGGGGTTTGCCATCTTCTTCTTCACCTTTGAGCGCCCAAGCTGAGGCCGTCGCCGGCGAGTATTCTGTAGCCACTGATGTTGCGCTAGAGATCGCTATTGACAGGCTGCGCACCGCGGTAGCACTCTCTACATCAAGGAGCGTCGAAACTCCCCACAGAGCGGTACCCACCTCCGACAAACCGGTGGGTTTTTTGTGTCCGATGCTCGGGCGCAAGCCGACGCGATGCCTGCGTCGGGAGGGCGGCTAATACAACACCCTTCGGGGAAATACGCCCGCCGGCTCTGTGCGGTTTCGAACCTCCCGACTTCCCGTCCGCCCTGTGTGGCGGCCGGACCCCTTCATGGACCGAGGAGGCAACGATGGCGTACGACCGTTTGGACGATGAAGACATGCCCGGCTATTTCCTGCCGGAGGAGAGCCAGTTCCGGCTGGCGAAGCTGCGCGATCACGTGCGGTTCCTGGTGCGGCTGGCGCAGCCGCGCACGCCGGACGAAGAGCGTGCCGCCGAGCCCAAAGTGCGCATGGGCGAGCTGGCGGTCTGTCTGGAGCTGTTGGCCGACCAGGTGGAGCTGGTACTGGACGCGCTGTCCTATCCTGCGCAGCGGACCGACACGACGCCCGGCGCCCGGCCCGCTGCCACCGTTGAGGTGGCGCCGGACGTGGGCGGCGGCGCCTTCCGCGTCACGCTGGCGCAACTCGACCAACTCACCCTGCTGGCCGAGACCGTCTCGGCCCATGCCCGGGCGGTGGCGGCCGGCGATGCCACCGCGCGTGCCGGCCAGGCATTGCCAGAAGTGGGCGACACGCTCTGCGAGGCAGCGAACGCGATGCGCGCGCTGCTGCTGCTGATCGAGCGCCAGCCGCTGCACGACCCCACGCCCAACGGCGTACGCGAGGAGCGGGCGGTCTATGCGGTGGAGTGGGCCGCGCCGCCTGCGGGAGGCGGGCGGCTGCATTGATCGCGGCATGGGTGGAATGCGGCAGGGATGCGTCGCCGGAGCGGGCTGGCCTCGTGGTGCGGGGCCGGCCCTGGGATGCAGCGAGCGTCAGTGCGCGGGCAAAGGGAGTGAGGCGCTTGAGGGAATAAGCGGCCGTCATGACGCCAGCCAGCCCCCCGAACTATCCCGTGTTGCATCGCCACACCGGGGGCCGCCGCTGCACGTGAGCGGCCTGTGGCTGTAACAGCGCGGCTTCGTCGTCGGCAGCAAGTTGCAGACCAGCGCTCGTGCTGGTGCTGGTGGTGTCGGCAATCGATGACCAGTCCATCTTGAGTATGCTGGCCGCTATACCTGGCGCATCGCCGCATGTTGCTCTTGGCCGCGTTGATGCTCTTGGACCTGCTCGTGCGCGCGTTCTTGTACCAGGCGTTGATTGACCACTTCAAGTTGAGCGAAGCTCTCCTGCACAGGCCGCTGTGCGGCCTCTGCAGTTGGCATGTGTGCATACAGCTTTGCCGGATCTTTCAAGTCGCCTTGAACGACAATGAGGTTCTGTGCATCCGGCAGCTTGGGAGTTTTCTCACTCAGCAAGACATGATCAACGCGGGTCAATCCATTGTCCTTGGCCAGCGTGAGAAGGCTCGCTGTCATGCGCTCGCTGGTTGCATCGAATCCACGGCCGTTCTGCTTGTCGATCTCTGCAACTTTGCTCTTGATCTGCTCATGGAGTGCATAGTCCGAATGGCCTGGCATCGCAGGAGAAACAGCGCCGTGGTCATCTGGTGCGCTTCGTAGGCGCTCTTGCGTCCGCTCGGCAGGGGTCATCCATTTTTCGATCTGGGGAGTTCCTTTCAACTCGCCCGAAATGGGATCCCGCTCGATGTTGACGCGGGCCCACTTTGTATCGACATTGAGTCGCTGTGTAGCGACGTCGAAGTGCTCATCCAGGATTTTCTCGGCAGTCGACCTGGCCTGCTCTTCCCACATGTTCTTCGGTGCCCAGTGTCCACGCTCGTTAACGGCCAGCTGGAGACGAGAGGTGATCAAGGGTTCTGGATTGCCGGATTGTTCTCTGGCAATGCCTTTGACCGATGCTTTGATTTCGAAAATTTCCCAGCGATCGGTAGTTGGATTGAAGGCGGCCATGTCGTTGCCATGGCCAGAGTTGTTCTGGATCGGAACCAGGTCGCGGTAGCCGTCACGCGCCAGGTCGTGCGCCACCATGGCTTCGCCGATATCGCCTATCTCTTTCGATCCAAGGGAAGACAGCTCTCTTGAGCCGATCGATTTGGTGAGTGCCTGATGAAAAGACACGCCGCCATCGAACATGGTGACGTCGTGCCTGGCCAGATACCCGAGCTCTTTTGGTGCCAGTGCGCCGCTTTGCAGCAAGCCATCGAGATCGCCTGACTTGCGTAGCCCGTCGACAAGTTCACGCAGTTCGCCTTGGCTCCGCTTCATGCCAGCCAAGCCGCTGAACATCAGATCGGCGCCGCCTTGTTCTAATGGCGAGCGCCCCTGGACGCGTCGCGCGTCTCGGGCAAGCTCGATCAGTTCCTCTGCCAGTTCTCCTGCTGCATGCCGCTCGACGCGGCCGGCTACACGTCCCGCGGCTGGTGCCAAATCGTCGGCGATGTCGGCGGCCTCAGCGACCTTCGCCAGCTTGGTGAGCTTGGTGGCAGGAACAAACGTGGCGATGATCTCGATGGCCGCGGCACCCTTGGCTTGGCCTAGGTACTCCTGTTCCTTGCCCTCTCGTGTCGCGTTCTCCAGTCCGGCTTCCCACTCGTTCCAGGCACCAATGGCTGCCTTGGAAATGTCGTTAACAGGCTTGCTGGGATCGTGATAGGCATCTGAGGCGTAGATGGCGGCGGCACCGATCACGAGGTTGCGAAAATTCGGATCAGTGCCGAAACGGTGAGCGAACTTGGCCAGGTCGACAGTTTCGCCAATCATGTTGAGCCCATGGCCAGTGGCGCCCTTCATGGCCCCGTAGTACTCCTGGGCACTGCCACTGCCGCGTGCGGCAAGTTCTCCTGCGGCATGCTCCAGATAGTCGTTCGAGGGGTTGTGCCTTACGCCGTCCGCCCATTGCTTTGCAGCAGCCAGATTGTCGCTGATCTGCTTGTCCGTCCATGCGAGGCCGTCGCTCGTCGCTTGCGTTACATGGCTATAGGCAGATTGAAGCGGAGCCTCGACGTAATCTTCGAAGCCTCGCTCGAACCATGATTCGTTGACATTCGCTTTGTCCAGCGCGTCAGCGAGCCGCGTGGCATCCGGCGAAGGAAGGCGGCGTGTGATGGCGTCGATCAGTGGCCCGACCTGTGCCTGGCCCTCCGGACTCGCATAGGCAGGAGACGCGGTCAGGTCCGCCACCAATCCTCGTGCATCCAGGCCATCAACCGATTGGTGAAGAAGAATGAGGCGCTGGGCCTGGTAAGCCGTCAGATCGACATGGCCATTGGCGTCTGTTGCCTGGGCCAAGGCAACGAGATCAGCGGTGCGACCAGCGTGCGGCGTATCGTTCATGGCGGAGTCCTTTCAACATGAGGGTCAACGGAAGAGCGGATAGTCTTGTTTGAGGCGCGCTTCGACGGCGGCGGCTAGCGGATGTGGCTCGACTTCAGGGAGGTTGCGCACGATTGCCCATGGAGCATCGATCAAAAGATGGCCCGTCTCGAATTCGGGAAATCCATCTTTGCGGCGCAGTGCTTGCACAGCAAGTAGCTCGCCCGGGAACAGGCGATCGATATCACGGTCGAACTCGTAGAACTTCGATCCAGTGCTATTTTTGCTTCGACTGATGTGGAAGTCTGCGGCGCCGCGCATCACTTCGGAGAAAATTGCTTTGTCCGTGGTTCGCCAGTTTTTCAGCAACGCCCGATACTCTGAAATCAGAGGTTCTCGCGGTTCGAAGTTCGTTGAGATGCCGAACGCGTCGGAGAATAGATATGCCAGAAAGGCGTCGTTTGTGCCGTGACCAATCCTGCGCGCTTGCGCGAGCACGTTGATACGCTGGTCCTTCTCCGCCATTTCCAAGAAGCGCTGACCACAGACGCTGGCCTTATCCCACCAGGACACCATGGCGGGACCAACTGCTTTCATGCTATCCCAAAATTGCGTTGGCCAATTGCCGAGCTCGGGATGCATCTCGCTGTGCATGCCATCCCACCGGAAGACCAATGCGCGAAGCGCCACTGTCCACTGCAGAAAGCGGACAAGTTCCACCTTGTCGGAACGGAAGTAGGCATCGCAGGTCGCAACATTGAAATAATGGCCAAGGCGATCCAGTTGAAGGCCCGCTTTGGGATCAAGTGGACCAGGCGTTTCGAGGAACTTCTCGATCGCAGCAGCATATCGCTGATAGTCGCCCGACTTTTGAACATGCTCCATCCATTCTCTGCACTCCTGCGGAAGCTTCTTCAGCGAGGAATGGAATGGGAGCGTCATGTCATGGACCCTGTCGGCGGTTCGAACGGATTCTAACCTCTGTGCGTCAGCTGGAGGCGGCCGTGGATGGTCACTGGCGTAGACCATACGTCTAGCTTCTGGTCCGGCCACCCGGAGTCGGACTCTGCTCTCCGGGCCCGCACCTTCCTCCAAGGCAGTGCTCATCTCGCGATGCTAGCCAAGGCCAGCCGTTGCTACCGGCGGCGTCATCGCTCCATTGCGGACGTTGCCAGCAAAGGAAAGCCGGTACGACATGCTTTACCGTTGGCGGTAGTGTTCTTATCTCGACTTGCCTCCGCGGCAGGTCGTGTCGATGATCAAGGCCGACGTCGCACTACCAGCAAGGCGAACTGCAGCGACGTCGCTCAGCCCGTTTCCTGCGCACGCAAATGACTGACCAGCAGCGCATGCAGCACCGGCGGCATCGGCAGATCGCGCCGGCCTTCGTCCCATTGCTGCAGGAACGGCGCCAGATGGTCGCGGTGCCAGGGACTGAGGCGCCCGCGCGCGGCCTGGCGTGCCTGCAGGCGCTCAATGATTGCCGTCGCGGCGGCCTCGTCGCCTCGCTGGAGATGATGGAAGACGAAGGCCTGCAGCAGGCTGTCGGGGCTGTCGAACAGCACGTAGGGCGGAACCGCGCCGTCGTCGTCGCCCTCTTCCAGCAGATGCAGCAGGGTGTCGACGTCGCGTGCGAACAGCGATTCTGAGAACTGCCGGGTGATGAAATCGAAGTAGTTGGTGTCCAGCGCGGGAAGTGCGGCCGCCAGGCGATCGAGGGTGGCGCGCAGCTGCGCATCGCTGTCGGCCGGATTCAGCACCCAGCCGCCGAACGCGCCGATGTCCTTGCTGTGGAGAATGTGCTGCCCAAGGAATCCCGCGGCAATGTCCTGGAAATGCAGGTCGTGCAGCTGGGTGGTGGCGGCACGCTGCTGCCACGCGAGCAGTTGCGCATGCTGCAGGCCCGCCTGGACCATCAGCACGCCCAACGTGGCGTCGTGGGTCGCCCAGAGGAACTGGCGGCTATCGTCGCGCTCCCGGGTCCATCGCCATTGGAAGGCGGTATCGGTGGGCACAGGCGACCAGCCGGCGGCGTGCAGCGCGCTGCCCAAATGCTGCTCGATCAACGCGGGAATCACTTCGCGCACGCGGGCTTGCTGGGCCCGCGCCTTGTCGCGCGCGGTTAGCAAGGCGGCCGGCTTGCGCTTGGGTTCCAGGAAGAAGCGCAGGCCTGCGTTGCGTTCGACCTCGCCTTGCTCGATGCTGTCGGTCAACCGCGGCAGTGCAAGATCGTCGGGCACGCCACGCCGGCGCTTGAGTCCACGACGCGCCGCGAGCGCGCGGATCGCCTGAAGATCGTCCGAAGCGAGCAGGCCATCGAGCGTGGCGGCGATGCCGTCCTCGGCGGTGAAGGTGTCGTCCAGCCAGCCATTCGCCAGCAGCGCGTACCAGTCGGTGAACAGGTCGGTGTCGTCGGCCTCGTCGGCGAGCGCAAGCACGTCACGGAAGAGCTTCGACACTGGCAGCGAGGTGCCGGCCTTGGCCTGCCGGTAGAGCACGCGCGCCTGGCCCTCCCATTCGAGGTAGGCCGCGTCGTCCTCGTGCCCGAGCCAGCCCGGCGCATCGGCTGCCAACGCCTGGGCACGCAGTGCGGTATCGGTCAGCGCCTGTGCCGGCGTCCGTACCAGCACGCCGTGCCGCAGCAGTACGTCGGGCAGTCGGAACCAGGTCAGGCTGGTGTCGTAGCGCGCCTGCAGATCGAGCAGCCCGTGGATCATCTCGGCCTGGCGCGCGCCGTCCAGCGTGCTGCGATCCACCAGGTGGATCGTGTTCTCGACCAGATCCTCGATGGCGTGCTGTGACATCGTGCGTGTCCTCCCTGCAGTCCGTGGCGTCGAGCGAAGCTTAGCCGGGCATCCGCTGCGACGGCATGAACGCTGGAAGTCGAGCGCGGGCAGGGAGCGACGTCGTCGGCGCCGGGGGCATGCCGGACCTGGTGAGCAACGGCAGCATTGCCGATGTGCGTTAGGGACGGGGGCTCGAACAGGCGGTGTCGGGGTTGCGGTCGTGGAGGCCCGGACGCTGAGGTCGATCCGAACGCCTCGCGCGCACCATGTCCGGTGCCTGGGTCGGCAACCTCTAGTGCAGGTTCGCAGGGATCGGCTAGCATTCACGGCACAACGGGCCGCGGGCCGCGCCGGCTGATCAGGGGACATCGATGAAACACCTTCCACTGGCCGCCGCAATGGCGAGCCTGCTCTGCGCCTGTACCGTGGTCTCGCCCGATCCGGGGCAGCAGGCCGTGCTGGTCGATAAACCCATTTTCTGGAGCAAGGGCGGCATCCGCCTGGACGACGTGCGCGAGCCCGGCCGGACCTATGCCTGGTGGACCACCTCGGCGGTGTACGTGGATGTCACGCCGCAGACGGTGCAGGTGGCGTTCGACGATTTCTCGTCCAGCGACAACATCCTGTTGGACTTCTCCACCCAGATCCAATATCGGATCACCGCGCCGGCGTTGCTGCTGTCGGGCTTCGGGCAGGACTGGTTCAAGAACAACGTGGCCAGTCAGTACGCGGCGATCGTGCGCGACCAGGTGAAGCGCTACGACATGACGCGGATGATGAGCGACCCGGACACCGCGCGGAAGATCGACGATGCGGTCACCGAGAGCGTGCGCGCGCTGGTCAAGGAGCAGGGCCTGCCGATCCAGATTCAGAACATCACCCTTGGCCGTGCGCGGCCCAATGCGGATGTACTGCAGCAGATGAACCTCACCGCCGCGCAGCAACAGCGGGTCAAGACGCTGGTCGAGGCCACCACCGCCGAGCGCCAGCGCGAGCAGGAACAGGTGGCCAAGGCCGACGCCGACAACGCCTACCGCAATCGCATGGGGCTGACCCCGGAGCAGTACCTGGCCAGCCAGATCGCCGAGATCAACGCCGAGGCCTGCGCCAAGGCGCAGGCGTGCTACATGGTGCCGTCCGGAACCTCGGTCATTGCCAAGTAGCCTGCTTGGCCTCGCTGCCAAGCGGCTCGTTCGCACGTGACATCCGGGCCTGCAGTAGTCGCAGGCCCGGTACGATCGCGGCCATGCGCCGTCGGAAAGCGTTGTCGAGGCGTGCCTACTGCGCTTTCAGATAACCGACGAATCCGCCACGCGGCGCCAACTCCAACGCGATCGCTCCATCCCGCGTCACGTCTCGGTCCTTGCGCTCCCACGCATCCGGCCGCGCAGGCGCGTCGCCCAGTTCGGTGAGTTTCCAGTTGCCCTTCTTCAGGAAATCCAGCTTCAGCGTCATGCGCGTGGCAGCACCGCCGTTGATCACCGCGATGAACCAGTCGCGGCCATGGCGCCTGGCCATGGCCGCCACCTTGCCCGGCTCGCTGCCGGGCAGCACGAGGGTTTCGTCCCATGTGGCGGGCACCGCTTTGAGCACGTCCAGGGTGGGATTGGCGAGATAGGTCTGCGGATGGCCGCCCATCGCCAGGAACGGCGAGGTGAACAGGACCATCTGCGCCAGTTCGTGCGCCCAACTGTTGCCCATCAGTTCCTTCGGTTCGAACACGGTGGGCGTGTAGTCGCCCGGCCCGACGACGTAGCGGGTGAACGGCAGGATGGTGTCGTGGTCGGCCGGCAGCACGCGCTTGTAGCGGGTGATGTGCCATTCGTGCCCGCGCACGCCCTCGCGGGTGAGGACGTTGGGCCAGGTGCGCTCGGTGCCGGTGGGTTTCATGGCACCGTGGAAATCCACCATCAGGTGTTCGGCGGCCGCGTCGCGCGCCACGTCCGTGTACCAGTTGGACCAGTCGCGGCTGGCCGGCGCCGGGAAATCGACCTTGACCCCGACGATGCCGGTGGCGGCGATCTTGCGCAGCAGCGCCTTGCGCTCGGGCGCATGCTGCACCTCGCGGCTGTGCACCCAGAGCCACAGGCCGACGCCTTGTGCGCGTGCATAGCGCGCCGTATCGGCCAGCGTCTCCCACGGCCGTTTCCATGTGCTCCAGCCGTCGTCCACCAGGTAGTACTCGAAGCCCAGCTGGTGGGTCCAGTCGACCCATTGCCGCTGCTCGTCCTCGCGCGGCTCGCCGACTGCCAGCCATTGCCATGCCGAGCGACCGGGCTTGATCCAGTTCGCGTCGGCCAGGGCGGGCGCTGGCGGCGGGTTGAGATTCTGCACCAGGGTGGAGTTGACCAGGTCGGTCAGCGTGCGGGCGATGATGGTCACGCGCCACGGTTGCACCACGGCGGCGTCCGTTCGCCAGCCCTGCGGATCGGCATAGAGCACGCCGGCCAGGCCGCCGTCCGCCGCGCGCTCGATGGCCAGGTCGCCGTAGTCGACCACCGCCGCTTCGCTCAGGGTGATCCAGAATCCCTTGCTATGCGCGGTGAGCGGCAGGCCGTAGCGTCCCGCCCCGAGGCTGCGTAGCGACAGGCCGGTGTAGGTGTTCTCGTAGTCGGGCAGGAGTGCGGTGGCCCAGACCGGCGGATCGTCCTCGGCCAAGGTCCATCCGGAGCGGTCGGCCTCGACGTGGCTGTCCTTGCGCGCGGGCAGGCGCAAACGCACCGCGACGCCGTCGTCGGCGACATGCAGGTCCGCTTCGAAGGCGCGGCCGTGCGCGGTCAGCGACACCGTCGCGGTCGTGGCGCGGTCGTGCGCCACAGCCTTGCCGCCGTTGAGCCGATAGCGTACATCGGTGGTGCCGCGGCGTACGCGACCGATCGCGCTGTGCGTGCCGAGTTCCAGGCCGTCCACGCGGATCCCCAGCGGCGAAGGCGCGAGCAGCGCCTGGCCGTCGGCCTCGATCGTGTAGCGCAGCGCGCCGTCGTCGTCGCTGAGCACCGCCACGATCCTGCGATCGGGACTGGACACCGACACCGAGTGGGCCTGCACGCCGCTGCACGCCGCCATGCCGAAGACGAATCCGATGCACAGGCCCGCGTCGCGCAGCCAAGTCCGCTCGTTCGATGCCACGTTGCACCCGGTCCGATTGCGCTGAAGTCCGGCGGCGATCTTATCGAGTTTGCGTGGGGCGCGGTTGCCGCCGCCGGCATGTCGCGGCGGATGCCGAGCGCTTGCCGATTCGGCGCGGCGTTGGCTGCGTTCCTTGTCGCCGATGCCGCGGTGTCGGTTCGGCACTCAGGATGTCACCGCATGCCGGCGCCAACGCGCAAAGATGCACGTGCCTAGCTGCTCTCCAGTCCGCAATATACGTTGGAGAAATCGCGCTTGGCGAGGTCGCTCTTGTGGATCACGAAATACAGTTCGCCCGCGTCCCAGAAGCAGAAGCCGGGGTGCGGGTCCGAGGCCACGCGCAGCAGCACCATGAAGTCCTCGGCGCGCCCGCGCAGGCGGTTGGCGGCTTCGCTGAGCGGGGTGTCGTGCTGCTTGAACACATGGCTGTTCACGCCGTGCACCGGCTGGACGGTGGATTGCGCCGCCAGGCGGTCGCGCAACGACTCGATGAGTTCGTCTGCGTCCTCCAGGCCGTCCAGACCCTCGGCCGCTCCCTGGTAATACGCTTCGTCGGAATAGAAGTGCGGCACGCTGATCCAGGCGGCGGCGCTTGCACGGTAGGGCAGGGAGCCGTCTTCCATGCCATCGATCTGCGCGGTGTCGTGCGCCAAGTCCGCCGCCGTCTGCAGGGCATCGCGCGGGCCGTCGTAATGGAAGACCCGTGGCGCGAGGTCTTCCTGGTCGGAGATGAAGAAGTACAGCACGCCGGTCCGCGGCAGGTAGCGCTGCAGCGGCGCCAGCTGCGCGCAGTCGAGTTGGGCGATGAACTGCATGGGCCTGGTGCTGCCGTCGGCGTCGGTGTGGCGCGGGTAGGGCATGTCCGGCGGCAGGTCGGGCAGTCCGCCGAAGCGGGTGTTGCCGCGTGCGCGGTAGTCGTCCGGCGCGTCCGTGGCCAGTGCCACCGCATGCCAGGCCAGCGCCTGCATCCCGGAGCGGTACGGCGTCCACTGCGCATCGCTGGCCAGCGCCTCCTCCAACTGTCCGGCCAGTGTCGCGTCGTTGCGCGCGAAAAAGGCGGCGTCGTCGAAGGCGATGGTGCCTTGACCGTCGGCGCCCTTGTAGCGGTAGTCCAACAGCACGTGCTTCTTCGGCAGTTCCAGTTCCAATCGCTCGATGCGTTCCAGGCCGGCCGGCAGCGCGGTCAACGGGTTGTGGGTGAGATCCAGCCGCTGCAGCGCCGGCAACGCGGCCACGCTGGCGGGCACGGTCTGCAACCGATTGCGCGAAAGCGAAAGGGCCTTGAGCGTGGCGGGGAACGGCGCCTCGGGCAGCTGCGCGAGGGCGTTGTTGTCCAGCACGCAATACACCAGTGGTAACGACAGCAGTTGCGGCGGCAGCGTGCGGATGCCGGTGCCGGTGATATGCAGGCGCTGCAATCCGCGTAGCGCCCCGAGTGCGGCGGGCAGCTGTTCGAGCGCGCTGGCCCTCACGATCGTCACGTCTTCCAGATTGGACAGGCCGGCCACTGCGTCCGGCAGTTCCCGCACGCCGTTGGCGGCGATGGCGTCGTCGTCGTAGTAGAGGCTGAGCGAGCGCAGCGCCGGATAGGCGTACAGCGCGTGCGGCAGCGTCGGCCCGGCCAGGTTGGTCAGGTGCACGTGGCGCGGCACGCCGGGAGGCGCGCTCGCCAGCTCGTCCATCGAGGTGAAACGGTAGTGCGACCAATCCAGCGCATGCATCGCCAGCTTGCGCGCGATGCGCACCGGATAGCGAGGGCCCGCGCCATCGGCCTGCAGATAGCCGCTGAAGCCGACCCAGCCCTGTTCCAGCACCAGTTCGCCCCAGAGCTTGAGGTCGTGACGCAGTCCGCCAGACCAGAGATAGGCCTGCTGGTCCGGCGCGCGATCGTCCTCGAAGCGGATCCGGCCGGTCGGAATCCCGGCGTGGTGGATGCCCTTCACCGAGAAGCGGAAATAGACCTTGGCCTCGTCCACCAGGTGCGGCCGCGCGGCGGCATCCGCCTTGCGTGCACGGGCCTGCAGATCGATGCTCAGCTCGCCGCCGGTGCTGCTCGCCGTGCCGATGCTGGGCGCGGTCTCGCGCGGGAAGTCGAATGCCAGGTCGTCGATCTGGAACACCTCCGCGCCGTCCTCGGGAATGCGGAACGGTTCCGCCGGCGCGGCCACCGGCGCGGGATGTGCGTCGTCGGCGTCTTCTTCGTCCTCATCGCCGCCGAACATGTCCTGCATCCAGGTTTCGTGCGCCGCGAGGGCGGCGGCGGGATCGCCGGTCACGCGCAGGCTGCGCAGGGCGGCGTCCAGTACCGGAAAGTGCTCGGCCTCGGTCCCCGCCGGGCAATCGCCCGCGATGTCCAGGTACAACGCGTCGTCCAATTGGACCATGACGAACAGGTAGGCATAGCCGTTGCCCTGCGAAGCGATCCGCAGCGCGGCATGGCCGTCGATGTCCAGCGCCTGTTCCGACAGCAGCTCCACGTCGCCGCGCCGTGTGCGGCACTCGGCGCGGAAGTGCGCCCACGGATCGGCGGCTGTGTCGTGCGGGGTCTTGTGGCGCGCGATCACGATGCCGAGCGAGACCGCGTCGTCGGCGACGGGATAGGCGGCCTTGATGCACTGGCCGATCTGTCGCACGGCGCTGAAGCGATCGGGCAGGTCGATGGAGAGGGCATCGGTCTGGACATGGCGCATGAGAGGGCATGGGGACATGGCGGAGTGCCCGCAGCTTACCGCGCCTTTTTTACGCGTGTCATGCATGCGCAGACGCATGCGAATGCAGGATGGCGCATGGTCCCGGCGATCGTTCCATGCGTCTCGGTGGTGGCGTCTTCGAAGGGTGTCGCTGCGTGTGCTGCAGCCGAGGCATTGCCAGGAAACTCACCGCTTCGTGCAGTTGGGTGGCCTGCCTTTCGCGGCGCATGCGGGTAGGATTGGCAACTGCGCAGAACCGAGTGTCGGTCCATCCGGACGTACGCAGCGGGTTCGCGCAGCCTGTGGTTTCATGGAGACGATCGCTTGCAACCGACTCGGCACGACGATGGACACCGTGCACCCGCCACGCGGCTCTACGCATTGCTTGCGCGCGACGCGCGCAGCGGGGTGATCTTCCGCCGCGGGCCCAGCAAGCAGGTGCAGCTGATCCGCTGGGACCTGCGCGACGACAGCTTCGAACACGGGCAGTGGTTCAAGGGCCGCATCTACGAGCGGCGTTGCGATCTGTCGCCGTCGGGCCGGTTGCTGGTGTATTTCGCGTCCAAGCAGCATGGCGATTTCGTCACGTGGACGGCGCTGTCGCGTCCGCCGTTCTTCACCGCGCTGGCATTGTGGCCGAAGGGCGACTGCTGGGGCGGCGGCGGCATGTTCGAGGACGAGCGGACGCTGCTGTTGAACCATCGCCCGCAGCAAGGCCGCGATCCCTTTCCGCTGCCGACCGGCTTCCAGGTGCCGCACGACATGCAGGTCCGGCCATTCGGCCGCGGCTCGGGCGGCGGCGAAGACCAGCCGATCGATGGCGTGTTGCGGCAGCGCGACGGTTGGCAGGTGATCGATGTCGGCGAGGGCGAAACCGGCGGCCTGAGTGCCACCACGCTCTATCGCTTCACCCGACCACGCATAGCGGAAAAGGCCGGCGCCAACGGGCGCCGGTTGCAGTCGCTGCTGCATGCTGTCGGTCGTAACAACGAAGCGTGGTACGGCCTGGATCATCGCGTGCTGGACCGCGAGGGCGCGGTGTTGCTGGACCTTCCCGGCAGCGACTGGGCCGATTGGGACGGTGGCGACCTGGTCTTCGCTCGCGATGGCTGTCTGTACCGGCTGGCCAAGAGCGACTTCCGGCGCTACGCCGAGGACGGCGAGCAGGTCGTGCGCCTGCTGCACGATTTCAGCACTGCCCGCTTCGCCGCGCTTGCGCCTAGCGCGGATGCGCGCAAGTACTGAGTTGCAAAGGGCGTGTCGATCCTGCGACACGGGCGCGGTGCGGGTTTCATCGGAATGCCTGCACCGGCGCGCACGTATCGGGCCGGACCCGGTGCGAGCGTCCAGGCAACGCAGCGGAGATCTGCCTTGCGGCATGTGCACAAAGCGCCCGTCGTCTCGCGAATCGGGAATAGCTGAAGAATTCACGCGCACTGCATGAGGCGTCTTCACCCGGGCAGGCGGATGCTGATACCCCCATTCGAGAGGGAATCGCATATGAAACATTCACTATTGGTCCTGTCCATCGCCGCTGCGCTGACCATGGCGGGCTGCAAGCCGAACAAGGACAACGACGCGCCGGCACCGGCGCCGACGGCGCAGACGCCCGCCGCGAGCACCGAGCCGACGCCGGTCGGCGGTACCGCCACTCCCACCACGCTGCCGGTCGGCGAGGCCAGCCCGGCACCGGAGGGCGCGGCGCGCGCGAGTTCGGGCGACGACATCGCCCTGGGGTTGCTGGGGGCGGTCGACAAGAACGAAATCGCCGCGGCGAAGCAGGCGCAGGAAAAGAAGGTGACGGGCGCGGTGCTGGACTACGCGCAGATGATGGAGAAAGAGCACGCCGAGAACCTGGAGAAGACCAAGGCGCTGGGTACGCTGGCCGAGACGCCCGACGTCAAGCAACTCGAGACCAAGGGCGAGCAGGAGCTGACGACGTTGGGCCAGAAATCCGGCAAGGACTATGCCGCGGCCTATATCGACGCGATGATCGCCGGGCACAAGGATGCGCTGCAGCTGATCGATACGCAGATGATGGCGGCGGCTTCGACGGAGCCGGTCAAGGCGCACCTGGCCGAGACCAAGACCCACGTCGAGCAGCATCTGGCGAAAGCGGAAGCGATCAAGAAGGCGATGTGAGCG